>Ga0335083_10009676_pt1 | contig 11688 bp, 12 predicted proteins | sample Lox_Sample_42_FD_206716 | JGI IMG/M metagenome (GOLD analysis project Ga0335083, IMG submission 206716) | Soil microbial communities from Loxahatchee National Wildlife Refuge, Florida, United States - Lox_Sample_4.2 | ecosystem: Environmental > Terrestrial > Soil > Wetlands | place: USA... | reverse complement strand
GGTCCGTAGCCCGACTTCCCTGAGAAGACGCGCTGGTCTCCTTCAGGCCGCCAGCTCACCCAGCCCCCCAGACCTCGACCGAGGACAGGTTTCAGCTCTCGTTGTGCGCGACGATAGGCGAACGGCACCGGCCGGCTTTGTCGCCTGCAGTATCATGCAGCCGTCAGAGCTCCTCTGCCGTCAGTTGCTCAAGGTGTTAGTCCAATTAAAATAGCGCGTCCTTTTTTGTCTCCTCTCCCTTCTTGCCACCCGACACCCGCTGTAGGTCTTCTTCGGTCAACTCGATGCCGGTCGGCTTCTTCGGCTTTTCCGCAGCAGGCTTCTTCGAGTCGGGCTTCTCATCTGGCATGCTTCTCTCCTAGCGTTATTGATCATCGCGACGGGTGATCATGCGTCGTTTTGCGCCAGAGTTCCAGGCTCTCGATGTCAACTCGCTCAGGAGCTGGCCAGGCATGAGGGTATCGGAGAAATCAACGGGTGAGCCGCTCTTCCAGCAAGGACAGTCGGCTTGCGACAGGGTCCATGCCAGGCTGAGGGACCGCTGTTTCCGGAATGAAGCGACCTTCGCCGACGCGACCCGGGCCGACGGCCTTGCGCCGCGCGCGTGCAGCGAGCGCTCCGCGCGAGCGGGCACTGCGGCGCTAGCAATCCCGAGCGTCGGGAGGCATTCGACGATCTCTTTGCCTGGGTCGAAACGGGAAAATGGCCGGAAGGCGACAACGTGTTGGGCGACCCCACCAAGCTCGGCTTGCGATGGACGCTGGTTTGGAACGCGCGCGACCCGGCGGCGCCGCACAAGTAAAAGGAAGGCGTTGCTCCATTATTTCTGAACCACCCAGAGGGCGGCGCGGGGCAGCTCGAAGCGCGCGCAATTTCAGAACCAGACACAGCGAGGTTAAAGACCTAAAAACCGCCGCGCCCTAAAGTCTGCGCTGGCTGCCAATACGCACTGAACCGAAATACGCCCGGTCGCGTATAGTTATTCAACCCGGCGCAAGACGCACTTTCGCGTCGAATGTGGAGGATCATATGGCAGATTCAACGGCACGCGAGCCCAAGGGTCCGGAAAAGAGCAAGACACCTGAAGCGATAGCGGCCGACGACGCGGCCGCGCTCACCGACAAAGAGGCGGACGCGGTGAGTGGCGGTTTGGGCGACATTGTCATCACTAAGACCACTGACAAGACAAGCCCACCATGAGCTGTCACGGATGATCGGTACGATGTAAGGGGCAGGATTCCACATTAGCCAAGAAGGATGACATGGCGGACAAAGCTTCCAAACACCGCCCGCAGAAAGAAAAGCGGCAACCGCTCGACTCGGTGGTGCGTGGAGTAAAAGGAAAAGAGATGGAAATCGATGAAGAAGATCTGAAAAAGATCAGTGGCGGCTACATCGGTGAGACGGAAAAAAACCTCAAGTAGCGAGTGAGGACTTGTTGGAGACGGCCGTATGATCGATCGCGCGTTTTTGGACCGGAGGGGATATGACAGATAAAGTTTTTGCAGGCAGCGCTAGGGCAAAAATACAGCGCCCGGCCGATCGGTTGGTGAAGAACAAAAAAATCAGGTTGAGCTCGACGAGAATGACCTCAAAAAAGTCACCGGTGGGGCAGACGTCGACATGTACCTCAAAACAGATCCTATCAAAGGTGAGAGCCAGAACTGAGAATGAACCGAACCGGCACCCCTGGCAGGCAATGACGCGGAGCGAGGACACGATGAACAACTCGTTGAACCCTCGCTTGAAGCCGCTGCACCGGCATCTCTGCTGACTTAAGGCCAACTGGCGTGAATACGACGTGCTCCGTTCCGTCAGGTTACGTGAGCGATGTAGGCTACAGCGCGACATTCACCCATTTTGTCGCGCCGGATTGGCTTGATCTGACGGCGCAGATTTCGGGGTTCGCACCGCCGTCGCGACGCGGCGGTTTTGCCTTTTGCGAGCTGGGCTGCGGTCTGGGTGTGACCTCAGTGGTTCTTGCTGCGACCCATCCCGACAACGCGTTTTACGGCATCGATATGATGCCCGAGCACATCGCCTATGGGCGGCGCCTCGCCGAGCATGCCAGTGTCGGCAATTTGACACTGCACGCAATGGATTTCACCGGCGCGTCCCAGCTCGAATTGCCGCGCTTCCAGTATATCGTCGCGCATGGTGTTTATAGTTGGATCGATGCGCAGGCGCGCGAGGATTTGCGGCTTTTTATCGATCGTCACCTGGCGCGGCGGCCTTGTCTACCTCAGCTACAACGCCATGCCGGGATGGGCCGCCGATCTGCCGTTTCAGTACCTGGTGAATGCGCTGGCGCAGGTCACGTCCGGCGACAGCATCGCGCGGTTCGCCGCCGCCGAAATGACATTACGGCAGCTGAGCGCGGTCGGGGTACCTGCGCTCAACATCAGCCCCATATTCTCGCGCGAGCTAACAAGACAGCACCGCCGCTTGCCACCAAGCTATTTCGCGCATGAGTATCTCGCAGGGGCATGGCAACCACGCTATGTCACCGAGGTACGCGCCGAGCTGGCGACGATCGATCTGCAGCCGATCGGCTCGGCGACGTTCGCTGACAATTTTGATTCGTTCGTTCTGCGGAACGCCCAACGCGCGGCACTGGCCGAGATCGAAAACGACGATCTGCGTGAGCTGACGCGAGATTACATGTTGTTGCAGCGGTTCCGTCGCGACGTGTTCAGCCGCGACCCCACCGGGTTGAGTGAGAGCGAACAGCGACGCGCCCTTCTGCGCCGCCGGTTTGCGCTCATGCGGCCGGAATCTGCAGTCACGTATTCGATGCCGACCGCGGCGGGGACGTTGCGCTTTGACACCCCCTGCGCGCGCAGCCTTGTGGCGGCGCTGGCCCGAAGCCCGCAAGCCCTGGGGAAACTCGGACAACCCGCCAGCGATGTCGTCGCGAACGCGCTCGCGCTCACAGCCGCCGAAATCATCCGCCCGGTCAGCAACAACGATACGCCGGTGAGCGCACTCAACGCCGCGCTCGCCGAGTTGGACAGCGAAGCGATCCCGCTGCCTTTTTGCGCCTTGCGGGGCGGCACCGCCCTGACGCTCGAAGCGGCGCTGCACCGTTATTTGCGCGGGCGCGGTCCATTACCGAAACGCCTTCGCCCGTGGCGCGATTTTCTGGCTCGCGCAACTGCTGGGCCATCAGTCGCGGCGCGCTGAGCTTGCCGGTTTCGCCCTGCAACCCGGTCAAGTCGCTGTGCGTATTGTGATATAGTCTGTTGCGCCAGACGCAACTGATGATACAGAGGCCGAGCGATGGCCGAGCCGAGGTCCATCTTTCGCAATGCCGCGCTCGAGCGGTTGTCGTCGCCTGAGCAGCTTGATCGCCTGATCACCTTAGCGTCGCCGTTTGGTTGGGCGGCGCTCTGCGCGTTGGCTCTGCTCCTGGCAGTGATTGTCGGCTGGGGTCTGGTGGGAACGATCCCGACCCGGGTCGGGGGCGCCGGCATCCTCGTCTCGCGCGGCGGTCAGGTGTTTGATGCGATGGCACCGGCGGCGGGGACGCTAACCAACATTATGGCCACCGGTACGCGGGTCGAGAAAGGCGACATTGTCGCCCGGCTCGATGACACCGCGGCCCGTCAGGACCTGGAGCATGCGCGCACGGTCTTGACGGAACAGGAGCAGATGCTCACGGACCTGACCACAAGGCTTGACGCGGAGATCGTAGCTCGCGCCAAGGTCGACGCCCAACAGCGCGACAATCTGCAAGGCATCATCTCCAGCGCCCAGCAGCGTCACGCGTTTTACAGTGATCAGCTGCACACTGAAGAGCCGGTCGTGCAGCAAGGCTTTATCACCAAGCGCTTTGTCCAGGATACCCGCCAGCAGATGGAGCAGGCCGCGCAGGACAGCCGCCGTGCGCGCAACGACCTGCTGCGGATCGACGCCGAGGAACTCGATCAAAAGGGCCGGCGCGACGCCGACGTTTGGCACCAGCAACAGACCGTCAATACCGCGCGGCGAACGGTCGAAGAGCTGCAGACGCGGCTGGATCGTAGCACCCGCATCGTCAGCCCGATGGCCGGTCATGTTACTGAGGTCAAAGCCGACGTCGGTACAGTTGTCGGCATCGGTAAGCCCATTTTGAGCATTGAGACCGCCGGCGTGGGGCTGGAATTGGTGCTCTACGTGCCGCCAGAGCACGGCAAGGAGATCGCTCCGGGCATGCAAGTCCGGATCGAGCCCGCGACGGTCAAGAAGGAAGAATTCGGGACGTTGATCGGCCGCGTTCTGTCGGTGTCCGAATTCCCAATTTCGGCCGAGGGGATGATGGCCACGCTGCAAAATTCCCAACTCGTCAAGCAGTTCTCGGCGGATGGCGCACCCTACGCCGTCCGCGTCGCGCTGACCCCCGATGCGACAACGTCGAGCGGCTACGCGTGGACATCGGTGAAAGGCCCGCCGGTGGTACTGACCAGTGGAACAACTGCGGCGGCCGAGATCACCGTGCGTCAGCAGTCACCGATCTCGCTGGTGGTGCCGCTGTTGCGTACCCAGGTCGGCGCCAGCAGATGACTATGGCTGGCGCCCCTACTTGGCCGGCTGCGAGCATCGGAAAGCTTCTCAGGACAGGCGGCAGTAATGTCCGATCGGCGCCGACAATCCTTCAGATGGAAGCGCTCGAATGCGGCGCCGCTTCGCTGGCGATGGTGCTGGCGTATTACGGGCGATGGGTGCCGCTCGAGGAGTTGCGGCTCGCCTGCGGCGTTTCCCGAGACGGCAGCAAAGCCAGCAACATCCTCAAAGCGGCCCGGCAGTACGGGCTGGCGGCGAAAGGTTTCAAGAAAGAGCCCGACCAACTGGGCGAGCTGCCCCGTCCATCGATCCTCCATTGGAACTTCAATCATTTCGTCGTCTATGAGGGGACGCGTGGTGATTGGGCCTATATCAACGATCCAGCCATCGGTCGGCAGCGCCTGAGCCTGGCCGAGCTGTCCGACGCATTTACCGGTGTCGTGCTGGCTTGTGAGCCGGGTGCCGAGTTTCGGCCCGGTGGTCGGCCGCCACACGCGCTGCCGATGCTGTGGCAGCAACTCGGTGGTGCGAAGGCAGGCCTGGCCTTGGTGCTGCTGATCAGCCTCACGCTGGTGATACCAGGTATTGTCGCACCGGTTTTTTCGAAGCTGCTGGTCGACAACGTGCTGGTTCGCGGGCTCAGCGGCTGGATCGGGCCACTGCTGATCGGACTTATCCTTACCGCGGCGCTGCGCGCACTTATCCTTGTGCTGCGGCAGCATTATCTTCTGCGGCTCGAAGTAACGCTTGGGTTGACGATGGCGACACGGCTCTTCTGGCACGTGTTGCGCTTGCCGGTGGCGTTTTTCACGCAGCGCCACGCGGCTGATATCGTCAACCGGCTGATGATCAACGAGCAGGTCGCCAAATTGCTTTCTGGCGAACTCGCGACCACGACGTTGCATCTGGCGACGCTCGGCTTCTACGCGCTGGTGATGGCGGCGTACGACGTCTCGCTCGCCGGCGTTGTCGTGGCGCTGGCAGCGGGCAATCTCGTCGTGCTGCGTACGCTAGAGCGCCGTCGCGACGACGCGTCTCGGCGGCTGGCGCAAGGACGCGGACAGCTCGCGGCGGCGACAGCGGGCGCGATCCGCCTGATCGAGACGATCAAATCGAGCGGGCTCGAACTCGACGCATTTTCGCGCTGGGCCGGTTATCACGCCAAGGCGATGAGCGCATCGCAGGATCTTGATGGGCTTTCGGCGCGGTTGTCCGCGGTTCCGCCATGGCTGACGGCGTTCGGTAACGCCGCGGTACTGGGGATTGGCAGCTTTCGCGTCATGCACGGCATCATTTCGATTGGGGACCTCGTCGCGTTCCAGACCTTGGCGGCGAGTTTCTCGGAGCCGGTAGGGCGGCTCGTCGGTCTCGGCGCCAAACTATCGGAAATCAAAGCTGACCTTGCACGCGTCAGCGATGTGATGGCTTACCCGGTCGACCCACGGACGCAATCACGCGAAGCGCCGTCACCTGTCGTGGGTTCTGGTCGTTTGACTGGGACCATTGAGCTGCGCAATGTGACCTTCGGTTACAACCCCAATGATGTACCGCTCATCAGCGATTTCTGCCTGACGGTTCGGCCGGGCCAACGGGTCGCGTTGGTCGGCGGTTCAGGCAGCGGCAAATCAACCATCGCGAGATTGGTTTGCGGTCTTTATACGCCGTGGTCCGGCGAAATTCTGTTCGACAACGAGCCGCTGGGTGCGATATCGCCGGCGCTTTTCGCGAACTCGGTCGCTTATGTGGACCAGGAAGTTTTTGTTTTTTCGGGCACAGTGCGGGAGAACATCTCGCTGTGGGACGGCAGCGTTGATGAAACGAGGATCGCGCGCGCTCTTAAGGACGCGGCCATTTTCGACGACATCGCCCTGCGCCCCGGGCTCTACGATTACAAAGTCGGGGAAGGCGGCGTCGATTTCAGCGGCGGTCAGCGCCAGCGCTTAGAAATCGCGCGCGCTCTTGTCGGCGAACCGACAATCCTAGTGCTCGATGAGGCCACTGCTGCGCTCGACCCGCTCGTCGAAGAACAGATTGATGAAAACATCCGACGGCGCGGCTGCAGCTGCATCATCGTCGCGCATCGCTACAGTACGATCCGCGATTGCGACGAAATCGTCGTCTTGGCGAATGGCGCCGTCGAAGGGCGCGGCACTCACATGCAACTTGTCAAAAATTGTCCGCATTACGTGGACCTGCTTCAGGCCGATTAGGGAGGCATCCGGCACCGATGCCCGACAATTCGGCGATCCTCAAAGCGCTAACCCAGCTACCGGCTAACGATAGCGGAGCGGCCGGGACAACACCGGGCGGGGCGGCAGTCATTCGCCTTGACGATCCGCGTGGCATGTGGATGGTCCGTCGGGGCACGGTCGACTTGTTCGGCGTGGCCCTGGGAAATGGTGCGGCGGTGGGCCCGCGCTACCCGCTGACGCATATCTCAGAAGGCGGGCTCATCGTCGGTTTTCCCAATATGGCGGATTACGCGGTTGTCGCTGTCGGGCGGTTGGGCGCTGCCGTTGACCAGATGCGTATTGAGGAATTCGCCGCGTGGCCCGAGAGCCAACAAATACGACTCATCGAGCCGTGGATCGAGGCGATGGCGAGCGCGGCGTTTGATTCCGCTCCGGCTTGGCCCGAGCGCATCGCGACACCGGGAGAAAGCATCGTCCTCTCAGAGAAGCAAGCACTCAGTGCCGACCGAGACATTGCGTGGGTGCGGGCAAGGCGCGGCACGCTGCTGATCGCAGGCGTTCCCCTTGACGAGGCCGCTCTCTTGCCGCTGGCTGCCGGATTGACCGTCATCGCCGGCGGCGATGCGGTTGTCGATGCGATTTCTACGAACGAGGCCCTGAAGGGCGATCTGAGCATTTTGGCCGCATTTCAGGCGCAAGTTTTGACGGCGGTGGGTCGCTTGATGACCGCGGCCGAAATGTCCGGCAACCAGCGGCTTCAAGCGCGCCGTACTGCGGATGATCGCAGTTTGCAACACGCCTTGCAGCGTCTAGTCGACACCGGTGCCGCCACGAAGCACCTAGACGAACCGCTGCCTACTCACGATCCGACGATCGCCGCGTTTGCTGCCGTCGCGCGCCATCAGGGTGTTGAATTCTCACGGCTGCCGCGGACGCTTTCACAGGTCGAGGGCCCCATTCGGTCGCTGGCGAGAATCAACGGTATCGGCCTTCGCCAAGTATTGCTGCGCGGCCGCTGGTGGCGCTCCGACAGCGGTGCTCTCTTGGCATCGCACGGTGAGCAGCGCCGGCCCATTGCGTTGCTCCCGCGCACCCCCCGCTCGTACCGGGCCTCCGATCCAACGGAAGGCACAACGGTCGCAGTGAGCGATGATTTCGCTGCCGAAGTCGGTCCGGCGGCGACGATAGCGTACCGCCCGCTGCCGGCGATCGTGACCGGTCTCCGGGCGCTCGTCGCGTTTTCGTTTGCCGGAATCGGACGGGAGATGATGACGATCGCCGCGCTTGCGCTACTCGGCGCTCTGATGGCGGTGTTGTTCCCGTTGGCGATGGGTGTGCTCTTCAATTCCGCGGTTCCGCGCGCCGAAAGCCGCGAAGTCGTGACTGTGATCTTGGGGCTTACGGTCGCGGCGATTGGCACCGGCATCTTCAATTTGGCGCAGGCGATTGCGTTGTTGCGGGTCGAGGGACAGCTCGATACCGCGATGCAGCCGGCGTTAATGCTTCGCCTGTTAGCGCTTCCGGTGACGTTTTTTCGCGGCTTTGAATGCGGTGAACTGACCAATCGCGTGCTTTCGGTTCAGAACATTCGGCGTCTACTGGCGGGCAGCGCCTTGCAATCGATGCTTGCGATCGCTTTTGCGACCGCAAATCTTGCGGTGATTCTCGTGATCAGCCCCTGGCTTGGCTTGGTTTCGGTCGGTTTAGCCTCGGTCGTTGCGGCCATCACCTCGACGCTGATCGTCGGCCAATTGCGCCAGGAACGTCTTCGCGTCGCCCTCCGCGGCAAGGAAGACGGCCTCATCCTGCAGGTCGTGCAAGGCATCGCAAAAATCCGAGTGGCCGCGGCCGAGGCGCGGATCTTCTCGGTCTGGGCCGAGATTTTTGCACGGCAGAAACAGCGCTTTCGCGCCGGGCAGCGCTTCAGCCTCGCCGGGGATTTGATCGCCGAGGTCTATCCACTGTTGGCCGTGGCGGCGCTGTTCTTCGCGGCGTCACGGCTTCTGACTCCGTCAGATGGAACCAGCGGCAGCCTCAGCCTCGGTGGCTTTCTCGTCGTGAATGCGGCTTTCGGGCAATTTTTGGCAGCGACGACAACCTTGTCGCGCACGCTCAGCGCAACGCTGGAGTTGATCCCGCTGTTTGAGCGGCTGCGACCGATTGTGGCGACCGTGCCTGAAACAATCGCCGACAAGAATGAGGCGCCGCCGCTCACCGGCAGGATCGAGGCAAGCCATCTCGTCTTCCGCTATGTCGAGGGCTCGCGTCCAGTGCTGGACGACGTGTCCTTTGAGATAGAGGCGGGCGCGTTTGTCGCGTTCGTCGGCCCTTCGGGCAGCGGGAAATCGACGCTGTTGCGCTTATTGCTCGGTTTCGAGACGTCGGAGAGTGGCGACATCCTTTATGACGGCCGGTCGATCAGCACGCTCGAACCTGGCTCGCTGCGGCGGCAGATCGGTGTCGTATTGCAACAAGGTCGCGTGAACACCGGCAGCATCTTCGACAACATCACGAGCGGCCTGCCCTATACGTTGGCGGACGCTTGGGCGGCAGCGCGTTTGGCCTCCTTCGATCGTGACATCGAGGCGATGCCGATGGGCATGCACACCATGCTGATCGAAGGTTCATCGACGCTTTCCGGGGGACAACGGCAGCGGATGATGATCGCGCGGGCGCTGATCGGGCGGCCGCGGTTGCTGCTGTTCGATGAAGCGACCAGCGCGCTCGACAATCGATCTCAGGCGTCCGTGACGCAATCCCTCGATGGTCTGCGCACAACCCGTATCGTCGTAGCCCACCGCCTGAGTACGGTCCAACGGGCGGATACGATCTTTGTGCTGGAAGGCGGTCGGATCGTCGAGGCAGGAAGTTTTGACACGTTGATTTTGCGCGACGGGCTCTTCGCGCGAATGGCCCGCCGTCAAATCATGTGATGAGCTAGGAACGACGATGCGAAAGGCGCTCTACATCCTCGGTCAGCTCACCGATTCCGATGTCGAATGGATGGCGTCGCACGGGCGGCGCCAGCGGCTGAACGACGGTGACGTGATCGTCCGCGAAGGCGTGCCGCTGGAGGCCCTCTTTATCACGCTTAGTGGTGAGCTGCGGGTAACTTTGGAAGACGGGACTGAAGTGGCCCGCCTCGGCGCGGGCGAGGTGGTCGGCGAGATTGCTTTTGTCGACTCATCGCCGCCTTCCGCGACGGTGACGGCGAGCGGTGCTGCATATGTGCTCGCGCTGACGCGACCGACGCTGCAGCAGCGCCTGGCAAGCGACCCGGCATTCGCCGCTCGCTTCTACCATGCTTTGGCGATTTTTCTCGCCGACCGATTGCGCGCGACAACACGACGGCTGGGTTACGGCCGCCGAGGCGATCTGGAAAGCTCTGCAATGCTTGAGGATGAGCTCGACGAGAGCGTGCTCGGCACCGTATCGCAAGCGGGCGAGCGCTTTACACGGCTGCTGCAGGCTCTGAGTGCGGGGTAGCGCGTGCGGAGCGCAAACGGGAAAGAAAAAACGAACTCGATACGCCCTGACTTAACTTACCCCTTGGCGGCTTCGGCTCTTTGAACCGTGGACTTAGAGATCTTGAGGTTGTCCTCCTGCGCCGCCTGCTCCATCTGCTGACGAGTGCCCTGAACAAAGCGCTTGGTGATAAAGCCTTGCGCGACGACCGCCTCCTCGGTGTGTAACTGATCGCCGTAAAACGTCCGCGGCTGCAGGGCGCTGGAAATGGAAACCGGTGGGGCCGGCGATCTCGCCCCGCGAGAAGCGAATGCAGTGCGGCGCGAACCGCCAGTGCAACCAAGCCGCATTCGATTGCGTATGGTACAGTGAGTCCGATATCGGGCCGGATGACGAACGAGCAAAAGGTAGAAAAACCCTCAATTCTCAGAGCCTGGAGGATCAAATGGCCGAGAGTAGCAAACCCGCAAAACCAAAAGCTTCCGCCGACAAGCTAATCAAGCCGACGAAGAAGGGCGATATCGAGCTGACCGAGGAAGATTTGAAGAAGGTCTCGGGTGGCATGGCCATCAAGGTCTCGGACAAATACTGATGGTCGACCCGGCCAAATAGCCTGCATTGAGGTCGAATTTCGGTGGCGTCATGGGCTGACAGTTTCGTCGGCCCATGCCCGAAGCGTTCAAACGCAGGCTCCCATTCCCGGAGAGAGGCCGACATGAGAGCGAATTTGGGAATGCGTTTTGAAGCTGAACCAAACCGCCGGATTGACATTGCCTACAATTCTTCAAGCGTTCCGGCTTTCTCGGTCACCGAATGCGATGCAATCATCCGTTGGCTGGAATTTCGGGTCGGCTGGCACCGGACTGCGCTGGTGGAAGACATCCCTGGCTTCGGCAAATGCGTGCGCCAATGCAATGTGGTGAAGCTGCAGCCCCACCTGATCGAACGGGTAATGGATTGGTTGCCGCGCAAACTGGTCGGCATCATCGAAACCCTGAACCGTGAAATATGGCGCTTCGACATCACCGGGCTGAGCGAAATGCACCTGCTTCGTTACGACGTGAACGATGAAGTATCGCTTCACGCTGACCTGGACGGGGATAACTGCGAACGCAAGATCGCCCTGTTGACGCAGTTGTCATCGCCAGACGATTACATGGGGGGCGATCTTGAATACGGCATCGCTCCACCGGCAATCGCCTCGCGTGAGCGAGGGGCCATATTGGCGTTCCCCGCTTGGGTGCCACACCGGGTCACGCCGATAACTCGCGGGACGCGTTATGCGATCACCTGTTTTGCGCTAGGACCGTCGTTTCGCTGAGCGCATTTTGCGCCTGACAATCGGCTGGCGCCAGCCTGGTAGCGGCACCCTCCAATCTGATAGCCGAATAGTCTTGGCCGCAGAGACTGAGCTGCGGCTGAGGTTTCGAACCGGCTTTCGCCGTTCCAGGCAACAACGGCGGGGCTGCGCCGGGAGTAGCATTGCCGA
>Ga0335083_10009675_pt1 | contig 11688 bp, 14 predicted proteins | sample Lox_Sample_42_FD_206716 | JGI IMG/M metagenome (GOLD analysis project Ga0335083, IMG submission 206716) | Soil microbial communities from Loxahatchee National Wildlife Refuge, Florida, United States - Lox_Sample_4.2 | ecosystem: Environmental > Terrestrial > Soil > Wetlands | place: USA... | reverse complement strand
TGTCTCGCCGCCCAGGGGGGGGTGACTCCCGCCACCATCGTCGGCCGGGTGGTGGACGCGGCGACCGACAGCGGGATCGAAAGCGCGATCGTGAGCGCGCAAGGCACGCTCATGCGCGCCCGGTCCAGCACCGAGGGCCGCTTCCGCCTGACGGGACTGACCCCGGGCACCTACACCCTGGCGGTGCTGGCGCTGGGGTACCAGCCGGACACGGTGGTGGTGGCGGATCTGGCAGCCGGGGAGTCCCGCGACGTGACCCTGCGGCTCGCCCGGGCGCCGATCGGAATGAGCGACGTCGTCATTACGGCAGAGCGGGCCCCCGAGTCGTCGCAGAAGGCGACGGCCAGCGTCACCGTCCTGCCGCATCAGGAGGTCGTGCTCCGGAACGTCTCCACCCTGGACAAGGCCCTGCTCTACCAGCCGGGGGTGACGTTCAACGGCAGCGATCAGATCGACATCCGCGGGTCGAGCGGGATCGCCAAGGGCGTCGGCAGCCGCGTGCTGTTGATGCTCGACGGGCACCCGGTGCTGTCCGGCGACGGCGCGGAGACGGATTTCTCCTCCATCCCGCTGCTCGACCTGGATCGAGTGGAGGTGGTCAAGGGGGCCTACTCCGCCGTCTACGGCAGCAACGCGCTGGGCGGTGTGGCCAACATCATCACCACGCCCGTGGGCGACCGGCCCGAAACGGTGGTGCGGGCGTACCTCGGCGTCTATCGCCCCCAGCTCGAGTACAAATACACCGACGAGACGCAGTCCTACCAGGGCCTCGGAGTGCAGCATTCCCGGCACCTGGGCGATATGGGGATGCGGGTGTATTTCGGGCGGGAAACGTCGGATGGGTTTCACGAGAACGGGGTGGACGACCGCTGGGTGGCCCGCGCCAAGCTCACCTCCAGCAACGCGAGCGAGCACCCCTGGGACCTCTATGCCATCTGGGCGCAGGAGAAGGTCGGAGAGTCGCTCACGTGGAAGCAGGACGACCCGACGCAACCCGCGTTTTCGACTGGCACCTATCCGTATCAAGTCCCCGATAGCACGCGGGGGGACTACGAGATCGACTACAAGACGCTGATCGGAGGCACCTGGGCGGCGCTGTCCCGGCAGGCGACCTTGCTGCGAGTGAGCCCGTACGTCAACTACAACTCGACCTACAACCACTTCCAGAACGACAGCTCGTCCCATACGGCGACGCGGGCGGGCGCGAATGTGCTGTTCTCGGTCCAGCCTCAGGGCACACGTCCCGTCACCCTCGGGATGGACGTCGCGCATACCTGGGTGCACTCCACCGACTCCCTGCTCGGCAATCCCGAAATCGGCGACGGCGCGGTGTTCGGGCAGTACGACCTGATCATTCACGGGTTCATCAAGGCGTCAGCCGGACTACGCGTCGATGGCCACACGGCCACCGGCAGCTCCCTGGAGGTCGTGCCGAGTCCCAAGATCGGCCTCGTCGTGAGCCCCAGCGATCGGATCACCGCACGGGCCTCCGTCGGGCATGGCTACCGCGCGCCGAGCGCCATCGAGCAGTTCGTGAACACCTATCAGTACGGATTCAAGGTGATCCCCAACCCGGACCTGAAGGGCGAGAAGGCTTGGTCCGGCGAGGTTGGCCTCACCACCAGACCCTGGGGATGGATGCGATTGGATGCCGCGGCCTTCGGGAGCAGCTTCCGGGATCAGATTGGCCCGCAGCTGGTCTCGATTGCCCCCCCAACGGCGCAGTTCAAGAACATCAGTCAGGCCTACGTACGGGGGCTGGATGTCGGAATGCGCACGAGCTTTCTGCGCGACTTCGTCGATGCCTCGGCGACCTATCTGTTCATCGATTCGCAGGATCAGACTCCCGGCGGGCAGCACCAGCCCCTTCCCTATCGCTCCCGGCACAATCTGACCACGACGGTCAACGCGGCGCATGGGCTCGTGGGAGTAGACGTGCGCTATCGGAGCCGAGTGGAGGAGGTCCTGCTGTATGACCTGGACCCTCGCTCGGCGTTCACGGTGGTCGATCTGCGGCTCAACTACCGGATCTACGGGACCTATCTGCAGGCGAAGGTCGAAAACCTGTTCAACACCTTCTATACGGACGTCCAGGAGCGGCTGGCCGGGGCGCCGCGATCCCTCGGGGTGACGCTCTATTCGACGTTCTAGACCGCCCTCCCGATGAACGTCCTCGTCCTCAATTGCGGCAGCTCGTCGATGAAGTTCCAGGTCATCGCCACGGAGCTGGCGACGATGGAGCGCGACGAGGATCGCCAGCTCGTGCGCGGGGTGATCGAGCGCATCGGGAGCGAAGCGCTGATCACCATCCGACCCGCTCAGGGCGCCGTGCAGCACGAGGCGCAACCCCTGCGGGATCACCGCGCCGCGCTCGACTTCCTGCTCGGCTGGCTCGTCTCTCCCGCGGCGCGGGTTCCGGGTGTGCAATCCCTCTCGGACATCCACGCTGTCGGCCATCGCGTCGTTCACGGCGGGGAGGGACTCACCCGCTCGGTGCTGATCGACGATGCCGTCGTGGAACAGATCGAGGATTGCATCGAGCTGGCCCCGTTGCACAATCCCGCGAACCTCCGCGGCATCGCCGCGGCCCGCGAGCGGTTCGGGCCGGGGATCCCGGAAGTCGCCGTCTTCGATACCGCGTTCCACACGACCATGCCGCCGGAATCGTTCCTGTATGCGATTCCCTATCAGCTCTACGTGCGCCACCGCATCCGGCGCTACGGGTTCCATGGCACTTCCCACCGCTACGTCGCCCACCGCTACCGTCGCCTCACCGGGCGGGCCCACGAGGAGACGAACCTGATCTCCCTGCACCTGGGCAACGGCTGCTCGGCCTGCGCCGTGCGCGGCGGAGATTCCCTGGAGACCTCCATGGGCCTCACCCCGCTGGAAGGGCTCGTCATGGGGACCCGCAGCGGCGATCTCGACCCCTCGATTCTCGATCTGCTGCATCATAAGGAAGGAATGTCGTTCGAGGAGGTGGACAACCTCATGAACAAACATTCCGGGCTGCTCGGCCTCTCGGGTTTGACCAACGACATGCGGGAGCTGCTCGAGGAGGCCTCCACGAACCACGACCGCCGCGCCCAGCTCGCCATCGACATCTTCTGCCTGCGGGTGCGGAAATACCTCGGTGCCTACCTGGCGCGGATGAACGGAGCGGATGCGATCCTGTTCACGGGCGGCATCGGGGAGAACGCGGCCGAAATCCGGCGCCGCATCTGCAGCGACCTATCGTTCTTCGGGATCGCGCTCGATCAGGCGAAGAACGCCGCGATGGTGAATGGGCAGGAAGGGGAGATCGGGGCGGCGGATTCGCGGCTCCGCCTGTTCGTGATTCCGACCAATGAGGAGCTGCTGATCGCCCGCGATACCGTGCGGTGCGTGCAGGATACGCCGCGACGGTGGTAGGGGGACAGTGGAGGGTCAAGGTGGGTCAAGGTGGGACAAGGTGGGTCGAGGTAAGCGACACCTGACCCACTTCGACCCACCTTGACCCACCTGGACTATTGAAGCAGCCGCAGCAGGCGCAACCCAAGTGCGGTGAGGCGCCGTCCATAAGGGGGGAAGAAGAACTTGGTGAACGCCGGCTCCCGCTGGCGCACGATCGGGCGGGCATGCGAGAACGCCCGGAACCCGTGGACGCCGTGATACGCACCAAGCCCGCTTGCCCCTACCCCGCCGAACGGCAGCGCCGGGTTCCCGTAATGGAGCAGCGTGTTGTTGATCGTGGTGCCTCCCGCGGACGTTCCGGCGAGAAGCGTCCGGGTTGCCCGCTCATCGCGGCTGAAGACGTACAGCGACAGCGGCTTGTCGCGCGATCGCACCACCGCCACCGCCTCGGTCGTGTCCCGGTATCCGAGCACCGGAAGAATCGGTCCGAAGATCTCTCCCTGCATCGCCGGAGAATCGGGGCAGACGTCGGTCAGGACGGTGGGGGCGACGTAGCGCGAGGCCCGATCCATCCTCCCGCCGATCGCCACGCGCGCCCCTGCTCCCACCGCTCGTTCCAGCACGTCGGCCAGCCGCAGGTAGTGCGCCTCATCCACGATGCGCGCGAGGTCGGGGGAAGCCTGGCGTTCGTCCTCCGTGGTACCGTACAGGCGGGCGATGGCTCTGGTCAGCGCGGCCACGAACGCGTCGCGCTGCGCCTCCTGCACCAGGACGTAGTCAGGGGCGACGCAGGTCTGGCCGGCGTTGACGAACTTGCCCCAGGCGATGCGGGCGGCCGCGGCCTCGAGGTCGGCGGAGGCGTCCACGATCGCCGGCGACTTGCCCCCCAGCTCGAGCGTGACGGAGGCGAGATGGCGGGCCGCCGCCGCCATCACTACCCGGCCGATCTGTGTGGACCCGGTGAAGAAGATGTGGTCGAACGGCTGGCGCAGCAGGGCTTCGGCCACCTCGGGTCCGCCTTCCACCACGGCGACCTCCCGGGGGTCACCGCAGGACTCGAGCAGCGTCTTGATCAACCGACTCGTGTGCGGTGTCTTCTCGCTCGGCTTGCAGACGGCGCAGTTGCCCGCCGCGATCGCGGCCACGAGCGGGTTGATGACGAGACTGAAGGGGTAGTTCCAGGGGGCCAGGATCAGCGCCACGCCACGCGGCTCGTAGGTGACCCGGCTCGACGTCCCGAACAGGAGCAGCGGCGTCCCCGTCCGGACCGGCCGCATCCAGCGACCCAGATGGGCGACGGCGTGGTTGATCTCGGCCAGGACGGTGTAGGTCTCCACGAGATCCGTTTCCGCGTGCGGCCGCCGGAAATCGTCGTGGATCGCCTGGGCGATCTCGGACCGGTGCGCGTCGATCGCCCGCGCCAGGCGCCGCAGCCGGGCGCGCCGCTCCGCCGGCGTCGTCGCGGCCATGACCGGAGCGTGCGCACGTTGCGCCGCAACGATGCGCTCGATTTCCGTGACCAGCTGCGCTGAGGCCGGGCCGACGCCATGTGCCGGGGGGACACGGTCCGAGACAACGCTGGCAAGGCTCATGGGTTCAAGGTAGTGGAGCCGAGCGGCGCTGCATTAGGGGAAGACGAAATTGATAGTAAGGGTTTCGGGAACCGCGGGTGGCGGAATGAAGGTCAAGCCTCCTGTGTCCGTCACGATGGTGTCCGTGCCGTGGATCGCGCGCAGGCGGAGGCAAACGCCGGGGCGCTCGCGCTGCGGCTGGATGCCGAACACGTAGTGCCCGAGACTGTCGCTGGTCCCGCCGAGCGGCTTGGGAATTGCCTCGGCCAGGTTGCTGCTTCCACAAGAGCTCAGATAGGCGTCGGCGAGCACTGGGACCGTAGCCAGGGGCGCGTCCGATGAGTCCCGCACCTGTCCTACCACGAATAACGTTGGGTGGAGTGCGCACACTGCTCCCGCGGGACACAGGACAGTTCCCGTCGAGTCTTCACTACATGAGAGCGCCGCTACGGACAGGCTCACGAAGCCGGTCAGCACCGCCAGTCTGGCGTCGGTCAAACTGGTTCTCCGCCGGGTCATACTTCGCATGCTAAACACCCGGCCAGGCCTCAGGAAGGAGCGCCGAAGCGCTCGGCGAGGAGCGACTGCAGCGCGGCGCGTACGGCCTCCTGGGGAATGAATCCGACGCCATCCGGATGCAGCAACGCGCGATACGGCGAGTGCCACGGGTACCAGGGGAGCGGCGCCCCGGGCGGCTGATGGAACATGTCCACCTGAGGAATCTTCCAGGCCGCGGCGAGATGCAGGACCGCCGTGTCCGGCGTGAGTACCAGGTCAAACTCGCGTACCACCGCGGCAAACTCGTGGAAGTCGAGCGTGGGAAGCCGCCCCGCTCCGGTCGCCGCGGCGATCGCCGCGAGATCCTCCTCGTAGGTCGGCGCGCCGACGACGGTCACGTGGAACCGCGGGTCGCTGAACTGGAACCACCGGATCAGGGAGATGAAGTTGTCCCGGCCCCAGAAGCGGGCGAGGCTCGATCCGGAGATGTTGACGCCGAACCGCCACCGCTTGTCGGTGGGCGCGAGCCGGGTCCGGGCGAGCGCCCGCTCGGCGTCGGTCAAACGGTATTCCAGGTCCATCGGGACCGTGGCCGGGTCCAGGTCGAAGGGGAGCAGCAGCTGGGCCAGTCGCTCGACGATATGGACGCGCTCCCGATCGAGCAGCGGCACGGCCACGGTGTAATGCCCCGCCCGCTCGTGGCGGATTCCCAACCGCGCCCGGGCCCGGCTCCACTGCGCCACGAGCTGCGAGTTGGTGGATGGGCTGTCCATCAGGTCCACCACGAGGTCGTAGCCCTCCCGGCGAAACGCCCGGATGAGCGAAACGGCGCTGGCGGGGGTCTTGTCGTAACGCCAGGCCCGATCGATCCAGGGGAGCACGGCCTGCCGCACGCCGTAGTTGGTGCGGCTGAACAGCATGTGAATCACCGCCTGCGGGTACTTGGTCCGCAGCGCGCGGATCAAGGGAACGGAGACCAGCACGTCGCCGATCCGGTCCTGTCGCAACAGGAGCAAGCGCGGTGCCCGCCCCAGGTGCAAGGCGTCACGGGGACTCGTGACGTAATCTCCGGTGAACGGCCGATCGGTCGCGGCGAGAAAGCGCCGCCGCAGGAACCGCTCCAACGGCTTGAAGACGTTCACCGGAGCCGCCGGATCAATGCTTCGGGATTTCCTTCTGTGGGTCCACGAACGGTCGCTGCACGACCGTGGCCGCGCGTTCCCCCACCTCGGGGATCGCCACCGTCAGCGTCTTGCCGGTCGTAGCGTGGGCCGCGGGCACCATCGCGTAGCCGATGTTCTTCTTCAGTCGCGGCGTGTGGATCGCCGAAGTGATATGGCCCACCCGCTGCCCGTTGGCGAGCACCGGCCACTTGGTGGCGTTGAAGCTGATCGGGGCGCCGGCGATTTCGACCCCGGCCAGGAGGCGGGTGGGACCCTGGGCCTTGACCCGGCGCAGCGCCTCGCGGCCGATGTAGTCCTCGGTCTTGGCGGCGTCCACCAGGCGTTCCAACCCCACGTGGTAGGGCGTATCGGCGAGCGTGATGTCCGCTCCCCAGTTCAGGATGCCTGCCTCGATACGGCGGATGTCGGAAGGACCGGTGGGCCGAATGTCGTGCGGCTTCCCGGCGGCCATCACACGCTCCCACAGGTCCTCGCCGCGGCTGCCGTCCCGCAGGTAGATCTCGAAGCCGACCTCGCCGCTCCACCCCGTGCGGGTCACCACCACCGGGATGCCGTCGAGCTTGGTTTCGAGGAACCAGTAGTAGGCGAGCTTCAGGACCTCGTCCCCGAACAGCGCCTGCACGACCGCTTTGGCCTTGGGACCCTGAACTTGCAGCGGGGAGACATCCGGCTCGGTGATCTCGACTTTCATCCCGGCTGCCCGGGCGACCCCGCGGGCCCACAGCAGGACGTCCGAGTCCGCGAGCGCCAACCAGAAGTGGTTCTCCCCCAGGCGCATCAACACCGGGTCGTTGATGATGCCGCCGTCTTCCCCCGTGATGACCACGTACTTGCCCTGGCCGACCGCGCACTTACTGAGGTCCCGGGGCGTCAACAGGTTCGCGAAGCGGAACGCGTCGGGGCCGGTGATCTCAACCTGGCGCTCCACGGCGACGTCCCACAGCGTGACGTGGTTGATGAGGTGCCAGTACTCCGCCTCGAGCTCATCGAAGCAAATGGGGAACAGCATGTGGTTGTAGACGGTGTACCCCTTCGCGCCCCAGCGTTGGGTGGCTTCGAAAAACGGCGTGCGGCGCAGGCGTGCGCCGCGCTGCACCAGGCGCATGTCGAACGGAACGGGGGCCATCGGGGGAGACTCCTCACGCAAGAGACCAGTGAAACGACGTTACGGCGCGGGCTGCGAGGGAAGCTGCACGACAATCGCGGTGCCGTCCAGCCTCACCTGAACCCCTTTGAAATCGGCGATCGATGCATCGGCCGGAGGGAGGCGATCGACGCCGTACATGGTGGTGAGCGCGACGGGGCGCATCCCGGCCGCCCGCGCCGCGGCGATCCCCGCGGGCGCATCCTCGAACACGAGACAGGTCTCCGCGGCCCAGCCCAGCCGGTGCGCCGCGAGCAGAAAGCCGTCGGGGGCCGGTTTGCCGCGGGCGATGTCCTCGGCCGTCACGAGAAGTGACGGCGCGGGTACCCGGGCCGCCTGCAACCGGCTCAACGCGAGGTCCCGGCCCGCCGAGGTGACGACCGCCCACCGCTCCGGGGGGAGCGAGCGCACCAGATCCGCGGCACCCCGCACCTCCACGATGCCTTCGAGGTCTTGGAGCTCCGTGGTATCGAGCCAGTCGACTTCCTGATCGGTGGCGAGATGCGGCACGACGGACAACAACGCCTCCCGGGTACGGCGTCCCAGTCCGGCGGCGAGCAGCGGCTCCGGGTCCAATCCGTGACGCTTCGCCCAGCGCAGCCAGGTACGCGTGTAGACCGCGTGGGAGTCGACCAGCACGCCGTCCATATCGAACAGCAGCGCCGAGCACCGGAACGAGATCACTGGCGATTCAAGTCTTCGGTTCGGGCACGATCCCCACGGCGCGGCCGTTCGCGCAATCCACACGCAGCAGCTCCCCGGCGCGAACGCCGTAGCGGCCGGTGGGCGTCACGAGGTAGTCCCCACGGTAGCCTCCCGTGTCGTCCCGCCCCGATTGGGTCAGGCGCAACGCGTGATGGTCGCGCGGGTCGAACCACGTGACCGGACAGCCGGAAGAACCGGCCGGAAATACCGTGGTGTCGGTCACGAACCGGATCGGCAGGTCGTAGGCCCCGCGCCCGCGCGCGTCCCAATCGTTGCTGACGGACCCGTACCATGAGCTGCTGCAGGCGGCGGCGATGGAGATCGCGACGACGATGCCCCCGGTGCGGAGGATGGACGGCGGTGCCATGAATCGCAAACTGGTGAGAAATCTCTCTCAGGGCAATGCCGCGACCTTGTAGGCGATCAGCAGGACGACGGTTGCGGCGGCGACCATTGCTGCCCAGCGATAGCGTTGGAAAAAGTAGCAGACGACCGCGATCGCGGCCCCGCCGGCCGCCAGCAATGCACCGGTCACATACGGTGCGAGCCCCTCGATCGTCGCGCCGGCCCCCAGGGCGTGCCGTAACCGGAAGAACTCCGCGAGGGTGCGGATCAGCGCCAGGAACTGAATGATGATCCCGGCCTGGGCGAGGCGTTGCGCGGACGGCGGCCTCACCGGTCGGGATTGCCGTGGATGACCCGCCCCGCATACCGGCTCAGGGAGGCGAGATCGTTCGCGACCTGCTGCTCCCATTCGGCCTGGCGCGCGACCACCAGGCTGTGATCGGTCTCCGCGTCGTAGCGGCGTTGCGCATCCGCCTCGTCCCGCACCAGCTGTCCCGCCACCGACTCCAGCTCGGCGTTCGTCCGGGCGCAGGGGTGGGAGACGGTCTCGAGCCGTTGACGCATCCGTCGCGCATACACTTCCGCCAGGTCGAAGTGCGTCTGCTCGTGGCGCAGCACGCGGGCGGCGTTGGCGGTATCGGCGGGGATCCCGGGGCGTACCCAGGAATCGCGGGGCACGAATCCCGCGATCGCGGCGAATTCGAAGCTGCTCGTCGCGGCCCCCCGGCAGCGCCACGCGTAGTACAACACGGTCGTGGTGCGCGCCGCCTCTCGAGTGTCCGGCTGTGGTGGTGTCCCGGCAAAATCATTCCAGGCGAGCAGACGTCCCGGACTCCAGGGGATCGCGGCATCGGGACGCATGTCCTCCTGCAGCATGGTCTCCACCCTGCTGAGTGCCGGAGGGGTCGGGTCGGGAGTGGGGGTAGGTGCCGCGGCGGGTGGGCTCGTCGAGGGGGCGCGGGAGGGTGCACACTCCAGGACGAACAGGAGCAGCCAAACAACGGTGGTTCTGCGGCGGAGGAGCTCAGGAGCTTCCATGCCGCCGCAGCAGCCGGTGCGCATAGTACTCGGGCCAGGGAGCCGTCGCGCCCTCGCGGCGGTGCGCCGCGTCCAGAGCGGTCAGCTCGGCCGCAAGCGCCTTGACCTCCAACGGGCGGCCGAGCAGATGGAGGAGGCGGTCGCGCAGATGTTGCGCGTACCACTCGGCCCACGCGGGGTCATCCCCGTTGGTGCTGGCAAACGCCCGGTGATGCGCCGCCGCGGTTTCCTCGAACAGTTGGGCCAGCTCCTGGGCGAGCGTCACGTGGTCCCTGCCAGGAGCTTCACTGCGGAGTCGCGGTGTAGCACCAGGCCTCACCTTCCAATACGACCTCACCGGTCTGGCGCGTCACCCGCACGCGCAGCTCGGTGACCGGCTTGGTCGGGTGAACGCTCGCCACTTCCACTTCCGCCGTGATGGTGTCCCCGATGAAGACCGGTGCCGTGAACCGCCAGTTCTGGCTCAAGAAGACCGTCCCGGGACCGGGGAGATCCATCGCCACGAGGGCGTGGAGCAGGCCGGTCGTGAGACCGCCTTGGACGATGAGGCGTTCGAACCGGGTGCCGGCGGTGAACCCCGGGTCGAAGTGCAACGGATTCCGGTCCCCGGTGATCGTGGCAAACGCCTCCACGTGCTCGGAGGTGAGCGTGAGCCGCCGCTGGGCTCGTTGTCCGACGACCAGCGCCGTTACATGGCGTGCGGCCACAGCCACCCGAACGTCCCGGCGGTGAGGAGCCCGTAGATGAGTCCGTCGAAGGTCGCCTTCACCGTGATGGACCAGGCGCGGCGGAACCAGATGGACAGCGGCCAGAGCGCCACCGAGTAGCCCACGAACGCCGTGACGCCGGCGAATCGGAACACGTGCAGATACGGGGAGCCGGGCGGCAGCGCCCGCCCCGCCACGTAGGCCGAGAACAGGCTCACTACCGCGCAGAAGCAGAACCACTGCACGAGGTTCGAGCCCATCGCCATGGGCCCGTTAGGAAGCACGGTGACCACCATCACGGGGCCCTTCCGGAGCTTGTCGGCGAACTCCGGGGTCCGCAGGTCTTCCCGGTTCGCCGGGCGCGGCACCATGTAGTCGCCGGGTGGAATGGCAAGGGGCCGCAGCGCGTCCATGAACTTTTCTTCGTTGGGCATCTTGGGATAGTCGTCTTTGTGCCAGGGCAGCACCATGTGGATCAGCGAGCTGACCACAAAGACGATCACCGCCGATACCAGAATCGGGAGCCACAGCAGCATCAGACCCGTCATGGAAGCCTCCGGTTCAGTCACCTTCGTACTTGAAAGACACCTTGACCTTGGCGCGATAATGCTCGACCCGGCCATCCTTCAATTGGATGTCGAGGGCCGACACCTCGGCGATGCGCAGATCGCGCAGACTCTTGGCCGCCCGCTTGATGGCGGCGGCGGCCGCCTTCTCCCAGGACTCGGTGCTGGTCCCCACCAGCTCGATCACCTTATAGACGCTCTCGGGCATGACGTGCTCCAATCGACGAAAAGGTGGACTCAGCGTTCGCAGTAGACCTTCACCGCATCCAGGTCTTTGTCAAGCGCCGGCTGCACCATCCGAGCGATCAGCCGGATCATCACGCGGGCCGACAGGCGATCGGTCACCGGGTCCATGCGCACGGGATTTCGTGCCGACGCCGCGACGGGTGGATCCCGGGACTGGGCGTTCTCGCCGTCGGGAATCGCCCGGTGGAACTCCTCCGGTTCGGCGACGGTGTGGAACACGCGGTCGGCCGGAGCGTGAATGATGCGGACGGCGGTCCACCGCATCGGAGTGTCCTTCCTTATAGCCTGGGT
>Ga0335083_10009674_pt1 | contig 11688 bp, 9 predicted proteins | sample Lox_Sample_42_FD_206716 | JGI IMG/M metagenome (GOLD analysis project Ga0335083, IMG submission 206716) | Soil microbial communities from Loxahatchee National Wildlife Refuge, Florida, United States - Lox_Sample_4.2 | ecosystem: Environmental > Terrestrial > Soil > Wetlands | place: USA: Florida... | reverse complement strand
CAGCCGGGCTTCCGGGAGCTGCGCGGCTGGTGGCCCGAGTTTTGCGGCGAAGTTATGGATTACCCTGGCAACGCGTGCTGGGCGCAGGAGGTCAAATCAAGTTGACTGGAGACTCGGCGATCGAGCAGCGGTTGCGGCTTGAGGCGGAGGGTGTGCGGTTTCGGGGGAGGAAGGTGGACATGAAGGCGCATGAGTACAAGCCGAAGCTATCCAAGCGCAGCACCGCTCGTCCAACCAAAAGATCCTCAAGTGGGCGGTCTTGAAATCTATTATCGTCTGTCCCGGGGTGCGCAAATGAAAAACTTCTTGCTCGGTTCGCTCGTCACCATACTGCTGTTTGTACTCGCTGGAATGGTCTATCTAAGGCTAGGCCTGGCCGAAGTTCGAGCGGATGCTCATCCGTCATTCCTCGAATCATCTTTAATGCGTATGGCTGTGCATGCCTCGGTTCGAAAGCACGCGAATGAAACCCCAAATCCTGTCGCACCGACCGATGAAAACCTCATCGCGGGCGGAAAGATGTACCTGAATGAGTGCGCGGGATGCCACGGAACTCCCGGCGTAGCGCCCAAATGGGAAGATTCGCTGAATCCTCCTGCCCCACAGCTACCGTACATAGGGACGCAATACTCGGAGGCCCAGATTTTCTGGGTGGCCAAACATGGCATTCGACGAACTGGAATGTTTGCCAATGGCGCTTGGGATTCCGATCAGAAGCTGTGGACGATTGCGGCCTATATCTACCGCATCAAGAATCTGCCCCCGAAGGTGGCCGAAGAGATCGAGAAAGCTGCCAAGCATCAAGGCTAACGGCGTTGCCTCTGCTTTAGCAGTTTCACTTCTTGAAGTGGGGATCGATCTCGACCTGGTACCCGGTCACCATTTTGTTGGTCTCATTCGCCATGCCGACGACAGCCATCAGCTCTTTGAACATTGCGTCGGTCATGCCCTTCTTCTGGGCTGAAACCGTGTGGGAGGCGATGCAATAGTTGCATTGATTGGTGACGCTGACCGCGACATAGATCATTTCCTTCGTCAGGGGATCGAGCGCTCCGGGAGCCATGATCTGCTTGATGTCTTCCCAGGTGCGCTTCAGCGTTGCCGGATCATGAGCGATGGCTTTCCAGAAATTATTGATCCAGTCGGTCTTGCGGGTGGCCATGATGTCGTCGTAGATGGCACGGACTTCCGGGCTTGCGTCTTTATATTCGATGAGGCCAAAAATGGACATAAACGTTCTCCGTTATGCAGATATGTACACAATTCTCCACCGCAGAGGCGCAGAGGAAAAAAGAGGAATTCTTTCTCTCTGACTCTGTGGTGAATGTTTTTGAATTCATCCTGGCAGTTCGCCGGACAGTAGCGTCTCCAGCTTCTCGGCGGGAACCCGGACGCCAACATAGAAATGGCCGAACAGCGCGTAAACCGCGCTGACTTCGTCGAAACGCATTTCGTAGATCAGCTTTTTGAATACCAGCGGGTCGTCGGCGAACAGATCAACGCCCCACTCCCAGTCGTCAAAACCGATCGATCCGCTGATGATCTGCCTGACTTCTCCCGCGTAACGGCGACCGACCATGCCATGGTCGTTCATCTGGCGAGCGCGCTCTTCGATCGGAAGCTTGTACCAGTTCTTGTCTTCCCCACGGCGGCGGTCCATAGGATAGAAGCAGGCGTAACGGTTCGGCGGAATATCAGGATACAGGCGGGGCTTCATCGCTTCCCTATGGCGATTCAGCTTGCATTCGATTTCGGCCTTCCATTGATCGGAGTGCGGTTCGATACCCTGATCGGTCAGCTCCTTATAAATTTTGATCGTCGACTCGTAGAGTCCCAGTTCGATGATCGACAGGTACGAAGTTGTCGGCTCGAGGTAATCACTTAGCCGTAAATTGGCGAGTTGGAGTTCGGCCTGATTGAGATCGGCGAAAGATTCGCGGAAGTGGATCAGCATGAGGTCGCCCTTGTGACCAATCAGCGAGTAAAGCGCAGACTGGCCGGGCGAATGCTTTTCCATCGCGGAGAGAGCAGTCGAGGCTTCCTGGACAATGGCCGACTTTTCGGCAGCCGGAAGGGCGCGCCAGGCGGGCCAGCGCAAGCGCATCATCTGGTGGAGGACGCTGTAGCCTTCGGTCGTCAGCGGCACTGCCGGAATTTCTGCGGCCACCTGCGGACTGGGCCGATGGGTCGTGGTCATGGACTCTCCTGTCAAAAAGAATATTGTACGCGGTGAAAACCAAACGCGGAAAACCGGAACCACGAAGGACGCAATCACACACGAAGAATTTGCAGGATGCGGGGCGGAAGAAAGAAAGACTGACCTTACATGTCGAAAACTCTGTACGAAGCTGAAGGTTCCCTGGCCTGCAACAGCGTGATGGCAACGTTGTAGACGGGGCTTCCGCCCGTGGTCTTCCCTTCCAATTGCCCATGATGGGCGTGGCCGTGCAGAACCAGGTCGGCGCCATGACGATCGATGACCTCCGCCAGGCGAGACGTCCCCAGAAAGGGGAAAATCTCTGCCGCCTCCCCCTGAACGGTGGCGGCAATGGGCGAGTAGTGAATCACCACGACGCGCTTGGGCGTCCGGAGTTGCGCCATGGCACGTTCTAACTTGAGCGCCTCGTCAATCGAGGCTTGGACAAAATGCTTGATCTCCTGCTCGCCGAATGCAGTCAACACTCCGCGGCCAAAGCCTCCGACAAAGCCCTTGGTGCCGGCGAAACCGACTCCGTCGCGCTCGTAGGCGGTACCGTCGAGCACTTTGATTCCCGACGACGACATCATGCGAATCAATTCCACTTGCTTTCCGCTTTCGTAGTCATGGTTTCCCAGGACGGCAATGGTGGGGACGCGCGCACGAACCACTACGTTCAAAAGCGGCTCCATCTCATCCGGCTGGCCGTAGTTCGTAAGATCTCCTGCCAGGACAAGGACGTCGGCCTCATTGCGCACCCGGTTCAACTGTTCGAGCAAGGCATTGTGTCGAGCCGGGGAAAAGTGCAGATCGGCCGTGGCGGCTATTCTCATGGTTTCTTGCAGATCCGGGAAAGACTTTGCAGACGGGTGGCGCGGTAATCCTGCATAACGTTGTCGAGGCCCCACTCGTTCACGTCGATGGCAAACATCTTGTCATCGATCAAGCTGCCGCGAAACTTCGCGGTCGGATCCGGTTTTGAGACGGCGTCGTCAAAACGCCGGATGAGCTCGGCCCATACCTCTGCAGGAACGAATTGCGTTTGGGCGGGATAGGAAAAACGGAACAATACCAGCGCCCAGAACAGCATCTCCCAGTTTTCTCCTGCGAGTTGGAGGATGCGCTGCCAGTCGAGCATTCCGCGCATGCCGTAGATCACGTGGGCGATGTCGGCTCCGTCAAAGCGCTCGCGGCGCGTGACGAACAGCTTCGAAACCAGCAACTCTTCGGCCGCCAGAACCCTGGTGGGCACACCGTGAATCGTCGCCGGCTTGGAGCGTTCAATCCACGAATCTTCGACCACGATGGCGGCATTGCTCATGCCGGTGATGAGGTCCACAAAAAATCCGTCGCGATGCGCCTTGAAAAGCCAGACTGGATCGCAAGTCTCGCACTGGAACCCGGCTTCCTTGAGGAGACTCAAGGCAACGACCGCATTCTCGGCCGTCAGGAACAAGTCAAGATCTTTGGTGTCGCGATGAATGCCGGTGTGCTCCTGCAATGCAAAAGCTCCGGCAATAGCGTAGGGGATTTTCTTTTCCTCGAGCAGGCCGAGGATTTCGCGAAAAAGAAGTTGCTGTTCCGCGGGAAGCGGCACAGGTTGCGAGGATGTTTCGGAGACGATAGCGGGTTGAGGTTCGGCCATGAGATGCCTTCGCTGCGAATTTGACCGACGCACGGGACATTCCGTCCCGGCGTCACTTCTTTTCGATCTGTCCTGCCTGCTTGCACTGGAACTGAACCATCGCCCTCGCAACTCATCACGAGAGCGAGTAATGCACCTCCGACCCTAGCCGTATAACGGTTGAGCAGTCCATCCGGTATTGTCTGTAAGTGTGTGTCGTCTGATGAATTAGTGGCGAATAGGCCCTAGTAGTAGGCCCAGAACGGACCAGCGCCCCCGGGAGTGCTTCGGGACTCAATTGCCGTATAAACATTCCGGCCAAAGAAGAATGGGAGGCCCCAATCGAAGGTTCGGAGTTCGGCCCTCCCAGCGTGGCGAAGACGAAGTCTCCCCGCTGTGCAAAAAGCGCGTCAGCATTGGCTATGCTGAAACTGATGGCCGTGTCGGTGCTTGAGGCGGAGGTGGTCGCGAAAAGGTTTGTGGTAGACCCTGGGCAATAGAAGCCCGAATTATCGCTACAAACGGTAAGGTCGGTGGTGGCTGCGTCGAGAAAAAAGAGCCCATTCGAGCCGCTGTCGACAAAGCCAGGGTAGGTCTTCCCCTTAAATGTGGTATTGAATTCCCCGGTCGAGTTCAGCGGGAAGATGGCTGCGCTGCCCAGCGCATTGTTCGATTGCGTGCCGATTTGCGGGGAAGGCAAGGGGTTGTCCGATTCGTGTACATCACCGGTGGTAGATAATCCCGTACGCTCCGCATGAACGTACACGGTTTCCCCTAATGACAGAGCTAGCTTCGGCGCTTACGCTCAAAAAGCGTCTTGAAATCGCTTGGGGTGGCTGCGGTCGGCCTTCGCGGGTTGGGCGCCAACGCTCCTTGACTTACGACTCGAGTCCTGGGCACGCAATACAATTGAGAGGATTAACATCATGACACTGAGCAAGGTACTTAGATCAATTCTTAAAACTGCCGTTTACATCATGGACCAAACCGCCGAGCAAGTGGACCGCGCCTCAGATCGGGCGTCGGAATTGGCCGACGATGCGAGAAACGTAATTTATCCCGACCATACGCTGCGGAATTTAGTCAGTTTTGCCGCCGGAATTGGCGTGGGAGTTGGCGTGGGCGTTTTGCTCGCTCCGACCAGCGGCACAGAACTGCGGAACACGATCAGCGACAAGGTGCGCGACATCAGTAACAAAGCCAGAGTTCGTGGCGAGACGTATCCCACCGGAACCGAGACACGCTAGCGGAGATAGAATCACGCCCACCCAACGCAGGTAAGTTGGGTGGGGCCTGCCTTATCCACGTTCTTATTTCACTTCGAAGTTGTAGGTTCCGGAACCTGTTCGAACGACCAATGATCCACCCTCTGCCTGTGCTTTGATTGGCTTGCCGCCTTCCGTTACGTGCGCGCCCTGGATTGCTGGCAGAAATACGGTCGCAGACGTGTTTGCCGGAATCGTCACGGTCAATGAAAACGGCCCCGATGGAGTGCCCTTCCAGTCGCTGACGATCTTGCCGTACACCGCGTCATACTCAGCCCGCGCCGCCGGCATGCTCGCATCAAGATGCGGGTGCACAATAATTTCCTTAAATCCAGGCGCATCGGTGGTCGTATCGATACCCGCAGCGTAGCGATACACCCAGGCGATTACCGATCCGAACGCGTAGTGGTTGTAAGAATTCATCGAGGGATCGCCGGTGTCGCCATTCCAGCGCTCCCACCATGTGGTTGCGCCTTTGGAAAGCATATAGCCCCACGACGGGTAGGTCTCGTTCAGCAGAAGCCGGTAGGCAACATCCGAGCGGCCATGATCCGCCAGCGTGAACAGCAAGAATGGCGTTCCCAGAAACCCAGTCGAAAGATGCCAATTGTGCGCCTCAATGTCCTGGACCAGCTTTTGAACCAGCACTGGTTCGAGGCTTTCCGGCGCCATCTTCGTATAGAGAGCAACTACATAGGAAGTTTGGGTTCCCGTACCAACGGTTCCGTCGGGCTGGATATAAGTCTTCTGAAACGCAGACCGTATGTTCTGCACGACATCTTCATAGCGCTTCGCATCCGACTCTTTGCCGGCGGCGTGTGCCATCTGCGACATCATGTGCGCGATCAGCGCCCAATAAGCGGTCGCCAGCAGATCCTTGTTCGTATTGGGATCGGGAGCGAGCCAGTCGGCAAAGTTCGGCCCCACTCCATTCTTGCGGATGTAGTCAGGATTGCGGCTTTGGATAAACTCCATCCAGCGCTGCATTGCACCCCAGTTCTTTTCGATGACCGACTTGTCGCCGTATTGCACCCAGGTAGTCCAAGGCACAATGACACCGGCATCGCCCCATCCCGGGGCGCCCACCATGCCCTCGTTCCACGCCTCCGTTCCTTCCGGTTCACCGCCGCCGAACGGAAGCGTATTCGGAGAAACATTGGTAAACGCGCCCTGACTGGTTTGCGCATCTACGATGTCCTGAATAAATTTCTGGGAAAAGGCCGCAACATCGAAGTTGTAAGTTCCGGTGCGCCAGAAAACGCCCGCATCGCCCATCCACCCGAGACGTTCGTCGCGCTGCGGGCAGTCGGTCGGAATGCTCAGGAAATTTCCGCGCTGACCCCACAGGCCAATCTCCCACATGCGGTTGACCAGATCGCTCGAGGTCGCGAGCTTGGCCGCAGGTTCGTCACTGACACTGCTCACAACGTCTCCCGTGATCGCATCCAGAGGCGGCGCTCCCGGATACCCCGTGACTTCCACGTAGCGGAACCCGTGAAAGGTGAAGTTCGGCGCAAACGTCTCTTCTGCGCCGCCTTTGAGAATGTAAGTGTCCGTGGCATCGGCGTTGCGCAGATTTGCCGTGTAGATCGTGCCATCAGGATTGAGAATCTCGGCGAAGCGCAGTCGAACTTTCATGCCGACAGTCCCCTTCACCTTCAACGTCACCCATCCCACCATGTTCTGGCCCATATCGAAGACGTGCGCGCCATTGCCTAGCGGATTCACCCGCTTGGGTTTCAACGTTTCGATCACGCGTGTGGGGACATCGACCTGACTGGAAATGCCAATCGAAGGCGCCTCTGCGACCACCGCTGAGCTCCAATGCGAGTCGTCAAAGTTGGAGTCCTGCCATCCAGCCTTCTCTTGGCGGGCGTCGTAGGTCTCACCTCCGTAAATCTGCGATTCCACGATCGGGGACGACGATGCTTTCCAGGAATCATCGGTGACCACAACATCCTGGCTGCCGTCTGCGTAGTTGAGCTCCAGTTGGGCCTGGAAGCGAGGAGGTGGCGTAAAGAAATGCATCCCAGCCCAGGTGAGCGGACTCCCGTACCATCCATCGCCGAGCAGCGCGCTGATTTGATTGTTTCCGCTCTTCAACAACTTGGTCACGTCATAAGTCTGATAAAGCACGCGCTTGTGGTAGTCGGTGAAGTCGGGCGTGAGCACATCGTCGCTCACCCGCGCGCCATTCAGAAACATGCGGTAGCTTCCGAGCGCAGTGACATACAGTCGTGCGCTGCTTACCTCTTTCGATACGGTGAGCGAGCGGCGGAAGGAAGCCGCGGGCTGCGGCAGTGGCCCCGGATCACCCAGCTCCTTATCTCCCAGATCCGCCACAACATTTGCCACCTGCCACGAGTTACTGCTGTCGGACTCTTGCCATGTCTCACCCGAGGGGAAACGCAGCACCGATCCGTTCGCTCGCCTGATCTTCACCAGGGCGGCCAGCGCCGCCTTTGTGGTTTTGGCTCCGGCACTCGGTCCCCACTGGGGCACATCCGGCGCGGTGACCGCGATCTCGACGAGATTCGATCCAACCTTCAGTTCGTCATTGATATCCCTGCGGTCAAAGGCTCCCCACTCGCTTTTATGTCCGACATCGTGTCCGTTCACCTTCGCGGCGTAGTTTCCCCTGACAGCGATGAAGAGCGCCGCCTCGCGTGGCTTTTCCGGAACCATCACGCTGGTTCGAAACGTCACAGTTGTTTTCGGAACTGCGGCGAGGGCATCCTGCCCCTTGGCCCAAATCCAGTGAATATCCTTCCGGTCGGCATCGTCTTCCGGATTCTTCCATGCGATCCACTTCGCCTTCCAGTCTTCGGGACGCAAAAGTCCCATCTCCCACCATGCATCTTCGTTGGAGTCAGAAGTGCGCCCGGCGGCATCCCACACGCGAACCATCCAGTAATAACGCTTTCGCGACTCCAGTGCGGGACCTTTGTAGGCAATTCCAACCGATTCGTCCGAGTCGATTTTTCCGCTGTCCCATACATCCGCCTGGCCCGATTGCAGAAGTGCTCTGCTGCTCGCCACCAACACCTCATACGATGCCTGTTTCCAATTTCGCTCGGTATTATCGCTCTGCCAGGAAAGATTCGGCGCGGGAACATCGATCCCGAGTGGATTTTGCAGATACTCGCAGCGCAAGTGAACCGGCACTGCCGAAGAGACGCGCACCGTGCAGACCAGTATGAGGACAAGCGTAAAAAGTCGCTTAGGTTCCAAACCATCCCTCCTCTCGCAACAGCTACGGACCGGCCAGCATAGCCCGAGTCGCCGGGAACCACAAGCGTGCTTGCGGCTACAGCCGTCTTCGCGCCCCTTCGTGCCCTGCGTGGTAAATCTGGAAGGCTAGCGCCAAACTCATTTCCCCGCTTGCACCCAAATGGACCGTGATACTCTGACCTCCTGCGGCCGCCGAACGGTCTCGCATCCGGAGAGGGGCTCTGCATGAATCCGACCGCGAGTGACAAGATCTTTGTAGCGCTCGACAGGTTCCGTATTGAACTGCCGTCCTGGGGTTTTGCCAACACCGGCACTCGCTTCGGAAAGTTCGTCCAGCCAGCCGCCGCTACTACTACCGAAGAGAAATTCAGTGACGCCGGCCTGGTGCACCGGCTGACCGGAGTCTGTCCCACCATTGCTCTGCACGTTTTGTGGGACTGCCCGAACGGCGCGCAGAGTACGGAGGACATCAAGAAGTTTTCTGCGAAGTACGGCATCGCGCCGGGATCAATCAACCCAAATCTTTTCCAGGACCAGGAGTACAAATACGGTTCCTTCGGCAATCCCGATGCCGCGATTCGCGAACGCGCGCTGCGCCACACGCGCGACAGCATCCAGATTGCGCGTCGGCTTCACAGCCGGGACATCTCACTTTGGTTTGCGGACGGTTCCAATTATCCCGGCACAGCCAATATCCGCCAGCGCAAGCAGTGGTTCCAGGAAGTACTGCAGAAAGCTCACGCCGAACTCTCTCCGGACCAACGAATGCTGGTGGAGTACAAGCCGTTCGAGCCGGCGTTCTATCACACCGACATCGCGGACTGGGGAATGGCGCTGCTTCTGGCGCGCGCGGCCGGTCCGCAAGCCAAGGTGCTGGTCGACACCGGTCATCATTACGCCGCGCAGAATATCGAGCAGATCGTGTCCTGGCTCTTGTCGGAGGACGTGCTTGGCGGCTTCCACTTCAACGATCGGCGTTATGCCGACGACGACCTGACCTTAGGTTCGATCGATCCCTATCAGGTCTTCCGCATCTTCCACGAAATTTGCTTCTTCGAGTGGGAAACCGGGAAGCCGGCCGACATCGCCTACATGGTCGACCAGAGCCACAATCTCAAGGGAAAAATCGAAGCCATGATTCAGACCGTCATCATGGCGCAGCAACTCTATGCCAAGGCCGCACTGGTCAACGGAAAGCAACTGACCGTCGAACAGAACAAATGCGATCTGGTTCGCGCCGAATCGCTCCTGCAAGACGCCTTCGCCACCGACGTTCGCCCTGCGATTCAGGAATGGCGCGACTCGAAGGGTTTGCCCAAAGATCCGATAGAAGCTTTCCGCCAGAGCGGCTACCTGGAGCAGATCACTAAGGAGCGGGCCGCGAAGAACGCCCACAACGTTTCTTCCTATGCCTAGTCCGTCTCAATCCAAGTGTTACCTCGCGCTTGATTTCGGCGCCGAGAGCGGGCGTGCGGTCCTGGGTAGGTTGCAGTCAGGAATTCTCACTACGGACGAGGTACATCGCTTTCCGAACGAACCCGTCGAGTACGGGGGCTCGCTGCACTGGGACGTCGCCCGGCTCTGGTTCGAGGTGCGAAAAGCCCTGGACGCTTTGGAAACGCGCGAACTGGCCAGCATCGGCGTCGACGCCTGGGGCGTGGACTACGCCCTGCTGAGCGAGCGCGGCGAACTTCTGCAGAATCCCTACCACTATCGCGATCCGCGCACTCACGGCGTGATGGAGGAAGTATTCCGCAAAGTTTCGCGGGAAGAGATCTACCGCCTGACCGGCATTCAGTTCATGCCCATCAACACGCTCTACCAGCTATTCGCGGCTCAGCGTGATACGCCGGCGATTGTTGCGGCGGCAAAGCACCTGGTTACGATTCCCGATCTCTTTCATTATTGGCTGACCGGGAACGCGGTCTGCGAGTTCACTAACGCAACCACCACACAAATGGTTGATCCGGTTCATCGGGCTTGGGCCGTCAATATCATGCAGCGCCTCGGGTTGCGGCCAGAACTACCCGCGCAGATTGTCGAGCCGGGATCGATCGTCGGAATCTTGCTGCCCGGAATCGCACAGAACTCCTCGCTAGTGGGGACTCCGGTCATCGCGCCCGCATGTCACGACACCGGCTCGGCGGTCGCAGCAATCTCCGCGCGCGACGGCACCGCCTTCCTCAGCTCTGGAACGTGGTCCCTGGTCGGCACAGAGCTTGATGCGCCCGTCATCACGCCCGAAGCCCTGCGCCTGAACTTCACCAACGAAGGCGGAGTGAACGGCACCACGCGCCTGCTCAAGAACGTAATGGGACTCTGGATGCTGCAAGGCTGCCGTCAATGCTGGGCCGCGCAGGGACACTCTTATGACTACGGTGAGCTCATGGAGATGGCGAGCGCTGAGCCTGCATTCGCCCAGTTCGTGGATCCCGATGATGAGACGTTTCTCCGTCCTGCAGACATGTCGGTCGCCATCGCAGATTTTTGTCGCAAGACGCATCAGCCTTCGCCCGACAGGCCCGGCGCCTACGTGCGCTGCATTTTTGAGAGCCTCGCGTTGAAATACCGGCTCGTCTTGCGCAGCCTGGAGCAACTAACCCAGCAGCGCATCGAGCAAATTCGCGTGATCGGCGGAGGATCGAAGAACCGCCTGCTCAACCAGTTCACCGCCGATGCTACCGGGAAGAGAGTGCTTGCCGGCCCGGCCGAAGCCACAGCTCTAGGCAACATTGCGATCCAAGTGCTGGCAACGGGCGGCGCCGCGTCGCTAAAAGAAGTACGCGCGATCGTAGACCGCTCCTTCCCGACTGAGGTCTTCGAGCCTGTCGACACCGATCGCTGGGATCGGCAAGCGCAGCGATTCGAACATTATTGCGAGATGATTTATGCCTGAAATCAAAGAAACCAGCCGCCTGAAAGACCTATGGGACGAGCGCAAAGCCAGCGAGCTCGCTGGAGACCAGCTAGCCCTCTTGCGCTACCGGTCGAACCTGCTGGGCGCGGACCTGCGCATCACCAACTTCGGCGGTGGAAACACCAGCTCCAAGATCGAATTGCGCGACCCATTTACCGGCACGCCCGTCCGCGTCCTCGCAGTCAAAGGCAGCGGCGGCGATATCGGCTCCATCAAGGAATCGGGGTTCGCCCTTCTCTACCTTGACCGCCTAGAACACCTCAAACAGCTGTATCGCGGCGAACAACACGAAGACGAAATGGTCGCCTATTATCCTCTGTCGGCCTTTGGCGAGAATCGCGTCGCCGCCTCCATCGACACTCCCCTGCACGCGTTCTTGCCTTTCCAGCACATCGATCATCTGCACCCCGACTGGGCCATCGCCCTGGCCGCCAGCGCAAATGGCAAACGCAAA
>Ga0335083_10009673_pt1 | contig 11689 bp, 10 predicted proteins | sample Lox_Sample_42_FD_206716 | JGI IMG/M metagenome (GOLD analysis project Ga0335083, IMG submission 206716) | Soil microbial communities from Loxahatchee National Wildlife Refuge, Florida, United States - Lox_Sample_4.2 | ecosystem: Environmental > Terrestrial > Soil > Wetlands | place: USA... | reverse complement strand
GCGACCATTTTCCCGCCAATTTGGCCGCGCCGGCAGTCGCGGAGGCCCGCGCTAGTCGGTGTGATCGTCGAGCTCGGGGCGCTCGGTGGGAGTGATGCCGGCGATGCGGCCCCAGGCGCTGGTCCGCCAGTTGTCGGTAATTTCCTTCGCGAGAATCCACGGCGGCACTTCCAGGTAGAGAAACCGCGAAAGCGCTTCCAGATACGGCTCGTACATCGCGCGAAGCTTGACGAGTTTCTCGCGCGCATATGCGTCGTCGCGCAGATCGATGCCTGCCTGCTTGAGCGTTTCCTTCAAGCGGGCGAAATCAGGAGGCGGCAGACGGTCATGCATATTTGTCGGCGGCGCTTCGCCGAAGAGCTGCGCGAGATCCACCACCGTATGCCGGCACATTGCGAAGGTCAGCCGCGCTTGCCGATAGACCGGCGTGTTTTCTATGCAGGCGAGCAAGAGCGCGGTGGTATCGAGGATTGCGGTCAGTGCGGCGAGCCAGGACTCGTTGGTGTGCTGCGAGCGAAAGTAGCTGACCGATGGGTATGAGACGTGGCTTTCGAGAATATCGGCAGAGGACCGCTCCCAATCTCGAAGCGCCTGTTCGAGAGCACTGGCGCCGCCCGGACCGGCATGACGGCGCAGCAGCTCCGCCGCCGTCGGCGGTGAGCCGGCACGCGCATCGAGGAGAACAATGTTCACTTCGCGGCGCGAGAATGCCTGATAGATCACAGGCAGGTAGCTCAGCACGAGCGCGAGAAAGCCGAATCCGAGTCCACTCTCGGCAACGGCCAAAAAACGCTCGCCCCACGTGTGTGGAATCACATCGCCGAGACCAAGGGTGAACATTGTGGTGCCACTCAGATAGAAACAGGTCTCGAAGGTCGGGTGCGTCGAGTCCCGTGTCGACGCGCTGTAGTACAGCAGGGCGAAGCCCAGGATGATGCCTGTCGCCCAGACGGCGAACAGGATCAGGATCGAGAGAGGTCCGTAGAAGCTGAGGAACGTCTCGCGCGCCTTCGTTTTCTTATACGTGCGTGCGATGGCGCGCCACGGCAGCCACGTGGAGCGATAGACCATCACCGTCAGGCGGAATCGCCGGGCCACGCGGCGAGGGAGGATGACACTCTCAAAAGCCTCCCATAGCACCACGGCGATCAGCAAAGCCCCGGCGATGGCTGGCAGAATCAAAGTCGATGCACTCCGCAGATCTTACGGAATTAGAACGATCTTGCCGTATGCGCCGGATTCCATCACGGCCACGTGCGCCTTCGCCGCCTCGGCAAGGGGGAGTTCCTTGCCGATGATCGGGCGCAGCGATTTGTTTTCGAGTCCGGCCACGAGAGCCGCGTGGATGCTCGTCAGTTCCTGCGGCGAGGCATTCCAAAGGCTCATCGCGAGAATCGCGCCGTCGCGCGTCATGATGTCGCGCGCGTTGATTTCAGCGTTGCCGCGATTACCGACCACGACCACGCGTCCCCGCGGCGCGAGAATCCCGAGATCGCGCCCGAGATTCACATTGGCGAGCATTTCGAGAATCACGTCGTAGCCGGCGCCGCCGTTGACCGCCAGAGCCTCCTCGAAGTGTTTCGGCGAACTGTGGTCAAGCACCTGGTGCGCCCCTTCGGCCGCGACGAGCTGCTTGCCACGATCCGAGCTGGCCGTGCCGGTGACGCGCAAACCAGCCGCGCGAGCGATCTGCACCGCTGCGATGCCCACGCCGCCGCTCGCGCCGTGGATGAGAAGCGTTTCGCCGCCCTGCCCCTGCGCTCGATGGAAGAGCGCACGGAAGGCGGTCGCATAGGGTACGTGCATCGCCGCGCCTTGCGCGAACGAAACATTCGCCGGCAGCGGGAACACGAACCGTTCCTCGCATAGAGCCTGCTCCGCATACGTGCCGGAGAGGCTGCCGGCGGTGTAGACGCGGTCGCCGGCCTTGAAGCGCGTCGCGCCCGGGCCAACGGATTCGATCGTGCCCGCGCCGTCGGTGCCGGGCGTATAGGGTAGCACCGGCTTCCTAGGATAGACGCCCGCTCGGATATATGTCTCGACCGGATTGACGCCAGCCGCACGAACTCGAACCACAACCTGGCCCTCGCCGGGCTTCAGCTCGGGCACATTTTCGAGCTTCAGGACTTCGGGACCGCCAAACTCGTGTACGCGGATGGCTTTCATGGGTGCTCCTTTGCGCGGTCGTCTGAAAGACTTTCGATGAAATCCGGCGACCGCCGGATTCAGGGAAACGCGGCGAGCCGCTAGTGGTCCCGCATCTGCTGCGTCGTCATGCGGCTCAGCACCTGATAATTTGTAGTGACCCGCTTGAGCTGCCCGCCACGAATGTTCTCCCACGTGCCGAAGAGAAGAAAGGGCACGAACGCCGCGAGCACCCACAACTTCGCGCGCGGACGAGCCTTGGCCTCCGGCTCCCACCGGAAAAGACGGCGCGACATCTCGAACGCAACAAGGAGCCCGACCGACAGCGCTACCACATCCTCGACGATTTCGGACGGCGTGGCTCTCCAGGTTGCCGCCGATTGCAGGCCCGTCGCCAGGTACTGCGCCGGAATGAACAGGGAAACACGCTGCAACCATCTGGGAAAAGATCCAACCGGAATCGTCGCGCCGCCGAGAAACAGAAAACCCATCCAGATCAGATTGTTGATCATCTGGGTTTCCTGCATCGTATTCGTGACGCTTGCCACGATAAGTCCGAGAGACGAAAACGTCGCGGAGCCAATCGTCGCCAGCACGAGTATCGCCCACAGATTTCCCGAATTCTGCATGTGGAGTGCGACGCGGCAGACGAGAATCTCGAGAAAGATCACGGGCAGCGCCATGAAGTAATTCGAGATGATGCTGGACGCGAGCATTGGTCCCGCACCGACCGGCGCGATGCGGAAACGCCGCAGGATGCCTTGCTCTCGGAAGCTGACGAGTTGCACGCTGAGGCCCCAGAAGCTTCCCATGACCGTCGTCGCGACGATTGCTCCGAGAATGTAGCCGGACCACTGCGTCTTGCGCCCGATGAACACGACGGCGCCGACCAGAAAAATCACAGGCATGACGAGGCTAAAAAAGAAGAAGGCGCGATTGCGTGTGGCCAGGAGCAATCGCACTTTCGTCAGAGTCCAGGTGCGGCTTAAGGGTCCCATATCACTCTCGCAGCCGCCGCCCGGTCAATTCGATGAAGACGTCTTCGAGCGACGGTGAAAACATTTCCAGGCTCTGCAGCTCGTTGTTTTCCGCCTCGAGCTGTTTGACGAGCGCGACGATCGTCTGCGGCGGCCGAGCGGAGTGCAACACGTAGGCTCCGTCGAATTCGCGGCAGTTGGATACGCCTTCAAGGCGTCCGAGCGTGCCGTTGGTCACGGGCTTTGCGAGGCGGACTTCGAGGCGCGTGGTGCCAACGGACTTTTGCTTCAGCTCGCGCGGAGTGCCGAGCGCGATCACGCGGCCATGATCGACGATGGCCACCCGGTCGCAGAGGCGTTCGGCTTCTTCAATGTAGTGCGTCGTGATCAGGACGGTCTTCTTGCTGCGGCGCAGCTCTTCGATGATGTCGTAAATCTCGCGACGGACCTGCGGATCGAGCCCCGCCGTCGGCTCGTCGAGAAAGACGACGCGCGGATTGTTCACCAGCGCCATGGCCAGCGCAAGCCGCTGCTTCTGACCGCCGGAAAGCTCGTTGTAGAAAGTGTTACGCTTCTCCTCGAGCTGGAAGCGTCGCAAAAGCTGTTCGACATCGGCCCGCTGAGGATAGAAGTTCGCGAAAAGATCGAGCGCTTCCTTGACGCGCAATTTGGCGGGCAAGGCGGTCGACTGCAGAACGGCGCCGATGATCTCCTTGAACTGCTCGCCCGTCTTTTCGGGATCGAGGCCGCACACCAGCGCGGTGCCGCGATCGGACGTCCGCAGCCCTTCCAGAATCTCGACCGTGGTCGTCTTGCCCGCGCCGTTTGGACCGAGCAGGCCGAAAACCTCGCCTTCCTCGACGGAGAAGCTGACGCCGCGCAGCGCCTCCACGGAGCCGTAGTTCTTGTAGAGATTTTCGACGCGAATGATCGGTTCGCTCACCAAACGGATCCTTTTGGCTCGGAAGAAGTATTTCTATCACAATCGCGAAAACCGCGCGAATCAGCGCCTCTTTGCATGCTTGCGCTTGCGAGCCGGAGAAGCTTTTTTCACGGACCCTGCGGGAGACCAGCCGTAACGCCTGAGGTCGATCACCGCGCTGTCGGTTGCCACTCCTTCCGTTTGCAGCAATTTGCGCTGCATCATCGCGTAGCGCTCCGGCACGCGAATGTGACCGCCCGCGCCGATCACTCGGTGCCACGGAATGCCCCGGCCGCTCGGAGTGGCCGCCAGAGCATAGCCCACCGCACGCGCTCCGCCGGGGAGCCGAAGCGCCCGCGCGACCTCCCCATAGGTAGTTACGCAGCCTCGCGGGATTCGTTTCACGAGGCGGTAGACGGGATCCCAGGACATGCCGGCCTCGCTTTCAGGGCTACTCGCCGAGCCCATTCGGCATCCAAATGATTACGATCAAGTATTGCTTGAAATACCTGGCGGACTTGCCCGGCAAAGCCTTTGTTTCTCGCGTTGATTGCCTGCACGTTCGTTCCTCGCTGGTAATAACCGATTCGATGCAACTCTTTCGCACGCGGAGCATCGTACCATTGACGGTGTAGTGGATGGCCCGTACACTACGCGCTGCTTCACGAAAGGCCCGGCCGGAAAGAGAGGCTTTTGTGGCGTTCGTTCGACGCAAAGGCAACACCTATTTCCTGGTGCACAACGTGCGCCGTCGCGGGAAGGTGCAGCAGTTGCACCTGGCGCGGCTCGGGGAACGACCGCAGATTACGGACGAGGTGGTCAGGAAGGTTTCGCGGAACCATCCCTTCCTCGATCTGGATTGGTCGCATCTGCGGCAGCGCGTGAGCAGCCGGGTGGAGCTGTTCGACATCCGGTCGCCCTACGTGCAGAACCTGATGCATTCACTACGCAACCTCAACTCAGACCTGGCCGATCTGTCGCCGCCTCTGCTGCTGCTGACGGACCGGGCCAATTCAAGCCGGGAACTGGTCACGCAACTGCGTTTGCTGCGTTCGGTGCTCGACATCAAGCTCGATCAATTCGAGCGCTCCGACGGCCGCACGGCGCAGGGCGGAAGAGGATACCGGTAGGGGAGCACGACCATGGGTGCGCAAGGGTTACAACTCGATCCGACGCTTCGCAGCGTGGAGTCGCGGGACTTCGAAGGCGGGCTGCGTCGCAAGATCGTCGGACAGGATCAGGCTGTGCAGGCGGTGGTGGACCTGTATCAGGTGTTTCGCGCCGGCCTGAACGCGCCGGGGCGCCCGGTGGGGAACTTGCTGTTCCTCGGGCCGACCGGCGCCGGAAAGACTCGCGTCGTCGAAGCGACGGCCGAGGTGCTTTTCGGCGACCCGCGCGCCGTGATCAAGGTCGATTGCGCCGAGTTTCAGCACTCGCACGAAATCGCGAAGCTGATCGGATCGCCTCCGGGCTATTTGGGGCACCGCGAAACGCACCCGCTGATCACGCAGGAGGCGCTCGCCCAATATCACACGGACAAGCTGAAGATCAGCTTCCTGCTCTTCGACGAAATCGAAAAGGCGAGCGACGCGCTCTGGCAATTGCTGCTCGGAATTCTGGACAAGGCCACCCTCACGCTCGGCGACAACCGGCGCGTCGATCTTTCGCAGACGATGATCTTCATGACGTCCAACCTCGGCGGCGGCGACATCACCGAGCTGATGACGGGCGGGATGGGATTCGCTCCCGAAGTGCGGCCGGAGTCGAAGCCGCGGCTCGACGAGAAGGTGGAGAAGACGGCTGCGGAAGCGGCGAAAAGGAAATTCGCTCCCGAGTTCATGAACCGCATCGATAAGGTCGTCGTGTTCCATCCGCTGCGTCCGCAGCAGCTCGAACAGATTCTGGAAATCGAGCTGGGTATGGTGCAGCAGCGCGTGCTCGAGACGGCGAAGGGCCGCTTCCTTTTCCGGGTGGCTCAGCCCGCGAAGGATTTCCTGCTTCGCGAGGGCACGGACCTCAAGTACGGCGCGCGGCACCTGAAGCGCGCGATCGAGCGGCACGTGGTCTATCCGCTAGCGAGCTTGCTGGCGACGAATCAGGTTTCGCTCGGCGATATCATCTCGATCGATTATCGCGAGGGCGAATCGGCGCTGATGTTCCTGAAGGAAGCGGAAGGCGCGCTTGTCCCGATGGATTCGCCGACGCCGGAACCGCTGGCGGAAGCCGCCGCGGCGAGTTCCGACGGGCGCGAGATTTCGTTCCCGGCGCGCGTGACCGCGGCTGCGGAGGTTGCTCCTCCGGCCCCGGCGCAGCGCGTGCTGCCTGTTGAAAAGGCTCGCAACGACAAGCGCTAGGGACGCTGAACGAAGGCTCCGTAGAAGGCGGGCACATTGGCGACGACAACGACCGTCTGCGCGCAGTGCGACAAGCCGGAAGCACAGTGCTCCTGCGAAAAATACTGCTGCTTCTGCCAATCGATGGAGAACGTCCGCCTGTGCGTGGATGGATTGTATTACTGTCCGGATTGCCGCGAAGCCTGCGAATTGCGAACCGCGGAATCTGAAAACGTCCGGCCGACCTAGTTCTTGCCGCTCGGCGCTCGGCGAGCTTCCTACATCGAGACAGCCAGAGCGCGGCTGCGAATCAGCCCCATCAGCTGATCCTGGCTCACGGGAGCATCCACTTTCAGGCGATCGCCGCTCGGCGTCACGCGCACCTGATCAAGCGCGCCCGCGAGATCCGGATTCGCCTGCGCCTCCTGATACCGCCGGTACATCAATCCCGCCGTGAGCGCCGCCGCGAGAACGTTCGCATCGTCGGGTGACGCGCAAACTGCCTGGAAGTGCGCGTCGATTCCGCGATCGGCCTCCGCGCTGATCATCATCGCGCTGATGTGACTGATGATCTTGGCCGCTTCCGGAAACTGGCTGGCCTGCGGGACCAACTGCTTCATCGCCAGATGCGCGTAGTTCTTGTCCAGCACGCTCCAGATCACTCCGCTGCCGTTCGCCTCGTTGATCAGCGGGAAGAGCTGGTCGTTCAGGAGCAGACTTTCGGAGACTCCCGTGCGGACGTCGATGAGCTGTTCGAGAGCCTTGCGGTGGCCGAAGGCGGCCGTATTCGAATCGATGAACATGAAAAGAATGTCGCCTGACCCTGTTCCGCTGCCGAACGCGTAGAGGTGGTAGCCGTGAACGTCGAACATCGGCAGCTTTTGTTGCTTGAAGCGTGCCTCGCTCGAATCGGGATCGAACGAGCCTAAGGCCACGCCGGCCACCTCCTCGTTGGCGCCCTTCGAATCCGTGGTCGCGCCCCAGGCGAGCTCGTCAACCTGCGAGTTGGGGTCGACGCCCGCAGAGGTCAGGAACTGCTCGAACTGGCGGAATCGGCTCGGCAGCAATTGTTCGCGCAACTGGGGAAACCACGAGAATTGCCGCGCCGTTTTCAGATCGGCGTAGGCGAACTCGCCCACCTGCTTGGGAAACATGCCGATCACGGAGGTGCTGAGCGAGCCGGCAAGACTCCGCTGCGGCGCGACGATCAATGAGGCCAGCATCAGGCCGGCCGCGACGATTCCGAAACGATGGATTGGATTTCTCATTTCTTCATTCCTCAGGGCTGCATACCTAACTCTATCAAACGCCCGATCGGCCGGCGGAAGCGGGGCTTTCGGAGATTCGTGAAGCTAACGAGCGCACCTCCGAGCGAGCGCGCTGCACGAAGGCAGCATCCGTGATCGATTCGAGATTGATCGCCACATTCTCGAGCGCCCCGCGGACGGCTACGGCGGCCATCATTCGGCCCACCCGGACGTCTGACAACATAGACGGGCTGGAGATCGGTTCCAGTTGCCCGAGTTTTTCGAAAACTGTTGCCGAATTGCGCGCAACCTCCAGCGGCGCTTCGATGGCCCCGGTGAGCGCGGCTTGCACTGCCTGCTCCCGCCGGCGCGAGTCCTCCGGCGCTTGCTTCGGCAATTTGTACGCAGCAATCACGGCTTCGAACGCCGCCGCATCGCGGTCGCTTGCCGCGGCTAGCATTCGAGAGGTTGCTTCGAGCTCCTTGGCAGCCTCGTCTAGCTTTGCCGAGTGCGCGGCGAGCGATTTTTTCTGCCGCGACAGTCCCGCCACCATTTGTCCCAGACTCGCCGCGAGAGCCCCGGAAAGCGCCGCCACCGACCCGCCGCCCGGAGCAGCCGTCGGCCGCGCGATTGCTTCGAGCAGCGGCCACGCGAGCTGGGCAAGCGGTTGTGCTCCCTGCGCCGCCGCATCGCGGAACGATTCCTCCAGACGATTCTCAAACACCATTGCGGGCGAAAAGTTTTCGATCCTAAGGAAATAGTCCGCGGTCATCTCGATTGCGCGTCTGGGAATCAGGCCGATGATCTCGCTGCCAATGATTCCAGCGCCCAGCTCCGCCGCGTGCCGCCTTACTTCCTCAAACACGCGATGGACCGGTGTGGTTTCGAAGTCCGTCAGATTCATCGAGACTTGCGCGAGATTGCGGCCGCGCAGGTCCACGCCCATGGCCTTCACGCAGGGCAATCCGCCGCTCGAAAAACGAATTTTCTTGGCGATAGCTTTGGCGATTGAAACGTCCGGCGTATCGAGATTGATGTTGTAGGCGATCAGGAACTTGCGCGCGCCGACCACGGTCGCTCCGGCCGTCGGATGCAGGCGCGCCTCGCCGACGTCTGGTGCGCGGTCGGGGTTGCGAAGAACTTCCTCGCGCAGACCTTCGAATTGGCCTCGCCGGATGTTCTCAAGATTCGTGCGATCGGGCCGCTGCGCGGCGGCTTCATAGAGATAAACGGGAATGCGAAAGCGCTCCCAAATCTCTCGCGCGGCCTGCTTCGCCAGAACGACGCAGTCCTGCAGCGTGACGCCTTCGATGGGAATGAACGGCACGACGTCCGTCGCGCCGATGCGCGGATGCGCGCCAGCCTGGACCGTCAGGTCGATCAGCTCGGCGGCTTTGCCGACCGCGCGAACGGCCGCCTCGCGCACAGCCTCGGGCTCGCCGGCCAGCGTCAGGACGCTGCGGTTGTGGTCGGCGTCGCTCGTGCGGTCAAGGACGTACGCGCCGGGAACCGTGCGAATTGCGGCGACGATCGCGTCGAGCTTCGCCGGCTCGCGTCCATCGGAGAAATTGGGAACGCACTCAACGATGCGTCGCATGGGCTAGTGTTTTTTCGAGTGGATGACGACGCCGCGCTTCATGGTCAAGCTGCAGAGGTTCACACCGAAATAATACGGAATTTCGCGGTAGTCGGCCACGTCGAAGGCCGCGAGGTCCGCATACTTGCCAACTTCGAACGAGCCGACTCGGCCGTGCTGGCGCAGCGAGTAGGCCGGGTTGATCGTGGCGGCGGCAATCGCCTCCGCGGGCGTCATGCGCATCTGCGTGCAGGCGAGCGATAGGATCATGGACATGCTCACGGTCGGGCTGGTGCCGGGATTGAAATCCGTGGCGAGGGCGACAATAGCGCCCGCGTCGATCAGGGCGCGCGCCGGTGCGTAATGCGGCTCGCCCAGATGAAACGAGCAGCCCGGCAGCAGCGTGCACACCACATTGGAAGCCGCGAGCGCTCGAATATCCTTACGGTCGGCTTTCTCGAGATGATCGGCGCTGGCAGCCTGCATCTCGATCGCGAGCTGCGCCGCTCCGGTGTGACTCAATTGCTCCGCATGAATGCGTGGTACGAGGCCGCACGTGCGTCCCGCCGTCAGAATCCGCCGCGCCTGGGCCAGAGTGAATGCGCCGCGCTCGCAGAACACATCGCAGAACTCCGCAAGCCCAGCCATGGCGACCGCAGGAATCCAGCCCCTCACGAGAAGGTCGACAAACGCGTCGGTCCGTCCGCGAAATTCGGGCGGCACCACGTGAGCCCCCAGGAATGTTTGGAGAATATCCAGCGGCTGCTCCTGATGCAGTTGCTGGAGCACGGTCAGGATCTTCAGCTCGCTCTTCCAGTCGAGGCCGTAGCCGCTCTTCGCTTCGATCGTCGTGGTGCCATGAGCCGCGAACTCGCGCAGATGCGTAACGGCCTGATCGGAGAGCGTCTTCGTGGGCGCGCGCCGCAGGGCTTCCACGGTCGAGCGAATTCCTCCGCCTGAGCGCGCGATCTGCTCGTAGGTCTTGCCGGAGATGCGCTGCTCGTATTCGCCAGCGCGGCTCGCGGAAAAAATCAGATGCGTGTGGGAATCGACGAAGCCGGGAAGAACCACGCGTCCGCCGAGATCGAGTTTTTCGGCGCGGCGCGCATTCTTCATACGCTCGATTCTGCTGCGAGGGCCGACCGCGACGATGCGGTCGTCGCGGACCAGCAGAGCGCCATCCGGGATGATGCCGAGGTCGCGTAGTGCCCGACCCCTGCGCGGCACAAGACCGCGCAGCGTGAGAAGCTCCGAGCAGCCGGTTATCAGCCAGTCGGCCAAGGGCAGAGGTCACGATACTAGCGCGGGATCCCCGAATCCGCCACCGCCCGAAGAGCGGTCAGGGCATCGGAATCTTCACGCCGGACTTCTTCGCGAAGTCGATTGCATCGGGGTAGCCTGCGTCGACGTGACGCGAAACGCCGATGCCGGGATCATTGGTGAGGACTCGCTCGATGCGCGGAGCCATTTCTTTCGTTCCATCGGCGACAAGAACCTGTCCAGCATGAAGCGAATAGCCGATGCCGACGCCGCCGCCATTGTGAATCGAGACCCAGCTCGCGCCGCTCGCCGTGTTGAGCAGGGCATTGAGCAGCGGCCAGTCAGCCACGGCGTCTGAACCGTCGCGCATGCTCTCGGTCTCGCGATAGGGTGACGCCACGGAGCCGCAGTCGAGATGGTCGCGGCCGATCACGATCGGCGCCTTCAGTGCGCCTCGCGCGACAAGATCATTCAGCGCCAGGCCGAATTTCTCGCGCTCGCCGTAACCGAGCCAGCAGATCCTCGCGGGCAGGCCCTGGAATCGCACGCGCTTTTGCGCCAGCTCGATCCAGCGGCAAAGAATGTCGTTGTGCGGGAACATTTCCATCACGAGCTTGTCGGTGCGATGAATATCCGAGGCCTCGCCCGAAAGCGCGGCCCAGCGAAACGGCCCGCGACCCTCGCAGAACAACGGCCGAATGAACGCGGGCACGAAACCCGGGAAATCGTACGCGTTCTTGACGCCCTGCTCGAAGGCGAATGTGCGGATGTTGTTGCCATAGTCGAAGGTAACCGAGCCGACCTTCTGCAGCGCCAGCATGCCTTCGACGTGCTTGCCAATCGACTCCAGAGCGCGCTTGCGATACGTCTGTGGATCGGCCTTACGCAGCTCCGCCGCTTGCGCTACGTCGAGTCCCTGCGGAATGTACCCGCCGATGGGATCGTGCGCGCTCGTCTGATCGGTCAGAAGATCGGGGACGACGCCGCGGCGTGCAAGCTCCGGGATCACGTCCGCGCAGTTGCCAACCAAGCCAACCGACGTAGCTTCGCGCTTGCGGACCGCGTTCTTGAGAATGCGCAGCGCCTCGTCGAGGTCGTTCACCATCACATCGCAATAGCCGGTCTTGACGCGGCGCTTGATGCGCTCGGGATCGACGTCGATTCCAAGGAACGCTGCGCCGTTCAGCGTGGCAGCGAGCGGTTGCGGGCCCGCCCCCCCCCCCCCACCC
>Ga0335083_10009672_pt1 | contig 11690 bp, 14 predicted proteins | sample Lox_Sample_42_FD_206716 | JGI IMG/M metagenome (GOLD analysis project Ga0335083, IMG submission 206716) | Soil microbial communities from Loxahatchee National Wildlife Refuge, Florida, United States - Lox_Sample_4.2 | ecosystem: Environmental > Terrestrial > Soil > Wetlands | place: USA... | reverse complement strand
CGGGCAGTTCTTCCGGTTCGCGCAGGAGAAAGTGACGCCGTTCGCGCATCAATGGCATTTGCGCGACGAGCTCATTCCGCTGTCGGTGATCGAGGAGATGGCCGCGCTCGGGGTTTTCGGCTTGACCGTGCCGGAGGAACATGGCGGCGCGGGTTTGTCCAAGACCGCCATGTGCGTGGTGAGCGAGGAATTGTCGCGCGGCTATATCGGGGTGGGGAGCCTCGGCACGCGCTCGGAGATCGCCGCCGAATTGGTGTTGAACGCCGGAACCAAGGCGCAGCGCGAACATTGGCTGCCGCTGTTCGCGCACGGCGCGAAATTGCCGACGGCGGTGTTCACCGAACCCAACACCGGATCGGATCTCGGATCGCTCCGCACCCGCGCGGTGCGCGAGGGCGATGCCTATAAAGTATACGGCAACAAGACCTGGATCACCCATGCCGCGCGCGCCGACGTGATGACGCTGCTCGTGCGCACCGACCCCGACACGCGCGACTATCGCGGGCTCTCCATGTTCATCGCCGAAAAGCCGCGCGGCAGCGACGCCAATCCGTTCCCGGCCGAGGGCATGAGCGGCGGCGAGATCAGGGTGCTGGGCTATCGCGGCATGAAGGAATACGAGATCGGCTTCGACGGCTTCAAGGTGCCGGCGGCGAATCTTTTGGGCGCGCAGGAGGGCCTGGGCTTCAAGCAATTGATGCAGACCTTCGAGAGCGCGCGCATCCAGACCGCGGCGCGGGCGGTGGGCGTGGCGCAGAACGCGCTCGATCTCGGCCTGCGCTACGCGCTGGAGCGCCAGCAATTCGGCCAGCCGATCTTCGGCTTCCCGCGCGTGCGCGACAAGCTTGCGATGATGGCAGTGGAGATTGTGGTGGCGCGGCAGATCGCCTATCACGCCGCGCGCGAGAAGGACGAAGGCCGGCGCTGCGATCTCGAAGCCGGCATGGCGAAGCTCTTGGCCGCGCGCGTGGCCTGGGCCGCGGCGGACAACGCGCTTCAAATCCACGGCGGCAATGGCTTCGCGCTCGAATTCGAGATCAGCCGCGTGTTGTGCGACGCGCGCATCCTGAACATCTTCGAAGGCGCGGGCGAGATCCAGGCGCAAGTGATTGCGCGCAGGCTGCTGGAACCGGGCGTGAATTAAGGGCTTGACTATTTCCGTGATTTACGTAAATTACGGAAAAGGAATCCTCCATGGCCACCGTCACCGCCAGCGAATTCGCCAAAAATTTTGGACGCTATCGCGAAAGGGCCCAGCGCGAACCCGTGGCCGTCACCAGCCATGGCCGAACGTCGGGATATTTCGTGTCGCCCGAGGATTTTCGCGAATATCAGACGCTAAAAGCCGGCGCGCGGCAGGCGATCCGCGTCGTCGATCTGCCGAGGGAAATCATCGAAGCCATTCGCGATTCCCGCGTCGACCCACGCCATGACCATCTGAACAAGCAGCGCGACGACTGAAGATCGTGACGGTCGCGCCGTGCACCCACAGCATACCGACAGAAGGCACGCCCGCGATCGAGATTCCAACCGCCGTCAAGGAGAGTCTGCATCTGGACGCGAAGCGTTCCTGGGTCGTGCTTGATGAAGTCAATCGCTTCGCGTGGCCGGGATTCGATTTGAGGCACGTGTCCGGGGCACGCGGGGAATTCGCCTACGGCGTCCTGCCGGGAAAATTGTACCGAAAGATTGTCGAAGGCATGTATCGCGCTTGAATATCCGGTCAAGGCAAGACCGTTCTTCGATAGCAGATTATCGCTTTCGCTCATGCCGGGCGCGGACTACAAGGGCGCATGAGCGAGGCACATCCCATCGACCGGCTGTTCGCGGCGATCGAGTCCCGCAAGGGTGCCGATCCGGCCACGTCGTACACCGCCAAGCTGTTCGCACAGGGCCGGCTCAAGATCGCCAAGAAGCTGGGCGAGGAGGGCGTCGAGACCGCGCTCGCCGCGGTCGCGGAGGACGGTCAGGCGCTCGCCCAGGAATCGGCCGATCTGCTCTATCACCTTTTGGTGCTGTGGGCGGCGTGCGGGCTGAAGCCGGGCGATGCCTATGCCGCGCTCGAAGCGCGCGCCAACCGCTCGGGCCACGAGGAGAAGGCCGCGCGGGGCTGAACGCTCACGCGGTTTCCTTGGTTTCCTCGTCTGCCAGGCTCTTGACCAGGTCGAGCACGCGCTTCCTGACCTTCGGGTCGCGGATGCGCATGAAAGCGAGACTCAATTGCAGCCCTTCGCCGCTCGAGAGGAATTCCATCACCGGCGGATCGGCCGCTTCCTCCGCGAATCCGCGAGACGGCAACTGGTCCATCACGCCTTCATAGAAATAATCGATCGGTACACCTAGGATTTTGGCCACATAGAAGAGCCGCCCGGCACCGATTCGGTTCACCCCCTTCTCGTATTTCTGAACTTGTTGAAAGGTTAGACCCAGGTGTTCGCCTAGTTTCTCCTGACTCATGCCTATCAGCATGCGCCGGAGACGCACGCGATTACCCACCTGTGCATCAATAGGATTGGGCTGTTTTTTGGGCACGAGATTCACGAATTTCCGTTTCCAATTGGGACCTTAGCCGGTATTCCCTACATCCGGAAAGGGGGGCGTGAAAGTCCCTCCCTCCAGCCGCCGCGGCCGGCAAAGACCCCGACGATGAGACACGCAAGCACCAGAAGCCAATAGAAGCCGTCGCCCAGGCGGTGGTAGAGGGTCGGCGGCAACGCCTTCGGCAGACGGGAATCCACCACCCCCATCTTGCCAGAGCCAAGCTTGGCGACAACCCGTCCCAGCGGATCGATCACCGCCGAGATTCCGGTGTTCGCGGCGCGCGCCACGGGCAATCCCTCTTCGATGGCGCGCACGCGCGCGGTCAGAAGGTGCTGCTTGGGGCCCGTCGACGAGGGCGGTCCGAACCAGGAATCGTCGGTCACATTCACCAGCCATTGAGGCCGGTGACCGGGTTCGGTGACCGCATGGGGGAAGAGAATCTCATAACAAATCAAAGGGCCTACGGGTGGGGCGCCGGGAACGGCGAGAGTTCTGGGGCCCGGCCCGGGGGTGAAAGAGCCAGGCTGATTGACGATCTTTTCGATGCCGAGCGCGTTCAGGACATGCGCATACGGCACATATTCACCGAGCGGAACGAGGTGCGCTTTGTCGTAGGTGGCGAGCAATTTTCCCTGATCTGCGAAAATGTAAAAGCTGTTGAAAACAATTTGACCGGTTTCGGATTCAACTCCGAGGCGAACCGCGCCCGTCATCAACACGCGGCCGCCGGAGGTGAGGACTTTTATGTCGTCCATCGCTTCGGGTTCGCGCGAAAGTAGAAAAGGCGGTGCCGCTTCCGGCCAGATGATGTGTGTGGGCCGTGGGCCTTTGGATTTGGCGACACTGAGCAGAATCAACCGCCGCCAGTTCCGCACCCGATCCTCGGGCAGATATTTCTGATCCTGCGGCACATCCGGCTGGACGATGCGCAGTTCGACACCCGGCACGAAGGCAGTGGGCATCGAGGCAAGCCGCGCCGCGCCGGCACCGCCAATGACGACGAAGGCGAGCGCGAGCGCGCCGGGGATGACGGCGAGACGGCGCGCGTCGCGATCGAACAGAAGCGCGAAAGACGCGCCGAGCAGGATAGTCAGCAGCGAAAGCGCGTAGGAACCGACGGCCGACACCGCTTGCAGGACGGACGGCAATGCGCCCCAGCCATAGGCGGGAATGTCCCACGGGAATCCGGTGAGGACGTGCCCGCGCAGCCATTCGGCGAGCGCGTAAGCCGCGGCGAGAATGAAGATGCGCGGCCAGCCATCGCGCCAGAGCCATGCCGCGAGCGCGCAGGCACCGAATAGGAAGAACGCCAGACCTCCCGGGAGCAGCATTGCGACGAAGGGAATCTGCCAGGCGTGTTCGAGCGGATCGACCAGGAACGCATAAGCGACCCAGTAGAGCCCGGCGAGGAATTGCCCAAAGCCGAACGCCCAGCCGGCAAATCCCGCATTGCGGATGGGCCTCGGCCGCGCGACCGCGCCATCGATGAACAGCACCAAGGCGGCAAAGCCGATCAAGAGAAACGGAAACAGGCCGAACGGCGCGAAAGCGAGCGCGGAGAGGAGCCCCAGACCGAATGCCAGGAGAAAACGGCGCCAGCCGGTCAAGCCGCGCACGACATCGCCGGTTCGCGCCAGCGCAGCGAGAATTTGCGTCATCGCCTCAGGCCTTCATCGGCAGCGGTGCGGGACGGATGCGCAAGCGCTTCACCCGGCGCGGATCGGCTTCCAGAACTTCGAACACGTAGCCCGACGGATGCGGCACGATCTCGCCGCGCAACGGCAGGCGCCCGAGCAGCGAGACGACCAATCCGCCCAGCGTGTCGACGTCTTCCTCTGGATCGGCGGGCACGAGCTCGATGCCGGTCTGTTCCTTGAAGTCGTCAAGATCGAGACGCGCATCCGCCTCGAAGGCGCCGTTGGCCAGCGGCTTCAGGAGCGGGCCCTCGTCCTGGTCGTGCTCGTCTTCGATGTCGCCGACGATCTCCTCCACCAGATTCTCGATGGAGACGAGCCCGTCGGTGCCGCCATATTCGTCGATGACCAGAGCCAGATGCAGGCGCGTGGTGCGCATCTTGAGCAGCAGATCCATCGCGCGCATCGAGGGCGGCGCGAACAGCAGATCGCGCTTGATCGTGGCGATGGAGACGTCCGGCCAGCGCAGGATGCCGTCGGCACCGAGCTCGACCAGGCCCAGCACATCCTTGATGTGGATGACGCCGGTCGGATCGTCGAGCGTGCCGCGATAGATGGGCAGCCGCGAATGCTGGGCGGCGCGGAACGCCGACACCACTTCGCAGAGCGGCGTGGATTCGTCGATCGCCACGATGTCGGCGCGCGGCACCATGACGTCGTCGACGCGAAGCTCGCCGAATTTCAGCAGATTGCCGAGCATCACCCGCTCTTGCGCGGAGAGCGCCGGCGATTGGCGTTCGCTCTCCTCGATCACTTCCTCGAGGCTTTCGCGGATCGAATGCGTGTTGCCGCGGCGCAGGAGATGCGAAAGACGTTTCAGGAGCGAGGTATGCTCGCCATTGGCGTTGCCGGACGGCACGGGATCGGGATCGGACATGGCTCAGGCCGCCTTCCCGGCGGCGTAGGGATCGGCGATGTTCAGGACGGCGAGAATGCGGGTCTCCAGCCTTTCCATGACCCGCGCCTCGCGCGCGGCCCGGTGGTCGTGGCCCAGAAGATGCAGCACGCCGTGGACCGCGAGATGGGCGGCGTGATCGGCAAGCCGCTTGCCGGATTGCCTGGCCTCGCGCGCGGCGACGCCATGGGCGATGGCGATGTCGCCCAAATAGGCGCCGCCGTCCAAAGCGGGAAAGGACAGCACGTCGGTCGGCTTGTCCTTTCCGCGGAATTGCGCGTTGAGCACGCGCATGCGTTCGTCGTCGGTCAGCAGGATGGTCAAGCCGCCCTCCGCGCCGCCATTGGCGAGCGCGCGTTTCGCCGCGCGGCGCAAGGCCGGCACGAGGCCGGCGTGCTTGCGCCAGGCCGGAGCCGCGACCGTGATGACGATGGACGGGGTCTCTGCCTTGCGGCTCATTCTTCGCTTGCGGAAGGCTTGCGCAACGCGGCTTCCTTCTCCTTGGCGGCGTCATTATAGGCGCGCACGATGCGGGTGACGAGGGGATGGCGCACCACGTCCTTCTCCGAGAAGCGCGCCACGGCCACGCCTTCGACGCCGGAAAGCAGCGACAGCGCCTCGTTCAGGCCTTCCGCGCGGGCCGAGGGCAAGTCGCTTTGACTGGGATCGCCCGTCACCACCATGCGCGCGTCTTCGCCCAACCGCGTCAGAAACATCTTCATCTGCGCGGGCGAGACGTTCTGCGCTTCGTCGAGGATGACGAAGGCGCGCGCCAGCGTGCGGCCGCGCATGAAGGCGAGCGGCGCCACTTCGATGACGCCGGATTCCATCAAGCGCTGCGCCTGCTCGCCCAGCACGTCGAACAAGGCGTCGGTGAGCGGGCGCAGGTACGGATCGATCTTCTCCTCCAGGGTGCCGGGCAGGAAGCCCAGGCGCTCGCCCGCTTCCAGCGCCGGACGCGAGAGGACAAGACGCTCGACCTTGCGCTCGTAGAGCAGATGCGCGCCGAACGCGGCGGCGAGATAGGTCTTTCCCGTCCCGGCCGGGCCGATGCCGAAGACCAAGGGATGCGTGCGCATCAGATCGAGATAGGCCGCTTGCGCGGGCGAGCGCGCGCGGGTCAGGCGGCCCGACGCGGTCTTGATCTGCGGAATGCCGAAATCGGCGGCGTGTTGCGCGGGCTCGTGCGCGGCGAAACGGAGCTCGGCGTCGATTTCGGCCGGGCCCGCGCTCTCTCCCGCCTCGATGCGGGCATAGAGAGCACGCAGGACCTGGGCGGCGCGGGCGCGATCGGACGCGGCACCCTCGACCGCGAGCAGATTTCCGCGCATGGCGACGCGCACGCCGAGACGTTGTTCGATGCGCACGAGATTCTGCTGATGCGCGCCGGCGAGCGCGGCCAGCGCCGCGTTGTCCGGGAATTCCAGCGTGACCTGTTCGCGGGGACCGCGGCGGGCTTTGACGTGCGGCGAACTCAACGCGCGGCCGCGCTTTCCGCCACGCGCGTCCGGCAGAGCGTGGCCTTCAGGCTGTTGGGCAGAGCCGCATCGATCCGTACACGGCGGATTTGGCCGATCAGGTTGGCCGCGCCGTCAGCGTGCACCGGCTGCAGATAGGGGCTTCTGCCGACGGCTTGTCCGGGCTTGCGGCCCGGCTTTTCGAACAGCACGTCCACGATCCGTCCGGCGCAGCTTTCGTTGAAAGCCCGCTGTTGTTCCGCGAGCAAGCTTTGCAACGCCTGGAGCCGCGCGGCTTTGACGTCGTCGGGGACTTGCCTGGCGGTCGACGCGGGCGTGCCCGGACGCGGGGAATATTTGAACGAGAAGGCCTGCGCATAACCGACCTGGCGCACGACGGCCATGGTGTCTTCGAAATCCCCATCGCTTTCGCCCGGGAAGCCGACGATGAAATCCGACGACAACGCGATGCCGGGGCGGGCGGCGCGAATCCGCTCGATGAGTTTCAGATAGTCTTCCGCCTTGTGCTGGCGGTTCATGGCGGCGAGCACCTTGTCCGACCCCGACTGGATCGGCAGATGCAGATAGGGCATCAGCTTGTCGATCTCGCCATGGGCGGCAATGAGATCGCCGCTCATGTCGCGGGGGTGGCTGGTGGTGTAGCGCAGGCGCGCCAGACCATCGATCTTCGCCAGATGCCGGATCAGGCGCGCGAGGCCCCAGGATTCGCCGTCCGCGCCCGCGCCGCGATAGGCGTTGACGTTCTGGCCGAGCAGCGTGATCTCGCGTACCCCGCCGTCCACGAGGCGGCGCGCCTCGGCTTCGATCTGCGCTACGGGCCGCGAGAACTCCGCGCCGCGCGTGTAGGGCACGACGCAGAAGGTGCAGAACTTGTCGCATCCTTCCTGCACGGTGAGGAACGCGCACGCGCCGCGCGGCGATCGCTCTTCCGGCAGCGCGTCGAATTTGTCTTCCGCCGGGAAATCGGTTTCGAGCGCATGGCCGGTGCCGCGCGCGATCCGGGCGATCATCTCGGGCAAGCGGTGATAAGATTGCGGCCCGACCACGATGTCGACCGCGGGCTGGCGCGCGATCATCTCCCGGCCTTCGGCCTGCGCCACGCAGCCCGCCACCGCCACGATCATGCGCGCGCCGGTTTCCGCTTTTGCCTCTTTCAGGCGGCGGATGCGGCCAAGCTCGGAATAGACCTTCTCGGCCGCCTTCTCGCGGATGTGGCAGGTGTTGAGGATCACCATGTCGGCGTCCTCGGCCGCATCCGCAGGCGCATAGCCGATCGCCGCCAGCAGGTCCGCCATGCGGGCGGAATCGTAGGCGTTCATCTGGCAGCCATAGGTCTTGATGAAGAGCTTTTTCATCGCGGGGCGGGTTATGAGGCTTTGGCCGTGGCCATTCAAGCAAGCCCCTGCGCGGAAACCTGAGCCGAGGCCCCGCCCAGGGCCGCTTCGGCGGCTTGGGGCTGTGCCGGTTCCCGGCCGAGACCGGCCAGGGCCCGGCTGTGGCCGCGGCGGACGGTGGTCTCGACCGTGGCGGCGAGCTGTTTGCGGCCGCCGGCTGAATCCACGGTCATCGGCGGGTGGAACTCGACGACCACGTCGATCGGGCCGGACAGCAGGCCTTCCCAAAGATGCGGGATCAGCTCCATGTCGCCGTACCAGGCGAAAAGCGGCCGGTTCTCCCGCCCCATGGGCAGGCCGTGGAGCCCGACATAGGCGACCGACACCGGCTGCACCGGCACATGGATGGGCCGGCCCGCCGCATCGGTACCGACCTGCGCCTCGGCCGCGCCCATCAGCGCGCTCTTGAACGGCAACACGAAATTGCCGTCGCCCGAGGTGCCTTCGGCGAACAGGACCAGCGCGTCACCCTCGAGCAGACGCTCACGGATCATGTCGCGCGACTGGCCCGCCTTGGAGCGCTGCGACCGGTCGACGAAGACCGTGCGCTGCAGCCGCGCGAAGGTGCCGAAGAACGGCCAGTCGTTCACTTCGGCCTTGGCGACGAAGGAGCATTGGATCGCGCCGCCCAGGACGAGGATGTCGAGGTAAGAAGTGTGGTTCGCTACCATCAGCACGCCGCGATCCTGAACGGGCTTGCCCACCACGTGGACGCGGATGTCGAACAGGCGCGCCAGGAAATGCTGATAGTGCAGCGGCATGCGCTTATAGCCCAGCCAGCGGCCGCGCAACGCCAGCGCCTGCCACGGGATGACGAACATCGACGTGAGCAAAAACACGGCAAGAACGTAGACCGCGCGAACGGCTTGCATCGCCGTCAATGCCCGCCGCGCTTGGCGCCCTTGGGCACCGCGTAAAGCTCAAGGCGATGATCGACCAGCTCGAAACCCAGCTCCTCGGCGACGCGGCGCTGCAGCCGCTCGATCTCGTCGTTGCGGAATTCGATCACCTTTCCCGATTGCACGTCGATGAGATGGTCGTGATGGGATTCGGAGACTTCTTCGTAGCGCGAGCGGCCGTCGCGGAAATCGTGGCGCTCGAGAATACCGGCATCCTCGAACAGCTTCACGGTGCGGTAGACGGTGGCGATGGAGATATGCGGGTCGAGGGCCGCGGCGCGGCGGTAAAGCTCCTCGGCGTCGGGATGGTCGGCCGCGTCGGACAGCACGCGCGCGATCACCCGGCGCTGTTCGGTCATGCGCAGGCCCTTTTCGGCGCAGAGCTTTTCGATACGCGTCACGGAAGGGGTCCTGTCGCGCGGGGATGCCGGAAGCAGTTTATCCAGCCGCTCCGGATTTCCCAAGGGGTGCGAGGGGCAGATGCCCGCGCAAAATCAAGGCATCCTCGGGACTTTCGCGGCCGGCGGTGTAATAAGCCTTGCGCCGTCCGCCCTCGACGAAGCCCAAACGGCGGTAAAGCGTGCGCGCGGGGAGATTGGAGGCGGCGACCTCCAAGAACATCTCGGCCGCGCCGATCCGATGAGCATGAGCCGCCGCTTCCCGCACCAGCGCGGTGCCGGTGCCGAAGCGGCGCGCCTCGGGCGCGACCGCGAGCGTCAGGATCTCGGCCTCGGGCCCCGCGACACGCGCCAGGATGAAGCCTTGCCCGCCGGCGAACAGAAACGCGCCGGGCATCGCCAGAAGATCGTCCAGCGCCTTTTCGCTCCAGGCGTCGGCGAAGCAGCGGGCGTGGATTTGCGCGAATGGCGCCAGGCTCAAGCCGCGGCGATGAAGCGCGATGCTCATGGCCGTGGCGGAAGCTTGGCGTCGGCGGGGCGCAGGTAGAGCGGCTTCGGCGCATCGGCGGGCTCCGGCGCGTGCAAAGCCAGCCGCGCGACCCACAGCGCATCCGGATGCATGACGGAAGTGAGGACCGCACCGGAGAGATTCAACGACGGCGCTGCGGTTCCGGCGAGGGCGAGCGGCATGGCACCGGCCGCCGCGATCGTCGCGGCGACCTCGTCCAGCGGCGCCACGAGCGGACCGAAAACGACCGCGCCATTCTTCGCGAGCAGCGCGTAGACTTCTCCGCGCCTGGCGTCGTGCAGGATGGCGGCGTTCGGCAGACCGGATTCCGCGCAAGCCTGCGCCGCCATGGCTTGAAGCGTGGTGACGCCGATGAGCGGAATCTTGAGCGCGACGCGAAGCCCGCGCATGAAGGCAAGACCCACGCGCTGTCCGGTGAAGGTACCGGGGCCGGTGGTGACGGCGAGCCGGTCGAGATCGTCAAAGGCGATGGCCGCCTCGCGCATCGCCGCATCCGCCATCGGCGCCAGCGCCTCGGCGTGGCCGCGCGGCATCTCGACGTAGCGGCGGGCGAGAATTGCGTCTCCGTCGAGCACCGCGACGGAACAGGCGCCGAGCGCCGTATCGGCGGCGAAGATCCTCAAACCGCCTCGACCGCGTTCACTTCCGGAACGTAGTGGCGGAGCAGATTCTCGATGCCGTTCTTGAGCGTCATGGTCGAGGACGGGCAGCCCGCGCAGGAGCCGCGCAGATGCAGATAGACCACGCCGGCCGAGCCGTCGAAGCCCTTGAAGACGATGTCGCCGCCGTCATTCGCCACCGCCGGGCGCACGCGCGTGTCGATCAATTCGCGGATTTGCGAGACGATTTCGCCGTCCGCCTCGAAGAAGACCGGTTCGTCGTCGGCTTCCTCGGCCGCGCTTGCGATCAGCGGCAGGCCTCTCGTGAAATGCTCCATGATCGCGCCCAGGATCGCGGGCTTGAGATTGCGCCAGTCGCCGTCCGTCTTGGTGACCGAGATGAAATCGGCGCCGAAGAAGACGCGGCCCACCTCCGGCAGCGTGAACAGAGCGGCCGCGAGCGGCGAGCGGGCGGCGGCGCCCGCGTCGGGAAAATCGGCGACCGCGGCTTCGCCCATCACGCTGCGGCCGGGCAGGAACTTCAACGTCGCCGGGTTCGGCGTGGATTCCGTCTGGATGAACATGGCCGATACATGGACCCTCTCCACCGCCCGATCAAGGGCGCCGCTTGACGGGTTCTGCGGTTATCCTACATCACCGCCCATGGATATCCGCGCATGAACCTGTTCCGCACCGGGCTTCTGATGGCCGCGCTGACCGCGCTGTTCCTGGCGGTCGGCTTTGCCGTGGGCGGCGGGGCGGGGATGGGCATCGCCTTCCTGTTCGCGGTGGGAACGAATTTCTTCGCCTATTGGAACTCGGACAAGGTGCTTTTGCGCATGTATGGCGCGCAACCGGCGGCGGAGTCGTCCGAAGTCGTGCATCTGGTGGATCAGCTTGCCGCCAAGGCGGGATTGCCGATGCCGCGCGTGTACATCGTCCAGAACGATCAGCCCAATGCCTTCGCCACCGGCCGCGACCCCAAACACGGCGCGGTGTGCGTGACCAGCGGCCTGCTCGCCCGCGTCAATGACGAAGAATTGGCCGGCGTGCTGGCGCACGAGCTTTCGCACATCAGGAACCGCGATACGCTGACCATGACCGTCACTGCGACCATCGCGGGCGCGGTGGGCATGCTGGCGAATTTCGCGCTGTTCTTCGGAAGCGTTGGGGGCGGCTTCGGCGGCCGGCGCAACAATCCACTGGGGTTTGTGGGTGTGTTGCTGGTGGCGCTGCTCGCGCCCATCGCCGCGATGCTGGTGC
>Ga0335083_10009670_pt1 | contig 11692 bp, 8 predicted proteins | sample Lox_Sample_42_FD_206716 | JGI IMG/M metagenome (GOLD analysis project Ga0335083, IMG submission 206716) | Soil microbial communities from Loxahatchee National Wildlife Refuge, Florida, United States - Lox_Sample_4.2 | ecosystem: Environmental > Terrestrial > Soil > Wetlands | place: USA: Florida... | reverse complement strand
CCAGCCTATGGACCCGGTCACGCAGTTCCCGGAATGTCATGGCGCGGTCCTGGAACTGAATCGCGACCCGCTCGGGATGGTGATGCGCGCTCATGACGGGAATGTCGCTGATCAGCATCTCTGCCTCGCTCCCGGTCTGGCCGGCTCCCTCGGGAGCATCGACCGGTCCTGGCTGGAGTCGATGACAAGTCTGCCATGGGCAAATGAACGTCCGATAGGCTAATTCGGCCAGGAATCGTCGCGGCGCCGAGCGGGCTCGCTCGCCAGGAAAGGAGCGGCCGTGACTAAGCGCACTCCGGAGCGGGCGGCAAGCGCCGTCACGTCCCACGGCAGCCGCCGGACTGGCCGCGGGCGCGGGACCCCCGCGCATCGCAGCGAGTCCGAGGCCGCCGCCGTGGCCGATACCGCCGCGGTCTCCGCCGTTGACGGTCCCGGGGCGCGTATCGTGCTCGCGGCGGCCGTCGACGCGATGGCGGAGCATGGTTATCACGGGACATCTGTCCGTGATATCGGGGAACGGGCCGGCATGAGCCCGGCTGCGCTGTACCACCATTTCCCTTCCAAGCAGATCCTGCTGTTCACGATCATGGACCGTGGCATCGACGAGCTGATCCGCCGCAGCGAGGAGGCGTACGCGGCCGCGCTGAATGACCCGGCGGACAAGTTGCGGGCGCTGGTCCGGGTGCATGTCCTGCGTCACACCGAGCGCCAGAAGGAAAGCTTCCTGGGGAACAGCGAGCTGCGCAGCCTCGAGGAGCCGGGCCGCAGCGTGATCCTGGCCAAGCGCGATCACCAGATGCACCTCTTCTATCTGGCGATACGCGATGGCATCGAGCGGGGCCGGTTCCATACGCCGTTTCCGACCGAGGCCGCCCGCGGCATCATCACCATGTGCACCGCGGTGGCGACCTGGTACCGCAAGGCGGGGCCGCTGTCCCCGGAGGAGATCGCCAACCGGTACGCGGAACTCGCCCTCGCGATGGTCGGCCACGCACCGCAAGCAGGGTAGACAAGAGCCCGATCCCGCGCCGAGCGGGAGCGGCATGAACGGGACGGTCGCACCGGAGTCCGCATTCTGGCGCGGGGCGATAACGGCGAAGCCCGCCGCCTGCGCCAGTCCGCGGAGCATGGCCGATCCGGCATGGGCGGCCGAAGTACTCCGCGCACCGTTCCGCCAGGCTGGCCAGCAGCATCGGCGCGCCGGGCCGGGCCTGGACGGTATCGACCAGGTAGCTGGCGCCGAGCTCGCCTAGATGCGGCGCCGCCACGGGCATCCCCGGTTACTGTGGCTGGCCGTGATCGCGGGTGTAGACCTCCAGGTCGGTGGCCTTGACGCTGAGCCATACCCGGCTGCCGGCGGCCAGCGACAGCTCCGACACAGCCGCCGGGGTGACATCGGCGAGGGCAGCCGGGGCACCGTGCAGGTCGAGCCGGACCCGGTCGGCGAGCATGGTCAGGCCGGTGACCTCGGCGGCCCAGACGTTGCGGGCGCTGGTGGCGTGCGGCGGCTCGCCGCTGACCACGACGGACGACGGGCGCACGGCCACCAGCACCTCGCCATGGCAGCCGTGGTCGGGGACGGTGAACGCGCCGCCGGCGTCGAAGGTGACCGTGGCGCCGTCGGCGTGCCCGGCGTACAGGTTCAGCCCGACCAGCTTGGCGACGTACTCGGTGGCGGGCTGGCGGGCGACGTGGGCGGGCGTGCTGTCCTGGACGATCCGGCCGTCTTCCAGGACCAGCAGCCGGTCGGCGAGCACCAGCGCTTCCAGCGGGTCGTGGGTGACCAGCAGGCACGGCCCAGGGAAGCTGGCCAGATGCTGCCTGAGTTCGGCCTGCACGTCCAGCCGGGTCCGCGCGTCCAGGGCGGCCAGCGGCTCGTCGAGCAGCAGCAGCGCCGGGTCGCCGGCTAGCGCCCGGGCCAGGGCCACCCGCTGCGCCTGGCCGCCGGACAGCTCGGCGGGCTTGCGCTCGGCCAGATCGGCCAGGCCGAGGCGGTCGAGCCAGTGGCGGGCGGCCTGCTTGGCTGCCGTCTTGCCCAGGCCGCGGGCGCGCGGCGAGAACGCGAGGTTGTCCGCGACGGTCAGGTGCGGGAACAGCCGGTAGTCCTGGAACACGTACCCGGCCGGCCGCCTCGCCGCGTCGAGGAACGTCCCGTCGGCCGCGTCGTCGACGACCTGCCCGCCGAGCACCACCCGGCCCTCGGCTACCGGGGTCAGGCCGGCCAGCGTCCGGAGCAGCGTGGTCTTACCCGCCCCGTTCGGCCCGAGCACGCCGAGCACCTGGCCCCGCGGTACCTCGAAAGCGACGGAGAGGGAAAAGCCGCCGCGCCGGACCGTCGCGTCCACCGCGAGGCCGCCTCCGCCGCCGGGTGCCTCCGTCATTGCGGCCCGCCCGTCATTGCACCGCGCCGCCGCGCAGCCACCGGTCCCGCAGCGACACCAGCACCACGACCGAGACCAGCAGCAGCACCAGGCTCAGCGCGATCGCGGCGTCGGGGTCGTTCTCCAGCGCGTAGTACACCGCGATCGGCATGGTCTCGGTGCGGCCGGGGAAGCTGCCCGCGAACGTGATCGTGGCCCCGAACTCGCCCAGCGCCCGGGCCCAGCACAGCACCGCGCCCGCGCCGAGCGACGGGGCGATCAGCGGCACGGTGACCCGGCGGAACACCGTCATCCGGGTGGCGCCCAGCGTGGCCGCGGCTTCCTCGAACCCCTGGTCGGCCGACCGCAGCGCCCCCTCCACGGTGATGACCAGGAACGGCATGGCCACGAAGGTCTCGGCCATCACCACCGCCAGCGGCGTGAACGGGATGGTCAGCCCGAACCAGTCGTCAAGGAGACGGCCGACGAAGCCGGTGCGCCCGAAGGCGAGCAGCAGCGCGACCCCACCCACGACTGGGGGCAGTACCAGCGGCAGCGTCACCAGCGCCCGCAGCAGCCGCTGCCCGGGAAAGCTGGTCCGGGCCAGCACCCACGCCAGCGGCACGCCGATGACGAGGCTGACGCCGGTGCTCACGGTCGCCGTCCACAGCGACAGCCACAGGGCCGCCGTCGCGTCCGACCCGGCCAGCACCGGCCCGAGCCGGCCCCACGGGGCGCGGACGACCAGCCCGGCCAGCGGCAGCACCAGGAACGCCACCGCGATGACCGCCGGGACGAGCAGCGGGACGGGCACCGACCGGGGGTTCCCGCCGCCCCGGCTGGCGCGGCGGGCCCGGTCCCTGGCGCTCAGCCGCGACGGCGGGCCGAGGAGATCAGCGGCCATCGGCGCGCCCTCGGGTCACGGCTTCTCGAACTTGTCCGCGCTCAGCACGCTCTGGCCGTCCGGGGACAGCACGTAGGCGACGAACGCCTGCGCGGCCGCCATGTTGGCACTCTTGGTGACCGTGGCAATCGGGTACTCGGTCGACGCGTTCACGTCGTCCGGGATCGGCACGCCCTTGACCTTGCTGCCCGCGGCGTCCACGTCGGTCACGTACACCATGCCGGCGTCGACGTTACCCAGCTCGACCTGGGTGAGGACCGACTTGACGTCCGGCTGCAGCGTCACCGGCTTGACGGTGATCTTGGCGTTGGCGAACACCTCCGCCGCGACGGTCCCGCACGGCACCTTGGGCTGGCACAGCGCCACCTTCACCGAGGACTTGGCCAGGTCGTTCACCGAGGTGACGTGCCCCGGGTTGGCCGGCGGCACCGCCACCTCCATCACGTTCTTCGCGAAGTTGACCGGGTTGGAGGCATCGCCCGCGGTCACTACCTCCTGCATGTTCTTAGTGGACGCCGACGCGAACACGTCGGCCGGGGCACCGCTGGTGATCTGGGTAGCCAGCGTCGAGCTCGCGCCGAAGCTGAACGTGACCTTCACCCCGGGGTGCGCCGCCTCGAACTGCTGGCCGATAGTGGTGAACGCCTCCTTCAGCGAGGACGCGGCGAACACGGTGATCGACCCGGACAGCGCCGCGGAGGAGGAGGCACTCGCGCTGGCCGAGGCCGACGCCGAGGTCGAGGTCCCGCCTGCGGCGCTGCTGGTGCTGCCTGATGAGCAGCCGGCCAGGGCGGCGGTGCCCGCCATGGCTCCGGCGATGACGCTGAGGGTTATCCGGCGCATTCTGGCTCCTAGGTTCGGTTCTGGCTGCGGAGAGTAAGCGGCTCCTGGGGATCTCCACGGATACGTTCGTCGATTTGACGGCGGCCACGGCCAGCATCCCCGGCTCCAGGCCGAGCTCATCGGCCGCCTCCCGGCTGAGCAGCGACACGAACCGGTGCGGTCCGGCCTGGATCTCCACCTGGGCCATCACCGTGTCGCGGATCACCCGGGTGACCAGGCCGGCGAACCGGTTCCGCAGCGACTGGGTAGCCACCGTCCCGTCATCGGGGTACCCGCCCGCCTCGGCGCGCTCCTCGGCGAACCTGGCCAGCGCGGCCCCGTCCACCGCCAGCCGCCCGGACTCGTCCGTGATCTGCTCGATCCGGCCAGCCTCAGTCCAGCGGCGCATCGTGTCATAGCTGACCCCGAGCAGTTCCGCGGCTTCCCTGATCCGGAATGTCGGCACGCAGAGAATGTAACGCAGCTGCGATCAGAATGGTACTGCTCCAGGCGCAGCTGCCGGAGTTTCCGCCTGATCCGGACGCATCCGCATCACCAGCGCCAGGCCGTCACTGGCTCCAGCAGCCACGGCTCACCGGACCTCGGCCCAGGCTGGCCGAACCTCCCCGCAACTATCAGAAGTGCTACGGCTGAACGCGATTCATTCCCGGCGCGCTGACACAGCACGACCCGCGAGTTCTGGAAGCCTGGGAACTAGAGATCGGCTCTGGCCGACTTGTGCGGCCCTCACTAGTATCTGGACCGCTGGATCAGGCGGAGATGACGTGCTCGGCGGGCTCGCGGCTGGTGTGGAGGTCCCAGTAGAGGCGCGCGATGTCATCGGGCTCCTTGAGCGAGACCCCTGCTGGGGCGCCTGGCGTGCCGGCGATCCAGGTGCCGATCGCGACGTGACCGGCGTAGATACCCCGGCCGGCCAGCGCGGCGTTGAGGGTGAGGGCCCACTTGCGCAGGGCCGCGCCCGCCATGCCGGGGCTGACGAACACCGGCGCGGGCGTGACCGAGGAGGCGCCGGTGGTGTACAGCAGTGTTCCGCTCCCGGCGGCCAGCATGGCAGGCAGCACCGCGCGGGTCGCGGTGATCGCGCCGTGGCAGATGCATTCGATCTGCGGCTGGAGGTTGTCCACGGTGACATCGAGCGCCCCGGTGCTGCGCAGGGTCTCCGTGGTTCCCGCGCCCGGGCTTGAGTAGTGCAGCACGTCGATTCCGCCGAACCGTCCCGCGGCGCTGCCCAGGGCCGCGGCCAGCGCGGAGCGGTCGGTGACGTCGGCGGGAAAGCCGGCCGCCGTGACCCCTTCGGCCGCGAGTTTCCCGGTGAGCTCGCCGAGTCGTTCCTCCGAGCGGGCGATGAGCGCGACATCGAATCCGTGACCGCCGAAGACCTTTCCGAGGGACAAGCCGAGGCGTGCCCCGGCGGCCACGAGCGCGATTGCGGGCATGGTGAATCTCCTTGGCTGGGGTCATGCGGAGCTAATTAAGCCCAGCTCACCATCGGCGCACGCGGTGCGTCCAAGACCGGCTGGGCCGCGATCGGTAACCTGGAGGAATGGACCGGCTCGAGACCCGGGAACTGGCGTACTTCCTGGCGGTGGCCGACGAACTTCATTTCGGCCGCGCCGCGGCCCGGCTGGGCATCGCGCAGCCCGCGCTGTCCAAGATGGTCCGGCAGCTTGAACGCAGGCTGGGCGTCACCCTGTTCGAGCGGACCAGCCGCGCGGTCGCGCTGACCGAAGCCGGCCGGGTCCTGCGCCGCGAGGCGCGCGTCGCGCTGGAGGCGGTGTCCGCCGCGGCGCTGCGAACGCAGCGGGCCGGCACCCGCGACCCGCGCCTGCTCCTGGCCATGAAGCCGGGCGGCGACGCGGGCCTGCTCCCCGCCATCCTCGCCGCCTACGAACGCGAGCCGCAGGTCCTGCCGGTCGAGGTGGTCTTCGGGGCCGGCCCCTCGCGCATGCTGCGCGACGGACAGGCGGATGCCGCCCTGCTGTACGCGCCGCCCGACGAACTGGGCGGGCTGGACACAGAAACGCTGCTGACCGAAGCGCCGGTCGCCGTGTTGCCGGCATCCCACCCGCTCGCGCACCGGGCGAGCCTGCGGATGGCCGACCTGGCGGGCGAAAACCTGCACAGAAAGCCCGACGATCCCGCCGCGATGAAGAGCCTCAGCGAGCTGATGCACCTGATCGCCCTGGGACGCAAGGTCGCCGTGCTACCCCGGGTCCTGACCAGGCCGTTGCGCGACGACCTGATCACCGTTCCGGTGGCGGATCTCCCTCCGGTCGTCCTCCTGCTCGCCTGGCCCGCCCACAGCACGTCCCTGTCGGTCGCGGCCCTCGCCCGCGCCGCCGCCGCTGCCATCCGCTCCGGCCCGGCCGCATCGTAGTTCTGCCGATCCTGAGGCTGGGAATGAATCAGGCGCCAGATAGGCTCTACTTTGCGGTCCTGGTTGTCTTGTGTTCGTGTCGGCCGTGGGCTCACGCCGTGGGCTCCCAGAGAACGATGCTGCATGCTTCCCTTCAGGATCTGGAGAAGCAGCGCCAGGAACCACCCACCCGCTGATGGCTCGTCGCGACGATAGTCCTCCACAGCGTGGCCAACGACGTAACCAGTGCGGGAGAGTACAGGTGCTTGACGAGCTAGGCGGCTATTCACCGGCCGGGGCCGACGACGCGGAGGCAGACGGCTTTGCCGAGCTGGGGCTGGTCTCCGGACTGGGCCGGGCGCTGTCTCGCCTCGGTTACGAGGAGCCGACGCCCATCCAGCGGGCTGCCGTCCCGCCGCTGATCGCGGGGCGTGACCTGGTCGGGCAGGCCGCGACGGGGACGGGCAAGACGGCCGCCTTCGCCCTTCCCGTGCTCCAGCGAATCTCCGGCCGGAGCGGGCAGGCGGGGGTGCTCGCCCTGATCCTGGTGCCCACGCGCGAGCTCGCGATACAGGTCTCCGAGGCGTTCCATAGCTACGGGCGCGACATGAGGGTGCGGGTCCTGCCGGTCTACGGCGGGCAGCCGATCGGTCGGCAGCTGCGTGCGCTCGAACGCGGCGTCGACGTCGTTGTCGCAACGCCGGGGCGCGCACTCGACCACATCACCAGGGGAACGCTGGACCTGAGCGGCCTTGAGATCGTGGTGCTCGACGAGGCCGATGAGATGCTCGACATGGGCTTCGCCGAGGACATCGAGCTGATACTGGGCGAAACCCCCCAGAGCCGGCAGGTCGCGCTGTTCTCGGCGACCATGCCACCCCGGATCGACGGCATGGTGCGCCGCTACCTGAGCGACCCGGTGCGGGTCGAGCTCGGCCGCAAGGCGTCGGCGTCGTCCGACGGGCTGCTGGTGCGGCAGACCGCTTACCTGACGCCACGCGGGTACAAGCCGGCCGCCCTCGTGCGCGTGCTCGACGTGGAGAAACCGGCCGCCACGGTCGTCTTCTGCCGGACCAGGGACGAGGTGGACGAGCTCACCGAGACCCTGAACGGCCGGGGTTACCGGGCCGAGGCGCTGCACGGCGGAATGGACCAGCAGCAGCGCGACCGGGTCATGGGCCGGCTGCGCGGCGGCAGCCTCGATCTCCTCGTGGCCACCGACGTCGCCGCCCGCGGTCTCGACGTCGACCGGCTCACGCACGTGGTGAACTACGACGTGCCGAGTGCGCCGGATTCCTACGTGCACCGCATCGGACGGGTCGGCCGGGCGGGCCGCGAGGGCACCGCCATCACGCTGGCCCAGCCGCGCGAGCACAACATGCTCAAGGCCATCGAGCGGGCGACGGGGCGGCCGATCGCGATCGAGAAGCTGCCGACCGTCGCCGACCTGCGCGCCCGGCGCCAGGAGCAGATGCGCGCCGCCCTCCGGCAGCTCGTGCTCGGGGAAGACCTTGACGCCTTCCGGGACGTGGTGGAGCCGCTCAGCGAAGAGTTCGGCATCTACGAGGTGGCACTGGCCGCGGTCAAGCTGGCATCCGAGGCGAGCGGAACGTCTCGCGACGAAGAGGAGCTGCCACCGGTCGAGCTGCCTACGCCAGCCGACCGCGGCGCGCGCCGCAATGCCACGGGCCGCGACCAGCGGCGCGGACGCCCGGTCGGCAAGGGCCCGGCCGGCCAGGGCACGACGCGGCTGTTCGTGGGGACTGGCCGTTCTTCCGGGGTCAGGCCGCAGGATCTCGTCGGCGTCATCGCCCGTAAGTCGAACCTGTCCGGCAAGGAGATCGGCGCGATCGAGATCGCCGATCGCTTCTCGCTCGTCGAGGTCCCCGAGACCGCCGCGGACGACGTGGTCGCGGCGCTCCGGCAGGTCACCATCAAGGGCCGGAAGGCGACCGTCCGCCGCGAGCGCTACAGCGCAGCACGGTAACCGGCCGGGACCTGGCCCGGGGTGCGCGGGGGCCAGCTGGCGCCGGCCCCCGCGCATCCGGGTCAGGCGCGGAGCCGCGACAGGAACGTACCCCAGTTCGCGAGGAGCGTCCGGGGGGCGTTCGGGATGAACTCGTTCCCCATCCAGACGGCGCCGTCTCCGTAGACGGCGGCCGAGTAGTCACCCCAGCGCGCCACGCCAGGAGTCGGGGATCCCTCGGCCTTGTAGCCGGTGAACCCGTCTTCCGGCAGGACGCCAGGACCGGTGATGTGGACCGGGCCGACCGCCCGGCCCAGGACGAACCGCACGTAGGCGGCGCTCGGGAAGAAATCGGGCCCGCTGAGGGTGAAGGCCATCGCGCCGACACCGGCCCTGTTCACCGCGATGGAGGGGAACAGGACGTTCTCGCCGTTCACGGCCACGTAACCCTGCTGGAGGATGCGGGCGAAGGTCCCGAACGGGGTGCCGACCGCAGCGACCGCGAAGAAGGCGATGCCGACCCTGGGCGGCCCGGTCGCCGAGGTGACGGTCGTGTTGACCCCGCCGAACAGCACGCCGTTGAGATCAACCACCTGGTTCATCCGCGAGTCGTTGGCGTTGATGGTCTCCAGCGGCTCGCCGAGCGACGTGCCGAGCGGCGTCGGCCCCGGCTTCTGGGTCGCGCCGGTGTTGATCGGCAGGCCGTAGGTCTCACTGGTGAGCACCCGGTGGCTCAGCTGCAGGCGGGGGTGGCTGCTGCCCAGCGAGCGGGTGCCGGCCAGCGACCAGGCGGCGATCCGGTTGTCAAGCGGCGCGTTGTTCTGGAAGATATCTTCCGGGCCGCCGGTCATCAGCAGCTCGGTGCCGCTCGGCGGGTTGATCGCCTCGGACGGCTGGATGGATCCCCAGCGGGGGAGGTTCGCGTCCCCGGTCGGCACCGTGCCGACGTCGAGGTGATCGAACACCACGCTGCTGGCGCCGCTCTCCAGCGCCGCCCGCCCCAGCGCGTACATCTGGGCTCCGTTGAAGAAGAAGCTGGTGTTGTTCTGGAACTCGTTGGTGTCGATGAACACCCCGTCGCGGTTCGCGCCGAGCAGCGGCTGGTCCGGCAGGCACGGGCAGCCGGTGTGGGCGGGAGTCCCGTTCGCGCCGTTGTCGGTGGTGTCCAGCGAGTACAGGTTCCACTTCCCGGTCGGATTACTGGTCTGGCTCACCGCGATGAGCACGTGGGTGCCGTTGACGGTGGCCACGCCGTTGAAGACGCCGGGCGCGTCGACTTCGAGGATCGTCTGGATGAAGCGCTGGCCGACCGGGTCCCAGTAGCACTTGGGGTCGGACAGGAAGTCGCCGGTCACCCCGGTGACCCGGTTGATCGCCGGGGACCGGTTGTAGAACTGGTTGAGCGCGGTGACCGCGGTCAGCCTGGTCCCGCTCTCGTTGTAGACGGCGAACGCGAGGTTGATCGGTTCGATCACGAAGCCGTGACCGACGCACAGGCCCTGATCCGGTGGCTCCAGGCTGAACTGCGTGTTCACGTACTGGCCGGTGCCGGCGTTGCGCTGGTCCGCGTGGGTAAGCCCGTTGAAGCCGGTCGCGCCGCCCGGGTTATTGACCACGGGGGTGCCCGGCGGGGACGGCGGCCGCAGCGCCTGTGCCCGGTTCATGCGCGGATCACGGGACAGCATGTGCGCCACCCCGGAATCCCTCGCGGCGGAGGCATGGGGCGACGCGGCCGCGCCGGGCGGCAGTGGCGCGGAGGTGCCGTAGAGAGTCGCTGAACCGGTCGTCTGCGTCGGGTGATCCACTCCGCCGCCCGCCTTCGCGGCGGCGGAAGCCCCGGCCGCCGGCCAGAACGCGACAACGACCCCCGTGCAGACGGCGGGCACCAGCAGCAGCCGCCATCTCCGCCGGGCCGTCGGCGGCGACCCGCGTCCGGGCTTTGCCGAGGATTTCCGCGATGACCAGGATGTGCGCATGGGCGAGCCTTCCCGCTCACGCGTGCCGCCAGTCACAGGCCGTCCCCTTGGCCGACGGTCACGCCGATGTGACCGTCCCGCGTGCGAGACGCTTTCCGACAGAATCTAACAATCGCGGCAAATAACCGTCAACGATTTCAGGCTCGTTATTTCCCGTGCTTAATGGATCTTGATTGAGCAGGCCAGAACCGGTTTCCGTGTGACAGCCACCAATTTCTAAAGTCATGCTGTCGTGCTGCAAAAGAACATACAACATCAGCCCTCACCGTAACTCATCAATCTGCCCGCCACTCCAGTAGCTCTAATTCATCAAGTTCGCAACAGATACGTACGGAACCCTCGCTGGCCGGGATGCGTCTCATCCTCATGACGGAGCCACGATGGATCGCGACGACGCTCGCCGCGATGACCGCCCTGGTGGCGCTGGCGGCCGGCTGCGCCAGCGCCACCAGCGCAACTGAGCTGCGGGTTTCTAACGGCAATTGAAACACGTTCTAGTGGGCCCGTATGCTGATCCCGCCCCGGCTGGAAAGGCAGGCCTCATGATCCTGGATCGGTTCCGTGTCACCGGCCAGGCGGCCGTGGTAACCGGCGCCGGGCGCGGGATCGGCGCGGCCACCGCGATCGCGCTGGCGCAGGCGGGGGCGGACGTGCTGATCTCAGCCCGCACCGAGGACCAGCTAGCCAAGGTCGCGCGGGAGATCGAGGCCGCCGGGCGGCGGGCGGTCATCGTTCCCGCCGACCTGAGCGACCTCGACGCCGCGGCCGGCCTGGCCGCGGCCGCCGCCGAGGCCTTCGGGCGGCTGGACATCGTGGTGAACAACGTCGGCGGCGCGCTGCCGCGGCCGTTCCTGGCGACGAAGCCGCGTCACCTGGCGGACGCGTTCCAGTTCAATGTCGGGATCGCGCACCGGCTGACCCAGGCCGCGGTTCCCTGCCTGCTGGCGGGCCAGGGCCAGGACCAGGGCCAGGACCAGGGCCAGGATCAGGGCCAGGGCCAGGGCCGGGGCGTGGTGATCAATATCTCCTCGGTGATGGGCCGGGTCGCGGGCCGCGGGTACCTCGCCTACGGCACCGCCAAGGCGGCCCTGGCCCACTACACCAGGCTCGCCGCGGCCGACCTGGCCCCCCGGATCAGGGTCAACGCCATCGCCGTCGGCTCGGTGGCCACCTCGGCGCTGGACATCGTGCTCACCAACGACGAACTGCGCGAGCAGATGGAGCGGACCACCCCGCTCGGCCGGATCGGCGACCCGGAGGACATCGCCGCCGCGGTGCTCTTCCTGG
>Ga0335083_10009669_pt1 | contig 11692 bp, 14 predicted proteins | sample Lox_Sample_42_FD_206716 | JGI IMG/M metagenome (GOLD analysis project Ga0335083, IMG submission 206716) | Soil microbial communities from Loxahatchee National Wildlife Refuge, Florida, United States - Lox_Sample_4.2 | ecosystem: Environmental > Terrestrial > Soil > Wetlands | place: USA... | reverse complement strand
GGCCCCGACCAGACGATCGAGCTCGATGTCGACCTCGCGGCCGAGCGGTCGCAGAAGAACCCGGTCTACTACGTCCAGTACGCGCACGCGAGGATCGCCGGGATCCTCCGCAACGCGGGCACCGCGAAGGTCTCGGCCGAGCCCGCCGGTCCGCTCGCGGGCGAGGAGCGGGAGCTCGTGAAGCGGCTGGCCGAGCTGCCGGCGGTCGTCGCGGATGCGTTGGCCAAGCGCGGTCCGCAGGGCATCCCCGCGTACGCAATCCCCGTCGCCGACGACTTCCACCGCTTCTACCACGAGCAGCGTGTGCTCGACAGCGAGCAGGAGGCGTTCCGGCTCGGCCTCTGCCGCGCGACGCGTGCCGTGATCGCACGCTGCCTCGACCTCGTCGGGGTCGACGCGCCCGAGCGGATGTAACACTTCCCAGCGTGGACGGCCTGCTGCTCACGCGCCGCCAGCGCCTACGCGGTTTCGGCGAGAAGTCCGCTCTCGTGCTGGGTCCCTCCCTCGTTCTCGCCCTCGTCGAGCTGGCGTCCGGGCTCTGGGTGGTCGCGGTGTTCGTGCTCGCGATCGCCGGCCTGACCGCCCTCGCGGTCGGCTCGACGATCCGCAGCCGGCTCGGCGCGGCGATCTTCGGGCTGGTGCTCGCCGGCGGGATTCTCGTCTTCCTGCTCGCGTCGGGCTGGTTCATCTCGCATCCGATCCAGAAGGGCGACTAGCACTCGCACGGTTTAGGATCGCCGCGATGGAGACGTCAGACGCACCCGAGGTAGAGGAAGCCGGCGGCGGAGGCGCCCCAAGCGAGCTTCCCGCGCTGCTCCCTCTCGGCGCAGCGGCCGCGTTGTTCGTGTCGCTCTTCCTGCCGTGGCTCGGGCTTGGAGGCCAGACCCAATCGGGATGGTCGGTCCCGCTCGGCGTCGAGTTCGGGCTCCTCGCTCTCGCCGTCGTGCTCGTGGAGCTTCTCGCTCTCGCGGGAGCGTGGACGTCTCGCGGCTTCGAGCTCGTGGCGTTCTGCCTCACCGCAGGGGCAGGGCTCCTGGGCGTCTCGGCGGTTGCCAACCTCCGCTGGGGCCTCCAGTTCAACAGCTTCTCGCTCTTTCAGTACGGCGCCTGGGTGGGGCTCGCGCTGGCGATCGTTCTCATCGGCCTCGCGGCGCTCCAGCTGACCGCGCTGCGCCGCTCGGCTCCGTGAGCGCGAGGCAGGCCCCCGACCGGAACATCGCTCTCGAGCTCGTTCGCGTCACCGAGGCAGGTGCGATGGCGGCCGCACGCTGGATCGGGCGGGGTGACAAGGAGGAGGCCGACCAAGCCGCGGTCGACGCGATGCGCTTCGTCCTCGACAGCGTCTCGATCCGCGGCGTCGTCGTGATCGGAGAGGGGGAGAAGGACGAGGCGCCGATGCTCTACAACGGCGAGGAGGTCGGCAACGGACAGGGTCCCGAGGTCGACGTCGCGGTCGACCCGCTCGAGGGCACGCGGTTGACCGCGCTGGGGCAGCCGAACGCAATCGCGGTGATCGCGGTCGCCGAGCGCGGCACGATGCTCTTCCCCGGAGCTGCCTTCTACATGGAGAAGATCGCCGTCGGCCCGGACGCGATCGACGCGATCGACATCGAGCGGAGCCCGAGCGAGAACGTCGGCGCGGTCGCCGAAGCGCTGGGCAAGACGCCGCGCGAGGTGGACGTCGTCGTGCTCGAACGCGAGCGGCACGACGAGCTGATCGCCGAGCTGCGCGGCGCGGGCGCGCGCGTTCGGCTGATCCGGGACGGCGACGTCGCTCCCGCGATCGCTGCGGCGCAGCCGGGGACGGGCGTCGACATCCTCTACGGGATCGGAGGCACGCCCGAGGGTGTGATCTCGGCGGCAGCACTGAAGTGCGTCGGCGGCGGCATCCAGGGACGGCTCTGGCCGCGCAACGAGGACGAGCGGCAGCGGCTGCTGGCGGAGGGCCTCGACCCGGCGCGCGTCCTGCGCACCGACGACCTCGTCTCGGGTGAGGACGTCTTCGTCGCCGCCACGGGGGTCACGACCGGCTCGCTCCTCCAGGGCGTGAAGTACACGCCCGGCGGCGCCGTCACTGACTCGATCGTGATGCGCTCGCGCTCGGGAACGGTTCGGCGGGTGGTCGCGCAGCAGTCGCTTGCGAAGCTGTCTGCGTTGACGGGATTCGAATACACGTAGAGAAAGGGGTCTGATGAACGAGGCGACGATCCAAGAGACGCCGTATGGGCGCAACCCGGCGTCGGAGGGCTGGTTCGTGCTGAACCTCGCCGATGCTCTCAGCATGCGAAACGACGAGAAGGGCGGCTCGTTCTATCCCCTCGAGCCTCGGGAGGAGAGGTTCGCCGACTTCGGCGTCAACGTTCATGTCGTCCGGCCCGGCGAGCCGAACTGCCTCTATCACTCCGAAGGCGCACGGGAGGCGTTCCTCGTGCTCAGCGGAGAGTGCACGCTGGTCGTCGAGGAGGAGGAGCGGCCGCTGCGACAGTGGGACTTCTTCCACTGCCCCGCCGGGACGCGCCACGTGTTCGTCGGCTCCGGTGACGGACCGTGCGCAATCCTCATGATCGGCGCGCGCCCTGAGGAAGAGCAGCTGCTCTATCCCGCGAGCGAGGTCGCCGCGAAGCACGGTGCCTCCGTTGCGAAGGACACACCGAACCCGGAAGAGGCGTACGCAGACTGGCCCGGGCAGTTCGCGCCCGCGCGCCTCGCCTGGCCGGTCGAGTAGCGCTCAGTCGGCAGCGTCGTCCGCGAGCCACGCGTCGCAGATTGCGGTCACGTGGCGAATGTCCGTCCCGCAGCACCCGCCGACTACTTCGAGCCCGGGAAGGTCACGGCGCAGGGCGACGTAGCGCCCGGCAAGATCGGCCGGATCCCCCGAGTCGAGCTCCTCCGCCGAGTCCAGCTCGGCGTGACTGAGGGTGGAGGCGTTCGCCCGCAACCCTCCGATGCGTGCGCGCGAGTCGCCCTCGGGCAGCGCGTCCGCGAAGTGCGTCGGGTGAGCGCAGTTGATCATGTAGGCGAGTGGGGCTCCATCGGTCGCCGCGTCGACCGCGACGATTGCGCTCTCGATGGACACGCCGCTCGGCAGCCGGCCGTCGGTCTCGACCGTGAACCCGATGACCACAGGAATGCCGGCATCCGTCGCCGCCCGCGCGACGCCGACCGCCTCCTCCGGATACGTGAGCGTGAGAGCGGACACTTGCGCGCAGCCGGCATCGGCAAGTGCGTTTAGCTGCGAGGCGTGGTACCGCTCTGCACCGTCCTCATCCATGAGAAAGGCCGGGCGGTACGCGTCGCTGCGCGGTCCGACGCAGCCCTCGATGACGACGGCGTCGCGGGCAGCCGGCTCGAGAACCTCGTCGCGAACGTCTTCCAGGAAGCTGACCGCACGACGGTTGACCGCCGCAAGCTCGTCACCCTCGTACCCGAGCAGACGGCCCCAGTCGGAGCTTGCGCGCCAGGTCGGCGCCGACAGTACGAGGGGCACATCTCGATCGCGGGCAAGCTCGAGGAACTCGGTGTAGTAGCGAGAGAGGGCTGCGCGGCCGTCGTCTCTGTCGACGAGCGGGAAGGCTGCAAACTCCGGGAGCTCGAAGCCGTCCTCGAAGACGAGCACCGTCTCGAGTCCGGCATCTGTCAGCTTCACGCCGGAACGGCCTCCCGCTCCATCTCCGGCGCGTAGGTGCCGGTGCGCGCGGCGGCGTTCATCTTCGCCCGGTGGTAGTAGGCGCGCTGCCCCGCCTCGACGTTCTCCGCCTTGCCGCTCCACGCCTTCAGTGCCGGCGCCTGCAGCGCGCGGCCGTAGGAGAAGGACAGCTGCCACGGGTGCGGACCGCGCGCGTTCATGGCGTTGAGGTGCGCGGTCGCGTCCTCGTCCGACTGGCCGCCGGAGAGGAAGACGATGCCGGGCACCGCCGCCGGCACGTGCTTCGACAGCGTGTGCAGCGTGGCCTCGGCCACCTCGTCCACGCCGGCGCGGTCCGCTGCCTCGTAGCCCGACAGGACCATGTTCGGCTTGAGCAGCGTCCCCTCGACGTCGATCCGCTGGTCGAAGAGCTCGGTGTAGAGCGCGCCGAGCACGCGCGAGGTGACGAAGCCGCTGCGCTCGATCGAGTGCGTCCCGTCCTGCAGCACCTCGGGCTCGACGATCGGGACGATTCCTGCCTCCTGGCAGAGCGCTGCATAGCGGGCGAGGGCGTGCGCGTTCGTCCAGATGCAGTACTCGCTCGGCAGCGTGTCCGAGATCGAGTACGTCGCGCGCCACTTCGCGAAGCGGGCGCCGAGCCCGCGGTACTCCTCGAGCCGCTGGCGCAGGCCGTCGAGCCCCTCGGTCACCGTCTCGCCGTCGCTGTGCGCGAGCGGCTTCGCGCCCTGGTCGACCTTGATGCCCGGGATGACGCCCTTCGAGGCGAGCAGCTCCGGAAATGCCGTCCCGTCGTCGGCCTTCTGCCGGATCGTCTCATCGAAGAGGATGACGCCGCTGATGAACTCCTCTGCGCCGGACGTGGTGAAGAGGAGGTTGCGGTAGGCGCGGCGGTTCTCCTCGGTCGACTCGACGCCGATCGTGTCGAATCGCTTCTTGATCGTGCCTCCGCTCTCGTCGGCGGCGAGGATCCCCTTCCCCTCGGCGACGAGCGCGCGTGCGGTCTCGTGGAGCTCGGTGTTGGACATTGCGAATCTCCCTGTCTCGCTTGTCTCGCAGGCTCTGGGGTTCCATTATGGCCGGGCTACAATCGCCGTAGCCGGCGGACGTAGCTCAGTTGGTAGAGCATTGGCTTCCCAAGCCAAGGGTCGCGGGTTCGAGCCCCGTCGTCCGCTTCCCGAGAGCCACGCCCAACCCCGGGCGGCGTAGGCTTCCGAGACGTGACGCTGTTCCGCGTACAGCTCGTCTCCTCCGGCGACTTCTCCACGGACTCCCACTACGTCTACGAGGCTGCCGAGTTGCCCGGTGAGGGGGACGTCATCCGGGTGACACTCGCCCATTCCGCGCCGCACGTGACGCTCAGCGGTGAAACAACAGCCCGTGTTCTCAGCGTTCAACCTGCCGCCGACGTTCCGATCACCGCGGAAGAGCGCACCGGCAGCTTCCACTTGCCGAGCTGACCGAGGGTCAGGGCGGCAGCACGGCGGTCACCAGCCCGTAACTGCACTGCGGCCCAATCGTCTCCACGAACACGGTTAGCCTCGCTGGCGACCCTGCCGTGAGGCCAGAGACGGGACACGGCGCCCGGGTTGCCCTCCAAACCGAGGCGTCGTCGTCCCGCTCAGGGCGGATGCTCGAAGTGAATCTCCCGCTGTCGACGGCGGCCCACGGGGGCGGGATAGCAGCCTTCGCCCGAGATGTCCTGAGGTGGCGAGGCTCCCGCCCCCGCTCTACCTGTGGGCCGTACCGGATGGATCGGGTGAAAGGGCGCCGAGGAACATCCCTCGGCCCGAGCCCAAGTGCGTCTAGGCGGCCCGGTCGGCGACGGATTCGACGACCAGCACGTTGCCTGGGGCGTCGACCCGGTCGGCCATCACCCAGTCGACGACGCGCCAAGGGCCCGAGCCGTCAGGCAGGCGCAGGACTTCGCCGAGCTTTGGCTCGTGGACGGGACTCGGTGACTGATAGCCGCCGAGGATCTCCGGCGCGTTGATTCCGCCCTGTCTCACACTCCAGACGACGCGGCCCATGACGTGGATGGTTGCACGCGGCTGCTCACCCGACCCGGGTGAAATCGTCGTAGGGAAGTCGCCCGCGATGGGCGAAACGCGGCTAGGAGTCGTCGCGGCGGACCGGGTGGCGCTGGGGCTCCGTGTCGACGAACAGCATGCGGAAGATGTCTCCGGCCATGAGGAGCAGGACGACCACTGCAACGACGTCTACGAGCATCTGGTCTGAGTTCTACCCGGATCCGTGACTCCCGACTCCCGACGTTCGACCAGGATCCCCTGACCTAGCGCGCGGGCCATGCCTCGGCGAGCTTGCGGCGTGTCTCGAGGAGGTGCTCGGGGATGACCTTGACGTCGGCCAGCACGGGCATGAAATTCGTATCGCCGCTCCACCGCGGGACGACATGGATGTGGCCGTGGTCGACAATGCCTGCGCCGGCGACGCGCCCGAGGTTCCAGCCGACATTGAACCCCTCCGGCGCGAAGACGGTGCGCAGGGCCGCGATCGCATCGATTGCGAGGCGGTGCGTCTCGAGCGCTTCCTCGTCCTCGAGGTCGTCGAACGCGGAGCCGTGCCGATACGGCGCGACCATGAGGTGACCCGATGAGTACGGGAACTTGTTGAGCAGGACGAAGGCGCGCTCGCCGCGGTGGATCACGAGCTCCGGCTCGTCCTCCGGCAGCGCGGCCGCGCGGCAGAACACGCACTCGCCGCCCTCATCTGCTTGCTGGACGTACTCGAGTCGCCACGGCGCCCAGAGTTGTTTCACGAGGCGGAGGCTACTAGCGCGCCGCATGGCCGCCTTGTACGATCGCGGGCATGACCAGTTGGCTGAAGCGCTTGTTCGGCGGATCCGACTCGTCCGAGAGCGAAGCTCACGAGCCGGCGACGGCGCCAGAGCCTCCCTCGATGCCGGCCGAGCCGCCCGCCGCGCCCGCGCCGTCCGACGTTCCGTCGGACGCGCACGACGAGCCCGCGTAGGCGTTACGCCTTCCCGGCGAGCGTCAGTCCCACGAGGACGAGCGACAGCGCGCTGGTCGCGAGGACCGTCAATGCGGCGACGGCGTCGAAGACGCGCCCGTTGCGGTACTCGCCCATCAGCTCCTCGTTCCGCGAAAGCCTCCAGACGAAGAAGAGCGTCACCGGCAGCAGCACCCCGTTCACGACCTGCACGAAGATGAGCAGCCTGATCACCGGGACGCCGGGGATCATCGCGACGACCGCGCCGACGAGCAGAAGGACGGTCAGCGTGGCCACGAACACGGGCGCCTCGCGCGGGCGCCGGGCGATCCCCTTCTCGAGCCCGAACGTCTCAGCGATCACGTAGGCCGCGGTCACGGGGATGATCGCGGCGGCGAGGAGGCTTGCCCCGAGCAGCCCGATGGCGAACAGCACCTCGGCGAAGCGGCCGGCGAACGGCTCGAGCGCCTTGGCTGCGTCTGCGGCGCTCGAGACGGTGTGGTCGCCGTGCACGAAGAGCGTCGCGCCGGTGGCGATGATGATGAAGACGGCCACGAGGTTCGCGAAGATGGACGCCATCGTCACCTCGGTGCGCTCCGCCGGAATGTCCTCCGGCCCCATCCCGCGCTCGACGACGGCGGACTGGAGATAGAGCTGCATGAACGGCGTGATCGTCGTGCCGACCGTCGCGATGAACAGGATGATGTACGCGCTCGTGAGGTGGATCTTCGGCTCGACGATCCCCCGGCCGACCGCGCCCCAGTCCGGGTGGGCGAGGATGGCGGCGATCGGATAGGCAAAGAACGTGATGGTCATCGCAACGAAGACCCCCTCGGCGAGCTTGTACGAGCCGCGCACGACGAGGAGCCAGACGACGATGGCGGCGATGGGAACCGAGATCTGAACAGGGACGTGCGCGAGCCCGAGCGCCGCGCCGATCCCCACGAACTCCGAGATGCTGATCCCGAGATTCGCGACCAGGACGGCAGCGGTCGAGAAGAGCGACCAGCGCGGCCCGTATTGCTCGCGGATCAGCTCGGCGAGCCCCTTGCCCGTCACGGCGCCCATGCGCGCCGCCATCTCCTGCACGACGATGAGGCTGATCGTGATCAGCACCATCATCCAGAGGAGGTCGTAGCCGTACCGCGCGCCGACGGAGGCGTACGTCGCGATGCCGCCGGCGTCGTTCCCGGCGTTCGCGGCGACCAACCCCGGGCCGACGAACGCCAGCAGCGCGATCAGCTTGACCGCGAGCCGGTTGCGCGGCCGCAGCCGGGGACGGCCGCGCGGTAGGCGCGGCAGGAGTGCCCGAAGCTCCACGTCAGTCGCTCCCGAGGAGCCCGAAGCGGCGCCGCCAGGGCTCGGGCAGGACGAGCTCGAGCACGTCGTCGACGGTGACGATCCCGAGCATGCGCTCCTCCTCGTCGACGACGGGGACGACGGTCAGGTCGAAGTCGGTCATCAGCCGCGCGACCTCTTCTAGATCGGCGTCGGCGCGAACCGTCTGCACGGGCCGCAGCACGTTCCAGAGCCGCTCTTCTGCGGCCACGCGAACGAGGTCGGCGAGTGCGATCCCGCCACGCAGCCGCCGGTGGGTGTTCATTCCGTAGATCCAGGAGAGCGACTCGGCCGGCAGCGACGATCGCTCGACGCGCTCGAGCGCCTCTTCCCGCGTCGCGTCGGCGTAGACGCAGACGAACTCCGGGCTCATGAGCCCGCCCGCCGTCGCGGGGTCGTAGCCGAGCAGCGTGCGCAGGCGCCGCGCCTGGAACGCGGAGAGAAGCCCGATCACGTCCTCGCGCCGCTCCTCGGGAAGCTGGAGGACGAGGTCCGCGGCGTCGTCCGTCTCCATCCGGCCGAGCAGCTCGGCGATCTCGGCGTCGCTCCGGTCCTCGACGAACTCGAGCTGGTGGCTGTCCTCGAGCTCCTCGAAGACGTCGGCCTCGAGCTCGGGATCGGAGGCGACTGCGGCCATGATCTCCTCGCCCTCGTTGTGCGAGGCCGCCTCGACGAGGTCGGCGACCTGCGCCGGATGGAGCCTCGCGAGCTTCGGATGAGGGACGCGGAGCCGGACCGTCGGGACATGGCCGGTGAAGGGCTCGACGGAGGCCCAGTCGAGGAAGGTCCGCGGCTCGACTCGGCCCGCGAGCCCGCGCGGCATCACCCGCCGGACGAGCCCCCGCAGGCTGACGTCGACGCCGACGACGCGATACCAGCCCTCCAGTCGCGCAAGCTCGATCTCGTTCGCGCGCACGAGACGGGCACCGTCGACGTTGATCAGCTGACGGTCGAGGACGTCCTTCTTCAGCAGCACCTCCTGCGGCCGGCGGCGAAAGTGCTGTAGGTCGAGCTGCTGGGCGATCAGCGTCACGAAGCCGGCCCCGATCTCGACGATCTGCTCGGCGGCGACGAAGACGTGCCGCCCGGCGACGGTCGCGACGACGCCGGTGACGGGCGGGTAGTCCTCGTCGCCGAGGCGGACGATCAGGTCGTCGACGCGGCCGAGCCGTTCGCCCGCGGCATCGCGCAGCTCGCCGCCGACGACGAGCGAGAGGTGCAGGACCAGCGGTGGGGCCGCGGCCATCGATGCACCTCCATCAGAGCCACCGCTTCCAGTGGAAGAAGGCGAGCATGCCGACGACCGTCACGGCCATCAGCCCGAGCGCGGCGAAGAACGTGTCCCACGAGTTGTAGCCCGGGAAGTGCACGTTCATCCCGAAGAAGCCGGTGATGAACGAGAGTGGCGTCAGGACGACGAGGAAGATCGTGAGGACGTAGAGGATGTCGTTCTGCTGGTGCGAGATGAGCGACTCGTTCGTGTCCTCGAGCGCCTCCACGACCTCCTTGTAGTTGTCGAGCAGGTTCCAGATCCGCTCGCTCGCGTCGACGAGGTCGTCGAAGTAGAGCTCGAGCCCCTCGGGCAGGAACCGATCGATCTGCCGCTCGAGCTGCCTGAGGGTCGGGCGCTGCGGCTTGACGATCTTGCGGTACGAGATGATCTCCTGCTTGACGCGGTGGATGTCGCGGACGAGCTCCTTCGCGCCCTCGCCCGCAGCCGCACTGATGTCCTCGTCGATCTGCTCGAGCTTGAAGCCGATCTTGTCGAGAATCGGGAAGCAGTAGTCGTAGAGGTCGTCGAGCACCTCGTACAGCAGCCGGCCTGACCCGCGCGAGAGCAGCTGCTCGCGGAAGTCCGCGCTCTCGGCCGCTCGGCGGAAGAGGAGGCTTACCGGCCGCAGCTCGACCGTCGGCAGGGTGACGATGTAGTCCGGGCCGATGAAGGCGTCGAGCTCGCCCGCGTTGAGGCGACCGACCGTTGCGTCGTAGACCGGGAAGTGGAGGACGGTGAAGAGGTAGCCGCCGCGGCCGTCGTCGTCCCCGGGATAGACGTCGACCTTCGGGCGCTGGCGGCGCGAGAGCACGTCTTCGACGTCGAGCGGATGCCAGCCGAAGCGTGTGGCAAGCGCCTGAGCCTCGTCCGTGGTCGGCGCGAGAAGGTGGACCCAGGTGACGCCGCCGGCGCTGAGCTCAGCGGGGCCGGGACGCGGCTCGGCGACCGGGCGTCCCGGAGCGGCGCGGCGCGGGCGGATGCGCGGCAGGCTGGGCACCGGTACTGAGGGGGTCGACGGTCGCGGTCATGGCGCGGGAATGCTACCCGCTCGCCGCAACTGGCAACGCTCGAGCCTCTCCGTACGGCGTTCTGCGCACCCGCTCGGGGAGCCGCCGCTCGAGCGCGAGGGCGCCCGCCGCGCAGGCGACGTTGACGCCTGCGGCGAGCGGCCAGAGCAGGAGCGGCCGATGCTGGAGGATGAAGCCGCCGGCTGCCGGGCCGAGTATCCAGCCGATCTGCCACGAGATGCTCGAGGCCGCGAGGTAGCGACCGACGAGCTGCGGCGGGGCGAGGTCGACACTGAGCGGGGCCTGGATAGCCCCGTGGAGGCACTCGCCAATCGCAAAGACGAGCATGGCGACAGAGAGGATCCCGAACGCGGCGGTGGCCCGTGCCCACGAGCCGGCAGCCCAGACGGCGAGGAACGACGCCGCCCAGAGCAGTCCCATCAGCGCCAGCCCGCGCATCCGGCTCCGGCCCTCGACGAGCTTCACGACCGGCAGCTGAAAGAGCACGACTCCGACGGCATCCAGGGCGAAGACGATGCCGACCTCCTGCTCACTGATTCGCGTCACGTTCTTCGCGAACGCCGGCAGCAGCTCGACCGCGAGCGAGATCGCAGCAGTCATGAACGCGGCGTTGAGCAGGGTGAACTTGGTGAACACGCGGTCGCGCAGAACGGCGCGCCAGCTGCCGCCGAGCCGACCGTGGTGCAGGGCAGGTGCAGGGACCCGCGTCAGGACGAGCATGTAGCCGAGGAACGTCACGCAGTTGATCGCGAAGAGGACGGTGAACGTCCCGGGGTCCCCGACCGACGCGATCAGCCCCGCGACGACCCCGCCGAGCGCGACGCCCACGTTCATCGAGAGCCGCTGCAGCGCGTACGCGGGAGCGCGCCGAACGGGTGGAGTCAGCCCGGCCAGCAGGGCCGACTGGGACGGCCAGAACGACCCGCTGCCGATCCCCCACACGGTATAGACGGCGAATGCCTCCCACGCCGTCCGGATCAGCGGCATGAGCGCGAACGCGACCGTCATCACCGCGAGGGAACCGAGCAGCACACGCTTCGGACCGACCCGATCCGAGAGCGTGCCGCCGAGGAAGCCGCTGGCGAGCGCCGCCGCCGACTGGACGGCCGCCGCGGCGCCGGCGAGCCCGAATGGGATCCCGCGCACGTTGTGGAGGTAGATGAGGAGAAACGGGAGCACGACGCCGCTCCCGAACGCGTTGACGAGGGCGCCGAGCTCGAGCACGTAGACCACGCGTGGCAGCCGGGGATCGAGCGAGCGAAGGTAGGCCGCGAGCGGGCGCATCCGCGGAACGTAGCCCCTGCCGATCGCCGTTTGCGCCTTACGTCGTGGGTTTTCCCGGCCGTCCAGGGGAGGCCGCGGGCGAGCTTTCGCCTATGACGTGTACAGGAGTCAGGAAGTGCTGCGGCGACGGCACGTTGACTAGCCATTAACGCCCGG
>Ga0335083_10009667_pt1 | contig 11694 bp, 7 predicted proteins | sample Lox_Sample_42_FD_206716 | JGI IMG/M metagenome (GOLD analysis project Ga0335083, IMG submission 206716) | Soil microbial communities from Loxahatchee National Wildlife Refuge, Florida, United States - Lox_Sample_4.2 | ecosystem: Environmental > Terrestrial > Soil > Wetlands | place: USA: Florida... | reverse complement strand
GGAAGTATTGAAACAATTTCGCACTCTGCGCGGCATCGCCGTGCCGCCGATGCTGCAAATCGCCCGCCCCGGGCGCGGCTTCCATTGCGGCGCTTCTCTTCCCATGCGCGCGCAACCGGGAAATTTTGAAAGCGATTACCTTGGCCGCCCGTTTGGCTGGAACCGCATACACGTCGTGGATGCCAGCGTCTTCTCTACTGTCCCGGCTACGACCATTACCTTTTCAGTGATGGCCAACGCCCATCGCATTGGTTCACAAACGGTGGATAAAGGTTAATGGAAAAATAAACGGCGGGGCGATAACGACACACGTTTTACGTTATCACACCCGCCGAAGCGCCCAGTTCTCATTGGGCAATTCCACTCTACTACTAAAGCCGCAAGCCGCAAGTGCTTTTCGGCAAAAAATTTAGTGACAGGTTGGTCGCAAAATCAGTGCTTTTTAGGAGCTCTCCCAACTTCTATCCGCTTTACTTTTATGCCCAATCCTTTGAAAAATGGCGCATGCCGATTCGCCGGACGCTTTCCTTTTTCTGGGCGCTGCTGTGGTTTTTCTTCACAGCCGGCTCCGCCATCGCCGCGGCTCCCTCCAATTTTCCATTTATCGTGGATTCCTGGAGCGTGGAGGATGGATTGCCCGATAACGAAGCCATAGCCGTCCTCCAGGCCAAAGACGGCTATCTCTGGATTGGCACGCTTCACGGCCTGATGCGCTTTGACGGTAATCAATTCACTACCTTCGATGAAATGAATACCCCGGGCCTCAGGAGCGATCGCGTCGTTTTCCTCTATGAAGACGATCAAACCAATCTCTGGATTGGCACCCAGTCCTTCGGCCTGGCCATGATTCAGGATGGAAAAATAAAAAGTTTTGCGACGGAAACCGCCGGGGTGGGCGCTGTGACCTTCGCCCGCCATGACATGGGCGGCCTGCTATTCTGTTCGGAAAATGGCATTGCGCTTTATCGCAATGGCAAAATGGATTTTTATCCCAATGCCGTTTCGCCGCAGTTGTTTTTCATGGCCAGGCACCTGCTCGTCCCCTCCCGCGATGGCGGCATGTGGCAACTGTCGGAGACTGTTCAAAAAGTAAACAATGCGCGGATTGTAAAAAACTTTGGTCCCTGCCCCTGGGGAAAAACCTCCATCGTCAAAGCCGCATGTGAAGACGCGGACGGAAATCTGATAGTGGGAACCCTGGGCGCCGGAGTCTTTTGGTTCCAGCCGGACGGGCATTACGTGCACATTTCCACAGCTGAAGGATTGTCCTCAGACGCGGTGCTTTCGCTGTGCATGGACGACGAAGGCGACCTTTGGGCAGGTACGGACGGCGGCGGTCTGAACCGCATCAAAAAGAAACTTTTTAATTCGTCGGAAAATTTTCATCCATGGGCGGCGCAATCCGTTTCCGAGGACGCCCGCGGCGGCCTGTGGACGGCCTTCAACGCGCGCTGTTTGTCCTATGGGATTTCCAATACCGTCCAGGACTTCAGCATCGGCCTGCTCTCCAATGCCTGGACGGTTCTCGTGGATGACCAGCAAAACGTCTGGGGTGGTACACGAAATGAAGGGCTTTTTTGGCTCCAAACGAATTCTTTTGTTCCCGCCCGGGGCGCACTAACCCTCGGCCTGGCAAATTTTGCCTTGTTCGAGAGCCGCGATGGACGCGTATGGGCAGGCTCTCAAAATGGTTTGGGCTGCTGGGATGGGCAGAACTGGAAATTGTTTACCACCAATAATGGCTTGTCGGGAAACGCTGTCCGTGCCATCGCCGAAGACAACGCCAGCAATTTGTGGGTTGGCACCGAAAACAGCGGCCTGGATTATTTCAGCAACGGAACCTTCGTTTCGTACCAAACCTCAAACGGTTTGCCCGGCAACGACATCTCCTGTCTCTATCTGGATGCCGATGGCGTCTTGTGGATCGGCACTTCAGGCCATGGCCTGGCACGATTCGAAAACGGCCAGTGGAAAAGTTTTTCCACGAAGGATGGCCTGGTTAGCGACAGCATCGGATACATCATCGGCGATGATCAAGGCTACCTGTGGATTGGTTCAAACCGCGGCCTGATGCGCATCCAAAGAAAATCGCTGGGTGACGGCGATGCCTTTTTCTGCCGCGTTTTCGGAATGGACGATGGCCTGCCTACCCGCGAATGTTCCAGCGGCTCACAACCAGCGGCTATCCGTGCACAGGATGGGCGATTATTGTTCCCTACTACCAAAGGACTGGTTTCGATCGCCCCTTCCTCGCTTAAGCCCGATCTTCGGCCCCCGCAAGTGCTCATCGAGTCGGTCTTTGCCGATAACGGACCCAATCAAAATAGTAACCAGCTCAATTCCGGCTGGAGCCCGGTGGCGACTGTTCCGCCCGGTGGCGGCCTCCTCGAAATTCATTACACCGCCCTGAATTTTTCCGCGCCCCAGGCCGTGCGTTTTAAATATCACCTGGAAGGCCGCCCGGCGGTTGAGGTAGGCAATACCCGTGTCGTCCGTTACACGGATTTGCCGCCGGGACATTACCGCTTCAATGTCACCGCCTGCAATGAAGACGGGACCTGGAACCCGGATGGCGCATGGCTCGACATCTATGTACTTCCCCATTTTTGGCAGACCAAAACATTTCAGCTTGTAGTCATTCTCGTCCTGTTGGCGGCGATCATCGGGACTGTTCGTTACATCTCGACCCAAAAATTGCACCGCGAATTGCAGGCGCTTAAACAAAAGGAAGTCCTCGAAGGCGAACGCGCGCGCATCGCCCGCGACCTGCATGACCAGCTCGGCGCCAATCTTACCCAGGTCGCCCTGCTCGGCGAATTAGCGGAAGCGGATAAAAATATTCCCGATGAAGTGGAATCGCACGCGCAGCAAATTTCCCAGACTGCCCGCGAAACCACGCGCTCGCTCGATGAAATCGTCTGGGCCGTTAACCCTTCCAACGACACCCTCGAAGGCCTGGCCAATTACGCCTGCAAATACGCCCAGGAATACGCTGCGCTGGCCGGCTTGCCCTGTCGCGTGGATTTTCCCGCGCAACTGCCCGCCCCCTTATTCCCCCGGAAGTGCGCCACAACGCCTTCCTCGCCTTCAAGGAAGCGGTCAATAACGTCATCAAGCACGCGCACGCCCGCGAAGTCTGGATTCGCCTGCGCCTGCAGTCCGGGCATTTCGTCCTGGAAGTCGAAGATAACGGCCGCGGACTGGATAAAGAAAAAATGAACCGGGGCCGGAACGGCCTGCGCAATATGCAGAAACGCCTGGCGGATATTGGCGGGGAATTTTCCATTTCCAGCGGCGCAAACGGTGGTACTTTGGTGCGGCTGACGGTGCCCCTTTCCGGGATGAACGCCAAAAACAAATCATAATCTAAAAATTATGCCGATTTCTGTTTCCATCGTCGAAGACAGCGAGAAATTGCGCGGGACGCTCGCCCGTGTCCTCAATCGCGCCGAAGGCTTCCGCTGTGTGAGCCAGTATCCCAGCGCTGAGGACGCCCTGAAAGATTTGCCGAACGCGAAGCCGGACGTCGTCCTTATGGACATTAACCTGCCCGGCATCAACGGCGTCGAATGCGTTCGCCAGTTGAAAAAAATTATGCCCCAGGTCCAGGTCATGATGCTGACCGTCTATGAGGACACGGAAAATATTTACGACGCCCTCACCGCCGGCGCGAGCGGTTACCTCCTCAAGCGCACCAGCGGCCCGGAATTGCTCGACGCCATTCGTGAAGTTAATCGCGGCGGTTCGCCCATGACCGCCCATATCGCCCGCAAAGTCGTCCAGTCCTTCCAAAGAAATGCTCCGGCGCAGCCCGCCGAAAATCTTTCCGAACGCGAACAGCAGGTGCTCGACCTCTTGAGCCAGGGATTGATGTACAAAGAGATCGCCGACAAACTCCAAATCAGTTACGAGACCGTTCACACCTACATCCGCCGCATCTACGAAAAACTCCAGGTCCGCACCCGCACCGAAGCCGTCGCCAAGTTCCTCAGGCAATAGTCGAAAAGTTGGAGTTCAAGCTTTAGCTTGTCCCCGGTTCGCTGGCCTGTGCAATCCTTGCGCATTAGATTGTGCAATAGTTGCATCCGCTTTTTTGTTCAAAAAAATTTATTCTAATTTTTTGAAATCTTTTTCGGAGGCATGCGTCCAATGAATCAAACGCGGGGAGAAAGGCAAAAAATGAAATCGATTATCTGTACCTATCCGGACTTCCGGTCGCTGCCCAAAGGCCTCAAGCAGATGCTGGTGATCTCGGAAAATTTATTTTTCGAAGAATCCCAAACGGCCTGGCTGAAAACCGAAAACACTGCCTCCGCCAAAAACCATTATTGGCAGCCACCACAAAACCATTTCCGAGTTTATGACCGGGTGGCCGCATAAGGATGCTCCGCGCGCGCGGGTTTTATTCCCAGCCCGCTTTCGCGGCAGCTTCGGCATCAATTTTCTTGAGGTCGGCGACCAGAAACTGTTGTTCATAGCTGGAACTTTTCGCAATCGCATCCAACAGCGCCGGCACCGCCGGCCTGGCTCGGCTTCCCCAGGCCGCCAGGGCGTCAGCCGTGGTGGAGCGAAAATTAATGTCGCGCCCACCAATCCCGTTGATATTTTCAATTAAGGCTGGCATCAATGAATCCAGTTGCGCGGTGTTGTCCGGCTCAATTTCAATCAGGGCAATGGCAGCGGTAGCCCGGACTTCCGCCTTTCGATCATGCAGTGCCGCCTGCAATGCCGGGACCGCCGTCCCGGCGCGCGGCCCAAATTTGCCCAGTGCCAGGCAGGCGCTCCACCGGGTTTGGAAATCAGTATCGCCCAGCGTTTCAATCAACGCTGGTACCACGGTTGCCTCATTCATGGCATTCTCTCCCAAAGACCGGGCCGCCAAAGTGCGAACGTATGGCGACGGATCCTTCAGGCAGGTTATCAATGCCTGGCTCACATCGTAATGAAGTAAAACTTTTGTCTGTAAATACATCGGCAAATTGCCCAAAGCCGAGGCTGCTTCACATCGTGCCCCGTCATCGATGTCCACGGCCCTTTCCGTGACCCCGGGCCGAATGGACACATACCCGATTCGCGGCTGGCCAATTCGATTGGTGGCCAAATTCATCAAGGCCGGGATGGCCTCCGGGCCGATTCTGTCCAAAGCAACGCCCACATACCCATTGCTGTAACCGCTCTCCAAAAGATTCACTAAATAGGGAATGGCGGGTTTGGCCTCCGGGCCAAGAATCTGGCAGGCAAGTACTGCATTGTGATGCATCGGGTCACTCATTTTTAGCATGCTGATAATCGTCGGTAGGCCTTTAACTCCAAAATGGCGCACCGCCGCCTCGGCTTCGTCGTTCGCCGTACCCGGATGCTGATCGTCCAGGTTCACCAGCCACTGTTTCAGCGTCTTGCCTCTGTAATATTCCGAGTAGTGCTCCATGGTTTTCACCGTCACCGTTGCCGTTCCGGCCATGAGTAAAATTCCAACGCCGACCGCTACCGCCGTGTTCATTTTTGTCCACGCCATAATTTTCAACGCTCCTTTCGCCAGGGTTAAAGTGGAAGCCGAAGCCGCCGCGCCTTTCGCGACCGCCGCCACAGAAATCGTTTTTGCCAGGCCCGTCGGCGCCGCTTGTACGGAATTCGCCGAAATCACCCCGGCAATGATCGCCGTCGTCGAAGCCACCCCGCGCTTTGCGAAAAATTTCCTCAATTTTTCCAGCGCCCGGCCCACGCGCTTCTGTGCCGTGTTCTCTTCCAGCCCCAAAAAGCGTCCCACGTCGGCCATGCTTTTGTTTTGAAAATACCGCAACACCAGCGCATCCCGTTCGTTTGCGCCCAGACAGGCCATGGCTTTGTCGAGTTGCGGGGAAAGTTCCAGCCAGAGTGTGTCGTTCGCGGGTTCTTCCAGGGTTGATTGCATGAAGGCCTCCTGTTCGCGGCGGATGCGGCTCATTTCCGCCCGTTGAAAATTGGCCGCCGTCAGCCGCGCCGTCTGGTAGAGCCAGCCCGGCAAAACCGTTTTGCCGCTCAGCCCGCCCGCCTTGCGCGCCAAAATGATAAACACCGCCTGCGTGATGTCCTGTGCCTGCTGCGGGTTGGCCGTGTGCCGCCGGGCGACCGAATGGACGAGGGCGACATATCTCTCCACCAGCGCCGCAAAGGCCGCTTCAGAATCATTCCGGGCGAATCGCTCTAGCAACTCGGCATCAGGCACATCAGTCATTCACTGATTATATGTGTGCCGCTCCGAAAATCTGACAGGGTATTTTTTCGGTTTTCGCACCCGCTATTCCGCCACGTTTGAAAGCTGCCATGGTTTCCCGATGACTTTGAATCCGGGATCGTTGTATTGATGATGCGGCCCTTCGAAATCTTTCGGCGAATGTTCGCCCAGGACCTTTCCCCATGTCCAAACCTCGCCATCCTGTGTCAGAACGATGCCGATGTTATCTCCGCCTGCGCTATATGAGACAATGCTTTTCGGCGCATCTATTTTCCGGAACACGACGGGTTGATATTGAGAGTCAGGTTTGATGATGCGATGGTCTGAAGCGTCCATCGCCCAAAGCGAACCGTCGCGTTTCATCAAAAGCGCGTAGAAACCTCCTGAGGAGGCGCAGGACTGCCAGTCATTGTCTGTCCCTACCTGCATCGGCGTTGCAATCATGTTGGTGCTTGCCCCGGTATAATAATGTGCCTCCCGCCCCCAGCTCCAAAGCGTCCCATCCGCCTTGATCGCAAAAATCGTGAAATAACCAAAACAAACATCTGTCCAGTTCGTATCCGGCGATATGCGCGTGGGAACTTTGAATTGCTTTATATCTTCGTTATCGCCGGTGAGCGAACCCCAAAACCATAGGCTTCCGTCCGATTGCAATCCCACCGTTTGAATGTCTCCTGACCAAACTTTGGCCCAGTTGGTTGAAGTTCCTACCTGGATTGCTTTGGCTGTGTTCTTAATATTTCCAACGCCTAATTGCCCGGCCCAATTATTGCCCCAGGCCCATAGCGTACCATCGCTCTTGATTCCAAAGCTGCTCGCGTCGGCCACGGATGCCCAGACCCAATCATTTCCAGGAATGGACCTTACGGGTGTAGGCCGTGTAATTTTTGTCCCGTCACCCAACTGGTAATAAGGGTTTCCTCCCCATGCCCACAACGTGCCATCCGATTTGATCGCCAAACTGCTATAAGTTCCCGACGAAACAAACTTCCAGTCATTGTCCTTTCCAATCTGGTGCAGCGACGTTGCCTTTTTGGTATTGGCCAGGCCCAGCACCGGCCATCCCAGCGGCTCCTCGCCCCAGCTCCACAGGCTGCCGTCCGAAGCCAGGATCACTCCGTAGCCGGAAGCTTTGCCCATCACCGGCGGGACGTCGCCCGTCGGCAATTTCAGCCGCCCGGTTTGTCGTGGCGGGCTATGTCGGACGTGCTCCACGATTACCACCGCCCCAACGGCTCCCAGCAACAGGATCACGCCTGTCGCCACCACTGTTTTTGCTTTAGTCCATGCCATAATTTTCAATGCTCCTTTCGCGAGGGTTAAAGTGGATGCCGAAGCCGCCGCGCTTTTGGCCACAGCGACTGCTGAAATTGTTTTGGCCAGGCCAGCCGGTACCGCCTGCACAGAATTGGCCGAAATTGCCCCGGCTATCCCCGCCGCCGTCGAATTGACGCCGCGCTTCGCAAAAAATTTCCGCAGCTTTTCCAGCGCCCGGCTCACGCGTTTCTTTGCCGCCTCTTCATTCAACCGCATCGCCTGCGCGATTTCCGCCGCGCTCTTGTTTTCAAAATAGCGCAGCGCCACCGCGTTCCGGTCCGCGTCCCCGAGCGACGCCATCGCCTCGTCCAGTAGCGGCGCCAGTTCTTCCCAAATGACGGGTGACGGTTCATTCAAGGTAGCTTGCATGGTGGCCTCCTGTTCACGTTGCGCCCGGCGCATGGCGGCCCGGATTTGCGCGTTCGCCGCGTAACGCGTAGCTGTCAGCAGCCAGCCGGACAGGATGGTTTTATCGGACAGCCCCCCGGCTTTGCGTGCGAGGATGATAAAAACCGCCTGCGTCACGTCCTCTGCCAGGTGCGCATCGCGCAACTGCCGCAGCGCCGCCGAATAAACCAGTCCCACGTGGCGTTCCACGAGCGTGGTAAAAGCAGCTTCCGATTGTTCCCGCGCAAAATCGCGCAGCAAATCCATGTCCTGCATTGGTGACATTCACCCATAAACGCCCGCCAAAGGCAAAACGGGACAAAGAAAATTTAAACTATTGGTGATGAGACGTTTATGGTGGTTTAATTTTTTTAACCCTCGTAACCAGTATTGGTGACATGCGGGGCAGGGGGCTTCTGCTAGATTGGTTGCGTTGTTGATAGCAGATCGGTGTTGGTGAGTTGTTGCACCACACTGAAGTAATTTTGCAGTAGCGCAGGTGAGCGCTTAGTTCTCATTGGGAGCCGGAGTAGTGCCCGGCTCCTTTTTTATTTCCTTTGCGGCTTCTCCTTTAAATACATTGGCAGCTTAATTGGGCCTAATCCTCCTCGTCGTCGTCCTCGTAATCGAATCTTAATTTTCGCGTATTTAGGGTATTTCGTGGTTAATGAATTTTCAATTCCCTGCCGCCGCCGCCACAAACTCTTTCACCGCTGTGGTCTCTTCCTTCCACGTCGCCCCCACCGTCAACGGCTCCGGCGCCGGATCCAGCGGAACCAATTTTACCCGCGGCCCGGCCATGCCCTGGACGCATTCAGGCACCAGCGCAAAACCCCGGCCCGATTCCACTGCCGCGATAATGCTGATAATCCCGTCATGCTCCTCGGCAATGCGTGGCATGCGTGTGCCCGCGAACAATTCCGCAAAAAGCTCGTGGGACTCGGGATACTCTTCCCGGCTGTACGCGATCAGCGGTTCGCCCGACAACTGTTCCAGGCTCACCGTTTTGGATTTGGCCAGCGGGTGCTTGGGCGCGAGCGCCGCGCAGATCGGATAACGCGCCAGTTCCCGGAACGAAAGCCCGCGCAACATCCGGCGCGGCGCGCGGATGGTCAGCACCACGTGCAGTTTTCCGGAGCGCAACCCGGAAAACATTTCTTCCGTGGATAAATCATGCAGCGAAACGCGTGTCCTTGGAAATTTTTCCTGGAACGCCCGCAACGCCCGCGGCAAAATCTGGATCGTCAGCGACGGCGCGTATCCCACGTGAAGTTCTCCGCCCACCCCATTCGCGACGGCCCGCGCATTTTTTACCGCGTCATCCACCCGCTGCAAAACCGCGCGCGCTTCGTCCAGAAATTTCCGGCCCGCTTCCGTTAGTTTCAGCGCCTTCGCGCTGCGCTCAAAAAGTTGCACACCGATTTCCTCTTCGAGGTCATGGATTTGGCGGCTGATGCCCGGCTGCGAGACGTGCAGCTTCAACGCCGCGCGCGAAACATTTTCCTGCTCGGCTACGGCGATGAAGTAACGGAGGTGACGCAGTTCCATTGCGCGGCCAGCATAATGCAGGCGCAAGCTGATGAATAGCGCTGAATGAGCCGGTTACGGCGACAGCGTGACTGATTGTGTCCTTGTCCGATACGCCAGCCCGCTGGCAGTCTGGACAATGGCGTAGAAGGGATGCAGCCCAGCCCACAAATTGGTCCCGGCTACCGTGAAAACGGCAATCGATGAGTTGCTGGCCGTGCCCAGCGCCCCGCCCGTGCTGTACAAAGTAATTTGGCTGACGTTGTTCGTGTTGGCGGTGACTTTAATATGATAAGTGCCTTCCGAGGGAGCGGCATTGGTCAAATCGAGCAACGTCATCGTCGCGCTTAAGGGAGTATTTTGGATTTGGACCGGGACGCTCACCTGCGTTTCTGTTCGCACGTTACTGCCTTCGTACGCCACCGCCGTCAACGTATGATAACCATCAGGGAAGTTCGTCGAGGCCAGCGGGAATGTCAGGGCTATGCGGGACGCACCTGCGGTGACGTACAGATGATTTCGCGGCTCGAGGTCGGACAAATTTTGCGTCAGCGTGCCTTGCGGCGTAGTCATTAAGATCGCGTACGTCTGGGGTTGGGCGAGAATTTGGGCAGCCTGCCCGCCCGGGCTGCGGGCGTACACATTAAAGGTGGCCCAGGTTGCGTTCACGATAAAATCTCCGACCATCACGCCATCGCTGCCTTGGAGGGCGGCATTAGTATTAATCGCGTTGCACAACTGGCTGGCGAGGGCAACGGAATTGGTCCCTAACTGGTTGGTCACCCCCACGACCACGACCTGCCCATTGGTTTTAGTAAACGTAAATTGAATCCATGCGCTGGTGGAAGGCTTGTTGCTGAGCACTTCGTAACCCTGAAAACCATACGCTTGCGATGGCATGAACGCCGGTTGTACCGCGTTTAGAAACGTCGAGAGGTTGTTGCCACTGCCGGCGGTGCTGGCCACGGTCGTTTGAACTTGTCCGAAAGCAAAATTAGTGGTCAGCAATGTCCATTGGCTTTGGTTGGTGGAAACCTCCACCGTATAAGGAAGCATTGCGCTGTTCACGCGAATCAACGTGAGATTCGTCGCCATATGGAGCAGCGTGAAAGCCGGCGGTGGCGGGTCCGCCAGGAATGCCCGATAATAGCGCCCGGACAAGTTCACGGCGCCGGTATCAACAAAATTCGTCGTGCCTCCCAATTGGTTCGTGAAGATTGAAACCCAGTGAACCAGGTCCGTGGTTACCTGGACCGCACACGGCTGGCCGGGTATGCTGGTCACCTGCATTTGCACTGCCCCCGCTCCAGCTTTGACGGGCGGCGATAATTGGGGAGGTTGATTCGGTATCGTCCACGAGATCTGATAAAACCGCTCCGGATAATTTGTTGAACCCGGGTCCGTGAAATTCAGCAAGCCGGCGACAGTGTTTGTGTAAATAGGTTCCCATGTCGTTAAATTGGTCGATGCCAAAATGTAATACGTTTGTGTCGTCGGGATGCCCACCTGCATGGTAAAGGCGCCGTTTTTATTGGGAAGGCCGGGGGTCATCTGCGGCGGAAACGAATCCGGGAGGTAGCTGGCGCTGTAAACCAGGCCTGGAGTATTCGTCGGCGTGTTATCATCCACGTAAAACGGAGCCGCAGCGGGATTGGTCGCGAGGGACTGGAGTTGAACACGATCGCCATAGGCCGTGGCCTTTATCTGCGTGGCATTGGTTGCGGCATTAATCCGCACAGCCAGGCCAGTCGCAATAGTGCTTAACGTCGCATTCGTCGGCACCGTATACGTGACGGGATAACCGTTTAAGTTCGCCGTCAATTGATTGCCTGGGCACGGGACGAGATTCGTCAGGGTGCTGAAATACACACCATCCACAAACAAATCAATCTGTTGCAGCGGACGTTTGCTATCGTGCGCCGTAAACTGTACGGAAAGATTGGTGGTTCCACTCAACACCGCATTGACCAGGTTGGTGCTCCATTGCCCGTTGCCGGGCCGGGCAAAGGGCGCCGCCAGTGGCTCACCTGCGATCAGCCCCAGGTAAGGCACATTGAGACTTTGATAATAACTTTCGGCCAAACTGAAACCGCGGGCTTGAAAAAAGTAAACCAGGGGATTGGGAAACTTCTGCGTGTCGGCCAGTGGTTCAGCCACAGTGCCATAACTGCCCGCTGCGCCGTTCGTTGTAAATGCCAGCAGGCTGGTTTGGCCGCTGTTCCCAAAAATAATTCAGCCGTAGGATGTCA
>Ga0335083_10009666_pt1 | contig 11694 bp, 16 predicted proteins | sample Lox_Sample_42_FD_206716 | JGI IMG/M metagenome (GOLD analysis project Ga0335083, IMG submission 206716) | Soil microbial communities from Loxahatchee National Wildlife Refuge, Florida, United States - Lox_Sample_4.2 | ecosystem: Environmental > Terrestrial > Soil > Wetlands | place: USA... | reverse complement strand
CCTCAGCCGGTACGGAGATCTGGCCCTGAGCGGTCACCTTCGATTTTGCGATTGGCACGCGAGTACATTACCAGGGTAATGACACGACCACAAGTACGCGGCGGAACATCAGTGCAGGGTTGAGGAGACGTAAAGGAGACAAGCGTTTTAGCGGTCCTGTAACCGCCTGATTCACAAAGATCTCTGCAAATCATCGGTCCAGTCCATCATAGGCGCCACCGATATCTGTCTTGATATCAATAGTTACTCTCTATCCAAATATTCATCTGGAAATCGATAAACGTACGCTTGACGTAACGAGTAACGCACTATAACTTCCAAACAAGATGATCGGCAACTACCGTGACAAGCGCACGCGCAACTTCGCTGCCGGCCAGCGGGTTAAAGCGTTCGAGGGAATCTCACACAGGCTTGGCATTAAGTTGGATCAACTGGACGCCGCGCTAGCGCTGCGTGATCTTGACCTGCCCGGCAATCGGCTTGAAGCTCCAAAGGGCGACCGCAAGGGACAGTACAGTATTCGAGTAAACGACCAGTGGCGAATTTGCTTTGAATGGCCCAAGGGCGCGGAATGCCCGATGTACGTTGAAGTGGTCGATTATCACTAGAGGAGATCTTATGGCGCGCGATGCAATTCATCCCGGCGAGCATCTCGCCGAACAACTTGAGGCGCTGGAAATGAGCGCCGCGGAGTTGGCACGCAAGCTTAAGGTGCCAACGAATCGGATCACGCATATTCTCAACGGGCAGCGTGCGATCACCGGTGATACGGCTCTTCGTCTGGGACACTTTTTCGGTACGAGCGCTGAGTTCTGGCTAAACCTGCAAAAGATTTACGAACTCAGGGTGGCCGAGCGGGAGAGTGGCTCGCACATCAAGGATTTGCCGCGCCTCCGGCATCGCGCGGCTTAAATGAACCCTTCCCTCAGAGGCGCTGGGCGCTAGAGTTGTGCCCAGTTCTGCGCAGCCTCGCTCCAATCCAGCATTGGCGGCCGAGGACGCGCCCAAGTCAGGAGGCACGCATTTTCTGTTCCCGAGCGGATCGGGCCAGCACCTTAACCACAAGTGCGATCACGAGGCTGGCACCCACAAGTGGAAACAGCACTCCAATCGCAACTACAAGGACCAGGAACGCCAGTGCACTCCCCCTGGAGTCCGGAGCCGGGGGAAAGCCGAACGTACCCGGGGTCCGACGCTTCAGCCACATGACCAAAGCGCCGGCTGCCTGAAGGATGATGGCCAGGCAGCCCGCAAGCATCAGGTAGCGATTCAAGGGTCCATATTCCTGTCCCTGGTGGACCGCGATGCCCCACTCAACACCCTTGGCGACGGCTCCCCATTGGCTATATCCGACATCCGCCAAGAGATTTCCCGTGTATTGGTCCAGATAGACCACGCGCGTGTCCTGCGCCCGATCCGGACGCCAGGTGGCTACGTAGGCACCCGCCGGACCTTCCGGCACGGTAATGCTGGCTCCGGGATTGACATCGAGGCTGCGAAACCTCGTCAGCGCCACCTGCAACGTGATCGGGGAGGTACCCGGTGGAACTGACGAATGTGGGGGCGTCTGCTTTTCCATGGCCCACGGGAGCGCTGGCACAACGTGCGCATTGCTGCCATGGGGCCCGTGGGGGGCACCAGGCACGGTGGCAGTCAGCAGCCAGGTGGGCGTCACCTCCGCTGGCGGTGGCGGCTCGCCCAAGTTCGCGCGCGAGGCCCATTCCTGGAAGTGGTTGCCCCAGAACATCGACCACGGCATCCCGGTCAGCGCCAGAAACAGGATGACGAGACCCGAAACTGCTCCCGTCACTGCGTGAAGATCGCGCCAGAACACGCGGCCGTGCGGCTTTCCCCGGATGCTGATCACACCCCCCTTACCACCTCGCGGCCACCACAAGATGAAGCCGCTGATCACCAGCAGCAGGGTCCATCCGGCGGTAAGCTCAATCAGGCAACTAGCCCAGAAGCCGAATCGCTGCAGGCTGTGGATCTTGCGTATGGTCTGCAGAATCCCCCCGTAGTCGGTTGCCCCAATGACATGTCCGTCGTAGGGATCGGCGAAGGCCGTGAGTGCGCGGCCGTCCGATGCGCGGACCAGCAGGCGGACCGCCTGCGTAGGTGAAGTTGACGGCGTGTACTCGAGGACCCTCCCGTGCAGCTTCTCCTCAGCGCGCTCGATCACCTGGTCCACGGAGGCAGGGGCCTGGCTACGCGCAGGCACGGTCTGCAGGTCTCGGTAGATCCAGTGATCCAGCTCAGGCTTGAACAGGTAGATCCCGCCCGTGGTCGCCATCATGACCAGAAACGGCAGCGCCAGCAGCCCGGCGACGAAGTGCCATCGCCAAACAGTCCGGTAAAGACCACCGACCTTCGGCGAGCCCGATGTAGTGCCGGCTGAGCGTGTCATTTGAATGTCGCCCTTACGCCCACCATCGCTAGAAATGGGGTGCCGTATTGCGGTGGATTGTACGGGCCCGGATTCACGATGAGGTGCCGATCGAAGAGGTTCTGGATCTGCGCATATGCCTCTACGTTCGGACGGATGTTGTAGCCGCCGGAAAGCCCGACCAGAAAGCTCGTATCAGCGCTCGCTTGGTAAGGAAACCCCGGGTCGGTGTGATCAGGGTTGGCCCAGGCGGTAGCCGAGATGTACTGTGCATTGGTGGCAACCCGCCAGCCACTGGGGTTCTCATACTGAAGCGCCAACGATGCAAGATTGCGTGGGACGTCGACGAGTTGCTGCCCAACGCTTCCAGGATCCGTCGGATTTGACCTGTAGATGGACTGGGCCCACGTGTAGCCAACCGTGGCCGAGAGGCCGTTCCCGAGTTTCCAAGTGCCTTCCACTTCGATGCCCTCAGCCAGCGCGGATGCCGCGTTCACCAGGACGCCCCCGTAGAAGAATCCCGGCGGCAGCTGCGAATCCGGCAGGCTGGCCGTCGTGATCAGATTGCTGACCGTAGTGTGGTAGTAGGTGACCTGGCCGCGAAAATCCGGGAGCGCAAAGTCAATTCCGACCTCCCCGCCGGACAGCGTCTCGGGCTTCAGGTTCGAGTTCGGGTAGTAGATGCCCCCATTGGATGCGAAACCGCGATACAGGTTATCCAAGGTTGGGGCGCGGAAGGCCTGGTAGTAGGCGCCCCGGATGCCCAGTTCCGGCGTCAGCGCATAGCGCACACTCACGCGCGGGTCGAACTTGGTCAGATGCTGATCTGGCTCGGCACCGGGCCCGCCTGGGTTTCCGTCATAGCTGTGCAGCACTTCGAAATACTGCAGGCGACCACTCAAAAGGACCTCAAGAGGCTTGATGGGCACGATTGACGCCTCCACGAACGCGCCCGCGAGCACCTGCTCGCCGCTGCCAATGTCGGTACGGACATGGGCTCCCGTCGCGTCATAAATCGCCGCGTGATCCCAGCCATCGATCGCATTCACATCGACACCTCCCACGACGGACGAGACCCAGCCGTCCAGGTGCTGTGTCCAGATCACAGACCCGCCCAGGTTGTGATAGGGAGTGGTGTGCACGTTGTCGATGTGCTGGGTCTGCTCGGCCGGAGGAAGCGTCGAGTCGTTGACGGTTGGATTGGTGGTTTCAAAGGTGCTGCTGGAGTAGAAAGCCGTGACCGTTAGAGATGAGCTGGGCCCAAAGCGCCGCGTGACATCCCCGGTGTAGCTCGACAGCGTTTGATCGTTGGTACTCAAGGGGGTGCCCAGCTGCTGGCTGTTCTTGTGGTGATTGAAACGCGCGTTAACCACCCAGTCATCACCGGGTTGCCAGCGGTCCCGGATTTCAAAGTTCTGAGCGTCAAAACTCGTTGGAGTATCGAAGTCACGTCGCGCGTAAGCGGGCACAGCCATGAATCCGTCCGTGCCCTGAAACGAAGCGCCGACGCCGATCCGGTTGGTGGCGCCGGTGCTGTAGGCGCCATAGATGCTGGAACGGTACGTCCCGAAGCCCCCCGCCGCCGCGTCGGCAAAGAACTCGTCCGTTTCCGGAAAGCGGGTGATGACGTTGATAACGCCACCCATCGCGTAGTTGCCCCACAGCGGACTTCCCCCACCCCGCACGATCTCGACCCTATCAATGAGCGCCAGAGGGACTTGGCCCCACTGGATGTATCCGAAGAACGGATCATTGAGGGGCACCCCATCCAGCAGCACTAGCGCATGGATTCCTCCCAGACCACGCATCGACACGTTGTCGGCAGTCGGGTGAGCCTGGGTGCCACTCTGAATCGGTAGGTTGACCCCCGGCACGCTGCGCAGCACATCGTCCAGGGTCTGCGATGGAGTGTCCTGCACATCGGCCGCGCTGACGATGCTCGCGCTGACCGGCAGGTCCACGATCGACCGTTGCGTACGGGTCGCCGTAACAATTACTTCCTGAAGCTGATCGTCGGCGCTCGCCCTCTGTGATGCGACGCTGCACGCCGTAGCAACCAGTGCTACGGCTATAAAGGTTCTCACTTGGAATCTCCCTGATCATTGCTATCCGCCCGCATGGTTCAGCGGTACGGCACACTCGCACGACGGTGACAGCCATCTATTCGCGAGGGATCGCAACGGCGCGATGCGCGCGAACAGCCGCGTCGTGCCGATGCACGACGGCCTCAAACGTCAGGCGTTCAGTAGGGTGAAGATCAGGAAAAGGCAGGCGGGCCACGCGGGAGGCGCGTGGGAACGATGGTCTCTCGAGGGACTGGTCGCTCGCTGAGCGCGGGAACGACGAGGTCCACTGAAGACGCCAGCACGGAAACGGCCCCGAACTGCGACACAAGCGCAGCGGCAGCCGCGCCCGCGAAGGGACAGCCGCCAGGTCCGCTGCTACCCGCGGGACCGTTGTGATGCAGATGTCCGTCGCCCCCATTTGCGGCATGCATCCTGTGATGCATGTCATGATGATGAGAAGGCATGGGTCCCTGATCGGGACAGAGCTCGATACCCTCGGCGCCCACCATGAAGCCGGCTGGCATAAGCGCCCGCACGGTAAGCACTGCCAGTAGCAGAGCCGCAAGACCGGGAACTCGGGACAGTGTGCGCATCCGCTGCATCATCACCCTACGATCATAGCGAATCTTTCGCAGGTCAGCGATTCCGCGCCATTCACAGGGATCGATGTTCCTCAACGCAACGCTATCCTCAAGCCTGTAGCACCGATCCGGAGCACGCACTGTCGCTGAAATTGAGACCAGTCTCCGACCCTTCAATCGTCGCACGGCTGGATCGAAGCCAGATCTTGCATTTGGCTGCTGAAATGAATAGAATATACATTATTAATGTATATCTTGAAGCTCTATGCGCGTAGCAAAGTGGGGGAATAGCCTGGCGGTCCGCCTTCCCGATGCGGTCGTAAAGGCGCTGAAGTTGAAGACCGGTGACGAGATTGAAATCGTAGCCTCCGGTGGGCGGCGGTTTGAAATCAGCCGCGATCGTACCCGGGAGAAGGCGCTCGAGCGGCTGCGCACGCTGAAGAAGCCCCTGCCCAAGGGTTTCCGGTTTGACCGCGACGAGGCCAATGGCCGCTGAGCGGTTCCTCGATACAAATATCCTGATCTACGCCTTTGCCTCTGGCGATCGGCGCTGCGCTCGCGCTGAGGCGCTTCTGGCCGACGGGGGTGTGATTGGGCTACAGGTGCTCAACGAGTTCACCAACGTCGCTCGCCGCAAGCTCGGCTGGGAGTGGCCCCAGATCGAGGCAGCGATCACAGTGATTTCCGAACTGCTGGGGCCAGCGATGCCCCTCACGACTGAGATCCACAACCAAGCGCTAAAGCTCGCGCGCGGGGGCGCGCTGTCCTTCTACGATGCGCTGATCGTCGCAGCTGCCTCAGACGCTGGCTGCAGCGTGTTGCTTACCGAAGACCTTCAGCACGGGCGAAAATTCGGCGGCGTGACAGTTCAGAATCCCTTTTTGGAGGAGACATAAGGGAGACAAGCGCTTCGAGGCTTACGTAAGGCCTTGATCTATTGCAGTTCCTACATCGTCGCTCCAATCCAGCATTGGCGCGACGGCTACGCGCCGGTCGATGGGCTTCACGGGTTACCGTTTAGGAGTTGATCCGGTCGCAACTGACCGCTCAACCGTCCGGCCCGCTGTCGTCACAAGCAAACGAACCTTCATCCCGAGGCGCGTCGCGACGATCACCAACGCTTCGAGCGTGAACCGCTCGATCTTGCCCTTCAAGAGCGCGTTTCGCTGGGGAACAGTAAGACCCAGACGGGCGGCGATACGCGCCTGGGTCATACCGCTTCGCTTCACAGACTCTTCAATCTGGATCATGAGACCGGAGCGCAACGCCAGGTTCTGCGCTTCGGGCTCCCGGAAGCCGAGATCCCTGAACAAATTGCTGCTGCCACTCAACACCTTGCGTCGGCTCGTCATCGTTACGGCTTTTCTTGCAACTTCGCGATCAATTTTCTGTAGAACCACTGCTCAAAGCCTGCTGCAAGCGACTAGGGCGACGCCGACAGTCCAGCACACGCCATACGATGCAAACATCACCCTCGATCTTGTAGTAGATCGCATAGGGAAATCGCCGGGAGAGCACTCGGTGGAATCCCCAGATCTGGATGTGGATACCTGCGGACAGGGCCAGACCATCGATATCGTCAAAGAGCGAATCCAGGAAATAGGCGCCGAGGCTTTCGGCGTGCTGGCCGTAAAACAACCTGCCCAAATCGAGGTCATCAAGCGCGGACGGAAGTATCCGCAGCCGCATCGGCTACTTTCGGAGCTTGCGCTTCGCTTCAGCCCAGTCCACCGAATGCTCTGCGCCCGACCCGACGCGCTGCTGAGTATCCTTCAACGCCTCTTCGTGCCACGGTGGGGATTGGTAGCGGTCGCCTTCGCGGGCAATGGACTCCCACAGTTCCTCCAGAGTGCGAAGCTTCTCCTCCCAGGACATCTGCTCAATGGCGGGCATAGTCATCGTGTAACAAGCCTACTAGGCCACGTTCGTGCGGGCAAACACGACCGGAACGGCACTATCTTGAGGAGACGTAAAGGAGACAAGCATTCTCAGGGCTGCGTAAGAGATTGATCGGCAAGGGCGTTTCCAGATCGTCGGTCCCGTCCATCATGGGAGCGACTGACACTCGCCGATCCAACTTTGCAGGCTTTTGATCGGAGGAAATGCCTATTTTTGTAGGGCTTTCCATGCTGCGTGTTTCTGCGTGATTCCTGCGGGTTACCGGGAGTTTAAGGGGTTGCCGGGGAGACATAAAGGAGACAAGAATGCCATGTCTCCCCGAGCGCCATCATGCCGACGATCAAAGTTCGCAAGCAAGCCAACGGAATCACGCGCTACACGGCGATCGTCCGCATACGCCGCGGCGGGGCGATCCTGCACCGTGAGAGCCGCACGTTCGCGCATCGATCCGCCGCAGTCAGTTGGGCAAAACACCGCGAGGTTGTCCTGGAGGATCCCTCCGCGCTCACCCGCGTTCAACACGGTGCACCCACGCTTGCCGAGCTCATCCGCTGGTACATCGATACGTTTGAAACCATCTCGAAGTGGCAGCGGAGTAAGCAAGCTCACCTGGAGTTACTGGAGCGCCACGCGCTCGGCAAATGCAACGCACTCACCCTGACGTCCGCGGCGCTCATCGATCATGTGCGCTCGAGGCGCGCCAAAGGCGCAGGACCGGCGACGGTCGCGAACGACCTCATCTGGACCGGGGTCGTGCTGCGGGCCGCCAAGAGCGTCAGGGAGCTTCCTGTGCGACCCGAAATCGTCCAGGAGGCGCGCAATGCGTGCGCGGAGCTGCGCCTCATTGGCAAAGCGCGCAAGCGCGCTCGGCGGCCAACGCCGGAGGAGCTCGAGCAGCTGCGGGACTACTTTGCTCGTCGCGATGAGCGTTCGCAGATTCCGATGCTCGCTGTCCTGGAATTCGCGCTCGCCTCCGCCCGGCGTGAGTCGGAGATCTGCAGGCTGGAATGGCGGGACAACGACGAGCGAACCCGAACCGGCATCGTCCGGGACGCCAAACATCCGACCGCGAAGGAAGGCAATCACCGTCGATTCAAGTACACGCCGGAGGCCTGGGCAGTCGTGAGGGCTCAGCCGAAAGGTAGTGCGTACATCTTCCCCTACGAGCCGCGAAGCATCGGGGCGGCTTTCACCCGCGCGTGCCACGTCCTGGGGATCAAGGACCTCCGTTTTCACGACCTGCGCCACGAGGCCACCAGTCGCCTGTTCGAACGCGGCTACCAGATCCACGAAGTGGCCCAATTCACGCTCCACGACTCGTGGAACGAGCTCAAGCGCTACACGAACCTCCGACCCGAGAATCTGAGGGAGCTCAGGGCATCGGCAGCGCCGGGCGGCGCTCCGCGCCATTCTCGCGCAGCGCCTCCGGAGGCTTCGCAGCTTGACCTCTACGCCGGTCAATCAGCTCTGCGAGATCGAACGCACTAACCAGCCACGGCGACTTCTGCCCCCCGAGTCGGAATACGCGGCACGGCAGCATCTGCGTCGGTGCTCGGCGCCGAGCCTCTTCGAAGCTCAAGCCAAAGTATTTCGGAGAAACGCGCGCGAGGGGAATGTTGGCTTCTCCAAACTCAGCCAATAACCCGAAATAGGTGCTATTCACGGAATGAACCCTTTATGGGGTGATACGCGCGCCCAGATTGTCGCCACGCTTCGTGAGTTTGCAAGTCGAGTTAGCACGCATTTTTGCGTGGCGTAGCGCCTGAAAGTGTCCGTAGGTGCTCACGCGAGTTCAGGCGCGTTCACGCGAGAACATCGAGTTTCGACAAAATATTTTTAGCGAGCTCGCTCTTGTCCTCTATGGGTGTCCACCGGTGGCGCCAGACTGTGACGCAAACGCTCCTCGTCGGTTTGCGGAGCCGGCATGCCGCCGATGAGCTTCCAGATCTGTTCTGCCAAGTGGGGAAAACCATTCTCGAGCGCCCGGTCGGCTGCCGCGTGCCACCCCCGCACTACGGCGCGACGCGTCTCCTGAAGCTTCATCGCACCTGGCTCTGGTGCAGCCTGGCCGCCGCGAGCGGCCTGCGCGATCCGCTCAAGGCGGGCCTGATAATGGGTGGATTCGCCACGGAGCGCGGCACGGTAGATGCCGTCCCGTACGGGCCCGCGCACCTGGCCGCGAGCGGCGAGCTCGGTAGCATTCGCGGCGATACCTTGCGCCCGAAGATGCGCTGCGAACTGCCGGCGCCAGCCCCGAAGCGTTGCCTTGCGGATGTTCAACCGCTTTCCCTCCTCGCTCACGGCCTTGACCACGAGATGGACATGCGGGTGATCCTGGTCGGTGTGGAGAACCATCGCATAGCGGTGCTTGAGTGCGAATTCCTCGCGGGCAAACTCGCGACTTGCTGCCAGAACCTTCCCTGGCGGGGTGCCAGCGGGCATCGACAGCACAATGTTGTGGACGAGCTTGGCCGCCTTTCGACCGACCTTGCCTCGGTATGGCGATCGGGATTCGGCAGCAAGTAGATCAAGCTCCCATTCGGTTATCAGTGATTTCTCGGCGTCGTTCCCGTGCACGACCTCGCCTTGGTCGGTCTCGATCTCCAGCCCGCCGCGGCGATCGATGTACCTCAGATGCGCCAGCGCACCCTGCGGGCTCGTGGCGCCGCCGGAAACCTTGACCATGACTTCGGACGTTCGTCGAGCCGTGAGGGTGATCAACTCCAGCTCCTGCGGCGACCAGCGAGCACCGGGCCCTCGTCGCGCGTGGCTGGCGATATCGAAAAGGGGCCGGTTCTTGTCGAGGTCAATCAAGCGTCTTGGCATACCCCGCCTCCCAGCTGACGACGTTGGCGTGAATGAGGCCTTTGACGTGGTCACGCATTGCTTCGGAGACCCTGAGCATCAGCCGTAGGTGCTCCTGGGTGGGCCCCGCCGCAGTCCCGCCTGCCAACGCGGTGCGCGTCATGACGTTCAGGTTGCGGCCAATGGCCGCGAGCTGTGTCACCGCTGATCGTAGCGCCTCGAGCTCCCTGTCCGGCAGCGGCGCGAGCGACCGTAGGTGCGAACGCACGAGCGTCGAGACATAGGATGCGGCTGGCATACCGCGGGCGGCGGCCCGCTCGCGCAGCAGCAGGCGGTCATCGGGAACCAGGCGCACGGTCACGCGCGCATCGCGGGCGACCGAAGCTGGACGTTCTGCCGTCAACTCTTCGCCGGCGCCGGCAAGCATCTGTTCGACCAGGCGCTTGAGGAGCGCGGATTCGGAAAGCCCCTGACGCGCGGCCGCGCCCACAAAGCGTTCCTTGAGATCAGCGCTGACCCAGGTGGAGAGATGCGTGCTGCGATTTCCCACGCAGCAAATTTGAATCAAACAGGCGCCGAAAATCTACCCCTGACAAGAGTTAGTTTTGGCCGAAACTCAACAGGGTTTTGGCGACCTGGAGACATTTCGGGGAATTCGTGTGATTGCTCCGGCGCATCGGCCGAGCAGTCGGCGCGAGTCAGAGCTTACGCGTTTGAATCAAACAGCAGCCGAAAGGCTATCCTGCACTACTCCAAAATCGATGTGGTTGTGATACGGCGAGAGCCCGCACCCGGAAAGCGGAGGTTGTAGGCAACATTCGAGTCACAAGGCATAGGGGACTGCGCGACCGGCGTCTATGTCCCCGATAACGGCCCTGATGAATGCCGAGTATTCTTCTTTACTCACGCAATGAAGGCTCTTGATCGCGTTTGCAATCGCAGGAGTGGGCTCCTTTAACGCTTCGCATCCAACCGCGCCCTCCAGTGCTTTGGTCAGCGACGACCGAATCTTTTTGCCCTGCATTGTCAACGCACTATGAGTCGCTTCAGCGTTGGCTTCCCCAAGGTAGACCTGGCTTAGCCGAACGAGCACCGTCCGCGCGGATTTGCGATCAACGTACCCAAGCGCAACGATCATTGCGGCTGCGTCTAACTGTGAGGCCCCTGCTCCCGGCGTGGCTGCTACCAGAATTGATGATTCGATCGCCTTAAACGCGTCAGCCTCGGAGAGAATGCCAGACTGATCCGCCCCAGCATCACCTGACCCCATGAGAGCCAAGAACAGGGGCACAATCGTCGTAAGCGAACTACATCGCTTCATAAGCACCTCAGTCAGGATCGAAGGGCAGAACCGTTATTTGTGTGCCCGGGTTGGCGTCGGTCAATAGTGTGTCTGCAGATCTGTGCGTGTTTGGGCGCCACCGCTACGCGGCGGTCGATCGTTTTCACTGGTGTCGGTTCGAACTCATGCGTTCGTGACTGCCCGGTCAGCCGTCCGCTTTCGTGTCGTCACGAGCAAATCCACCTGCAACCCAGCTCGGGTAGCAGCATTGACTAGAGCATCGAGGCTGAACTGGTTGATCTCGCCCTTGAGCAACGCGTTGAGACGCGGCTGCGTGAGACCGAGGCGTGCGGCCGCACGAGCCTGCGTCATGCCGCTTCGTTCAACGAACTCCTCGATCCGAATCGTGATCTCGGAGCGCAAAGCCAGGTTGCGCGCTTCGGGCTCTCGAAATCCGAGATCCCGGAACACATTGCCGCTACCACGTTCCATTTTCACTCGCTTTGCGCTACGTAGAGCACGCGGCACTCTGCGTGGGCGGGGCGTAACTTACTTCAAGCGTTGCGTGCCTTCGAACCTCGATAGATCCCGGTCGAAGGTGCCGAGCGGCAGGTGTCCTGCCTTGCGCGCGATCTCGAGAACCAGGCAATCCGAAAAACCGACCTTCGGACGTTC
>Ga0335083_10009665_pt1 | contig 11695 bp, 14 predicted proteins | sample Lox_Sample_42_FD_206716 | JGI IMG/M metagenome (GOLD analysis project Ga0335083, IMG submission 206716) | Soil microbial communities from Loxahatchee National Wildlife Refuge, Florida, United States - Lox_Sample_4.2 | ecosystem: Environmental > Terrestrial > Soil > Wetlands | place: USA... | reverse complement strand
CATCGTCGCGCCGTCCGGCGCCCGCATGCAGTAGTGGTAGGTGCCGCCGACGCGCAGATCCATTTTCGACGACAGCACGGTGAAGCCCTTCGGGCCCCACCACTGCTTCATGCGCTCGGCATCGGTGAAGCACTGCCACAGCAGCGCGCGCGGCGCGTCGAATACGCGCGACATGACGAAGTCCTTGCTTTTCGTTTCCGCGGTTATGGGCATTTCTTGTCCTCCACGTGTCCACGCGACGCTACCGAAAGCCGGCCTCGTTCATTGAGCCGGGACGATGATCATCCAGCCGACGCCGAACTTGTCGGCAACCATGCCGAAGCGCTTGGCGAAGAAGGTCTTGTCCATCGGCATGCGGACCTCGCCGCCCGCGCTCAGCGCACCGAACAATTTGTCGGCTTCGGCTTCGTCCTTGGCGTAGAGGGTCAGCGAAAAGCCCTGGAAGTTCGATTTGCCGGTATTGCGGCCGTCGGACATCAGCACGGTGCTGTCGCCGACCTTGATCGCCGCGTGCATCACCTTCTCGGCGCTGCCGGGCGAGATCATCGACTGGTCCGGCGCCTGCTTGAAGCGCATCACCATTTCGACCTGGGCGCCGACGGCCTTCTTGTAGAACTCGATCGCCTCCTCGGCGCGGCCTTCGAAGAACAGATAGGGCTGAACTTGCATCGCGTCTTCCTCCACAGATTGAACTTGACAAATACGTTGATATCAACATAATAATCCCATGTCAACAGCCGGCTACCGCCTCGATGAGTCGTGTCGGGAACTTCCGTTCCCCGCCACGCATCACGTTCGCGACAGCTGCCTGTGCCTGCACGTACAGCGTGCCGCCCGCGCGCTGGCGCGCCGCTTCGACGAAGCGCTGCGCCCGCTCGACCTCACGCAAGGGCAATTCTCGCTGCTCACCTCGCTCAACCGGCCGGAACCGCCGAATGTCGGCAGCGTCGCCGCCCTGCTCGCCATGGACCGCACCACGCTGACCGCCAATCTCAAGCCGCTGGAGCGCCGCGGCCTGGTGAAGATCGCCGTCGACAAGGAGGACAAGCGCGCGCGGCGTCTCGTCATCACCGCCGCCGGCCGCAAGCTGCTGCGCAAGGCGTTTCCGGTGTGGCAGAAAGCGCATGCCGAGGTGGAGAAGTCGCTCGTCGGCATTTCCGCCGACGCGTTGCGTGCGGCGTTGCAGGCGCTGGCTTAAATTGATTGCAATGATTGCAGTGATATCATTTTGATGCTAAGGTATTATAAAATGATGGATTTCCCATGGCCTCCCTCACCGTCCGCCAGCTCGACGAACGCCTAAAGAGGTTGTTGCGCCTGCGCGCCGCCAAGAGCGGCCGCTCGGTCGAGGACGAGGTGCGCACCATCCTGCGCGCGGCCGCCGAAGAGACGGGCGAGGACATCCCCGAATCGCTCACGCCTCCCGGCAAGGCGGCGGCGGCGCGCCGTGCGCCAAGCGCGCCGTCGGACTCAAAGCACGTGCTGCTGATCATCGGCGGCGGCATCGCCGCCTACAAGTCGCTCGATCTCATCCGGCGGCTGAAGGAGCGCGGCTTCGCCGTGCGCTGCATCTTGACCAAAGCCGCCGAACATTTCGTCACGCCGCTGTCGGCCGGCGCCATCGTCGGCGAGCGCGTCTTCACCGACCTGTTCGACGCGGCAAGCGAATTCGACGTTGGCCACATCCGTCTGGCGCGCGAGACCGACCTCATTGTCGTCGCGCCGGCGACCGCCGACCTGATGGCCAAGATGGCCGGCGGCCATGCCGACGATCTCGCCACCGCGGTGCTGCTTGCCGCCGGCACCAAGATCCTGCTGGCGCCGGCGATGAATCCGCACATGTGGGCGAACAAGGCGACGCAGCGCAATCTCGCCCAGCTCGTCGCCGACGGCATCGTCCTCGTCGGGCCGAATGAAGGCGAGATGGCGGAGAAGGGCGAGCGCGGTCTCGGCCGCATGGCCGAGCCGCTGGAGATCGCCGCGGCGGTGGAGGCTTTGCTTGGCCCCGAAGCGCAGCCGCTCAAAGGCAAGCGCGTGCTGGTCACCTCCGGGCCGACGCACGAGCCGATCGATCCGGTGCGCTACATCGCCAACCGCTCGTCCGGCAAGCAGGGCCATGCCATCGCCGCGGCGGCCGCGCGCGCCGGTGCCGAGGTGACGCTCGTCAGCGGGCCGGTGAATTTGCCCGATCCACCGGGCATTTCTGTCGTACATGTCGAATCCGCCCGCGATATGTTGAAGGCGGTCGAAAACGCACTGCCGGCCGATGTCGCGATCTTCGCCGCCGCGGTCGCCGACTGGCGCGTCGTCCACGCCGGCGAGCAGAAGATCAAGAAGAAAGCCGGCCAGGCTGCGCCGGAATTGTCGCTCACCGAAAACCCCGACATTCTCTCCACCATCGCGCACCGCAAGACGCAGCGGCCAAAGCTGGTGATCGGCTTTGCCGCGGAGACCGAAAACGTCGCCGCCAATGCCAGAGACAAACTCAAGCGCAAAGGCTGCGACTGGATCCTGGCGAACGACGTGTCGCCGCAAACCGGCATCATGGGCGGCGACCGCAACACCATCGAACTCGTCACCGCTGACGGCGTCGAGCCCTGGCCGCCGCAGTCGAAAGAAGACGTCGCCACGATGCTGATCGCGCGCATCGCGGAGGAGTTAGAGAAGCAATGATCGAAGTTCAAATCGCCCGCCTGCCGCACGGTCACGATCTGCCGTTGCCGGCGTATCAGAGCGAGCACGCCGCCGGCATGGATCTGATCGCAGCGGTGCCGAAGGATGCGCCGCTCACGCTTGCCCCCGGCGCGCGCGCCCTGGTGCCGACCGGCATCGCCATCGCGCTGCCCGAGGGCACCGAGGCGCAAGTGCGGCCGCGCTCCGGCCTTGCCGTCAAGCACGGGCTCACCGTGCTCAATGCGCCCGGCACCATCGACGCCGACTACCGCGGCGAGGTCCAGGTGCTGCTCATTAACCTCGGCCAGGAGCCGGTGACCGTTACACGCGGGACGCGTATTGCCCAACTAATAATCGCAACTATAGGGCGAGCCTTTCTGCGGGAGGTCGCGATGCTGGAAACAACACTGCGTGGCGCAGGCGGTTTTGGCTCGACCGGCAGTTGAGGAAAACGGCATCGTTTTTTGGACTGGACGGATTCGCGACTGTAATATATTACCCGCCGGGCAAATCGCTTGGTGCCGTCCATGCCGCTGGTGTCCCGCAAGGGCATTCTCGCCATTGCTGCCGTAATCGACGTGGCGGTCAACGCCGGCAGTCGGCCGGTTTCGGCCAAGGCACTGGCGTCGCGTCACCAGCTGCCGCCCCGACACCTCGAACCGGTTCTGCAGGCGCTGGTGCGCGACGGCATCTTGCGCGGCGTGCGCGGACCGCACGGCGGCTACGAGCTCGCCCGCGCGCACCATAGCGTCAGCGTCGAAGACATTCTGCGCGCGGTCAACGCCGCCGAAGAATCCGAGCATCCGCCGCTGCCGCAGTCGCCGCTGGCCAACGCCGTGGTCAAGCCGGCGTTGATCGAAGCCGAGCGCTCGTTCTCCTCCGCGCTCGGCCGCATCAGCATCGAGGACATGGCGGTCCGGGCGGCGACGTTGAAATAGCCTTTGCACGGGCGCGGTAAACGGTAAACACCGTTCACGATCTGGACTCTTTCGGCCCGAGTCCCCACAGGGGTAAAGTCCCTTGATTCGCGAGGGCGCGGCGGCCGCCGCTCGCATTCCTGGGGCCTATCTGAAATGCCGGAGACGACCCGGACGGCGAACGAGAGGCCATGTTCTCGTCCGAGGCAGGTGAGCGTACTCCTCGGCGTCGCCGTGGCGGCGCTCGGCGGTGCGCTTGCCGCGCCGGCGCGTGCGGAACCCGGTCTGTTCGAACACATGACCGGCGGCCTCGCCGCGGTCGGCCACGACCAGACCGTCACCGTCACCACGACACTCGGTCTGCTGTGCTTTTCGGTGCTGGCGATCGTCGCGCTGTTGCGCGCGCGCAAGTCCGCCGCGCAGGCGCTCACCGCCGCGACCGACGAGATCGCGGTGCTGCGCGCCGAACTCGACCATTTCAAGATGCTGTTGCTGTCGCAGCCGCAAATCCTGGTGGCTTGGCCGGCCGGCGCCGACGAGCCGGAAATCATCGGCGATACCGGCATCGCGGTGCCCGGCCCGGTGCCGGAACGCGTGCTCGCCTTCGGCGCGTGGCTCGAACCGGCGGCGGCGCAGCGCATGGAGCGTGCGGTCGACGCGCTGCGCGAGGAAGGCCGCGGCTTCGTCATGACGCTCACCACCACCGCCGGCCGGCCGCTCGAGGCGGAGGGTCGCGCGGTCGCCGGCCGCGCGGTGCTGCGGCTGCGCGACGTTTCCGGCATCGAATCGGAACTGATGGATCTCGCGTCGCGCCACGACCGGCTGTCCGCCGACGTCGCCACCATGAAGACGCTGCTCGATGCCCTGCCGAGCCCGGCCTGGGCGCGCGACCGGGATGGTCGGCTCATCTTCGTCAACGCGGCCTACGCGCGCGCGGTCGACGCCGAAGATGCGGGCGACGCGGTCAAGCGCGGCCTCGAACTGCTCGACCGCGCGGCGCGCGAGACCTTCGCGCAGGGGCGTGCCGGCGGCGGCCCGCACCGCGCGCGGGTGCCGGCGATTGCCGCCGGCGCACGCCGCATTTTCGACGTGGTGGAGGCGCCGGCCGGCTCAGGCTCCGCAGGCATGGCGGTCGACGCCACCGAAGTGGAGACGATGCGCGGCGAACTCGGGCACCGCATCGAGGCGCACCGCCGCGTGCTCGACCAGCTCGCCACCGGCGTCGCCATCTTCGACGCCGGGAGCAAGCTCGCCTTCTATAACGCCGCCTTCCGCCAGCTGTTCGCGCTCGATCCGGCTTTGCTCGACAACGTGCCGACCGATTCCGCCGTGCTCGACGCGCTGCGCGCCGCCCGCAAGCTGCCCGAAGAAACCGATTTCCGGCAGTGGAAGCAACAATTGCACGAGGCCTATCGCGCGGTCGAACCACAGGAGCACATGTGGCACCTGCCGGACGGCCGCACCCTGCGCGTCGTCACCGCGCCGAACCCGGAGGGCGGCGTCACCTATCTCTACGACGACGTCACCGAGAAGCTCGAGATGCGGCGGCGCTACGATGCGCTGATCAAGGTGCAGCGCGAGACGCTCGATCATCTCGCCGAGGCAGTGGCGGTGTTCGGTCCGGATGGCCGCGTGCGGCTGCACAATCCGGCGTTCCAGCGCATGTGGAAGCTCTCGCCCGAGGCGCTCGACCAGCATCCGCACGTCGAAGCGGTGACCGCCTGGACCCAGGCGCTGCACGACGACGGTGCCGTATGGCGTAACCTGCGCGCCGCAGTCACCGCAATCGACAATCGCGAGCCGATCGCCGCGCGCATCGAGCGCCGCGACGGCACGATGATCGACATGACGGCGATGCCGCTGCCCGACGGCGCGACGCTCGTCACCTTCCTCGACGTGTCCGACAGCGTCAACGTCGAGCGCGCGCTGATCGAGAAGAACGAGGCGCTGGAGACCGCCGACGCCATCAAGGTCGATTTCGTGCACCACGTCTCATACGAATTGCGCTCGCCGCTGACCAATATCATCGGCTTCGCGCATTTCCTCGGCGACCCGGCCTTCGGCGCGCTCAACGAAAAACAGCGCGAATATCTCGGCTACATCACCGCCTCGACCAACGCGCTGCTCGCCTTGATCAACAACATCCTCGATCTCGCCACCATCGACGCGGGCGCCATGACGCTCAACCTCGGCCCGGTCGACATCCGCGCCTGCATGGAGGAAGCCGCCGAGGGCGTGCAGGACCGGCTGAAGAAGGACGGCATCACGCTCGATATCCGCTCGGCGCCCGGCATCGGCTCATTCACCGCCGACCAACGCCGGCTGCGGCAGATTCTGTTCGATCTGTTGTCGAACGCGGTCGGCTTCTCGCCGCCGGGCGAGACCGTCACGCTCGCCGCCGAGCGCGGCGCCGACACCGTGACGTTCACCGTCGCCGATCACGGCCCCGGCATTCCGCCCGAGGCGATGGACAAGGTGTTCGACTGGTTCGAGACCGACTCGATGGGCTCGCATCACCGCGGCAGCGGCTTAGGCCTGTCGCTGGTGCGCTCCTTCGTCGAATTGCACGGCGGCAAAGTGTCGATCGAGTCGACCTTGGGCAAAGGTACCACCGTCGCCTGCACGCTGCCGGCCGAGCAGCACGCCGAGCGCAGCGCGGCTTAGCGAGCCGATAAACGATCAGGCGTGCTTGGCGCCGGCAGCGCTGCCCGCGCGCAGCGCGCCAGGATTGAGCCGGGGCTCGGCGCCGATCCAGAACAGGATATTGGCGAGAATGCACAGCCCGGTTGCCGCGAACCACACCATCGCCGCGCCGACGAATGCCGGGAACATTGCCCACCACGGGCTCACCGTCAGGAACAGGATAGAGCCCAGGATGATATTGACGCCGACCGTCACGTAGATGCGGCGCTCGAGATACCAGCTGTCGGTCTGCAGGAAATAAAACTTGCGGTTCGGCACGCCGAGCGCGGCCTTGAAGCCGACGAACTTGAGCACATTGCCGATCGGGCAGAAGCCGGTGAAGGCGACGTTGATGGAGACGAGCCCGGTGGCGATGACGCCGAAAATCCATAATGGATGCACCAGCACCGCCAGGCTCGTGCTCGCCAGCAGCACCAGACCGGCGATCAGCCACACCGTCCGCTCGATATACCAGCGGTCGGTGGGAACGACGTAAATGCCTTTGCGCGTGGTCATGGTTGAAATCTACTCCGTTCGCGGCCCCAAGCCTATTCAATTCCCTGTAAGCAGATCCCGGAAAATTGCATTGATCTAGGTCAGAACAGCGTGCCGGCGGCGAGCAGCAGGCTGAACAGCACCTGGATCTGCACGGTCCACACCAGGATGCGGTTGAATCCGTGCCCCGGCGGCTCGCGCACGAATCGGGCGATCAGCGCCAGCGTGAACGGCAGCGCGAGGAGCGCCAGCCAGACGTGCCGATCAGGCAGCGCGCGGCCGATCGGCGCGAGCAGTGCAAAGGGCACGAGCATCATCGCCGCATAGATCGCCGCCGTGCCGCGCGGGCCGGCGACAATGGCGAGCGTACGCCTTCCGACGCGCGCATCGGCCTCGCGGTCGCGAAAATTGTTGACCAGCAACACCGCGCCGGTGATCAGCCCAAGCGCGAGGCCGGCCTCCAGCACCGGCGCGGTCAGATGGCCGGCGCACAGCCAATAGGTCCCGCCGACGGCGCCAAGGCCGAAAAAGAAGACGACGAAGATTTCGCCGAGCGGCGTATAGGCGATCGGCCACGGCCCGCCGGTGTAAGCCCAGCCCGCGGCAATCGACAAAATGCCAAGCACGAAAATCGGCCAGCCGCCGACGGCGATCAGATAGAAACCCATCAGCGCGGCGATGCCGAAGCAGGTGCAGGCGCCGTGCTTGACGTTGCGACCGCTGAGCAGGCCCAGCGCCGTCACGCGCGGCGGTCCGACGCGGTCGGGCCCGTCGCCGCCGCGTTCGCTGTCGACCGCGTCGTTGTGCAGGTTGGTACCCATCTGGATGAACATGCTGGCGACGAGCGCCGCAGCGACCGCGAGCTGATGAATTCGGCCATCCATCGCCCAGGAGAGCGCCGCGCCGACGGCAACTGGCGTGATCGACAGACCGAGCGTGCGCGGCCGTGCCGCCATGAGCCAGAACGACGGATTCATGATTTCATAACGACGCTTCGTATCGGCGCCCCTCGGCACTGCTTCCAGGAACAATTCTTAACCACGGCGGTTGACACTACGCCCCCGATTGGAGTGCACCGCCATGATCAAGCCCTGCGCGATCGCGTCACTCTTGACGATCTTAGCCCCGCTGCCCGCCCTCGCCTACACGCAACAGGATGCCGACGCCTGTACGCCGGATGCGTTCCGGCTGTGCCAGGCCGCGATCCCCGACGCGACGCGCGTGGCGCAATGCCTCGCCGAGAACAAGAGCCAGCTCAGCCCGGCCTGCAAGATTGTCTTCAGTCGGCCGGCCACCGCGGAGGACGCTCCCTTCGTCGAGCGTCAGCCCAATCGCCGCAACGCTTATTGAGCGTCGCGAGCCTGCCGCAACCCGCATGCGCGGCCACCGGGTGGCTTAAGCGCGACGGCCCCGTATACTCCCCACCTCGCGCCACCGCGATCCAAAAGCAGTCTTTCAAGGCCGCGCGCATGAGCTTGGGGAAACGATCATGAAATTGCTGAAGAGCGTTCTCTGCGCCGCGGCCATCGCGCTCGCTGCGCCGGCGATGGCCGATACCGTGAAAATCGTGGTGCCGTTCGCGGCCGGCGGTCCGGTCGACCAATTGGCGCGCGTGCTGGCGCACGGGCTCGGGCCCTTGCTCGGCGCCGACGTCATCGTCGAGGACAAAGGCGGCGCCGGCGGCGCTATCGGCTCGGAGACCGTGGCGCGCGCGGCGCCCGACGGCAAAACCATTCTGCTCGCCAGCCTCGGCTCGCAGGTGATCAGCCCGGCGCTGCGGCCGCCGCACGGCTACGATCCGGTGAAGAGCTTCGAGCCGGTGATGCTGGTCGGCGCCGTGCCGACGCTTCTGGTGATCGGACCGAAATCGGGCGCCTCGTCGTTGAAGGAATTGATCGCCAAAGCGAAGGCCGGCCAAGCCATGGCTTACGGCTCCGCCGGCCCCGGCACCACCATGAATATCGCCGGCGAAATGCTCAACGCCTCGGCCGGTCTCAAGGTCGCACACGTGCCCTATCGCGGCGCCGCGCCGGCGATCAGCGATCTGATGGGCGGGCAGATCGACATGCTCAACGCCGACTTCCCGGTGCTGCTGCCGCTGGTCAAAGCCGGCAAGGTCAAGGCCCTCGCCATCTACGGCAAAGAGCGCTCGCCGCTGTTGCCCGACGTGCCGACCACCGCCGAGCTCGGCCTGCCCGATGTGGTGATGGAGAACTGGTACGGCGTGTTCCTGCCGGCCGGCACGCCGGCCGCAGTGCGCGATAAATTGGAGAAGGCGCTGTTCGACGTCGTGGCGCAGCCGGCGGTCAAGGAGCGCTTCGCCACGCAGGGCATGCACGGCACGCTCGGCGCCGCCGCCTTCAAGGCCCGCCTCGACAAGGAATTCCCCTACTGGCAGGCGACCATCCAGAAGCTCGGCATCAAGGCGGAGTGACCGCTCGACGCCGGATTTAAGGCGAATATTCGGTTAACGGCGGCGATTTTGTACAAACCGCCTCATCGCGGAAACGAAGAATTGACGGCCGCCCGTCAAAAAGGAGGCTCGCGAACCACCATGCCCCGAGCAGGCATTACGAGGGAAAATCATGCGCGAGCTGATCGGAAAAATTGCGCTGAGCGAACCCGGCGTGACCCGGAGCGTCTATCGCTCGGAATTGATCCGCTGCGGCGAATGCCAGAAGATGGCGCCGATCGGCATCGAGGTGATCACGTCGCGACGCGACGGCGATAGGCAGAAGGTCCTCGAGCACCGCTATTACTGCCGCAGCCACGGGCTTGATTACGAAACGCGGATCGCGGGCCGACCGTTCCGCGGCGACACCAAAAGCAAGGCCGACAATAACGACGCCTATTTGCGCAATTACATGAAACGCAGTTGAGCCGCTCGCCCGCGCTCACTTTTTCCCCGGCAGCAATTCTTTCACCGGCACGCCGGCTGCGATGATGTATTGTGCCCGCATGCAGCTACCGATCTGGCATTTCGTATTGACCGAGGATATCGGTCGCAGAGGTCGATGGCACGCGCTGCCGTTCGGCCGGCATATTGAGCGAGCTGCGGCGACGCTCGCGGCGGAAAGTTCTGGAGGAGACGGCGAATGACGACCCGGCCGGCGGGCCAGTCGATTGACATCGCGACCGCGCGCTTCCGCTTGCGCACGCTCACGCCGGCGGACGCCTCCGCACGCTGGCAAGACTGGGGCAAAGACCCGCAGGTCATGGGTCCGCTCAATGCACCCGTGCGGGATATGCCGCTTAATTATCTGGCGAACTATGCTGCCTCGTTCGACAACGAACACCGCCACCTAATCGGAATTTTCGACAAGGCGAGCGATACCCATATCGGATTCTTTATCATCGAGATCGACCGAGTGCACCGTTGCGCGACGTTCAACGTCGTTATTGGCGACAAGATCTGGTGGGGAAAGAGTGTGGTCAACGAGACTCGCGCCGCCTTGCTCGATCATTTTTTTGAGCGTCGCGGCGTCGAGAAAGCGATTGGCTCGCCGCTCGCGCGCAATTTTCCCGCGGTGTTTAACTACAAGGCGCAGGGCTGGCGCCACGAAGGCACGTTGCGCGGTCATCGCCTGTCGGTCAACGACGGCGCACGGCTCGATCAATACCAGTTCGGACTGCTGCGTGACGACTGGCGCAAGCTGCGAAAGGCTGGCGCATGAGCAAATCGAGCGCGGCAAGACAAATATTGGCCGAGGCTGTAAATGCGGGCGCCGAAACAATTCCGGAGGACGCGCGCATCGGCACATATGAGCGCTGGGACAGCCTTGCGCACCTGCGTCTCCTGCTCACGATCGAGCAAAAACTCGGCCGCGCGCTTGATGCCGACGAAGTGGTGCGGATCGAATCGCTTGCCGATGTAGCGGCGATCCTGGGCGAACAATCATGAGTACGGGGTCTAGCGCCACCAATTGAAGCGGTAATTGACGCCAAGCTGGACCAAGTCAATGTTCTGCTTGAAGTTCATGTTCATGGAAGCGATACCATTAATGTTGGTGAACGTCTCCAACCGATTGCCGAAGTCCAAGTGGTTATATTCCAGAAAAACTGACCAATTCGGCATGAACATCCATTCGAACCCGCCACCGACGGTCCAACCGCTGCGGGTCACATTCCCGCTGCCTGAGGGCGCAGCTGGTAAAAAATCGAAGTTCGTGCGCGCCCAGGCGCCACCGCCCTTAACGTAAGCCAGCAGATTTGGCTGAAAGGCATAGCCGACACGACCGGTCAACGTCGCAAGCCAAGGGACGCTGGCTTTCAGAGTTTTTCCCGAGATGTAGGGGTCGCCCGTTCCGCTCATGCTCGTCGCGTCGAACATGCCCTGGATGCCGACGACGAAGGGATCGAACTGATAGTCGCATCCAATCTGGCCGCCGCCGACAACTCCGTCGATGGTCTGGTTGGGCGCCTCGGCAGGCAAAAACAGGGCCGTCGGATCCGGCGAATACTCATTATGAGCGCGGCCATAGCCAACGTTGCCGCCGATGTAGCAACCGGTCCAATTGAGCATCGCCACAGGAGCAGCTTTATACGGCGGCGCCTTCCTCGGCAGATCCGCTGCAACAGCGGGAAGACCCGTAGCAATGGCGGCTATTGCGACGCCGCCCATCAATAGCTTCTTCATGTCGATGCCTCGCAATCGCAATCGATCTTCATGGTTGAATAATAGCCGCCCCATCGCTGCACGCCCAATCTTTTGGCGATTTTTCCAGCCTTACAACGCCTTTTCAGCCGCAAGTAGCAAAAAGGTCACGCGGCCAAAAAACATATTGTTTGCAGTTCTTTACCGCTCGCACCGCCGCTCCAGGTCCGTTATTTCCGCCCCGGCAGCAATTCTTTCACCGGCACGCCGGCTGCGATCTTGGCGGTGCGTGTCTTTTCATTTTCGGCGATCTTTTGCACGCGCGCCAGCACCT
>Ga0335083_10009664_pt1 | contig 11695 bp, 10 predicted proteins | sample Lox_Sample_42_FD_206716 | JGI IMG/M metagenome (GOLD analysis project Ga0335083, IMG submission 206716) | Soil microbial communities from Loxahatchee National Wildlife Refuge, Florida, United States - Lox_Sample_4.2 | ecosystem: Environmental > Terrestrial > Soil > Wetlands | place: USA... | reverse complement strand
GGGCTCTCGCCGCCGAGGTCGGCGTCGATCCTTACACGGATTTCAAGCCGCTCGCGGACCGCCTCGATCAGCTGGCGGGCGCGTCGGTAGCGGGAAATCTCGCGGTCTCAGGCGCAATGATGGCCGTGCCCGGCGCGGCCGGCCTCGCGGTGTCCAACGCCTCGACCGCCAACTCGCTGCGCGGCATGGCCGCCGACTACTCTTCGAGCCAGCTCATGGATATCAACCGCGACAAGCTCGCCCGGCTCGAGGTGGACCGCGGCGTCGCTGACCAGCTGTTCGCCAATACCTTCTACACGCCGGTCGACGTGACGGCGATTGTCGACGCGCTCGGCAAACTGGGTCCCGTCGCCAATCTCGGCACGATGCTGTCACGGGCGGCCTCGGCCGACAGCCGGGCGACCGCATTTTTTGTCCGCCGCCGCATCGAACTCACCGCCGCCTGGCAGAGCCGCCACGAGGAGATCGTCGCCTTCGTTGGCGAGGACAGCGTGCGCTTTCCGCTCTGCCAGACCGGAAGCGGCGCCATCGTAGGCGTCTATCCGATCGATCTTTTCTCCTGGACGCCGGAAATCGCCGTCACCGTCGAGGCGTGGACCGCGGAGGCGCGCCGCGACGGCGCAAAGCAAAAAAGGCTATTCATCACCGGCGGCGCGACGGCGCTCGCGAAGAAGAACCTTGCCGCCCAGGGCTGGACATTAAGCAAAATTCAGTAAGCGCGGGCTTCACGGCGAATGCGGCCCGGTGAGCCGACGCGGACGATCCGAAGCTCGAGGCGTTCCGCAAGCTCAACCGCAAGATGATCGTCCACCACGGCCAGGCGGACCCTGTGTTTTCGATCGATGACACGGTCCGATGGCGCGACAAGCTCAACGCCAATCTCGACGGCAAGGCCGACGACAGCGTGCGGCTGTTCGCCGTGCCGGGGATGACGCATTGCGACGGCGGGATCGCGCTCGACAAGTTCGACGCGCTGACCGCGCTTACCGACGGGGTTGAGAAGGGCAAGGCGCCCGACGGGGTGGTCGCGACCGCCGATCCGGAGCAGGCGGCCTCGTTCGAATGCGCGAAGCCTTAAATTAAGGGTCGCTTCCGCGGCGCCGGCATGAATGGCTCTTGCCCTCGTCCTCTGGCTGTCGCACGAGTGTGCTTTGAGCGTCGGGCGAGCGCATATTTCGGGACAAGGAGAGGCGCGCAATGGCGAAGGCGCCGGCCGGGGTGGGCCCCAAGCTGCCGCAGATCGTAGCGCTGTTTGGCGCCACCGGCGACCTTGCGCAGCGCAAGCTCCTGCCCGGCCTCTACCACTTGCGCGCGTCCGGGTTCATCCCGAACTGCCGCATCATCGGCGTCTCGCTCGACCCGATCGACGCCAACGACTTTCGCGCTCTCGCCAAGAAGGCGGTCGAGACCCGCCATGCGCATGGCCCCGGCTTGGAGGACTGGCCGCGCTTCGCGGCGGCGCTCGACTATGTGCCGCTCAAGAGCGGCCCGGGGACGCTCAAGGCCGCGGTCGAGAAGGCCCGGGCAGCGTGCGGCGACGACAGCCAGATCGTCCACTACCTCAGCGTGCCGCCAGGCGCTGCTTTGGCGGTGTTGCGAATGATCGCCGAGGCCGGGCTCGCCAAGGGCTCGCGCATCATCATGGAGAAGCCGTTCGGCACCGACCTCGAGAGCGCGAAAGCGCTCAACGCCGAGCTGCACGAGGTCTTCTCCGAGGACCAGATTTTCCGCATCGACCATTTCCTCGGCAAGGAGCCGGCCCAGAACATTCTGGCCTTCCGGTTCGGCAACGGTCTCTTCGAGCCGATCTGGAACCGCAACTTCATCGACCACGTGCAGATCGACGTTCCGGAAGCGCTGGAGATCGGCAGCCGGATCGCGTTCTACGAGCAGACCGGCGCCTTTCGCGACATGGTTGTCACGCACCTCTTCCAGATCCTGGCTTTCACGGCGATGGAGCCGCCAACATCGCTTGCGCCGGGGCCGATCAGCGAGGAGAAGAACAAGGTGTTCCGCTCGCTCTTGCCGATCGATCCGGCCGAGGTCGTGCGCGGGCAGTACATCGGCTACCGCAAGGAGAAGGGAGTCGATCCGGAATCCGACACCGAGACCTTCATCGCGCTCAAATGCCGCGTCGACAATTGGCGCTGGGCGGGCGTCCCCTTCTACCTGCGCACAGGCAAGCGCATGGCCGAGGGCCAGCGCATCATCTCGATCGCCTTCCGCGAGCCGCCGCGCAGCATGTTTCCGGAGGATTCGGGCGTCAGCCTGCAGGGGCCGGACCACCTCACCTTCGACCTGGCCGACGAATCGCGCGTCTCGCTCTCATTCTACGGCAAGAAGCCCGGGCCGGGCATGCGCCTCACCAAGCAGAGCCTGCAATTCGCCATGCACGAGACGGGGCTCGGCGGCGACGTGCTGGAGGCGTACGAACGCCTCATCCTCGACGCCATGCGCGGCGACCACACGCTCTTCTGCGCGGCCGAGGGCATCGAGCGCTTGTGGGAGGTCTCGGCGCGGCTCGTAGAAAATCCGCCGGCGGTGCGCATCTATGCGCCCGGCTCGTGGGGACCGCAGTCGATCTATCAGCTCGTCGCGCCCCATTCCTGGCGGCTGCCGTTCGAGCGCGGCTGGCGCGATCCGAATTTGCTCGGGGCGTGACGTTTCTGCCGGTTGCGCCGCATGCTAAGGGCGGCGCGATGACCGACCTTTCCCTTCTCATCGAATCCGAGACGCCGGACGACGCCGAGGCCATCCACCACCTCAACGAGCGGGTCTTCGGTCCCGGACGCTTCGCCCGCACCGCCTATCGGGTCAGGGAAGCGGCGGACCCTGACCCGTCGCTCTCCTTCGTGGCCCGGGTCGGCACGCTGCTCGTCGGCGCCGTTTCGATGACGCCGATCGTCATCGGCGGCGCGTCGGCGCTGCTGCTCGGACCGCTCATCGTCGAGCCTGTGTTTCGCAGCCAGGGAATCGGGGAGGCGCTTGTGAATCAGTCGCTCGAGGCGGCGAAGGCTAAAGGCTGGAAGCTCGTCATCCTGGTCGGCGACGAACCCTACTACGCGCGGATGGGGTTCAAGCGCGCGCCGCGGGGCCAGATCTCGCTGCCGGGCCCCCTCGATCCCGACCGCCTGCTCTATTGCGAGCTCGAGCCGGGCGCGCTCGCGTCGGCGCAAGGGCAAGTCCGCGCGGCCTGAGTCCGGCAAGCCCTTCTTTACCAGCCGGCAACAAAATATTCTTGCCCGTCAGCCGTTTGACGGATTGTGAAGCCTCACAAACAGTGATCTCCTAGACTGAAGAGTGATTCGGGGGACAGGGGCGCCCCGAAGCTTTGGGGAGTCTAAAGAGGTGGAGATTGTAGAGCTTCCGCCGCTTAAGCGGAAGGTCGAGTGGCCGACGGTCGCGCTGGCGATCGTGATTTACGGACTGTGGTTCGCGGCGACGTTTTTCTGGCGCGACTTGCATTCGGCTCTGCCGGCGCTCGGCGCCTGGATCATCGCCTGGCAGATGAACCTCCAGCACGAGACCATCCATGGCCACCCGACTCAAAGCCGTCTCGTCAACGAGGCGATCGGCGTCTGGCCGCTCGCGCTGTGGCTCCCCTACGCGACTTTTCGCACGACTCACTTGCGGCACCATCAGGATGCGAACCTGACCGACCCGTTCGAGGACCCGGAGAGCTACTATTGGACGGAGGCAGGATGGCGCGACCTTGGCCCGACCGGCCGCAAGCTCGTGCGATTCCAGTCCACTCTCCTCGGGCGAATGCTCTTCGGCCCCGCCTGGATGATGTCGCGCTCGATTCGCGACGAGCTTCGCGACGGCTGGGCCGGCAAGCCCGCCGCGCGCGCGACGTTGTTCTGGCATCTCATCCAATGCGCGCCGGTCATGATTTGGGTCATGGGCGTGTGCGGAATGCCGCTCTGGCTCTATGTCGCGGCCTTCGTCTATCCGGGCATGAGTCTGGCGATGGTGCGCTCTTTCGCCGAGCATCGCGCGGCGCCGGAGGCTGAGCGGCGCACCGCGATCGTGGAAGACGCGCGGCTGCTCGGGCCGCTCTTCCTCTTCAATAATCTCCACGTCGCGCATCACGTGCGGGGGCGCATTCCCTGGTACCTTTTGCCCAAATTCTACCGACTCAATAGGGCGGCGCTCATCGCGCGCAACGGCGGGCTCGTCTACCGCTCATACCTCGACGTCGCGCGGCGGTACCTTCTTTCGCCGCATGACGCGCCGGTCCATCCCGGGTGGATCCGCAAGCTGACGTGAGCGGCACAGGGTTCATCGCGGCGCTGCCGATGTACCATTTCCCCGAGACCGCCGCGGCGAACGACGCGTTATGGGCGGCGATCGCGGCGAGCTTGCGCGCTCAGGAAATCGACGCGCCGGTTCGGCTGACGCGCAGCGGAGATTTGGAGGCGCAATGGCGCGATGCGCGGCTCCTGCTCGGGCAGACCTGCGGCTTTCCATATGTGAAAGACCTGCAGGGGTCGGCCGCGCTCGTCGCGACGCCGCACTACGCCTTTCCGGGCTGCGCGGGCGCGACGCACAGAAGTTTCATCATCGCGAGGCAAGACGACAAACGCCGCAGCTTGGCGCAATTTCGCGGCGCCCGCGCCGCGGTGAACGGCTGGACAAGCAACTCGGGCATGAACCTCTTCCGCGCGGCGATTGCGCCGCTGGCGTCGGGGCGCCCTTTTTTCGATGAGGTCAGCGTCACCGGCTCGCACGCGACGAGCGTCGACGCCGTGGCCAATGATCGCGCCGACATCGCGGCGATCGACTGCGTGGCCTTCGCTCTGATGGAGCGTGCGCATCCCAAACGCGCCGCGCGCGTCGCGGTTGTCGCCGAAACGATAAGCTCGCCCTGCCTGCCGTTCATCGCAAGCGCGCGCCTGCCGCCTCAGACGATCGCCGCGGTCCGCGAGGCGCTGCTCATGGCGCTGACCGAACCTTCGCTTGCGGAGGCTCGCGAAATGCTCGGCCTTTGCGGCGCGAGCCCGGCGACGCCCACGGACTACGACCGCGTCCTCGAGATCGAGCGCGAGGCGGAGTCGGCAGGCTATCCGCGGCTGGCGTGAAACTTCGCCCCGGCGGCGGTGTTGTAGACACGGCCGCTGACCGCGTCTCGGGCGCGGCGAGCCAAGCGCGCCTGCGACGCCCGCCCCTCCGTCTTGGGTGGGCTCAGGTCTCCACGATGCCGCCGAGGTCGGCGGAGCGCGATGCGCCCTCTCGCCCGTGGGGCAGCGCGAGATAGTCCGCCGAGCGCATCTCATGCAGGCGCGACGCCGCGCGCTGAAATTCGAACGCCTCCGCCCCGTCCGTTCCGGCGAACAATTCGTCCGGCTCGGCCGCCGCCGAGGCGATGAGCTTCACCCGCATGTCGTAGAGCGCGTCGATGAGGATCGTGAAGCGCTTGGCTTCGTTGCGCTCGCTCGGCCCGATCGCCGGAATGCGGTCGAGGACCAGCGTGTGGAACTCTTCGGCGATCTCGAGATAATCGGCCGAACCGAGCGGGCGCCGGCAGAGCGTGTCGAAATCGAAGCGGGCGACGCCGCCCGCGGCTTGAGGCACGTTGAGCGTGCGGCCGAGCACCTCGAGAGGCGCGAGCTCGCCCTCAGCGCGGCCTGTCAGCGCAAGAAAGGCCGCGTCGAGCGCCGCGTCGGCCTTCGGCCCGAGCGGGGTGTAATAGACCGGGGCTCTGACGAGCTTCTCAAGCCGATAGTCCGTGCGCGCGTCGAGCTGGACGACGTTCAGACGCTCGCGCAGCAGCGCAATGAACGGCGTGAACAGCGCGCGGTTGAGTCCGTCCTTGTAAAGCTCCTCCGGCGCGACGTTTGACGTCGCCACCACGACGACGCCGGCCGCGAGCAGCGCGGCGAAGAGGCGTCCGAGGATCATCGCGTCGGCGATGTCGCGCACCGCGAATTCGTCGAAGCAGAGCAGCGACGCGTCGCGCGCGATGTCGGCGGCGACCGGAGCGATCGGGTCCTCGCCCGAGACCTCGCCCCGCTTGCGGGCCCGCCGCCAGCCGTGCAGGCGCGCATGCACGTCGGCCATGAAGGCGTGGAAATGCGCGCGGCGCTTGCGCGGGACCTCAACGGCCTCGAAGAAGAGGTCCATCAGCATGGTCTTGCCGCGGCCGACCGGCCCATGGACGTAGAGGCCTTTCGGCGGCTCGGCGGGCCTTGCGCCCATGAGCCGTGCGAAGGCGTTCGGTTTCGCGTCGGCTCTGTAGCCTTTGAGTTTGACCGAAAGCGAGTCGAGGGCCTCCGCCAGCCGCGCCTGGGCGGAATCGAATTCTAGGCTGCGGACGTTTGTAAGCGCGCGGTAGCGCTCGGCGATGGAGGTCATGCGCGCGTCGTCTTAAGCGGCGGCGCCGACGATGTCATTGCAGTCGATGCGTCGCCAGAGCCGGAAAGCCTCAGCTCTGCATCGCTCCCGGACCCGGGATTGCCCCCGGCGGGCACTTGCCGAGAATGATCATGCCGAGCACTTCGTCCTTGGTCATGTCCTGCACGCGGCCTGAGCCGACGATCTGGCCGTTTTTCATCACCGTGACCCGGTCGGCGAGGTCGAACACGTCGTGGATGTCGTGGCTGATGAGGAAGATGCCGATGCCCTCGGACTTGAGCTGTTTCACGAGTTCGCCGACCTGCGCCGTCTCGGCGGGACCGAGCGCCGCCGTCGGCTCGTCCATGATGAGGATCTTGGCGTTGAAGTGGATCGCCCGCGCGATGGCGACCGACTGGCGCTGGCCGCCCGAAAGCGCGATCACCGGCTCCTTGAAGCGGCGGAAGTTGGGATTGAGCCGCCCCATCACCTTGCGCGCCTCGGCCTCCATCGCCGAATCGTCGAGCGTGCCCCAAGAGGTCAAAAGCTCGCGGCCGAGATAGAGGTTCGAGGCCGCGTCGACGTTATCGGCGAGCGCGAGCGCCTGGTAGACGGTCTCGATGCCATAGTTCTTGGCGTCGCGCGGATTGCCGATGTGCGCTTCCTGGCCGTTGATGAAGATCTGCCCGCCGTCGCGCTTGTAGGCGCCGGACAAGACCTTGATGAGGCAGGACTTGCCCGCGCCGTTATGACCGAGCAGCCCGACCACCTCGCCGGGATAGAGATCAATGTAGGCGTGGTCGACGGCCTTCACGCCGCCGAACGCCAGCGAGACGTCTTTCATCTCGACGAGTGGGGTCCTTGCCTGCTCCATGGCCTTTTCCTTTAACCTCAGCCCTTGGCGGTGCGGCGGCGATAGAAGGTGTCGATGCCGACGGCCGCGACCAGCACCGCGCCGACCACCATCTGCTGGAACGCGGCGTCGAAGCCAAGCAGCACCATGCCTGACTGCAACGACTGGATGACGAAGGCGCCGATCAGCGCGCCGTAGATCGTGCCGACGCCGCCGGAGAGCGAGGTGCCGCCGATGACCGCGGCCGCGATCACGTAAAGCTCGTCGAGCGTGCCGAGCGCATTGGTCGCCGAGTTGAGGCGGGCCGAGTCGATGCAGGCGGAAATTCCGGCGAGCAGGCCCATCAGGCCGAAGACGGCGATGGTGATCATCTTCGTGTTGATGCCGGCAAGCTCGGCCGCGTCGGGATTGCCGCCGATCGCGTAGACGTAGCGGCCGAAGCGGGTGCGCTTGGCGATGAAGGTCATCACGCCGCCGGCGGCGAGCGCGATCAGAACCGGGATCGCATAGCCGGTCGGAATGATTAGCCCGCCCTCGGGGACCGGAATGTCGTGGGCCTTCGCGTATGCCGCGGCCACCCGCTCGGGCCAGGGATAGGCGTTGACGATCGCGGTGGCCCCGAGAGCGACGAAGCAGCCGAAGGCCGCGATCGTCACTTCCGCCCACATCGGCCGCTGCGGGAAGTTGTAGCGCGCGCGCCGCCGTCGCCCGGCGGAAAGCCCGACGACGATGCCGACGCAGGCGAGCGCCGCCAGCGCCCAGCTCGCCATGCCGCCGATCGAGCCGCGCGGACCTCCGCCGATCAACGAAAACCGTCCGTCGAGCGGTGCGATCGTGGCGCCCGTCGTCACCCACCAGGCGGCGCCGCGCCAGAACAATTGCCCGCCGAGGGTGACAATGAAAGCGGGAATGCCGATATAGGCGACGAGCGCGCCCTGGAAGGCGCCGACGGCGGCGCCGACGGCGAGCGCGAGGACCACCGTTATGATCCAGGTGAAGGGATTCTCGAGGCCGAGAAAGTGAGGCAGGAACCAGACCTGCGTGACGCCGACGATCGTCGAGACGAAGCCGACGATCGAACCGACCGATAGGTCGATGTGGCGCATGACGATGACCAGCACCATCCCGCTCGCCATCACCGCGATCGACGAGGTCTGGACCGTCAGGTTCCACAGATTGCGCGGCGTGAGGAACACCCCCTCGCCGGATTGAATCCAGGTATAGACGTTGAATCCGACCCAGATCAGCGCCAGCGCGGCGATCATGCCGATCATGCGCGTATCGATCTCGGTGGCGCGCAGCAGCCTGCGGATGGCCGGCTCATTCGGAGCGGCGCTGATTGCGCCGGGCGCTGCGGTGGTCATGCTCCCTCCCTGCTTTTTCCAATGTTGCCGCTGTTGCCGCGAACCCAGCGCGCGTCGCGTTTCTCTTTGGAGCCGCGCCGCCGTCAGAGCGGCGCGGCCTTCCTTGGTTTCACCCTGCTACAGGGCGGTCAGCTCATTTGCAATACGGGGTCATCTCGGGCTTCACGCCGGCGCAGACTTCCGCCTTGGTGATCCAGCCCTTGTCGACGATGACGTTGAGGTTGTCCTTGGTGACGGCGAGCGGCGTGAGCAGAATGCCGTCGACCGTCATGTGCTTCGGCCCGCCGTTGAAGGGCTTCACGTCGGCGACCTGGCTCGTCTTCTTGCCGTTGCCGAGTTCGACCGCCGCTGCGGCGGCGGTATGGCCAAGGTCGCGCGCGTCCTTCCAGATCGAGACGGTCTGCGTGCCGAGGGCGATGCGGTTGATCGCCGCGTGGTCGCCATCCTGCCCCGTGACCGGCACGACGCCGGCTAGGCCCTGCGCCGCGAGCGCGGCCACGACGCCGCCCGCCATGCCGTCGTTCTCGGCCACGACCGCGTCGACCTTGTTGTTGTTCTTGGTGAGAATCTGCTCCATTTCCTTCTGGGCGTTGTCGGGCTTCCACCCGTCGGTGTAGGTTTCGCCGACATTCTTGATCTTGCCGGCGTCGATCGCGGGCTTCAGCACTTCCATGATGCCCGAAAACAGGAAGTTGGCGTTCGCGTCGCCCTTGTCGCCCTTGATGAAGGCGTAGTTGCCGGCGGGCTTCACCTTCTCGATCGCCTGCGCCATCATCCGGCCGACGCCGATGTTGTCGAAAGTAATGTAGAGCACGTTCGGACTCTCGATCAGGCGGTCGTAGGCAATGACCGGAATGCCCTCGTCGGTCGCTTTCTTCACGGCCGGCAGGATCGCCTCGTTGTCCACCGCCAGGATCATCAGGACGTCGGCGCCCTTGGAGATCAGGCTCTCGACGTCGGCGAGCTGCTTCGTCGCATTTAGCTGGGCGTCGGCTGAAATGTACTTCGCGCCCGCCTTGTCGAGCACCTGCTTGATCGCCGCCTCGTCGGTCTTCCAGCGCTCTTCCTGGAAGTTCGACCAGGAGACCCCGACCGTTATGTCCTTCGCCAGGGCGGCGAACGAGGTCACGCTGACGGAAGCAAACAACGCCGCCCCAAGCGCCCATTTCATTGCGGATTTCATTCAATTTCCTCCACTTTCAGTCCCTCACGGGGACTGCTAAACACTTCCGATCGCTTCGATAAAACCGATCAGAAAGGCTGTTTACAGGATCGCCCAAAGGAGCGCCAGCGCAATTGCGGCGAGAGTTAAGAACGACTGCGAACCGGCTTGCGAAGGACGCTCGGCTCGTGACAAGAGTGCGGAGATCGGCCGAGGAGGGCGGAAAGTTCGCTGGCCTCGGCGGCAGGGCAGGGCAGGGAGGACAATGGGGCGCAACCTTGCGAGATGTCTTCCGCTCGGAGCGCTTGCTGCGGCGCTCGCGGCGGGAGCGGCGTTTGCGGCGAGCTGGGACGAGCGCGTCTTTTCGTCGCACCTCGATTTCGAATCGATCGCCGCGCAAGGCCCTTCGGCGCTGCCGGCCTTGATCGAGCGCGGTCGCCAACTGTTCAAGGCGAAATTCACCACCGTCGACGGCGCCGGGCGGCCGAAGGCGACGCAGGCGATCATTCCGACCAAACGCAAGAGCGGGGTCAATCCGCCCTTCAGCCGCACCAGCGGCCCCGACGCCAACTCCTGCTTCGGCTGCCACAATGATCCAGTCGTCGGCGGCTCCGGCGACGACGTGTCCAACGCTTTCGTGTCGGAGGGCTTCGAAAGCGCCCAGTTCGATTCGACCGATCCGTCGTTCTCCAGCGAGCGGCATACGATTGCGATCATGGGGGCGGGGCTTGTCGAGTTGCTCGCGCGCGAGATGACCGCCGATCTGCAGGCGATCCGAACGGATGCGGTGAAGCGCGCCCGCGCGACGGGAGAGGATTGTCGCGCCGACCTCGTCTCGAAGGGCGTCCGTTTCGGCTGGATCGTGGCCCACGCGGACGGCGAGGTCGACCTCGATTCGGTCGACGGCGTCGACGCCGACCTCATCGTGCGCCCGTTCAGCCGGAAGGGCGTGTTCACCTCATTAAGGCAGTTCACCATCAACGCCCTCAACGCGCATCACGGCATGGAGGCGGTGGAGCGCTTCGGCGTCCGCTGGACCGGGAGCCACGATTTCGCCGAGAGCGGGGCGCCGGACGCCGTCACGGCGGGCGACGTGTCGGCTCTGGTGGCGTTCCAGGCGACCTTGCCGCCGCCGACCGTCAAGACCGATCTCCCGGACGACTGGCGCGTGGCCGCAAAGCAAGGCGCCGAGCGCTTCCGGAGTCTCGGCTGCGCCTCCTGCCATATCGAGGCGCTGCCCCTGAAGTCACTCGTCTTCACCGATCCGGCGCCCTACGACATGGCCGGCACACTGCGCGAGAACGAGACCAAGGCTGCGATCCGCATCGATCTCGGGGCGCTGCCTTTCGGCAAGTCGCTCAAGAAGAACGACAAGGGCGAGTGGCTCATCCCGCTCTACAGCGACCTCAAACGCCATCTGATCGTGGACGAGAACGTCAACGCGCTCGGCAATGAGCTGCAGGCGCAACGCTTCGTCGAGTGCGACGTCTTTCTCACTTCCCGCCTCTGGGGCGTGGGCTCGACCGCGCCTTACGGCCACAATGGCGCGTTCCGCATGCTCGACGAGGTCATCGCCGCGCACGGCGGCGAAGCCCGTTTCGCTCGCGACGCCTATCTCGCGCTCACGCCCGGCGAGCGCGACAGCGTCGTCGCCTTCCTGCGCTCGCTCGTCATCGAGGCGAACTGATGCGGGCCGCTCTCGCCCTCGTCTGCGCCGCGCTCTTCTTGGGCGCGCTCGGATCGGCTCACGCCGCGGACGGCCGGCTGCGTCCGGCAGGCGACGTTCCCCTCATGCACGAGGAGGCCGAGGCGGCCGGCCTTCGCAGCGTCTACGACGGCCCGTGGGAGTTCTTCGTTGGCGGCGGCGGCGCCGCGCTCGACTGCGACGGCTCCGGATTCCCCTCCGTGTTCCTCGCGGGCGGCAAGAACCCGGCCAAGCTCTACGTGAACAAATCCAAGGCCGGCGGGCCGCTCGAATTCGAG
>Ga0335083_10009663_pt1 | contig 11696 bp, 10 predicted proteins | sample Lox_Sample_42_FD_206716 | JGI IMG/M metagenome (GOLD analysis project Ga0335083, IMG submission 206716) | Soil microbial communities from Loxahatchee National Wildlife Refuge, Florida, United States - Lox_Sample_4.2 | ecosystem: Environmental > Terrestrial > Soil > Wetlands | place: USA... | reverse complement strand
GCATGGCAGCAATCTTCAAATCGCGACTGTACACGGTTCGGGCCAATTCCATACCTCGTCTCCCTTCAATGTAGGTTGGCCCTTAACTCCGTGTCTCATTTTTGGGGTGCACTCCAAATCGCTATTCACTACCCACTACCCACTACCAACTACCCACTAATTAAACGGCCTTCTCTGCCTGCGGAATTCCCGCTCGTCCTCCTCTTCGCGGAAGCTCTGTTTTTGCGGGCGCGGCTGCTTCTCGCCGGCGGTGAATGTGCGCTCCTCGCTGCGTCCGATCTTCTTATGCGCGTGCAGACCTTCGAGGATAAACTCGGCCGCCGACACGAGCATCTCCGCGGGCTCCTTGCCGGTCAGATTCAGCGCGCTCAGTTTGTCGAGCAGGCCCTGAATGCTGCGCAGCTTGTGCAGCATCTCCTGAGAGCCAGCCGAATCGCGCATCTGGATTTCGCCGCCAAGGTCGAACCACTGCACAATCTGGTTCATGTTGCCGCTGCCATGGAAGTAGCCGTCGTAGGTCCGCGCAATGGCGGCGCGAATAATCTCGCGTGAAACGTTATCGGCGCCCTTCAGTTCGCCTTCGTATTCCAGCTCGAGTTTGCCGGTGATGGCCGGAAGCGCCGCATAAATATCGCCGATTCGCGGAACCACGATCTTCTCGCCCGAGCGAACCGCGCGCCGCTCAGCGTTCGAGATGACGTTCTCCATCGCGCTGATCGGCAACCGTTGGCTCACACCCGAGCGCTTATCGACGCGCTTGTCTTCGCGCGCGACGAAGGCAATCTGCTCGATGACCTCGCTGACAAACGGAGGAACCTGCAACTGATATCCATCGCGCTGGGTCCATGCTTCCTGCGCGGTGATCGCCAAGCCTTCGTGCAGGCTCGCCGGATAGTGCGTGCGAATCTCCGAGCCGATGCGGTCTTTCAGCGGCGTGATGATTTTTCCGCGGGCGGTGTAGTCCTCTGGGTTCGCGGTGAAGACGATGGCCACATCGAGCGGCAGACGCACCGGATAGCCCTTAATCTGCACGTCGCCTTCCTGCATGATGTTGAACAGGCCAACCTGAATCTTGCCGGCGAGATCGGGAAGTTCGTTGACTGCGAAAATGCCTCGATTGGCACGCGGCAGCAGTCCGTAGTGAACGGTATATTCGCTGCCCAGTTCGTGGCCGCCCTTGGCTGCTTTGATGGGATCGATGTCGCCGATCAGATCGGCGATCGTCACGTCGGGCGTGGCCAGCTTTTCGACATAGCGCTGCTCGGGAGTGAGATACGAAATGCGCGCGCCCTCGGGGTCTTCCTGCACCAACTGCTTGCAGCGCGAGCACAACGGGTCGTAAGGGTTGTCGTGGATTTCGCAGCCGCTCAGGTAAGGAATCCTGGGATCGAGCAGCGTGGTGAGCGCGCGCAGGATGCGGCTCTTGGCCTGCCCGCGCAGTCCGAGAAGAATGAAGTTGTGGCGCGAGAGAACCGCGTTCACAATCTGCGGCATTACCGTGTCTTCATAGCCCACGATGCCGGCGAAAACCGGGCCGTCGCTGCGCAAGCGCTGCATCAGGTTCTCGCGCATCTCGTCCTTCACGCGGCGCTTTCTAAGCCTCTCCTCGGAGAAATGGCGGCTGTGGCGCAGCTCGCCTAAGGTCTGCGGAAAATCGCTCAAGGGTGGAATACCTCCGGGGTCGTCCCTACCGTCCGCGGTCGGCGAACGGACTCATCTTGCTGACGGCTATTCTACGCCTGCACATTTGACGCTCGGCAACGCTCTACGTTGCGCATAGAGACGCCCCGGGCGTCCCCGGCATTCGCGGATTCAGGTTGTGCGAGAGATCGGGCGGTCGGGCATCATTGACCTCGTCATTTCAACCGCAGGAATGAGTAGGCGTCCGAAAGCCGACAAAGCTAATTTCGGCATCCCGGGAACTTTCTCGCGCTTCGCGACATTACACGTCTATAGATTGAAGGTTGTTCCGGGGCGGGAACGAAGGAGAGACGCCGGAACCATGATCAGCGACGAAACGTTAATGCTCGAGTTTCAGGGCGGATCACGCGACGCCTTCGAGCAGCTTTATGCCCGGTACCAGCGGCGGCTGTGCGGATTCTTCCGCCGCCGATTGGCGAATCCTGCGCGCAGCGAAGACCTGACGCAAGAAACTTTCCTTGCGGTGATACACGGCGCAGCCACCTACCAGCCGCGGGCCCTTTTTCGCACGTATCTTTACGCGATTGCCATGAACTCGCTGCTGGCCGAGCGGCGAAAGCAGTCGCGGGACAGTACCGGCGGCGAGGCCGCGGTGGATGCTGCGGTTCGGCCAGCCCATGATGAGAGCCTGTGGATACGCCAGGCGCTGCAACGGCTGGAACCGGTAGAGCGCGAAGTCCTAATGCTGCGTGAATACGAGCAACTCACCTACGCCGAAATCGCCGAGCTCTTGAGCCTGCCGGTAAATACAGTGCGCTCACGCCTGTTTCGCGCACGAATGGCATTAAAGCAGCTTCTGCAGGGCAGTTCGGATCGCAAGGGAGTCGCGGTCGGGGTGACGACGATTCGCATGAATCAGAACTTTAAGGGAGCTTGCGATGCGTAAAGACGATCATTACGTAGGACAAGTCGAAGAAGTGATGGCATATCTTGACGGCGAGCTCTCCCTGGACCGCGCCCAGGTCGTTGCCACGCATCTGCAGGACTGCGAGAAGTGCCAGAGCATCGCTGATGATTTACGGAACGTATGCGAGGAGATGCATGCCTGGCAGCTCGAGCCGGCCGACGTGGCGATGTCATCTGAGCTTGCGGCCGCGCTCGAACAGCAAGAGATTGCCGCTCAGGATCAACGTGAACGCCGATGGCTGCCTTGGTTGAAGAGGCCTCAAGGTCGCCTGCCTTGGACGCTGGTGTATGGCTCCGCAGTGTTGGCCGTCGTTGTGCTCTTCGCAGCGCTGTGGACGCCGCACTTGGCGAAGGGGCCAGTGCAGAGCGCGGCCCGCACTGCTGAGTCAAACATGCAATTCTCGCGAGCGCCTGAGCAGGGGCGGATTGCATCCGAAGCCGTTCTCCCACCCGCTCCAGTCGCATCCGCCGGGGCAGACCGCGACCGGCTGGCGCCGCCGACTCACTCAATTTCGGTGGAAGTCAGCCGCGCCCTGGCGTTTGATTCCGCGAATGCAGCTCCTTCCGCTGCCCAGGGTCAGTCCGTTGCCGCGGTAACGCGCACTCCGATGATCGTGCACACCGCCCAGCTCACGGTTGTCGCGAGTGACTTCGATTCTGCGCGTGCGTCCATGGACGACATTTTGAAACGCCACGGGGGCTACGTGAGCGAGATGACTACCACGGCTCCGGAGCAGGGCGAGCGCGAGCTGACCGCGCGCTTGCATATACCCGCGCCGCAGCTGGATGCGGCTTTGACCGAATTCAAGAAACTTGGCCGCGTGGAACATGAATCACAGAATGGCGAGGAGGTCACGTCGCAGTTCGTGGACCTGGAAGCCCGGCTTGGCAATGCACGCAATAGTGAACAACGGTTGACCGAACTGCTTCGCAACCGCACCGGCAAACTCGATGACGTGTTACAGGTCGAGGAGAAGATCAGCGAAACGCGAGGAGACATCGAGCGCATGGAAGCGCAACGCAAGTCGTTGCTCACCAGCGTAGATTTCGCCACGCTGAGTATCACGCTCAAGCAGGAGCGCAAAGCCCAACTGCAGGTTTCTCCGCCTTCCATCGGCACGCGCTTTCACAACGCTGCCGTGGACGGCTTTACAGCGCTGGCCGACGGCGTGATCGGGTTCCTGGAGGTCCTGCTGTCCATCGGCCCCAGCCTGCTGCTTTGGGGAGCAGTTTTGTTCTTCCCAGCGCGCTGGGCGTGGCGACGGAGGCACCGGGTTGCTTCCTAAGTAACAGCCATCGGATGACCGTCCTGGCTCCCTTACTTTTTCTCGACGAAGCTGAACTGCTTCTCGATCTTGTCGTATGGCTTACCGTCTACCTCAACGTAAGGGTAGACGAAGTAGTTCAGCGGCGGTCCATCCTGCTTCGGGACGAGTGTGATGTCGCGCCCGGTGGAGAACTGCACCCGGTTGGAATCGATCGAGCCGAAGAAATAATTCTCTTTCTGCTTGGCCTTCCACGCTTCGGAGATATCGACAGGAATCCATCCGATGTTGCTGGAGTAAAACTCTGCCCAGCAGTGATAGCCGGGAATATCACCCTGATCTTTGCCCTCGGGTAGCGGGAAGCCAATATCGAAGCGCGCGGGAATCTTGTCGGCGCGCATCATGCCGATGAACGGCGAGTGGAAGTCGGTGCAGTTACCGTGCTTCGCATCGCAGGCCCACACGGCGTCGCCGCGTCCCCAGCCAGTGCCGCTCTTGTCGTACTTCATGGTGGTGAAGAGATATTCGTAAGCGGCATGGGCCTTGGCGACCGTGCCGGTTTCGTTGCCGGTAACTTTCTGTGCCAGCGCTTGAATGACGCCACCGGTCGGGATGAGCTGGTCCGGTTCCACGAAGCGAGTCATCGACGCAGGTACAAGGGTGGGCGCGCTGTCTTTGCGCTCCAGTTGCGCGTAGCCTCCACGCGAGTATTCACGGCGCGTGACGTTGTATACGACGGTGAACTTGTATTCGCCTGCGCCGGGACTCGGGATTTCGAAATATCGAATCTGATTGCCGTACTCAGGATCTTTGCCCAATCTCGATCCGACCGGTGCATCGATGCGGGACATTGCCGCTGCTTGGTGCTTGTCATTCGGTGGTACCGGAATCCAAACTCGCACCTGCTTCGTGCCGGGCGGCAGACTCTTCAGGGTGAAGCTGTAGGTGAATGCAAACTTGCGTTCCGGAGGGCTGAAGGATTCCTTTGTGGTGGTGGAAGCGCTGCTTTGCGCAAACGTCGTGCACCCAGCGCATGTCAACAAAAACAACACGAGAAACAGCCGTCTCATGGCAATCTCCAAATTCGTCAGCAAAAGGTTGTCGGTGATCTAAGGGAAATCGGCCCGCGATTTAGAGGGAGAGAGTTCAGGTGAAGCCGATGAGGCGAAGCTGGGGGGCATGGATACCGCGAGGCATGGCGGTCAGTTTAGCACGGCGACTCGTGGGTGGAAGCCCCCGCATTTATGCGGGGGAGAGCACGCTTTTTGAGAATTCGCTTCAGCGGTGGAATCCGAGGCTGAAGCCCGCAATACTAAAGACCCGCTGGTTCCCTCGCCTGAAGACGAGGGCTTCCACCCTTGGTCTGAAGACCGGCCGAGTCTATCGCCGGGCCGCGATGAGCAGCCCCGCGGTGATCAAACAGAAGAATGCTCCGCAACCCGACACGATCAGCGGCAATGCGAAAAAGCGAGCGTTCCATCCCGCGCCGACCCGCGCCTGCAGAGGATCGTTGGGAGAGTAGCGGATTTCATGGTGAGTGCCGACCTTGAACTCATTGGCACGGGCGCGCGTCTTCTGGTAGTCCTGGTCCTGGAAGCTGGTGACTTCCGTCGTGATCGGCCTGCCATCGACGGTATAGAGCAGGCCAACCTTGGCGGAGTAGAACTGCTCGTGCTGCGAGATACGATCGACCACCACGTCGCTACGCAAAACCTGCGCGTCGGCTGTTGGCCAGGTGCGCAGCACCGCGATCTGGTGCAGGTAAAACGGTGCGCTGAAGATGATCAGGATAACGCCGATGATGAGGCAGGCAACTGCGATGACCTGCAAGGTGCCGCTGCGTTCATTCATGAGCAACAACCCTCGAATTCACCACGGAGACACGGAGTACACGGAGGAAACTCAAGTATAGAACCCACATGAATTGTCAGGACGAGCGCCGGATTCGCGGTTGAAGAACCCAATGACAGCTAAGCCCGGAGGGCGTGTGATGACAGCCCAGGATCTTTCGACTTCGCTCAGGACAAGCTACACGTAGCCCAGTCCCGGGTGATGGTCGAATAAGGAACAAGAGTTCCTCGGGGACTCTATTCCGGCTGCCTGACTCCAAGCACTCCGTGCCTGTGGCACTCGTGTCATTAATCGATCGCCTACCCGGCATTCCGCTTCGCTGCATGCTGGGCTATCATCGCACGCCCTGCGGGCTCAGCCCAAAACCTTGCGGAAGGACTTACTGGTCTTAACCGTTTCGTATCCCAGCCTCTCATAAAACTCATGGGCGCGAAGACGCTTAACATTGGAACGCAATGTCACCATGCGACAGCCCTGCTCGAGTGCCCAGCGTTCCGCTTGGGCGATGAGTGCTTGCCCAACACCATGACTTCGGGAGTGCTCATCCACAACGAGACCGGCTATCTCGGCAGATGACGGTGTTGTTAGCGAAGGACGCACGAAGACATGCATCCAGCCTGCCAGCTTTCCATCCGCCTCAGCAATGAACACTGCATGTTCAGAGTGTCGGTAGACCTCCTGAAGTCGCTGAATGGTCTCCTCGGCGGTCGCGGGATATCCCAGTTGCCCAGCCAATCGAGCGATGTCCTCGGTATCGGCCGCGGTCGCGAGGCGAATCGTCGGCTTGGAAGAATCTGTCAATGTACTCATCATGTGGGTGCCTGTAGAAGGTCAAGAGGTTGCACCGGGATCAGCGCGGCTGATGGGCGGCTTACTGCCGAGGCTACCATGAGGTCGGGTTAAGTTGTAGTGGGAAGCGATTGTCCCGGGACATTTTGGAAAGGATGTCATGAGACTGCACAAGACGAAGGAATGAGTGGGATCGAATCGGCTCGCTGCTCTATCATCGACCTCAATCGTGAACGTTTACCTGGTTGACGGCACCTACGAGTTGTTTCGCCACTACTACGCTCTGCCCTCGGCGAAAGATGCGGAGGGCCATGAGGTGGCGGCGGTTCGCGGCGTGCTGGCGTCGGTGCTGGGCATGATTCGCAATGGCGCGACGCACATCGCCGTGGCCACGGATCACGTGATCGAGTCGTTCCGCAACAAACTGTGGCCCGGATATAAGACCAGCGCAGGTGTGCCCGACGATCTGCTGGCGCAATTTCATCCGCTGGAAGAGACGTTGTCGGCGGCCGGCATTACGGTGTGGCCGATGATCGAGTTTGAAGCGGATGATGCGCTGGCGGCCGGAGCCGTGGCGGCGGCTCGCGACAAGCGCGTGCAACAGGTAATCATCTGCACGCCCGACAAGGACCTGGCGCAATGTGTGAGCGGTACTCGCGTGGTACAGCTCAATCGTCGGACCAACGTGACCATAGACGAAGCGGGAGTGATGCAGAAGTTCGGCGTGCCTCCGCAGTCGATTCCCGATTACCTCGCACTGGTGGGCGATGCGGCGGACGGTTATCCGGGACTGCCGGGTTGGGGCGCGAAGTCGTCTGCCGCGGTTCTGGCGAAGTTTCTGCATATTGAAGCTATTCCGCGTGACGTCGCCGAGTGGCGGGTGAACGCCAGCAATGCGGGGGCGCTGGCGGCTACGCTGTATGAGCAGCTCGAGAATGCGTTGTTGTTTCGTACGTTGGCTACGCTGCGCACCGATATCGGCTTGTTCGATGACGTAGAGCAGTTGCGTTGGAGCGGTCCGACGCCGGAGTTTGAGGCCATCGCGGCGCGCCTGGACGCGGCGAAGGGTGAGAGCCGCCGCGACACGGCGCGCAAAGCGGCGCGAAGATAACTCAGCCGAGGGGTGTTTCAGCACCTACGTTTTTGAGTCCCACACATTCCAAACGATGGAATGTGTGGAGCACCCGGGCGATCCGTCCGTGTCCTTGTTAGCTCACTGGCCATTCAGGGAGAAGACGCTTAGATAACCGCTGCCGCATTGAAACGGATAGAGACAATAGCTTCCAAGATAAACGACACCGTTGGCCACCACAGGCCAGCCCGCGGCGGCTTCGCTGTTACCTTCGAGTGTAAAGTTCCATAGCAGCGCCCCGGTATGAGCATCCAGAGCATTGAAGTAGTGGTTGGTGTTGGCGTACACCACTCCGTTCGCCACGGTTGCCGAATTATAGATGTTGGAATTGTCGCCCATATTGTGTGCCCATATCAGTGCCCCGGTGGCGGCATTCAGAGCAAAAGCGGTGCCGCCCGAGGTGGTGAGGTATACCGCGTTGTTGGCCAACGCTGGTGAGACTGAGCCCTGTGCCGGATAATTCCAGACGAGCTTCCCCGTCTTGGCATCGAGAGCATATACCTGATCGGAACCGACATAGACTTTGCCGTTTGCCACTGACGCGGAGCAGTATGCACTGCCGGTTGGGAAGTTCCAAATGAGCGCGCCGGTGCCGGCGTCAAGAGCATATATCTTTTGGTCAGCGCTACCGGAATACACGATTCCATTAGCCACTGCCGGCGAATAGTCCACCTCACCGCCTGTCGTGTATTTCCAGACGAGTACCCCGGTGGCGGCATTCAGCGCGTAGATGTTGTTGTCAGCGGAGCCGACGTAGACTGTCCCCTTGGCGGTCGTGGGCGCGCCAGCAATGCGGTCTCCAGTGGCATACTGCCAAATCATCGTCCCGGTCTTTGCATTCAGGGCATAGATGTTATGGTCCCCGGCGCCGACGTAGACCACACCGTTGGCTACAGCGGGTGAACTGAAGTTGCCGTACTGCGAAGAAAAATACCACAGGAGGTCACCGGTGTTGGCATTGATAGCAAGAAGCACACCATCACTGGCGCTTTGGCCAGTGTAGATAACACCATCTGCTACTGCTCCGGAACTGTATCCGCCCTGGATAAATTGATATTGCCATTTGAGTTGCAGCCTGCTAACTGTGCTGGTGTTCAGGATAGTTTCGTAGGGATTGCAGCCGCTATGCGCGGCGTCGTACTGGAACTGTGGCCAGTTTACGAACAGTGACGCTCGCGGGATGATGGTCGGACTGCAAGGCACCTGCGCCGTGGCAAGGGACACAGTCAGCAGGAGCACGCTGAGACAAAGGATTGTTCTCTGTTTCAAGGCATCCTCGATGGGGTAGGGTTGCGGCCTGCCATGTTACGTCAGCCGTAAGCAGAATGCATCAGTCAATAACGAAGTTCCTTTTACAAAGGCAGGTTTGAAGCGACGCAAGCCGGTGCCCCTTCAAAGTCACAACGGTGTGCAATGTACCGCTGAAGCGGTACTCCACCCGCCTAAGGCTCGCACTACCCAAGCCTGTCAGTAGAACAGATACTTTTGCCACTTGGAGTCTGACCGGCCCATCATGCGCATGATGTGGCGGCTGGTGTGCAGATTGAAGGCGTGCGGCTCGCGCATGAGCTTCATGTTGGCTTCCATCGGCAGCAGGTTGCCTTTGCGGCGATTGCAGTTGTGGCAGCAGGCGACGAGGTTTTCCCAGGTCGAGGCTCCACCGCGCGAGCGCGGGATGACGTGGTCGAGCGTGAGCTCTCCGGCGGCGAGAATTTTGCCGCAGTACTGGCAGGTGTTGCGGTCGCGCAGCAGGATGTTCTTGCGCGACAGGGCGCGGGTCTGGTGCGGTATGCGGCGATACTCCAGCAGGCGGATGACGGAGGGGACGTTCATCGCCAGCCGGGCCGCATGCATGCGGTGGCCGTTCTCTTCTTCCATCATGGCCACGCCCTTCAGCACCAGGATGATGGCGCGGCGCGCAGCGCACACGTTGATGGGTTCGTAGGACGCGTTCAGTACCAGCACCGGTGCGTGCATCGGCGAGCGCTGAACGCGTTCTTCAGGCGCAACGCGCGCGTGGTGCATGTACCCCGCCAGTGACTTGCCGTATCGCGAACTTGAGCTCTGGGCCACAGACATAGCTTGTTAGACCGAGGCGAGTTGCGCCTCGATTTCCTCCCCCTCTGGTTGTTTGCTGAAACTGGGCGCGTCCGCACGCTTAAGTGTGCGTGCGACGGTTGCGGCAAAAACCTTTTCTGCTCCTGCGCGTTTCAAGACGCGCGCGCACTCGGAGACCGTGGTGCCGGTGGTCATCACGTCATCGACCACGATGACGGTGCGTCCGCTGATCCGCTGCGGCGCGGTGACGCGGAAGGCGCCATGCATGTTCTGGATGCGGGCTTCGCGATCGAGACCGACCTGCGAGCGCGTCTCCCGCTGGCGCACCAGTGCATCGCGATCAAGCTCAAAGTGCGGCGGAAGATGCTTCAGCGCTGTGCGGACGATCAGTTCCGCCTGGTTGAATCGCCGCTCACGACGTTTGGAACGGTGCAGCGGCACCGGAACGACAACGGCCTCAACGTCCCCGAGGCGAAGTTGCTCGATGCTTTGCGCCAGCAGCTTGCCCAAAGGCTTGGCAGCGGGAAGCACCGCGTCGTACTTGAGCAGATGAATCAGGTCGCGCAGGCCGGCGTCGTATTCACCGTAAGAAACCGCGCGATCGAAGTTCGGGGGATACTCACAGCAGGCCTGGCACTGTCCGTTGCCGATAAGCAATTGCGCCGGAGCCAGGCGCTCGCCGCAAAGCACACACTGGGCAATGCGAATGGGCGCGAGCGATTCGAGGCATTCACGACAGACAGGCAGACGAGTGACGGAAACCAGGGGGGTATGGCAGAGACGGCAATCGGATGGGAAGAAGACCGCAGAAAGACTGCTAACAACCTTGTGGACGGGCGCAATCAAGCTCGTACGCGGCTCGACGCGCATAACTCGTCGTTTTCTCGCTACGGTTTCACAACTGCTGAAGACCGACCTCCGCTTCCAAGTGCCGGGTTACCCTGTCCAAGCACTTGATTTGGTTGGTAGGAGAATACCAATGGCATTAAGTATATGTAGTTTGCTGCCGGCCTGCAATGTCGCGCGTGGTTCGCTTGCCGCATTAACCTTCTGTTCATACCAGCGCACGTATGGTGTAGCCTTATCGATGTCGCGCGTACTCACGTTATAGCGCTCGAACTAGTACTTGAATCAGGCACTTCCGGCGTGTTAACTTGCGCGCTTGCTGTATCCCGCGAAGTCGCGGAGACCTTCGAGGTCCCAAAATGAGCTCTCCTACGATTACTGAAGCCCGGCAAGAGCGCCAGGCCCACCGTCCTTACGTCCCCGCACACATGGAGATGAAGGAGTTCACCTTCCGCGCCGTGCTGATCGGGCTGGTTTTAACCGGCATCCTGGGCGCAGCCAATGCTTATCTCGGCCTGAAGGCCGGCATGACCATCGCCGCCACCTATCCTGCGGCTGTCATCGGCATGGCGCTGCTGCGGATCATGAAAGGCAGCCTGCTGGAGGAAAACATCGCCCGTACCATCGGCTCGATCGGCGAATCGGTGGCGGCGGGCGCGGTGTTCACCATTCCGGCGTTCGTCATGGCGGGCCTGTGGTCGGGGCTGACGAAGGAGCGCTATTGGAACTCGGTGGCGCTGATGGTGATTGGAGGCACGCTGGGCATATTGCTGGTCACGCTGCTGCGGCGCGTGATGGTCGAAGACCCTGAGCTGCCGTATCCCGAGTCGGTGGCGGCGTCGGAGATTCATAAGGCGGGACAGCAGGGCTCGAAGGCCGCGAAGATTCTGTTTACCAACATGGGCTTTGGCGGACTGATGTATCTGCTGGGCGCGATCAATGTTTTCTCCGCCAGCAACACCTTCCTGATGAATATCTCGGCGCTGGGCAAGCGGCTGAACCTGCGAACCAGCACGAATCCCAGCGTTGCTACGACGCTTACGGGGGGCGCTTCCATCCTGACCGCTCCCGACGTCAGCCCGGCGTACCTCGGCGTGGGATACATCATCGGGCCGCGGCTGGCCGCGCTGAACTTTGCCGGCGGCGTG
>Ga0335083_10009661_pt1 | contig 11697 bp, 8 predicted proteins | sample Lox_Sample_42_FD_206716 | JGI IMG/M metagenome (GOLD analysis project Ga0335083, IMG submission 206716) | Soil microbial communities from Loxahatchee National Wildlife Refuge, Florida, United States - Lox_Sample_4.2 | ecosystem: Environmental > Terrestrial > Soil > Wetlands | place: USA: Florida... | reverse complement strand
CTTCTGCGCCTCGGCCACGCGTTCGCTCACATACGACGCCAGCACCGAGATCGGCACCGCGCCGGCTTCGACCACCCAGTCGTCGAAATCGCGGATGTCGAATTTCGGTCCCAGCGCGGCCTTCGCCTTGTCGCGGATGGCGAGGATCTGCAGCTGGCCGATCTTGTAGCCGCAGGCCTGTCCGGGCGACGCCACATAGCGATGGATCTCGCTCGTCACGCCCACGCGCGTGCGTCCCGTGTTCGCCACCATCCAGTCGATCGCCTGCTCGCGCGACCAGCGCATCGTGTGCAGCCCGGTGTCGACTACGAGTCGCGCGGCGCGGAATTTCTGAGCCTGCAGGTAGCCCAGCTGTCCCAGTGGATCGTCCGCATACATCCCGATCTCGTCGGCGAGCTGCTCGCAGTACAGCGCCCAGCCTTCGACATAGGCATTGAAGCCCGACAGGATCACGCGGATCAGCGGCAGCTTGCCCGTCTCGGTCAGATACGCGCCCTGCCACGCGTGGCCGGGAATGGTCTCGTGATAGGTGAGCGTCGGCAGCGCGAAGCGCGGCCAGATCGAGGTCGTCTTGAGGTTGATGTAGTAGGTCGAGGGCCGCGAACCATCGAGCGCGCCGGGATTCATGTAGCCGAGGCCGCCACCGTCCTGGATGTCCACCGGCACGCGGCGAACCTGCACCGGCGCCTTCAGCTGCAGCTTGAAGATCTCGGGAAGCTTCGGCCGCATGCCCGCGATGAGATCGTTCAGGTGCTGCAGCACCTCAGCCCGTCCCGTGTCCGTATCGGGAAACAGATTCTTCGGATCCTTGGCCAGCGCCGTCATCCGGTCGCCGACCGAGCCCTTGGTCAGGCCCTGTTTCTTCAGGATCGCATCCATCCGCGCGCCGATGAGATCGTTCTGCGCGAGTCCGGTCTTGTGGACGTCCTCCGGCGAGAGATCGGTCGTCGTTCCGACCTTCAGCGTCCAGGCGTAATAGGCCGCTCCGTCCTTGAACCGCCACACGCCCGCGTCATGCGTTGCCTTCTTCGCGGCGTCCTTGAGCGCCGCCATCTGGCGCGCGATCGCCGGATAGACCTCGCTTTCGACGATCTTCGTCGCTTGCGTCGCGTAGTCGGCGGAGATGCCTTTCGCCTTCGCGCGTGTCACGAGCGAGGAGACGAGCCGCGACTTCGCCGCGGGGATTTTGAGGAACGCGTCCATCTCGCTGACGACGATCGGATGGAGGAAATCGGGCAGCACGACGTTCTGGGCCGCATCGCGCTTCACGCGGTCCGTCTCCTGGTCCAGCGTGACCGCCATCGCCCTGACGCGCGCGAGATAGGCGTCGGCATCCGCCTTCGTCTCGATCTTGTGCTGCGCGTCGAGGAATTCGGGCGCGCCGACGAAATTGCCGGACTGCTGGCTCACGATATAGGGCGTCGAGGACTCCCCCATCGCCGAGGCGAGATTGTTGTCGCCGAACTGGAACTGGCCGGCGTCCTTGCCGAGCGTCAGCGCATACGCGACGACGGATCTGTTGAGCGCGGCCTCAGGCGAAAGCTGCGCGTCGGGAATGGCGGAGAGCTTCGCGAGCCAGTTCGCGCACTTCACGTGATCCTGCGAGGCGAAGGCCCAGGATTCGTCGGAGAGGCGGGACTTGAGCGCCGCGCGCGCGCCCTTGTCGAGGCCGAGAGCCGTCGCTTCCTCGGGCGCTTCGTTCAGGAATTCGTTCGCCATGCTGTCGAACAGCGCATTCAGCTTTGCATCGCCGGTTTGGGGCGCGGCGGATGTCGAGGCGAAAGCTGGTCCGGCCAAAACAGCCGCTGCGCCGGCCGTGGCCAGCAGGTCTCTGCGCGAAAGAAGCATGGTGGTGATCCCCTTATGTCGTCTTCTGAGCTGTCCCAACAATACGCCCGGTTGACCGGACTACCCTTGAATTATGCGTGATCGGATATGCTGGAGAGGCGAGGTTGGGAAGTGACATGAACCGGCACTTGATTATTGCAGCTGCGGTACTCGCGGTTTGTCTGTTTGGCCTGATGCGATGGGTGAACACACACTGGTCGCACTGGCGGCCGAGCCGCATGGGATACTGCGTGTGGGCAGGGGCCTTGATGCTTGGCTTGTTGCTGGTCCCGGTGAACAACTACCTCGTCCCGCATGGCCCGCTGCATTACTTGTCCGGCATTCTGGGCGTGATCATGGCCGGAGGTGCGCTCGCGTTGATGGGGCTATATCTGGGCTGGCGGCTCTCATTGCTATTCCATTCACGCCGGCCCTGAGCCGACATTGACAGCTGCGTGCCGCATCGCTCATGGTCCGCCCAGACGTGAGGTGAAGGGAACACGGATCAAAGCCGTGGCTGCCCCCGCAACTGTAGCCGGTTAGCACTCGTCCAGAACGCCACTGAAGCGGCAAGCTTTGGGAAGGCGGATGAGGGCAAAAACCCGGCAAGCCAGGAAACCTTTCTCGCGTGTCGTCCTGTTGTCGGCCGGGGTGTGCCGAGGACAAGCGGGAGAAACCGCGCGTGACGGCAAGGGGAGCTGTCGCGGGGCATTCATGACCAGCACACATCGCGCGTCGCGTCTTGCGCCGGCTTCCGGGCACTTCACCGGGAGAACGTCATGCGCAAAGTCCTTCTTTCATCCGTTGCACTGATTCCCATTCTGCCGGCCGCGGCGTCGGCGGACGATCTCGCCAGGGAAACCGTCGTCATCACGGCGACACGCACGCCGCAGCCGGTTGATCTCATTGGCGCGTCGATCACCGTCATCACGGGCAAGGACATCGAGACGCAGCAGTTTGTCACGCTGAGCGACGCGATCGCGCAGACGCCGGGCACGACCATCATCCGCGAAGGCGGCGTCGGCCAGGTCACGACGGACTCGATGCGCGGCGCGGAGACCGGCCAGACGCTTGTCCTGATCGACGGCGTGCGCATCGAGGACCCGAGCGCCACGGACGAGGGCGCGATCCTGCAGGATCTTCTCGTCAATGCGGTCGACCGCGTCGAGGTGCTGCGCGGGCCGCAATCCACGCTCTACGGCAGCGACGCGATCGGCGGCGTTGTCAACGTCCTGACGAAGCGCGGCGGCGACACGCCATTCGCGCTGACGGGAACGGCCGAAGGCGGCTCGTTCGATACGGCGCACCTCAACGTCGCCGCGAACGGGACGTGGAATGATCTCGACTACGGCGCGGCCGCGAATTTTCTCGTCACCAACAGCGTCTCCGCCGCGGACGCACGCAACGGCAACACGGAGGCCGATGGCTATCATCACTTCGGAGCGACTGCGAATGTGCGTTGGCACGCGACGGACACTGTCAGCATCGATCTGCGCGGCTACTACACGCGCGGGCGCGACAGCTTCGACGGCTTTCCGCCGCCCACCTTCACGTTGCAGGACGATCACGAATTCGGCGACGATTCGTTGCTTACGGGTTATGCGGGCCTGAACTTCTCGCTGTTCGACAACCACTTCAGCAACCGCGTTGCGTTCCTCGGCCTCACCAGCGAACGGCGCTTCTTCGGCAATTTCGGCTTCCTGCCGCCTTTCCCGTTCGACACATCGGAGAATTTCTTCGGCAAGGGCGGCGCGACGCGCTTCGAGTATCAGGGCATCTACGATGTCGGTGACGAAGGATCGACCCAGTTCACCTTCGGCGCGGAATCGCAGCTGACCACGATGGCGACGCACAGCGTGTTCGATTTTTCGCCCACGCCGACGCATGGCAAAAGCCTGATCCAGGGCTATTACGCGCAAGGCCAGACCACTTTGTTCGATCAGCTCACGCTTATCGGCGGCGTGCGCATCGATCATGACGAGGAATTCGGCGATCACACGTCGTGGAAGATGAACGCTGCCTGGCAGCCTTTCGACTGGGGCACCGTCATCCGCGGCAACTACGCCACGGGCTTCAAGGCGCCCTCGTTGTTCGAGCTCTTCTCGGAATTCTCGAATCCGGTCACGTCACTCAAGCCCGAGACGGCGCATGGCTGGGAGATCGGCGCCAACCAAAACCTGTTCGACGACCACGTCCGCGCGTCCGTCACCTATTTCGACCGCCGTACCTCCAATCTCATCGACTTCTTCGATTGCTTCGGCATCGTGTCGCCGGCCTGCACCGCGCGCGCCTTCGCAGGCGGCTACTATGTCAATGTCGGCCGGACGGAGGCGACGGGAACGGAGCTCTCGCTCACGGCGCAGATCCTCGACACGCTCAGCCTTCAGGCGAACTGGACCAACATGGCCACGCGGGATCTCGCGAGCGGCCTGCCGCTGGCACGCCGCCCCGACAACGCGGCCAATGCCGTCCTGACCTGGACACCGGACGCGGATGTCACGCTCGGCGGCAGCGTCGACTATGTCGGCTCGCGCTTCAACGACGCCTTCGCGAGCGTTCCGCTCTCCGACTATGTGCTGTTCAACCTGTTCGGATCGTATCGGTTGTGCGACCAGTTCGACGCCTTCGCGCGCGTCGACAACCTGCTCGACCGCCACTACGAACCGGCCTCCGGCTTCGGCGCGCCGGGACGTGCGTTCTATGCGGGGTTGAGAGCGCACATTTGAACTGGGTCCCCCCTCCGACAAGCGGAGGGGGATCATCCCGCCCGCCTGCCGATCATCTCCACCAGGCGCTCGAGATGCACACGGTCGGTCTCGTCGAAATCGGCGAGCTTGTCGCTGTCGATGTCGAGGACGAAGCGCGTCTCGCCGTTCGCGACGAACGGAACGACGATCTCCGAGCGCGAGCGGTTGGAACAGGCGATGTGCCCGGGAAATTTCTCGACGTCCGGCACGATGATTGTCTTCTGCGTCCGCGCCGCCGCGCCGCACACGCCCTTGTCGAACGGGATTTCGACGCAGGCGAGGTCGCCCTGGTAGGGCCCGACGGTCAGGAGCTTCGGCCCGGTCGTGCGATAGAAACCGACCCAGAAGAAGCCGAACACCTGCTTCAGAACGGCGGCGGCGTTGGCGAAATTCGCGATCTCGTCGGCGCCCATCAGCGCCTCGAGCTGCGGCAAGACTTCCGAATAGATCTGCGCGCGCGAGGCGCTCCTGGTGAAGTGGATTTCTTCGCTCATGTGTCCGACGCGGGTGGGCATTCTCAAGTCCGCCGGCATCTTGCTGGCAGCCGGTGCTCCGCGACAAGTGGCTATCGCTTGAGCAGCTTCAGAAGTTGCATCGTCTCGCGCGTGTTGACGACATCGTCAGGCTCGATCCAGCCCCGGCGCGCCTGGTCGATACCGAAGCGCATGTAGTCGAGCGTGTCCGCCGTGTGGGCGTCCGTCGAGACCGCGAGCTTGAGCCCCATTGCCTTCGCCATGCGGCAATGCGCATCGGAAAGGTCGAGGCGCGTCGGCTGGGCATTCACCTCGAGATGGCAGCCTCTCTCCACCGCGGCCTTCATCAGCCGCTTCATGTCCAGCGCGATCGGCTCGCGCGCGCCGAGCAGCCGTCCGGTGGGATGGGCGATGATATTGACGCGCGGATTGTCCATCGCGCGGATCAGCCGTTCCGTTTGCGCCTTTCCGTCGAGATCGAGCTTGGTGTGGATCGCCGCCACGACGAAGTCGAGCTCGGCAAGCATTCCGGGATCGGCTGCGAGCGTGCCGTCAGCGAGGATGTCCACTTCCGCGGATTTGAGAAGGCGGAAATCGCGGCGTCTGGCATTCAGACGGTCGATCTCGGCCATCTGCTTCTTCAGGCGCTTCGCGTCGAGCCCATGGACAATGCCGACATGTTCGGTGTGATCGCTGATGGCGAGATAGGCGTAGCCGCGTGCCTGCGCGGCGTCCGCCATGGTCTCAAGTCCCTGTTGGCCGTCGCTGGCGTCGGTATGGGCGTGCAGGTCGCCCTTGATGTCCTTGAGCGTGACGAGATGCGGGAGCGAACCCTTGCGCGCGGCCTCGAGCTCGCCCTGGTTCTCGCGCAGCTCGGGTTCGATATAGGGAAGGCCGATCTTCGCGTAGACGTCAGCCTCGGTCTCGCCGGCGATCCAGCGTGAGCCCTTGAACGCGCCGTACTCGTTGATCTTGAGCCCCTTCTTCATGCCCATCGCGCGCAACGCGATGTTGTGGCTCTTGGATCCGGTGAAGTAGAGCAGGGCCGAGCCGTAGCTCCTGGACGGGACGACCCTCAGGTCGACCTGCAGGCCGGAAGTGAAGCGCACCGTGGCGCGCGTCTCGCCTTTTGCGGTGACGGCATCGACCTCGCTGTAGCGCGTGAACCTCTCGATGACGTCGGTGCCGTCCGTGGCCGAGACGAGGATGTCGATGTCCCCGACCGTCTCCTTTCGCCTGCGATAGCTTCCGGCGACCGCTACGCGTTCGACGCCGCGCGCGGTTTCGAGATGGCGCAGGAGCGGGGCGACGACCTGTTCGGCCGTGGCGAGACGCCAGCGTTGCTCGCGTTCGGCGCGGTGCTGCAGCGCCTCCTGGATGCTCTTCTCGAGCTTTTCGCCGAATCGGGGCAGTGCCCTCAGCCGGCCGGCGCGTGCCGCTTCGCCGAGCTCTTCGAGCGACTTGATCTTGAGGGTCTTGAAGATCGCCTTCACGCGTTTCGGTCCGAGGCCCGGTATTTCCGTGAGATCGGCGACGCCGGCCGGGAGCTTCTTCTTGATCTTTTCGAGCGCGTCGAAACGGCCGCTCGCGCAGATGGCTGCGATCTTTCCGGCGAGGTCCTTGCCGACCGCGGGAAGCTCCGACAGGTCCGCGCCCTCGGCCAGCATCTGGTTCACGTCGCGCGGCAGGTTCTCGATTGTGCGCGCCGCATTGTGATAGGCGCGAACGCGGAACGGATTGTCGCCTTCCATCTCGAGCAGGACGCCATAGCGGTTGAGGAGGTTGGCGATCTCGGCGTTGTGGATTTTCACGGCCGGCACGGGCACGGCGCGTCTCGCAGCCTCGCGCTCAGGCATGCGGCCGCGCATACGCACACCGGCGCCGCCTCGTGCACGAACTCCGGCCGAGGCGCGCGCCGGACCGGACGAGACGGCCGCGCGCATCAGCCGTCGAGCCACAGTTCGCGCACCTCCCGCGGCAGGGTCTGCAGCACATGCCGGATCTCGCCCGCGCTGATTTTGCGCGCCAGGAGATCGAAGGTGAGTTGCGCGGCGTCCGCCATGCTTTCCTCGACGGGATCGTTGCGGAACGACTCGTTCAGCTTCAGCAGGAACTCGTCGCGCGTGCAGCGGTGGTCGTGCGGCCTGGCGGGCCGCCAGCCCTCATAAAAGACACCGCGCAGGAGCGCGGGCAGCTGGGAGGCGAGATCGGCGATCTCGGCCGGCGGCAGGCAGTCGCGCAAGGCATGAAAGACCGCGCGCAGGAGACGGAAGGATCTCGGTCGGTTGTTCCATTTCAGCAGAGCGTCGAGTTCGTCGATCCACTCGTAGGTGTGCTGGACTGTCGTATCCAGCATCTCCAGGCCGTGCTGTGCCATCGTCGCCATCCTCCAGGGAATGTTGGCATTAGGACGCGCCCTTCGGGCTCATATCCTTGCGTTCGATCAATTTGCGCCGCCCGGTTCGCGCTAGCCTTGCGAAGCGTCCCGATTGGAGAAACCCCGCATGGAAACCCCGTTGCAGCTTCAGATTCAGGGGTTCGAATTGTCTTCGCATCTGCGCGACGTGGTCGATGCGAATGTTGCGAAGCTCGAGGAACATTACGGCCGCATCACGTCCTGCCGGATCGCGATTGCGGCGCCCGGCGCGCATCACCGGATGGGCGAGGCCTATGCGGTGAGCATCCGCATCGCCTTGCCGAACGGAAACGAGGTGAATGTCGGGCGAATTTCGGGTCGCGCGGACCGCAGGCAGGCGGACGTGACCTTCGCCGTCCATGACGCCTTCCGCCGCGCCGCGCGGCAGTTGCGCGACCGCGTGAGGAGGCTCGAAGGCAAGGTAAAGGCCGATGTCCGCCAGCCCGAGGCCCGCGTCTTGGACCTCGACCGGTCCCGGAATTGCGGCTTTCTCGTCACCGAGGACGGGCGCGAGATCTATTTCCACGCCAACAGCGTGCTGGGGCCCCACTTCGATCGCATGCAATCCGGCGATCGCGTCAGCTACCACGAGGAGATGGGCGAGAAGGGCCCGCAGGCCAGCACGGTACGCCTGCTCGGTGCGTCCGCACGGCGTTAGAAGGGGCTGGGCGCGGCCCCTCGCAAGCGCGACGCAGATGCTAATCCAAATCAATGTCGTGCTCTGCGAATTGTCGGAGCCTTTCTGAAATTCGAAAGGCGCGATCCGATGCCAGGCCAGATCATTCGCAAGCCGGTGATGTCCGGTGCGCAAGCGCCGAACCTGCGCGACTATGCGAAGTTGTGCGGGACGTTTTCCTGGTCCGATGCGCGCGCGCAGCTGGATGGGCTGCCCGGCGGAGGCCTCAACATCGCATACGAAGCGCTGGACCGCCACGTCGCAAAAGGCAATGGCGGCAGGCTGGCGCTGCGCTGGCTCGGCAAGAATGGAGGCCGGAAGGATTTCAGCTACGAAGACCTGGCCACGCTCACCAATCGCTTCGCGAACGTTCTTCGCGCCGCCGGTGCAGGGGCGGGCGACAAGGTGTTCTCTCTGGCAGGGCGCGTGCCGGAATTGTACATCGCCGCGCTCGGCACGCTGAAGAGCGGGTGCGTCTTCTCGCCTCTGTTCTCGGTGTTCGGGCCCGAGCCCGTGCGCACGCGGATCGAACGCGGCGATGGGCGCGTGCTGGTCACCTCCCGCGCGCTCTACGACAAGAAAGTGGCGCCATGGCGCGAAAGCGTTCCGGGCCTGAAGACCGTATTCCTGATCGACGCGGAGGACGGCGATCTGCCGTGCGGCACGCAGAGCCTTCCGGGCGCGATGAGGCAAGCAGCCGATGCGTTCAGCATCGCGGCAACCAAGCCGGACGACATGGCGCTGCTTCATTTCACCAGCGGCACGACGGGAAGACCGAAGGGCGCGATGCACGTGCATGAATCCGTCGTCGCCCATCACATCACCGGGAAATACGCGCTCGATTTCCATCCGGATGACGTCTTCTGGTGCACCGCCGATCCCGGATGGGTCACGGGAACGTCGTACGGAATCATTTCGCCGCTGACCAACGGCATCACGCTCCTTGTCGACGAGGCGGAGTTCGACGCGGGGCGCTGGTATCGCAATCTTCGCGAAGAGAACGTCACGGTCTGGTACACCGCGCCCACCGCTATCCGAATGCTGATGCGTGCGGGCAAGGAGATCGTCCCCCGGGGGACATTCGATCGCGTTCGTTTCCTGGCGAGCGTCGGGGAGCCGCTCAATCCCGAGGCTGTCGTCTGGAGCCAGGAAACCTACGGCAAGCCCTTTCACGACAATTGGTGGCAGACCGAGACCGGCGGAATCATGATCGCGAATTTCGCGGCCGAGGACATCAAGCCCGGTTCGATGGGCCGCCCGCTTCCAGGCGTCGAGGCGGCCATCGTGGAGCGGTCACCCGAGGGGTTGAAATTCGTGGACAGGCCGATGACAAGCGGCGAGCTCGCGCTCAAGCGCGGCTGGCCGTCCATGTTCCGCGGCTATCTGCACGAGGAAGAGCGCTACCGGAAGAACTTCGTCGGCGACTGGTATCTGACCGGCGATCTCGCGATGCGGGACGCCGACGGCTACTACTGGTTCGTCGGGCGGGCGGACGACGTGATCAAGTCGGCCGGCCATCTTATCGGGCCCTTCGAGGTTGAGAGCGTGCTGCTCGAAGTTCCTGCCGTTGCCGAGGCAGCCGTCATCGGTCTTCCCGATCCCGTCGCCGGCGAGACCGTGAAGGCTTTCGTGGCGCTCAATCCGGGCTACGAGCCCACAGAAGACCTGCGCAAGAGCATTCACGCCCATGCGCGCAGACGGCTCGGTCCCGCGATCGCGCCGAAGGAAATCGTGTTCCGCGCCGGCCTACCCCGGACGCGCAGCGGCAAGATCATGCGGCGCCTGCTCAAGGCGCGCGAGCTCGGACTGCCCGAAGGCGACATCTCCACGCTCGAAAGCGACGAAAAATGAGCACCACGCTCCCCAAGCTTCACCTGACCCGCGAAAGCCTGCTCGGCCTGCTTTGTCAGATGATCCGCGTCCGCCGCTTCGAGGAGAAATGCGACGAACTCTATCAGAGCGAGAAAATCAGGGGTTTCCTGCATCTGGCGATCGGCGAGGAGGCTGTGTGCACGGGCGTGATGGCGGCGCTTGCGCCGGACGACGCCGTCGTCGCGACCTATCGCGAGCATGGCCATGCGCTGGTGCGCGGCGTGCCTGCCACGGCAATCATGGCGGAGATGTACGGCAAGCGCGAGGGCTGCTCGCGCGGCCGCGGCGGCTCGATGCATCTCTTCAGTGCGCAGCACCGCTTTTATGGCGGCTATGCGATCGTCGGCGGCGGACTGCCATTGTCCGCGGGCATCGCACTGGCCGACAAGATGCGCGGCGAGCGCAAGGTGACGTGCTGCTTCTTCGGCGAAGGCGCCGCCGCCGAAGGCGAGTTCCACGAGACGATGAATCTTGCCGCGTTGTGGAAGCTGCCGCTTCTCTTCGTCTGCGAGAACAACCTTTATGCCATGGGTACGCGGCTCGAATTGTCGGAATCCGAACCCGACATCCATGCCAAGGCGCAGGCCTACAAGGTACAATCCGAAATCGTGGACGGCATGGATGTCGTCGCGGTGAACGCCGCGGCGATGCGGGCGGTCAAGAGGATCCGCGAAGGCGGCGGGCCGCAGCTGCTCGAGTGCCGGACCTACCGTTTCCGGGCGCACTCCATGTTCGATCCGCAGTTCTACCGCACCAAGGCGGAGGTCGAGGAATGGAAGAAGCGCGACCCGATTCTGCTGCTCACGCAATGGATGAGGTCGACCGGCCTTCTGCATCCCGATGAGCTTGCCGGAATCGAGCGCAAGGCCGAAGCCGAGGTGAACGAGGCCGTCGCCTTCGCGGAAGGCGCACAATGGGAGCCGGTAGAGGAGCTCGCGCGCGCGGTGTATGCGGAGAAGAGATCATGACCGAGGTCACTTATCGCGAAGCTTGCCGCTCGGGTATCCGCGACGCGCTCCTGCGCGACGACCGCGTCTTCCTGATGGGCGAGGATGTCGGCCGCTATGGCGGCTGCTACGGCGTGACGAAAGGCCTGCTCGAGGAATTCGGACCCGAACGCATTCGCGACACGCCGCTCTCGGAGTCCGGATTCACCGGCATGGGAATCGGCGCGGCGATGAACGGCATGCGCCCCATTGTCGAGATCATGACGGTGAATTTCTCGATGCTGGCCTTCGACCAGATCGTCAACAACGCCGCCACCATCCGCCACATGTCGGGCGGACAATTCGGTGTGCCGGTGGTCATCCGCATGGCGACCGGCGCCGGGCGCCAGCTCGCCGCCCAGCATTCGCACAGCTTCGAGAATCTCTACGCGCATATCCCGGGACTGAAAGTGCTGACGCCCGCCACGCTCGAGGACGCGCGCGGCATGCTCTGGACCGCGCTCGAGGATCCCGACCCCGTGCTGATCTTCGAGCATGTGATGCTCTACAACATGACGGGCGAGCTCGCGGCGGAAAACCGGCCCGTCGCCATCGACAAGGCCCAGGTGCGTCGCGCGGGCAAGGATGTGAGCCTGATCACCTATGGCGGCTCGCTTACGAAGGCGATGGAAGCCGCACGACAGCTCGCGGAAAACAAGGTGGAGGCGGAAGTGGTCGATCTGAGGAGCCTGCGACCTCT
>Ga0335083_10009659_pt1 | contig 11698 bp, 8 predicted proteins | sample Lox_Sample_42_FD_206716 | JGI IMG/M metagenome (GOLD analysis project Ga0335083, IMG submission 206716) | Soil microbial communities from Loxahatchee National Wildlife Refuge, Florida, United States - Lox_Sample_4.2 | ecosystem: Environmental > Terrestrial > Soil > Wetlands | place: USA: Florida... | reverse complement strand
CGACCCGGAAGCGCTGCTGAACCGGATCCCAGGTGCGCGCCAGGCCGCCGGTGAAGCGGGCCGGGAAGACGATCCGCTCCACCCGGGGCTGCATGGCGAACGGGCCCTTGGGCTGGAGGTCCCGGATGGCGATGCGCAGCGCCTGCTCGGCGGTGAGGCGCGGCTCGCCGCCGACGCGCACCTCCGGCAGGACGCTGCGGGTGAGCGTCTTCACCTCGCCGTCGGGCCGGGCGTGGACGATGGCCTCGCCTCCCCACACCCGGTAGCCGGCGTGCTCCTGGTCGAAGCGGACCACGGTGACGCCCTGCCCGTTGACCAGCGAGGTGCGGGTGCGGAAGCCATCCGCGTCGCCGAGATGCAGGCCGGACCGCATGGCCACCAGCGCCGACTGCGCGCGCGTGACCTGCGCCGAGGGCGCGGTGCTCATCGCCGAGGGGCCGTGGGCCGTCGCCAGCGCGCCGAGGAGGACGAGCAGCGCGGGTCGTGGCATGACGCGGCGGAGAAATCGGTGCATCGTTGCTCCCGTTAGAAAAGGGGCGCGCCTTCAACCACGAGTGGGGCCCCTCTGTGGAACCGCATTGGTCTGGGGCAAGAATGACCCACCTGGACTCCAACTCTTTGAAATTATTCGGCAAGCGCTTCCGGCACGGCTTCACCGAGCTGTGGCTGACCTTCCGCGCCGTGCGCAGAGATCGGCTCGCCTGGCGCCGATACCTGCGCTGGTGCACCGTCCAGGCGCTGGTCACCGTCGCCGCCGCCGGCGTGTCTCTCTCCACGGCCCGGAAGTCGTCGGAGGAGCTCCGCGAGGAGCGGGTGCGACGGGCCCTGGAGCAGGTGGCGGCGGTGAGCAGCGCAGAGCCGGGGGCCGCCGTGGCAGTGCCGGCGCGCGCGCCGCGGCATCCGGCGCGGCCTGCCTCGGCCGGCAAGAAGGCACAGCCCGCGCCGCCTGCCCCCGCCACGAGGAAGGCCGAGCCCACCCCGCCCCCTCCGGCGGCGGCGCAGGACGACGCCGAGGACGAGGACGACGAGTCGACGGACGAGCCCGCCCCAAAGGGCTCGCCCGCGGTGCTCGGCGCGCGCCGTGCCCAGACCCCGGTCGCCACACCGGCCGAGCTGCGGACGGCGCTCGACGCGCTGCAGACCGGCATCGCCGAGCTCTCCCGCGAGGGAGGCGCCACCGCCGTCCGCCGGGACAGGGCCTTCCAGCGCTCACGCAAGGCGCTGGACAAGCAGCTCGATGTTCTCGAGCGGGCGGCGGAGAAGATTCCCCTCACCCCCGAGGACCGGGCCGCGCTCATCCGCGCCGGGGCCGAGTTGGACGTCCTCGAGCAGCGCACCAAGCCCGGCTTCTGGGATTCGGCGCTGGCCCTGGTCCTCTCCATTTACGGGGCGCTGAGCCTGGTCCAGGCGGGGGTCATCGCCCTATCGCGCGACTACCATGCGGTCATCGCAAGGGATGCCAGCCTGCTCCTCGGCGTGGCCCCGGAGGACCCGCCGATGGTTCCCCGGGTCCGGCTCAACGTCGCCTGGGTGCGGCGCAAGCTCAAGCAGCGGACCCGGAGCCTGATGGTCTTCTTGCCGGGCCTCGGTCTGCTCACCCTGGCGGCGATGCCCTTCCCCTACCGGGCCACGGTGACCAGCGTGCTCACCGCCGCCTGGGCCGCCTACTGGTGGGTGGTGTGGACGGCGAGCAAGAGCGCCCGCGCCTGGGAGCGGGAAGGCGTCGCCCGGCCGCCGTGGTTCCTCCGCCTCTGGCACGCCAGGCTGGCGTCCCTGCCGGTGGTGGGCGGGCTGGCGCGCGGCGTGGAGCGCATCTGGGCCCGCCTCACCCGGTCCGTCTTCTCACCGGCCGAGGCGGTGGAGGCCCAGCCGGTGGAGTTCGCCGGGCTGGCGGCGGCGCGCGCCCTGCAGCTCATCCCGCTGGTCAAGCTCTACGTCCGCCCGCTCGTGCCGGTGGCGGCGGCCCGGCTCATGGCCGAGCGCGCCCCCCGCGCCGAGCTGGTCGGAACCTTCGAGGACCGCGCGGCCCTCGTCGCCCACCAGGCCGCGGTTCCGGCCAGCCCGAGCGCCATCCAGGCCCGGGACGTCGTCTGAGAGGCACCGCCGGCTACCCGAGCGCACGCACCACCAGCAACACCGCGCCGTAGGTCAGCGCCGCGACCAGCGCCGCGGCCGGGATGGTGAACACCCAGGCCCAGACGATGCGGCCGGCGACGCCCCAGCGCACCGCCTTCCAGCCCCGGATGGACCCCACCCCGACGATGGCCCCGCTGATGGTGTGGGTGGTGGAGACGGGGATCCCCGCCGCCGCAACGGCCATCAGGGTCACCCCGCCTCCGGTCTCGGCGCAGAAGCCGTCGATGGGCTGCAGCTTGGTGAGGCTGTGGCCCATCGTCTTGACGATGCGCCATCCCCCGAAGAGGGTGCCCAGCGCGATGGCCGCATTGCAGGACAAGATGATCCACCAGTCGACGTGAAACGGCCGGTCCGCCCACACCGTGCCGAAGAGGATGACGGCGATGATGCCCATCACCTTCTGGGCGTCGTTGGTCCCGTGGCCGAAGGAGAAGATGCCCGAGGAGACGAGCTGGAGGCGGCGGAACCACTGGTCGACCCGGAACGGCGGCTGGCCCCGGACCACCCAGCTGGTGGCGATGCGCATCGCGCCTCCGAGCAGCACGCCGAGGAGCGGGGAGAGCACGATGAAGGCGGCGATCTTGGCGATGCCGCTCAGCACCAGCCCGTCTCTCCCCAGGGCCGGGAGGCTGGCCCCGATCATCCCGCCGGCCAGGGCGTGCGACGACGAGGAGGGAAGCCCGGCGTACCAGGTGAGGAGGTTCCAGACGATGGCGCCGATCAGCGCCGCGGAGATGACCGAGAGGACCATCTCCGGGCCCTTCCCCCGGAGCAGGTCGAAGGAGATGACCCCCTTCCCGATGGTGTTGGCCACCTTCACCCCGCCGCCGAAGGCGGCGGCGAAGTTCCAGAACGCCGCCCAGGCCACCGCCAGGCGCGGGGAGAGGACCCGGGTGGAGACGACGGTGGCGATGGCGTTGCCCGCATCATGAAAGCCGTTGATGAAGTCGAAGACCAGCGCCAGGGCGACGATGGCCACCACCGAGGCGAGGAGGAGCATGCTCAGGCGTGCTCCAGCACCACGCCCTCGATGAGGTTGGCCAGGCTCTGACACTTGTCGGTGCCGGTCTCGATGATGTCGTAGATCTCCTTCCACTTGATGACGGTGAGGGGATCCACTCCGCTCTTGAAGAGCTGAGCCACGCCGTGCCGGAGCACGTCGTCGGCCTGGGACTCGAGGGACTTGATCTCCTCGCAGCCGGCGAAGATGCGCTCCCGGTTCTTCAGCTCCCGCAGCAGGGAAACGACCTCCTGGACCTTCAGGGTGCAGGCCAGGAGCAGGCGCGCCAGCTCGGTGCAGTCGGGGAGGGGCCGGGAGATCTCGTAGTAGCTCAGACGGCTGGCCGCGGCGTCGATGAGGTCGAGCACGTCGTCGATGCTGGAGAGGAGGCGGTGCATCTGCGCCCGGTCGAAGGGGGTGATGAAGTGCTTGTTGAGCCGGATGAAGGCGGCGTGGGTGACCGAGTCCCCCCGGTGCTCGACGTCCTTGATCGACCGGACCCTCCCCGGGATGTCCTGGAGGTCGGTGAGCAGCAGATGGAGCAGCCTCGCCCCCTCCACCGTGGCCTGGCACTGGGCGTCGAAGTCGTCGAAGAACGCATCGCCCTTCGGCATCAGCCATTCGAGCAAGGCGTCACCCTCCCCGGCCAGGTGGCATCCGACGCGTGCCGGGAGGGGGGGGGTTAGCACATCCCGGGGCGCCGGCGTCAGACCGCGGCGATGACCCGGGTCGGGACGCGGACCTCGAAGGTGGTGCCCTGGCCGACCTTGCTCTGGACCTGGATCCGTCCGCCCAGCTTCTGGACCACGGCCACGCTCAGGCCGATCCCCGTCCCCACGCCCACCGGCTTGGTGGTGAAGAAGGGCTCGAAGATGCGGGCCTGCTGCTCCTCGGGGATGCCCACCCCGGTGTCGGAGACGCCGAGCAGGGACTCCCACCCGTCCACGCCGGTGAAGACGCGGATCTCGTGCTGGCGGGGGTCCCGGTCGTCGAGCGCCTGCAGCGCGTTGACCAGGAGGTTCATCACCACCTGATGCAGCTTGCCCTTCGGTGCGCGGTCGACGGGGGCGGGGCGGAGATCCTTCACCACCCGGGCCCGGCTCTGGAGCTCACGCTCGGTGAGGAGCAGGGTGGAGGCGGCGATGTCCGCCAGGTCCACCGGCTCGAGCACCTGGTTCTCGTCGGCGCGGCTGAAGACCTTGAGCTCCTGGACGATGGTGCGCACCCGCTGGCCGCCCTCGGCCGTCTCGTTGATCAGGGCATCGATGTCGGCCAGCGTCTCGCGGAAGCCGATGCTCACCTCCAGCTCCTGGCCCCGGCCCGGTGACTCCCGGTAGGCGGAGATGACGCGCTTCACATCGTCCACGTAATTCCGGAGCGAGGTGAGGTTGCTGAGGATGAAGGCCAGGGGATTGTTGATCTCGTGGGCCACGCCGGCGGCGATCTGCCCGATGGCCGCCAGCTTCTCGCTCTGCGCCAGCTGGGCCACCAGCCGCCGGTCGCGCTCGGCATCGGCGAGGCGGATCAGGTTCCGCACCCGGGCCACCAGCGCCCGCCGCTGGATGGGCTTGTGGAGGTACTCGTCGGCGCCGGCCTCCAGCCCCTTCAGCTCGCTGTCGGCGTCGTTGAACTCGGCGGTGAGGAAGATGACCGGCATCCGGGCATAGGCCTTGTTCTCGCGCAGCCGCCGGCAGACCTCGAAGCCGTCCATGTGGGGCATGCGGATGTCGAGCAGGACCAGGTCCACGCCCCCCTGCTCCACGCGCTCCAGGGCCTCCGGGCCGCCGTTGGCCCCCAGGACCCGGAACCCCTCCGCCTTGAGGTAGGCCTGCACCAGCCGGACGTTGGCCGGCTCGTCGTCGACGACCAGGACCTGGGGCGGCTCGTCACGTCGCGCCTCGGGCCCCTCGTCGTACCGGCCTTTCAGCATCGGCTGGCTGCCCTTCGAGGTCACGGCTCCCTGGGGAGGATGGCGGACGTCGGCCGGCGTCGCAACTTCGGCTTCGTCGCCGGAGGCCATCGGACCTACACCGGAGCACCGTGCGTGCCACGGCCGCTCGCGTCACCCCAAGTGCGCGAGACGACGGCCCTCCGCTGCCGATGCGGGTGGGTCAATCGCCGTCGCCGCGTCAGCGCCGACCCGGGGGAGGAAGCCGGCCAGGTCCGCCGGAAGCGGGGCGGAGAAGGCCACCCTCTCGCCGGTGAGCGGGTGAGGGAGGGCGAGGTGCGAGGCGTGGAGCGCGTGGCGGGGAAGGCGGAGCCGCGCCCAGGCCTCCGGCTCCAGGCAGTGCCGGCTGAACCGGTCGAAGTAGCCGGGGTCCGGTCCGTACATCTTGTCGCCCACCAGCGGGTGGCCGGCGAGCGCCAGGTGGGCTCGGATCTGGTGCTGGCGCCCGGTCCGCGGAAAGCAGCGCAACAGAGCGAGGCGCGCCCCCTCGCGCACGAAGCGCCGCTCGACCCGGAAGCAGGTGCGGGCCGGGCGACCGGCCGGGTCGACCCGCACCGCGATGCGGATCGCCGCCGTGCCCTCGGCGAGCGGGGCATCGACGCTGAACGCGTCGTCGTCCGGCCAGCCCTCGACGATGGCCTGGTACTCCTTCTCCACCTCGCCGCCCTGGAAGGCCCGCATCAGGGCGCGCGACGCCTCGGCGGTGCGGCCGCAGACGAGCAGCCCCGAGGTCTCCCGGTCGAGGCGGTGCGCCGGGTGGGCCTGGAACCCGGCTCCGTGGCGGCGGCGGAGCAGCGCCACCAGCGTCCCGTGGTGGTAGCGCGCGGTGGGGTGAATGGGGAGGCCGGCCGGCTTGTCGAGGACGAGCAGCGCCTCGTCCCGGTAGATCTCGTCCACCGCGTCCGGGGTCGGTGGCTCGGCCAGGGAGCGGCGGCGCAGGCGGAAGCTGAGCCCGGGCCAGACGCGCGTGCTGGGCTTGAGCGGGTGATCGCTCACCACCGCGGTCCGAAGGATGCGCTGCAGGCGTGAACGCGACAGCCGGCGAATCTTCTCGCGGAGGTATACATCGAGGCGCCAGCCGGCGTAGTTCGGCTCGACGGTGAACGCGACCTCCACGACGCCTTCGTCCACTTCGTCTATCCTCCGCCCCATGCCGAGGGAGGTCCTAGCGGCGCTGGCGCTGTTTGTCACCTCCGCGTCCGCCGCGCCGCCCCAGACCCTGGCCGTGGTGGAGGTCAACGCCCCGCCGATGATGCAGGGCCTGGCCCAGCAGATCGGTCAACAAGTCTTGTCCATCGCCCGCGCCCAGGGGATGACGGTGGTTCCTCCCGAGGAGATCGATTCGTTCCTCGGCGCGAAGAAGTCCCTGGCCCTCAAGCAGTGCGGCGGCTCCGCGGGCTGCGTCGCGGCGAGCCTGGCCGAACTTCCGGTCAGCCGCGCCGTGGTGGGGACGCTGTCGCGCGACGAGACGCACTACCTGGTCCACCTCTGGCTCCTCTCCCTCACCCCTCCGGCGGTGGTGACCGAGGTGGACCGGGCCATCCTCATCGCCTCGCGCAGGCTCCAGCAGGACGTGGCCGCGGCCATCCCCGGCCTGCTGCGCGGACAGCAGGAGGCCCTGGGAACGCTGGTCGTGGAGACGGCAGTGCCGGGCGCGGAGGTGACCCTGGACGGCGAGCCGGCGGGGAAGACGCCGGTCAGCCGGACGCTCAAGCCGGGGAAGCACGAGATCCACGTGGAGTCCCCGGGCTTCTACCCGGTCGACCGGCTGGTCTCGGTGGAGCCCGGCGCGACCACGCGAGACACGGTCCGGCTGGTGGCCATTCCCGGGGCGGGGACGGCGGCGCTGGCGCTGCCTCCCGGCGCGAAGCCGGAGCCGGCGCAGAGTGGCGGCTTCCGCGTGCCGGTGGCGGGCTGGGTGGCGCTCGGGGTGGGGGCTGGCGCGGCGGTGGCCGGGACCTGGCTGGCCATCGCCTCGCACAACACCGAGAACGACCTCCAGGCCGGCTACAACCCGGCGCGCAACACCTACCAGGGGAGCTACTCGCAGGCGGTGAGCGGTCAGAACCAGGCCACCTGGGCGAACGTCTGCTTCGGCATCGCCGGGGCGGGACTGGTGACTTGGGGCATCCTCACCTGGATCGCCAGCAGCGCTCCGGCCGAGCCGGCGGCGCCGCACGCGTCGGTGGGCATGGGGCCGAAGGGCGTCTCCCTCGCCGTGTCGGGGAGCTTCTGATGGCCGCGGCGGCTACCCGGACGAGCGCGAGGACGAAGACGTATCGCCCGGCGAGACCTTTCTGTCAGACCCCTGAACGGCTCGCCAGCGGGCCCGGAGCTTGCCGGAATCGACCTCATGCGTGGCGGACGGGGCGGTAGCTGAATGCGTCCTCAGGGGCAGCGGCTCTTGTGGGCGGTCGCCGCGGCGGCGGTGGTCGTGCTCGCCCAATGCAGCTTCGGCATCGACCCCGACCAGGGCCACTTCGCCTGCGCCGTGGCGGCCGACTGCGCCGGGGGGCAATGGTGCGTGGTTCCGACCGACGGTGGGACCGGCTACTGCTACCCGCTGGACCAGTGCGCGCCGGACGACTGCTCCATCCCCCAGTGCCTGGGCGAGTCCTGCGTGGCCGACGGTGGGCCGCAGAGGTGCGTGGAGCGCGTGCTGCTCGCCGACGGCGGCGTGGTCGACGCCGGGTCGGCCGATGCCGGCGCGCTGGACGGGGGACAGGTCGTCTACGGCTGCGCCTTGCCCTGAGCCCCGGCCGCGGCGGCGCGCTGGTAGACGTCCGGCCGGCGGATCTCCATCGCCCGGTCCGCAGCGGCCGGCTTGAAGCCATGCCGCCGGTAGAGCTCGTGCATGTCACGGGTGGCCAGGTTCCACCGCCGCAGCCCCTGGAGCTCGGGGTGAGCCATCACCGCGGACATCAGGGCGTCGGCGATGCCCCGCCTCCGGTGGCTCTCCACGACGAAGACGTCGCAGACCCAGGCGAAGGTGGCGCGGTCGGTCACCACCCGGACGAACCCCACCTGGCGCGCGCCGTCGTACGCCCCGAAGCAGATCGAGCTCCGGATGGACCGCTCGACGATGTCGCGGGGAATGCCCGCCGCCCAGTACGAGCCGCGGAGGAAGTCGTGGATCACGCCGACGTCGAGCCGCGCCGGGTCGGTGCTGATCTCGATGCCGGCCGGAGGAGGTCGGGTCATCCGGGGAACGTGCCACGGATGGGCGGGGCGCGGCAGCACAGTCGACGGGTGCGCCACCCGGGGCAACACCCAGCTCCGACCGGCTCGCTCCTCCTGCCCCTTCCGCGGCCCCAGTGGGCTCGCCCGAGCGGTTCCCTGGGGCCGCGGCGACCTCGCCGTCCCTCGCTCCCTCAGCGCGCCGTCTCCTCGGCGGCGTAGCATGCCCCTGCCGATTCTCGCCGAGGCGCCGCCATGCCCATCACCCCCCTGAAGAAGGTCATGTGCGCCAACCGCGGGGAGATCGCCATCCGCGTCTTCCGGGCCTGCAACGAGCTCGGCATCCGCACCGTCGCCATCTACAGCGACGAGGACCGGGTCAACGAGCACCGGCACAAGGCGGACGAGGCGTACCGCGTCGGCCACGGGAAGCGGCCGGTGGAGGCCTACCTGGGCATCGAGGAGATCCTCGACGTGGCCCAGGCCGCCGGCGTGGACGCCATCCACCCCGGCTACGGCTTCCTCGCCGAGAACGCCGACTTCGCCGAGGCGTGCGAGCGCCGGGGCGTCCGCTTCCTCGGGCCGCGGTCGGGCGTGGTGCGCCTGATGGGCGACAAGGTGGCGGCCAAGCAGCTGGCCGCCCGGGTCGGGGTGCCAGTGGTGCCCGGCGCCACCCTCGACGGCTCGGAGGCGCAGATGCTCGCCTCGGCGCGGGACTTCTTCGAGAAGAACGGGCCGACGCTGGTCAAGGCCGCCCACGGCGGCGGCGGGCGCGGGATGCGGGTGGTGCGCGAGGCCGCCGAGCTGGAGCGCTCGCTGACCGCGGCCCGGTCCGAGTCGCAGGCCGCCTTCGGCAGCCCGGCGGTCTTCCTCGAGCGGTACCTCCCGCGGGTGCGCCACGTCGAGGTCCAGGTGCTGGGGGACCTGCACGGGAGCCTGGTCCACCTCCACGAGCGCGAGTGCTCGGTGCAGCGGCGCTACCAGAAGATCATCGAGATCGCCCCGGCTCCGAACCTGGCCGATCCGGTCCGCCAGCGGCTCTTCGACGCGGCGCTGAGGCTGATGCGGGCCGCGGAGTACACCAGCGCCGGGACGGTGGAGTTCCTCGTCGCCGGCGAGGACATCTACTTCATCGAGGTCAACGCCCGGCTCCAAGTCGAGCACACCTGCACCGAGCAGGTCACCGGCGTGGATCTGGTCCAGGCGCAGCTGCGCATCGCCGAGGGCCACGCCCTGAGCTCCCCGGAGATCGGCATCCAGAGCCAGTCCGCCATCCAGCCGCGCGGCTACGCGGTGCAGCTGCGGGTGACCACCGAGGACCCGGCGAACAACTTCCTCCCCGACGCCGGCACCATCCAGGCCTGGCGGCCGGCCACCGGATTCGGCATCCGGCTCGACGGCGGGAACGGTTACCCGGGCGCGGTCATCTCCCCCTCCTACGACTCGCTGCTGGTGAAGATGATCGCCTATGCGCCCACCTTCCGGGGCGCGGTGCGCAAGGGGCAGCGGGCGCTGCGCGAGTTCCGCATCCGCGGGGTGAAGACCAACCTCCACTTCCTGGAGAACGTGCTCCAGTCGGAGCAGTTCCTGAAGGGCGAGACCTACACCCGCTTCATCGAGGAGACCCCTTCCCTCTTCCAGTTCGCGCCGCGCCGGGACCGGGCGACCAAGCTGCTCCAGTACCTGGGCGAGGTGATCGTCAACGGCCACCCCACCGTGCCCCGGGCACTGCGCCGGCGGTCGCGGGAGTTCGTCCCGCCGCGGGTGCCGGACCTTCCTCCCGGACCTCCCCCCAGCGGGACGAAGCACATCCTCGACCAGAAGGGGCCGCGCGGGCTGGCCGACTGGGTGAAGGCGCAGAAGCGGGTGCTCCTCACCGACACCACCATGCGCGACGCGCACCAGAGCCTGCTCGCCACGCGGCTGCGTACCACCGACCTGCTCCGCATCGCCCCGGCCACGGTGCGGCTGGCGCCCAGCCTCTTCTCGCTCGAGTGCTGGGGCGGGGCCACCTTCGACACCGCCTACCGCTTCCTCAACGAGGACCCCTGGGCCCGCCTGCGCGCGCTGCGGGCAGCGGTGCCCAATCTCCTCCTCCAGATGCTCCTCCGGGGCGCCAACGCCGTCGGCTACACCAGCTACCCGGACAACGTGGTGGAGGCCTTCGTCGACGAGGCGGCCGAGGCGGGCATCGACATCTTTCGCGTCTTCGACTCGCTCAACGACCTGGACTCGATGGAGATCAGCGTCCGGCGCATCCTCCGCACCGGCAAGGTGGCCGAGGTGGCCATGTGCTACACCGGCGACGTCTCCAACGAGAAGCGTCCCAAGTACGACCTCGCCTACTACGCGGATCTGGCCAGGCGCATCGAGGACATGGGCGCGCACTTCCTGTGCATCAAGGACATGGCCGGGCTGCTCCGGCCCCGGGCGGCGGCCTTCCTCATCGACCGGCTCAAGGAGGCGACCAGCCTTCCCATCCACCTCCACACCCACGACACCTCCGGCAACGGCGGCGCGGCCTACCTGGTGGCCATCGACCACGGGGTGGACATCGTGGACTGCGCCTTCGCGCCGATGGCCGGGCTGACCAGCCAGCCGTCGATGAATGCGCTCGTCTCGGCGCTGCGCGGGCACCCTCGCGACACCGGCTTCACCAACAAGCTGCTCCAGCCGCTGGCCAACTACTGGGAGGACGCGCGCGAGCCGTACAGCCCCTTCGAGTGCGGGCTGAAGAGCTCCACCTCCGAGGTCTACTACCACGAGATTCCGGGCGGTCAGTACTCGAACCTCCGCCCCCAAGTTTCCGAGCTGGGCCTGCTCCACCGGTGGAACGACGTGAAGGACGCCTTCGCGGTGGTGAACATGCTCGCCGGCGACATCCCCAAGGTGACGCCGTCCTCGAAGATGGTCGGCGACCTGGCCATCTTCCTGCTCAAGAACGACCTGCTCGTCAAAGGCCCGACCTTCGACGCCACCGTGGCCGCCACCCGCGCCCGCGTGCTGGCCGAGGCGCCGCGGCTGGACTTCCCCACCAGCGTGGTCGGCTACTTCCAGGGCCAGCTGGGCAATCCTCCGGGAGGCTTCCCCGAGGACCTGCGGCGGGCGGTGCTCAAGGGGCTGCCGGTGGTGGAGGGGCGGCCGGGCGCGAGCCTCCCGGCGATGGACCTGGAGGCCCTTCGCTCCCGGCTCTCCGAGCGGACCGGGCGGCCGGCGCGCCGCGACGAGGCGCTCTCCGCCGCGCTGTACCCGCGGGTGATGGACGAGTTCCTCGACGCCTATGCGCGCTTCGAGGACGTCTCCATCCTCGACACCCCGCTCTACTTCTACGGGCTGGAGGTGGGGCAGGAGGTGTGGGTGGACATCGAGCCGGGGAAGACGCTGGTCATCTCGCTCTCCGCGGTGGGCGAGCCGGACGAGACCGGGATGCGCACCGT
>Ga0335083_10009658_pt1 | contig 11699 bp, 8 predicted proteins | sample Lox_Sample_42_FD_206716 | JGI IMG/M metagenome (GOLD analysis project Ga0335083, IMG submission 206716) | Soil microbial communities from Loxahatchee National Wildlife Refuge, Florida, United States - Lox_Sample_4.2 | ecosystem: Environmental > Terrestrial > Soil > Wetlands | place: USA: Florida... | reverse complement strand
ACGATGACGTCGGGCACTGCGGCATCGTTGTTCGGTGCCATGATGTGACAGCCGGCGACGCCGGGAATATCGGCGAGCTCGCGCACCATCTCGACGCAGATGCGGCGGCCCTCGGCGGCGGGATCGCCGGCCTTCTCCATGCGGTCGACGATCGCCTGCGGGATGATGGCGCCGAACAGCTTCTCGCGGATCCACAGCGCCGACTTGGCCGAGCGCAACGGCACGATGCCGATGAGCAGCGAGAGCTTGTCGGTGAGGCCGTGCTCGGCGAGCCGCGCCACGTAGCGGCGCACGACGCCGGCATCCATGCAAAACTGGGTCTGGGCGAATTGCGCGCCGGCGCCGATCTTGGCGGCAAGCGAGGCCGGCTGCCAGTCGGGTTTGGGATCGATCGGGCTATCGGCGGCGCCAAGGAAGAAGGAAGCCGAGCCCGCGACCTTGCGCCCGGACGGCAACTCGCCGGCGTCGCGCAGTTTGCGCGCCGTCTCCAGCAACACCCGCGAATCGATGTCGAACACCGCCTTGGCGTCGGGCTGGTCGCCGGCGCTGGGATCATCGCCGCGCAGCATCAGGAGATTGTGGATGCCGAGCGCCGCGGCGCCCATGAGGTCGCTCTGCAGCGCGATGCGGTTCCTGTCGCGGCAGGTCATCTGCAGGATCGGCTCGATCCCCTCGCCGAGCAAAATCGGCGCCGCGGCGAGTGAGGCGAGATGCGGCCGCGCGCCGGCGCCGTCGGTGAGATTGACCGCATCGGCAAGGCCCTTGAGCGGGATCGCCTTGGCGAGCAGGTCGGCTTTATCGAAGCTGACCGGCGGCGTTACCTCCGCCGTTACCACAAAGCGCTTCTGGCGCAGCTTTTCCTGAAGGGTCATGGGCGGCCCAAGCAGCAGAATCCGGTAGACCTTGCAAGCATAACAGTGCGAGCGATATAGGCATCGGGCGTTTGCGCCGCACAGCCATACGGGACGGACATGCCATTGCTGGCGAAATCCCTGGACGAGGCGCTTGCTATCGTCAAAGACGGCTGCCTGCTGGTGGTGCCGCGCGAGGTTTCCGGCGTGCCGATGGCGGCGACGCGCGCGCTCGTTTGCCGCCATGTGAAAAAGCTGCATCTGGTGGCGCTGCCGACGTCGAGCCTGCAGGCCGATCTGCTCATCGGCGCCGGCTGCATCGAGACGCTGGAGACAAGCGCGGTCAGCCTCGGCGAATTCGGTCCGGCGCCGCGCTTCACCGCCGCCGTCACCGCGGGCGCAATCAAGATGAAGGACGCGACCTGCCCGGCGCTGCACGCGGCGCTGCAGGCGGCGGAAAAGGGCGTGCCGTTCATGCCGCTGCGCGGGCTGATCGGCTCGGATGTGCTCGCCTATCGAGACGACTGGCGCATCATCGACAATCCCTATGGCAATTCCGATCCGATCGTGCTGCTGCCGGCGATCAAGCCGGACGTGGCGCTGTTGCATGCACCGATGGCCGACCGGCACGGCAATGTGTGGATCGGGCGCACGCGCGAATTGATGACGATGGCGCACGCCGCGGAGAAGACGGTCGTGACTATCGAGCGCATCGTCGACAACGATCTGCTGGCCGATCCGGTGTTGAGCGCGGGCACGTTGCCGGGCTTCTATGTCGAGGCGATCGCGGTTGCTGAACACGGCGCCTGGCCGCTGCCGCTGCCCGACCATTACGGCGCCGACGCCGAACATCTCGCGCTCTACGCGAAGATGGCAGCGACCGAACAAGGCTTTGCCGATTATCTCGACAGGTATGTGTATGCGAAGCGCGCGGCGTGATGTTGTTATCCCTCCCCTGCAGGGGGAGGGTGGCGAGCGAAGCGAGCCGGGTGGGGCTCATCGCTCGCAGCAAAGTCTGCCCCCACCCGTCTTCGCACTGCGCGCGAAGACACCCTCCCCGCAAGCGGGGAGGGATAAGTGACCTTCCGCCCCGAAGAACTGCTTGCCGACGTCATCGCGCGGCTGATCGGCGACGTGCGCCACGTCGCGGTCGGCAATGCCTCGCCGATCCCGGCCACGGCGGCGCTGCTCGCGCGCGAGCAGAACGGAAACGGGCGGCCTTATGTGTCGCTGCTGCAAAGCCGCAAGCATAATTTCTGGACCGACGGCGCGCGCGAACTGTTCGACTGCGCGGGGCAGGGCCGCATCGACGTATTCTTTTTGTCGGGCGGCGAGATCGACGGCCAAAGCAACGTCAATCTCGTGAGCATCGGCGACTACGCGCATCCCAAGGTGCGCTTCCCCGGCTCGTTCGGCTCGGCCTATCTCTATTACGTCGTGCCCAAAGTCATATTGTTCCGCACCGAACATTCGCGGCGCACTTTGGTGCCGAAGGTCTCCTTCATCAGTGCGCCCGGAACGAGCGATCCGAATGTGTTCCGCACCGGCGGACCGATCGCGCTGGTCACCAACCGCTGCCTGTTCACGTTCGGCAACGGTCGCTTCACGCTCGCCAGCGTGCACCCCGGCCACACGATCGAGGAGGTGATCGAGCACACCGGCTTCGACTTCGACCGGCCGGAGAGCGTGCCGGAAACACAGGCCCCCTCGCCCGCCACGCTGAAACTCATGCGCGAAGTCGTGGCGCCGCAGCTTGCCGAGGTCTATCCGCAGTTCGCGGCGCAAGTGTTCGGCACGGGCTCGCCGGCTTTGACCGGCTGAAAATTAATTTGAAAGTGAGGCAGCCTCGCTTCCCTCTCCCCTCGTGGGAGAGGGCGGCAAGCCGGAGCGATAGCGAAGGCGAGCCGGGTGAGGGGGCCGCCAGTCGCGGTACGCACCCCCTCACCCGCCCTCGCTTCGCTCGGGCACCCTCTCCCACGAGGGGAGAGGGAAAAAGAGAGTTCGCCGCGCCACCCAGCCCCTTCCACCTCCGGGCCTCGAACGGCTACTGTTTCCGGCGAAAAATCAACAACGAGGAAATGCCACGTGAAAACGGTTGAAGCGGCGGTGATCGGGGTGGGCTGGGTCGGCGGCACGCGGGCGGAGACGCTGGCGCGCACGGCGCTGGTGGACAAATTGCATCTCTGCGAAATCCGCCCCGACCGCCTCGCCGAGGTGAAGAAGCTCTACAAGCCGGCGACGGCGACGCTCGACTACAACGATATCATCAACAATCCGAACATCTCGGTCGTCTACATCTCGACCACGCCGGAATCCAACCACTATCCGATCTGCCGCGACTGCCTGAAGAGCGGCAAGAACGTCATGCTGGAAAAGCCGATCGCGCTCGAACTGTGGGAGGCGGACGAGCTCATTCAGCTTGCCAAGCGCAACAACCTCAAATTCACCATCGGCTATTCGCAGCGCTTCAACACCAAGATCGCCTACGCCAAGAAGAAAATCACCGACGGCACCCTGGGCAAGGTGGTGTCGGTGCTGGTGAGCCGGCACCTGTCGCGCAGCCTCGGCAAGAAGATCGCCAGCCGCGTGCGCCTGTCCCCGGTGGTGATGGAATCGACGCACGACCTCGATTTCGTGTTCTGGCTGCTGGAGCCGGCAAAGCCGGTCCGCGTCTACAGCCAAGGCGCCTACGGCTACATGCAGCCGGTCAACGGCTCGCATGACATCATGTTCTCCACCATCACCATGGACAATGGCGTAACGGTGATGATCGGCGGCGGCTGGAACCTGCCGCCGAGCTATCCGAATTATTGCGCGACCTGGATCGAGATCACCGGCACCGAAGGCGCGTTGTTCCTCGACGACACCCAGCGCGACAACTGGCTCAACACGGTCAAGGACGGCCAGCAGTTTCCGATGTCGACCATGCCGGGCGAGCAGGTCGGCGAAGTCTTTGCCGGCGGCATGGGACCGGAAACAATCCATTTCCTCGAAGCCTGCATCCGCGACACGCCGGTGATGGTGACGCCGGAAAGCGCGCGCCGCGTGATGGAGACCTACAGCGCCGCGGATTTGTCCGCCGACCGCAACGAGCCGGTCGATCTGCCGCTCTCCAACGAGACGATTTCGGCGATCGCCGAGTTCAAGCAGAAAATCCGCGCCGGGGTGAACGCATGAGCTGCATCTCAGAGCGTTCGGCAGTTGCCTCTCGCGCCCTTTCCCCTGGTGGGAGAGGGCAGCCCCGGCATGCCAGCGCGCTCGCTTGGGTGAGGGGGCGCGGCGGCGCAGCCCCCCTCACCCGTTCTTTGTCTGACCACTGCTGCGGCAGCCCTCTCCCACGCGGGGAGAGGGCGCAACAACGCCTGCCCGAGATATTGCCATGAAGAAAAGCGCCAAAGGCGTGGGGCTGGCGATCGTCGGCGGCGGCCGCGTCGGGTTGTTCCGCGGCGAGGTGGCGGCGCGGCATCCGGCGGTCGAGTGGATCGGACTTGCCGAGAAGAACCCGAACCGCGCCGGCGAGGTCGCGCCCAAGATCAGCGCCGATTTCGTCACGCAAAGCCACGTCGAATTGCTCAAGCGCCCGGAAGTGACGGCGGCGATCATCTGCACCGACGAACACCTGCACGTCGATCCGATCATGGTTGCGCTCGAGCGCGGCATTCCGCTGCTGATCGAGAAGCCGCTGGCGACGCGGCTCGACGAATCCGAACGTGTCCTCAAGGCGATCAAGGCCGCCAAGGTCGACGCCGTGGTCGGCTATACGCAGCGCTTCCGCCGCCGCTGGCTCGCGGCCAAGGAAAAGTGCCGCACCGGCGCCTTGGGCGACGTGACGCTGGTGACGTCCCGCGCGTTCATGAATCGGCTGGTGGCGATCGACAACTACAAACGCACCGACGACCCCTCCACCATCTCGCCGATGGTGATCTCCGGCACGCACGCGCTCGACATCTGCATGTGGTGCCTCGAAGGCAAGACCCCGGTCGAGGTCTATGCACGCTCGATCGACAAGGTGCTGGGCCCGCTCTACCAGGGCATCGACGCCACTGCCGGCCTCATCACCTTCGAGGACGGCACGCTCTATCACCTCAATATGTCGTGGGCGCTGCCCGTCACCTGGCCGCCGGCGGTCTATTCGCTCAATGTCGGCATCATCGGCACCACCGGCGCGCTGACCATCGACGACACGCACAGCGACATCGTGCTCGCGGTCTCCAAGGGCACATCGGAAGGCTACAACCCCGACGCCACGCGGCTGGTCGACTTTCTCGGCAGCTATCCGCCCGGCGACATGGCGCTCGGCGAGTTGCGCGGGCCGATGGCGCTGGAGACGGACTCCTGGCTCAACCGCGTGTCGCTCGGCCTGCCGACCGCGGCGGCAACCGTTGAAGAAGCGCACCGCAACCTGATGCTGACCAAAGCCCTGGACCTGTCGGCCAAACGCAAGGCGCCGGTGAAGCTGCCGCTCGATCCCGACGAGGCGAAGGCCGCGGCCTAAGCTCAGCCGCTCAGGCGGCGGACCGGCCAAAGCGCGTCGTTCGCGCGCGCCGCTTCTGGAAGTCCACGATTTGCCGGACCGTCGCGGGATTCAAGCGCGAAAACGTGTCCTGGCATTGGTCGAGTTCACCGGGCGAAATGCCGCGGGCGCCAGCACGCAGGCGCAGGACCGCCTTTGCCGTCGGCCAGGACATGCCGGCCGCCCTGGCCATGACCAACACGGCTTCCGGCCGGGGCTGAAGCATGGCGCGTTCGGCCACCTCGATCGGAAGACCGCAAAGGGCGGCAAGCGCAGCCGTCGTCTCCTCGCGTTTATGGACCGCCGCAAACGTGACGACATCGCTTTCGCCGAGGCGGCCGGCGGCCTGCAGCTCTTCGACGTGCGCGCACGCCGCCGCATAGTCCCGCGCGAGATCGCCGGTCTTGTCGAGAATCCCGGTCGCGGCCTCAGCCACGGCCTTCTGGATCGTCTGTGCCATCGACGGATGCGCGGCTTCGAGCTTGATCTGCACCGCGTGCGAAGCGCGCACGAGAAGCCGCAGCAAGTGCTGGCGGGGAATGTCGGGGCGCAGCGCGACACAGGCCGTGAGTTCGTCGTCGCCTTCCGACCGCCTGACCAGGGTCTTGTAGCCGGCATCGGAAAATCGCGCCGACGGGTTGGACGCCGTGCTGAGCACCACCGGCCGGTCGCCGCGTTCGACCAGGATATCGGTGACCGGCTCGTCGAGGCGGGCGCGCCGCGAAATGGCGAGCAGATGCTGCTGGCTCTTGGTTCGCGCCGCTGCGACCAGGGTCTCGTTGTCGAGCAGCAGCGATTGGGCAAGAACGGGGCCGGCCACGTCGATGTCGTCGTCGGACGCCAGAACGCGGCTGATCACGGACGGCGCCCGCGGCACTTTCGCCAACCGGTTGGCGAGCGCGGCCCGCGCGGACGCCTCGATCAACGCCGCGATGCGGACCAAGACGTCATCAAAGAAATCGATCTGATTGTCCGAATAGCTCGCCGATCCGGCAACAAATACTTCGGTCAGCCGCCCGAGGATTTCGGCGCGACGTTCGGGCGTGCCCTCGCCGATGGCATTGTCGAGCTCTTGGATCAAGGCGTGCAGACGCATGCGCGGCGAAAATAGCGCAGAAGAAATGGGCGGCCTGTTAAATCACGCTGTGGGAGCGGAGCGAATTTGAGAAGGGTTCGTTAATTACAAGTTCAACCCGGTATTCTCGCGTTTCGCTCTGGAGCGCTCACGCTTGGCGAGCGGCGAGTGGCGCGATCGTCAGTTCGGCGGCAAGCTTGTCGAGATGGGCGAGCAATTCCGGCGGCAGCGTGAGCCCATTGCGTAGGCGGTCGGCGCGGCGCCGCGCGCGCTCCTCTCCCGGCAGGCGCACGGCGTGGCCGGGCAGCGTTTTCGAGGCGCGAAGCTCGCGAATGTGACGATCGACGTCCGCCTTGAAGGCGTCGAGCTTCTGGAAACGCGCGGGATCGAGCGCGACCAGGAACTGCCCGGTATTGGTGACCTTGCCCGGCTCGGCGTTGAAATCGACGCAGTCACGGCCGAACAGCGCACCGTTGAGCGTGCCGGCGAGCAGGCCGAGCATCAGCGCGAGACCGGCCCCCTTGTAACCCGCCATCGGCAACAGCAGGGCTGCGGCGCTTTTCTGAGCATCGAGTACGGCTTCGCCGGTCTTCGGATCGACCATCCAGTCGCTTTGCAGCGGCTTGTTCTGCAGCCGGTGGTTCTTGATGGTGCCGTAGGAGACAATGGACGTGGCGATATCGAGGACCAGCGGCGCTTCCTCGCCGGCCGGAATGGCAATCGCCAGCGGATTGGTGCCGAGCAGCGGCTCGGCGCCGCCGGCAAGCGGCATGTGGTTGGCATTGGCGACCGCGGCATAGATGCCGATCATGTCGGCCTTGAGCGGCAGCGAAGCATAGACGCCGGCGGCGCCGGCATGGTTCGACATGCGCATGCCGACCCAGGCGACGCCCGCCTCGCGCGCGAGCGCGACCGCCGTCTCGGCGGCGCGCGAAACGACGAGATGGCCCATGCCGTTGTCGCCGTCGACCAGCGCGGTCGCCGGCGCGGTGCGGTTCACCTTGATGCTGGGGCGCGGATTGGTCGAGCCGAGCTTGAGGCGATGCACATACTGCGGCAGGCGGAAGACACCGTGGGCGTCGGCGCCGCAGAGGTCGGCTTCCAGCATCAGCTCGGCGACCTTGCCGGCGTCGGCGGCTGGCAAGCCCGACTTCACCATGGCATCGGCAATGAGGCCGCTGACCGACGCGACCGGAATGCGCGCGGCCTTGGTGCTCTGCACGTTCATGCCTTCACCGCCAACAGCTGTTCGGCGCGGCCGCCGAGGATCGCCGCCTTGTCGGCGTCGGCAATCGTCAGGCCGCGCACATGCGCGACGCAATCCATCATGCCCATGTCGTAAGGGTAGTCGCTGCCGAGCAGCACCCGGCCGGCGCCGGCCTGCGCGATCATGAATTGCAGCGATTGGCCGGAATGCAGAATCGTGTCGTAGAGGAAGCGGCCGATGATGTTCCTTGGCTGCTGCTTGACGTTGACCTTCGGCTCCGGGCGAACTGCCCAGCCGTGCTCCCAGCGCCCGGCCTGATAGGGCACGAAGCCGCCGCCATGGGCCAGGCAGACTTTCAGCTTCGGATGGCGATCGAGCACGCCGCCGAAGACAAGGCAGGCGGCGGCGATGGTGGTATCGAGCGGATTGCCGATGAGATTGCCGAGATAATAGGATTTCAAGCGATCGGCGCCGGCGACATTGTTCGGGTGCACGAAGACGAAGGCATCGAGCTCTTCTGCGGTCGCCCAGAGCGGCTCGAAGCCCGGATCGTCGAGATTCTTGCCCATGATGTTGGAGCCGATCATGGTGCCGCGCAGGCCGAGCCTGGTGACAGCGCGCTTGAGCTCGTCGGCGGCGCGTTTGGGGTCCTGCATGGGCAGCGTGGCGATGCCCATGAAGCGCGTCGGATGCGCGGCGATCAGCTTGGCGATCTGGTCGTTCTGGATCGCCGAAGTGGCGGCGCCGAGCGAGGCCTCCTGCTTGTAGAGATAGGTCTGCGGTGTCGCCGACAGCACCTGCACGTCGACGCCGGCCGCGTCCATGTCGCGCAGGCGGTGGGCGATATCGAAGCCGCCGCGCGGAAACGGGCGATAGGCGGTGCCGCCGACGTCGAGCACCGCCGCATGCTCGTCCATCGGCGTGATCGTCACCGGCACTTTCGGGGCCGCCTCGCATAGCAGCGCTGCGGTTTCCTCGGTCAGCACGTGGCTGTGGATGTCGATGGTGCGCATTTCGTCCCGTGAAAGTGAGATGACAGATGCAGGCATGTTTGAGTGCCGCAGCCTGATACCGGACGCAAGCCCCTGTCCGCGGGCACGCTTTCGGTTATAAATCTCACGTCAATTCGAACCGGGAAGCCTGCATGAACTCCACCCTCGCCCACCGCGAAGCCGAGCTGCGTCTCGAGGATGACGCGCTGGTGCGCGGCGCCGGCAAATTCGTTGCCGACCCGCATCTGCCGCAGCAGGCTGCCGCCATGTTCGTGCGCTCGCCGCATGCCAGCGCCCGCATCGTCTCGATCGATACCAGCAAGGCCAAGGCAGCCAAGGGCGTGCTCGCGGTGCTGACCGCCGAGGACATCAAGGCCGCGGGCTTGAAAAGCGCCGGCCGCCATCCGCCGCTGCCCGGGCGCGGCGGCAAGGAATTGGTGCAGCCGTTCCGGCCGACGCTTGCCGGCGAGCGCGTGCTCTATGTCGGCGAGGCGGTCGCCATGGTGGTGGCGGATAGGCGCGGCCAGGCGCAGGACGCGGTCGACCTGGTGACGGTCGAATACGAGGAAACGCCCGCCGTGGTCGACGCGCGCGACGCGCTCAAGCCGGGCGCGCCGCAATTGCATGCGGAGGCGCCGAACAATCTGGCTATCGACTGGCCCGGCATGGTCGACAGCCCGGACAACGAGCGCGAGGTCGACGCTATCATCGGAAGCGCAGCCCATGTGGCGCGCGTCAGCGTGCGCAACCAGCGGCTGATGGTCGCCTCGATGGAGCCGCGCGGCGCCACCGCGAGCTACGATGCGCAGACCGAGACCTACACGCTACACGCCTGCTCGCAAAGCGCCGGCACCATCCGCAATCAGACCGCGCCGATCCTCGGCGTCGACAACAGCAAGCTGCGCGTGCTCACCGACGACGTCGGCGGCGCCTTCGGCATGAAGACGCCGGTCTATCCGGAATATCTGGCGCTGCTTGTCGCCGCCAGGAAAATCGGGCGGCCGGTGCACTGGATGTCGACGCGGTCGGAAGCGTTCCTCACCGACACGCAGGGACGCGACACCTACACCGAAGCCGAGCTGGCGCTCGACGAGAAGGGCAAATTCCTCGCTCTGCGCATGAAGCACCTGTGCGGCCAGGGCGCCTACATCACGCCGGCCGGCATCGGCATCAACACCAACAATGTCGCGCGCTGCCTGCCGGGCATGTACCGGATTCCGAAGATCGATTTTTCCTCGCGCTGCGTCTTCACCAATACCGCGCCGATCGGACCCTATCGCGGCGCCGGCCGGCCGGAAGCCAATTACGCGCTCGACCGCGTGGTCGAGGAGGCGGCGCGCGTCAGCGGCATCGACACCGTGCAGTTGCGACGGAAAAATCTCATTCCGCCGTCGTCGATGCCCTACAAGACCGCGGTCGCCACCACCTACGACAGCGGCGACTTTCCGGCCTTATTCGCCAGGGCGCTCGAGCTTTCCGACTACAAGAACTTCAACAAGCGCAGGCGCGAAGCCGCCCGCCGCAAGAAGCTGCGAGGCATCGGTATTTCCTGCATGCTCGAACATGCCGGCGCGCTGCCGACCGAGAGCGCTGCGCTGGTGTTTCCCGGTGGCGACAAGCTCATCCTCGGCCTCAACGTGCAGTCGACCGGGCAAAGCCACGCCACCGTATTCGGCCGCCTGCTGGCGGACCGCCTCGGCGTCGACCGCAAGGCCATCGAGCATCGTCACGGCGACTCGGCGATGGAGATCGTCGGCTTTGCGTCGGTCGGCTCACGCTCGGCCATGGCGGCGGGCCACGCCGTCGTCCACGCCGCCGACGTCATGCTGGCAAAGGGCAAGAAGATCGCCGCCGGCCTGCTGGAAGCCGCCGAAAGCGACATCCAGTACGGCCAGGGCAATTTCGAAGTGGTCGGCACCGACCGGCCTATCTCGCTGTTCGAGACCGCGCGGCGGGCCAAGGAGATGTCGGAAAGCCTCGATACCAAGGAGAAGAGCGACACGCCGCTCACCTTCCCCAACGGCGTGCACATCGCCGAGGTCGAGATCGACCCCGACACCGGCCATCTCGATGTCGTCACCTACACCGCGATCGACGACTGCGGCACCATGCTCAATCCCATGGTGGTCGAGGGCCAGGTGCACGGCAGCCTCGCCAACGGTTTCGGTCAGGCGCTGCTCGAAAACGTGATCTACGACCAGGGCGGCCAACTGGTGACCGGCTCGTTCATGGATTACGCCATGCCGCACGCCCACGACATGCCGGTCGAACTGCGCGAGCAGGTGATGTCGGTGCCGGCGACAACCAATCCGCTGGGCGTCAAGGGCACCGGCGAGGCCGGCACCACGGCGGCCATCGCCGCGCTGATGAACGCGGTCGCGCACGCGGTGCCCAACGGCGCCGCCGACCACATGGACATGCCGGCAACGCCCGCCAAGATCTGGGAAGCGTGCCGGAAGGGCATGGCGGGGAAGTAATCTCCGTCATGGCCGGGCTTGTCCCGGCCATCCACGGCTTTCTAGTCAAGTAAGCAAGGCGTGGATGCCCGGCACAAGGCCGGGCATGACGAGCAATTTTATCCCTGCGAGATGAACTTGGTGTTCATGTAGGCCTGCAGGCCCTCGATGCCGCCTTCGGAGCCGTAGCCCGACTCCTTGACGCCACCGAACGGCGTCTCCGGCGTCGACACCGCGACGCTGTTGACGCCGACCATGCCGGACTGGATGGCATCGCCGATCGCCGCCGCGGTCTTGTCCGACGACGTGAAGGCATAGGCGGCAAGGCCGAACTGCAGCGAGTTGGCGCGCTCGACCACCTCATCGAAGGTCTTGAACGGCACGATCGGCGCGACCGGCCCGAACGGCTCCTCGGTCATGATCTTCGAATCGTCGGGCACGTCGGTGATAATCGTCGGCTGGAAGAAAAAGCCCTGGTTGCCCTGGCGCGAGCCGCCGGTGACGACCTTGCCGCCGCGGTCCTTGGCGTCCTTGACGAAGCTGTCCATGGCGTCGAGCCGGCGCGGATTGGCCAACGGCCCCATGGTCGTCTCTTTTTCCAGGCC
>Ga0335083_10009657_pt1 | contig 11702 bp, 6 predicted proteins | sample Lox_Sample_42_FD_206716 | JGI IMG/M metagenome (GOLD analysis project Ga0335083, IMG submission 206716) | Soil microbial communities from Loxahatchee National Wildlife Refuge, Florida, United States - Lox_Sample_4.2 | ecosystem: Environmental > Terrestrial > Soil > Wetlands | place: USA: Florida... | reverse complement strand
TCGACCGCCATCCGGAACTGCGGATGAACGCCGACCCGCTGGATCCGAACCCGGCATTCCGCGCCTGGACGGACGATTTTTCGAACATGTTCCAGATCCTGAATTAGGCGGCCCATTCGCACAGATTTGTGCGAAACTGGCCGTCGTGACCGGTAGCGAGTTTCTGCGTAAGCTGAACAGGCTCGCTCGTCGCAGTAGCGTGCAATCTCGTCATGAACCCTCGCTGGGCAAGGGAAGCCACGGCAGGATATGGCTTGACGATGCATCCACCACGTTGAAGTACCCCAAAGAAGGAGTTGGGCACGGGACTCCTTACGGCGATGTGCCGCGATCTCGGGATCGACCCCCGTGACTTGCAAGGAGACACGAATGTTCACCTTTGCGTATCCCTCAGTTTTTGAGCGTGATGAAACCGGACGGATCCTCGTCGGCTTCCCCGACTTTCCCACGGCTCGTACCGATGGCGCCAACCGGATGGAGGCGATGGAAGAAGCCATCGATTGTCTTGGCAGCAGTATCGCCTTCGCCATCGCCGACAAGGTGGACGTACCAAAACCCTCTACAATTCGCAGGGGACAGAAACTCGTGCCCGTGCCGCTCTGGATTGTCGGCAAGCTGGCACTGTATTGGGCGATCCGAGAGATTGGCATCAGCCAGAGCGAACTGGCTCGCCGTCTCCAAGTCCGGGAAACTGTCGTGCGCAGAATGCTGGACCCAATCATGACACCCGGCCGGAGAAGATTCAGGCAGCGCTGGAAGCATTGGGAAAGCGCGTCGTAATGGCCTGGGACGACGCCGATTGAGCTTCCGCTCCATTTGTAAAACGGCAAAACGCCGGCATGAAGTGACGGTCCGCCGTGAAGTGCCGGCCGTTGAGCATCGGGATTGCTCCACGACACGTCATTCGGCTACCGGTTTGGACGGTAGCTTCCCCCACACGCAGATCGCCGCCAGCGCCGCCAGGAAGACAATAGCGGGGTGAAGCACGGGATTGGGCATGACCAGCAGCGGGAGATAGATCAGCGGGCACAGCAAGAGCAGCGCGAGGGTTTTGTGAGCCGGATGAACGGATCCATCCCACAACAGGATCGCCGCCGGAACCACGACGAAGGCGTCGGCGCAGAAGGCGTGGTGGCTCACGAGCAGGCCGCAGAGCAGGACCGCCGATAGAGCAAGCGGAAGGGAGCCGCGGCGGGCGGCAATCCACGCCAGGACAGCGGCGATCAACGTCGCTGCCGCCTGCCAGTAGTTGACGCCCGGCAGCAACGCAAAGAGGCCGCGAAGATTCGGAAGGCCGGCGAAGAGCGCGGTGGTGGCCGGAAATCGCAGAACGGTCCAATAAGTTGCCGGCCAATGCCAACCGGCGACCACGAAGGACGCGGCGAGCAGAATCGCGCTGCCCGCCACGGCGCCCCTGCCCAACCGCCACATGCGGCGCGCCAGAATCAGGATGGGCAGCGCCATAAAGAGGTTGAACTTGATCAGGCAAAGGCTGAGGACGCACCCCGCCGCGAAGTCCTTGCCGCGAAAGAGCAGGGCCAGCGCGATGGCGAGGACGAACACCACAATGGCGACGTCCTGTCCCATCACGAAGCCGTTCAACAGCGGCAGCGACCAGCAACACGCCGCCGCGGTGAACCATCGATTGCGCGCGGGAAAGATGAAAACGATGGCAATGACAGTAGCCAGACTCAGCAGTTGAAACAGACGGTAGGCGTTCCCGTATTTCAGCAGGCGCAGGGGCGACAGCAGCGCGGCGTAGAACGGCAGCCGCGTGAAGGGGAGATAGCGCGGGTGCTCCCAGAACGTCGATTGCACGCGCCGCACCGCTTCCATGTTGTAGAGATCGGGCGAACCGGCCAGGACGCCGCCGGCGTACAGGTTCATAAAATCGTTATCGCCGCCGGTCACGAAGTGCAACGCCGGGTAGAGCAGGAGGCAGTTGAAAGCCACTCCCAACAGACACGCGACGACAAACCACGACGATTTCGGCACGGGCGATCCCGATGGTAGCACGTCGTGGCGCAAGCACTTTGCGCACCGCGCCGGCGCGGGAACAGCCGGTCGACACCAGTATCGATGCGGCAGGCAGGAGCGATTGCGCCTTGACCGCGAAAAAAACTCCCGGCCTCACCTGGAGACCGGGAGCGTTTGCGATTCTCCCACGGAAAATCAGTTCAGGGGGGTAAGATCTACGAACAGCCGCTGGTGCCCCCGCAATTGCCGCACTTATAGCAACTGCCGTTGCGCGTCATCATGGAGCCGCACTCCGCGCACAACGGGGCGTCGGCTACCACCGGAGCGAACGGCAACTGCTGCTGATTGTCGGGTTCGGTGGGACGCAGATTGGGCGTCTCTCCGGCTTCGGTGACGGCATATTCGGGGCCGAGGAACTTTCCGCCGAGCCAGCGGAAAATGTAATCCATGATCGATTTGGCATAAGGAACCTGCGGGTTCCCCGTCCAACCGCTGGGTTCGAAACGAAGATGGGCGAACTTGTCCACCAGGAACTTCAAGGGCACGCCGTATTGCAGATTGAAGCTCACGGCTGTGGCGAAGGCATCCATCAGTCCGCTGATGGTGGAACCTTCCTTCGCCATGGTGATGAAAATCTCGCCAGGAGCGCCGTCGTCGTACATGCCGACCGTGATATAGCCTTCATGGCCGCCGATGGAGAACTTGTGCGTGATCGACCGCCGCTCGTCGGGCAGTTTGCGGCGCACCGGACGATACACGACTTTCTCCACCGCCGCTGGAGCCGGCGCTGCCACCGCCGTAGTCTTCTTCTCGCTCTTTCCCGACCCGGAACTGAGCGGCTGCACCCTCTTGGAATTGTCGCGGTAGATGGCGACGGCCTTCAGACCGAGCTTCCAGCTCTCGGTGTAGGCCGTCATGACATCTTCCACGTTGGATTCCTCGGGCATGTTGATAGTTTTCGAAATCGCGCCCGAAATGAACGGCTGGACGGCCGCCATCATGCGCACATGGCCCATATAGTGGATCGACCGCGCGCCGTTTTGCGGACGGAAGCTGCAATCGAATACCGCCAGGTGTTCCGGCTTGAGATGCGGCGCCCCTTCGATGGTGCCCGTGGAATCGATATGCGTGACAATCGCTTCCACCTGGTCGGGCGTGTAGCCCAGCTTGATCAACGCCGCCGGCACGGTGTTGTTGACGATCTTGATGACGCCGCCGCCCACCAGCTTCTTGTACTTGACCAGCGCCAGATCCGGCTCGATTCCGGTGGTGTCGCAATCCATCATGAAGCCGATGGTTCCGGTGGGCGCGATCACCGTGACCTGTGCGTTGCGGTAGCCGTGCTTCCGGCCCGATTCGTAGGCGTCGTCCCAGCACTGCCGCGCCCCATCGTACAGCGCCGCCGGAATATTGTGGCGGTTGATGTGATTCACGGAATCGCGGTGCATGCGGATGACTTCGAGGAACGGCTGTTCGTTCACCGCGTAGCCCGAGAAAGGCCCGGTGGACCCGGCCGCGATCCGCGAACTGGTCAGGTAGGCCTGCCCGCACATGACGGCGGTGATGGCCCCGGCGAAGTCGCGGCCCTGATCGCTGTCGTAGGGCACGCCCATCGACATCAGCAGCGCGCCCAAATTCGCGAAACCCAGACCCAGCGGACGGAAATTGTGCGAATTCTCGCCGATCTTCTGGGTGGGATAGCTGGCGTTGTCGACAATGATTTCCTGCGCCACGATCATGGTATCCACGGCATGGCGGAAAGCCTCCACGTCGAAATGCCCGTCCGGCCCGACGAACTTCATCAGGTTCAACGAGGAAAGGTTGCAGGCCGAATCGTCGAGGAACATGTACTCCGAGCAGGGATTGGAGGCGTTGATGCGCGCCGTGTTCTTGCACGGATGCCAGCGGTTCACGGTGGTATCGAACTGCATGCCCGGGTCGCCGCACTGGTGGGTGGCTTCGGCGATGTCGCGCAGCAATTGCTTGGCCTTGTAGCGTTTGATCGGCTGGCCGGTCGAAACCGACTTGGTCCACCAGTCGCCATCGTTCATGGCCGCTTCCATGAAATCATCGGTGGCGCGGACGCTGTTGTTGGCGTTCTGGAAAAAGATGGAGCTGTAGGCTTCGCCGTCCAGCGACGAATCGTAGCCGGCTTCCACCAGCGTGAAGGCCTTCTTCTCTTCCTTGGCCTTGCACCAGATGAACGGCTGGATATCGGGGTGGTCGACGTTGAGGATCACCATTTTGGCGGCGCGCCGCGTCTTGCCGCCCGATTTGATGACTCCCGCGAAGGCGTCGAAGCCCTTCATAAAGGAGAGCGGACCGGAAGCCCGTCCGCCGCCCGAAAGGATGGCGTCTTCCTCGCGCAAAGGCGACAGGTTGGAGCCGGTGCCCGAACCCCATTTGAAGAGCATGCCCTCGGTTTTGGCCAGATCGAGAATCGATTCCAGAGAGTCCCTCACCGAGACGATGAAGCAGGCGGAGCATTGCGGCCGCGATACTCCCGACTCCAGTTTCGTGACCTTGCCCGCTTCGTGGTCGTAGATAAAGCCGTAGCCGCGGGCTTCCTTCACGCCGACGTTGAACCAGACCGGCGAGTTGAAACAGGCTTTCTGCGTCAACATCAGATGCGCCAGCTCGCAGCGGAAGGATTCGGCGTCCTCCGGGCTCTTGAAATATTGGTCTTTCACGCCCCAGCGGGCGATGGTGTCCACCACGCGTTCCACCAGTTGCGCCACGCTGGTTTCCCGCTCCGGAGAGCCCAGCTTTCCATGGAAATACTTGCTGGCAACAATGTTGGTGGCTGTCTGAGACCAATCCACGGGCACTTCGACATCGCGCTGCTCGAAGATAACACTGCCTTTATCGTTCCCGATCGAAGCCGTCCGGGTCTCCCACTGCAACTCGTCATAGGGAGTCTTGCCCGCCTCCAGGCGGGCGGTAAAATAGCGCGGAAACGCAATTCCTGTATGAGTATTCGTCGAAGATTTAATTTCCACCGATTCCATTTTCGCACTCACGGCGATACCGGGCTGTGCCACGTAATTACCTCCTGCAGCTTTCGCGACCGAATTAGCCGCTCCGTAATCTTGCCCCAAGATCTAGTGGCGCGTCAAGAATTTTATCTATATGGTGGGTCTTAAGGTTACGGGAGATCAGTGTTACAGCTCGCAATTCCCCCTGTCAAGTGGTGTCATCCAGGGTGATGAAATCCACGCGAAACTTTTGGATTTCTGCGTAATTCAAGTGCGAAATCGTACGATTCCATACCCGGGCCGGAACCGTCGGAGAGAGCGCGCTACGGTCATGCTTGAAGGCGATTGGCGGCCAAAACCATCGGTTGGGTGTAGGCGCACCGGCCGGCGGCGGCGACTACGCGTTGAAGCTCCTCGCGGTCGAATGGCTGCGGCAGGACGTCAAACCCGCCATGGTTTAGAACCGCGGCCCAAAGATAGTCGTCGGCGGTGCGGGAAGTGACAATCAGTCGCGGCACATCCGGCAGTTGGCGTAGATCGTCCAGCAGATCCTGCCAGCCGGCGCTCTCCGCGATGACCACTTGAACCCGGCCCCGGCGCGCGCGATTCAGCGCGTCACGCCGGCTGCGAACTTCCTGAAGATCCCAGCCGGAGCGCCGGAAGACGTCGCGAACCAATCTGCGATCCCCCGGATATTCGCCCAGCAACAAAGCACACAGCACACCTTCGGAATGGTTCATAACGGTTGGTTCCTGAACTAAGTCTGGACTTCGGCGGGGAAATCTCGGCTTTAATCAAGAGCGCCGCGCGGGCGTTCTTCAGAGAGAGCATCGGCCGGACGACGAGGGACAGCGAAACGGCCGAGCAACACGAACAGCTTTTATTTTAACCGCAAAGGCGCCAAACCTCAAATTGCTTGGGTTACGGTGCGTGTGCGCGGACACGAAAAAGCCGGCCCCGGGGTCCCCGAGGCCGGCTGCAAAGCGCCTGATTGGTCTGACGGTTAGAAGTTCAAGCGCAGCACGAACTCCAGGCTGCGCGCGCCCGGATCATTGGTGTTGTTGAGGTCGCGGAAGGCCGTCGTGGTCTGTCCGAACGAACTGGAGATTCCGGTGCTGATGTTTCCGCCCGTCGCCGACTGGCTGGGCAGCAGGATATTCGGATGGTTGAAGACGTTCAGCGCCTGGCAGCGGAACTCCAGGTTGAGCCGCTCTTTGATCTGGGTGCGCTTCACCAGGCTGATGTCCCACTTGGAAAGCCACGGACCCCACAGGAAGACCTGGTTGCAGATCTGCCCCGCGGTGTTGCAGGGTCCGATATAGGGCGCGTTGGGGTTGAGCGTGCCGCTGATGGCGAAGGCCGCCAGCGTGTTCTGAATCAGCGATTGCGGCAGGTAGTAAGCGGTGCCGGTGGCGACGCCGTTGGCCGAGACCTGGCTGGTGAAATTGAGCCCCAGGTCGTTCTGCAGATCCTTGGCGGTCATATTGTGAAGCACCACGCCGCCATCGTTCTGATTGAAGGTGTCGCGGCCGTTGGAGGTCATGTTCATCGGCGAACCGCTTTGAACGCGGCCGACGCCGGCGATTTCCCAACCGCTGAGGATCTTGCCGCCTACGCCGTGCACATTCTGCAGGAATTCGCGGCCCTGGCCGACCGGCAGTTGATAGATCCAGGTCACCTTGAAGCCGTGCCGGATGTCAAACGTCGTGGGTCCTTTGTAACCGCCCCAATCGCGGAGCGTCAGCACGTTGGCATCGGTCAGCGACTTCGAGAATGCGTAGCTGGCGGCTATCTGCAGACCTTGTGCCAGCCGGCGGCGGACTTCGACCTGGCCGGAATTATAAGTGCTCGAATTCCGGTTCGTCTCGATGGTGGCGCCGCCGCCGTTGTTCGGGTTTACCTGGAAGAGATTGATGGGATAGCCGGCCTTGGTCAGCGCCGCCATGCGCGTGGCATTGGTGGCGATGCCGTTGGCGGTAGAGCCGGCCAATCCCTGCTCGAGTTGCGTGATAGTGGTTTGATCCACGTTGCTGCCGATGGCCGTGGTGATGATGGGAACATTGACTTGTCCCGCCAGCCCCTGGTTTCCGTAGTTGTTCACGGTCAGCTTCACACCCGGCGTTTGCAACTGGCCCACGGAGATGCCGTTGGCGATCGCCAGGTTATTCTGCGCGGCCTGGAACTGCTGCAGGAACGTGCTGCCCTGGAAATTGCCGAAAACGTTCACTTCGTTCAAATTGACGCCCGCCCATCCATCCACGTAATGATTTCCGACGTACTTCACGTCGAGAACGGTATTGCGGTCCAATTGGCGTTGGAAACCGATCGACCAGCTTTGCACATACTCCGCCTTGATACTGGGGTTCCAATCAGAAACATTCTGGCCGCTCTGCACGGCCAGCGGGAAGGTGGGGTTCGGGAACGTCGGATCGATGCTGGTGGGCGCCAGCGCAGGGAAATTGCCCGAGGCGAACAGCACGCTGCCGGCGGGGAAGACGCTCGGAGTGGTCGAGGGCGAGGTGCTGGTGGTGAGACTGCGGCCTGCATTGCCGTTCCAGACGCCGTCGAGAGCGCCGATGCCCTGGCGGATGGTCGAGACGCTGTAGCCGCCGCGCAGCACCGAATCGCTGCCCGTCAGCCAGTGAAGAATGCCGCCATTCTCGATTCGATATGCCAGACCGATGGACGGATTGAAGTGCCCTACGCCCGGATCGAACCCTTGTACGCCGTTTCCAACCAGCGAGAACACCGGCACCGCGCCGGCCAGCACTCCCGGTTGGAAGAGATTGCCGACCCCGGAAACGCCCCAAACTCCGGCATAACCGGGACGACTGTATAAATTGTCCAGATTGCTCGGCGCGCCCTGGCGATCCCAGCGCAAACCGGCAACCAGCGTGAGCTTTGAAGAAACCCTCCAGGTGTCCTGAACATAGCTGGCCAACTCGCGCATGTGGTTCCGGTCGACCGAGAAATTAGATCCATAGGTGTGAGTGGTTTCGCCCAACACCGCGGAGCTGGTCACCGCGGAAACACGTCCCGCCAGGATGGCATAGAGATTCGCGGCGTCACTCAACTGTGTGGAACTGGCGCCGGGCAGCGTCGTGGTGGTGAACAACGAAGTTGCGCCGGTGTTATCCGGATCGCCGGTCGCCTGCCCAAGCGCGATGGTATTGAGCAGCGAGGAATTGGCGGCGGCCTGCCACGCGTTCAGTTGGGTGAAGTTAAATCCGAAGTTGAGCAGGTGGCTGCCCTTCAGATAGCTGACGTTATCGTTGAGCTGATACACCGGCGTGCTGCGCGGCGCGAAGTTGGTGTAGTTGCCGTTGTACGGGTTGGTCATGTAGCCGGCAAAGCTCACCAGCTTGCCATTCCATATGCCGTAGTCGGCGGTCGACAATCCATCACCCAGCGCGTTGGCGCCGCCCTGAATTCCGCCGGTGAACTCATTGGTAATCGTCGGTGTGATTACCGAGCGCAATCCAATCGACCCGGTCCAGTTGATTCCGTACTGGCCCTCCAGATCGGGCGCGCCGAGCTGAGTGCCGGTGCCCGGCAGGATGGCCAGGGTTCCGTTCAAACCGTCGGGAGTTCGATCGTTGGTTTGGTAATTCCAGACGAAGTTCACGTGGTGCTTCTCGCTGATGTTGTAATCGATGCGGCTGGTCTGGAACTTGCGATTGTTGACGGCTTTCGGGCCCCAAGTGAAGTTCTCGCGGTTGTAATCGTTGTTGGTGGCGATCCGGCTCACCACCGTGCCGTTTCCGATAAGCTGCTGGATCAGCGAATACGTCTTCGCCAGCACCGGGTCGCCCTGCGTGGGGTAGGGCGTGGTGCCCACGGGCAGCGTGGGGTTCGCGGCGGCCGCCAACGCGAACAGGTTGACGGTCTTCGCGCCGGTGCCGGGATTGTAGGTAAAGACGCCGGTCGCGGCTGTCGGCGTGAGCCATGTGCCGGTCTCGCCGAACGACTGCGGCAGATCGAAGAACTCGAACGATTCGAAGAAGAACAACTTGTTCTTCAGCACCGGTCCCCCGATGGTGAAGCCGTATTCGTTGAGGTTGATGCGATCCTTGCCGGTGCCCTGCAAGCAGTTGAAGAAGTAGCAGGCTTCGAAGTACGAGTTGCGGTTCGTCTCGTAAATGCCGCCGTGGAAAGTATTCGATCCGCTTTTGGTGACGAACTTGATCTGGACCGCGCCTTCACCGGTGCTGTCGGCGGTGGCCGCGGCGGTGCTGACAGTCATCTCTTCGATCGCCTGCGTGCGTGGCTGCACGGCGTTGAAGATCGAGTCGGGATTGCTCTTGGTGGCGTTGTCCTGAACGTTGATGCCGTCGATGGTGATGTTGATGGTCGGCTGCGGCAACCCGTCGATGGTGGCGTAGCGGACGCCGTCGGCGTTTTGCGTGCCTGGCTGGACCGCGATCAGTTCCGTGACGTTGTGGCTGGTGAACGGCAGATCGTTAATCTGCCGGCCTTGCAAGGTCGACGTCACGGCGGCGGTATCGGTCTGCACGACGGCCGCCCCCGCCGTCACCTGGACGGTTTCCGTGGCTGCGCCGACTTCGAGCTTGGTGTTCACGGTCGCCGGCACGCCGGCGTCCACCGTGACGTTTTCGATGGTGACCGCTTTGAACCCGGGATGCGAGACCGTGACTTTGTACGTGCCGGTCGGCACCGATGGCAGCGCCCAACTGCCCTTATCATCGGCGGTGACGTGAAACGTCTGTCCCGTCGCGGTCTGCACAACCGTGATAATCGCGCCGGGCACGTTGGCGCCCTGCGGATCGGTAACAGTTCCATCGAGGCGAGCGGTGGTGGTTACTTGAGCGAACGCTGCCGAAGACACAAGCAGCGCAGTAATCAGGAGCGAACGAATCATTGTGACCCTCTCCAAAGGCAGATTTGTCTGATAATATTACACTTTTGCCCGAAAGACCATCGGAATTTAGGGGATCACTTGCAAATTCTGGCGTGCGGCTACCGGCCGCGCATCAGTTTCAGCCAAACTCCCAGCCGAACCCACTTTGACCGCATGAACCCGTTCCACTGTTCGGTCAGTTCTCGTGCCGCCTCGGGGCTGAATGCGAAATCGCCCTTGCGCGCCGCGATCGGCAGCGAACAGACGCCATTGCGCACGATGCCGAACTCTGGATATTCGTCGCTGTAAATGCGGACGCTGCGAAATCCAGCACCGATGAGCATCGCCCGCAGGTCGCTTTCGGAGAACACACGCATCTCCAGCGTCGCCCCCGCACCGCCGTGGAAGACTAGGTCGTCGAAAACCTCTACATGACCGTCGCGAGTACGATTCACCAACACCAGGCGGTCCCCGAGACGCGTGACATTATATTCGTGCAACTCCGGGAAGTGCTCAGCCGTGCCGTCCTTCAGCGAATACGGCACGGTAAAAATCAGCACGCCATTCGGACGAAGCAGGCGCGCAATATTCTGGAAGGCGGTCTCCACCGGAGGCGCGACGTGTTCGAAGACTTCGCTCGAAAGCGCGAAATCGTATTGCCCGGTTTCCGATTCGGGCACGTGCGCGATATCCAGCCGCGGCTCGCGGTGAAAGAAAGTATTGCGATAGCCCAGCTTCTCTTCCAGCAGCCGCGCATAAATATCGGCGTCGCTGATGCCGAGCCCGTGCAGGCTCTTGATGCGGGGCATGGCCGGAAGCGTGAGGCCGTACCCGAACAATTCCTGCGTCAGCGCGCGCACCAGCCCGCGCGTGCGGACGTTCGAGCCGCAGCGCGCGCAACTGGCCGCCTCGGCGTCCTCGGATCGCGGCGGCATCGGTCCGCTTGCGCCGCAAACATTACAGGTAAATTGCGTTGGGGAATCTCCTGTCCGATGATAGCGCGTGAAAGCCGATGCAATCGGTTATCATGTCATGCATAGGAGTTACTCCTCGCCATTGAAGAGATTCCCGTTCCTGGACTGGATGCGCGGGCTGGCCTGCATCGTCATGATCCAGTGCCACACATTCAATTCTTTCGTGCGGCTGGACCTGCGTCCCACCGCCGGGTATGGCCTGTCGCAATTCATCGGCGGCATGGCCGCTCCGTTGTTCCTCTTCATGGCGGGAATGACCAGCGCCTTCCAGATGGAGAGCCTGGCACGGCGTGAACCGTCGCCGCTGCGCCGATGGCTGATTTCGCTGCGGCGGGCCGGCTACATTCTGGCGATCGCCTTCCTCTTCCGCCTCACCAATTTCCTCGGCAGCCTGCCGCACGCCAATCCGGCCGAAATCACGCGCGTCGACATCCTGAACTGCATGGCCGTCGCCATGGCGGTCTTCTCCGTGGCGGCGATCTTCGATAGCGACCGGCGCGCGCGCTTCGCCATGCTGACGGCGCTGGCCATCGCAGCCATTACGCCGGTGATGGCCCATCTGCCCTGGGACGGCGCGCCGCGCCTGATGCGCGAGTACCTGGTGCCGTTTGCCGGGCGTGGACAATTCCCGCTCTTCCCGACCGCCTCGTATTTGGGATTCGGCCTGGCTGCCGGCGTGGTCGTCAAGCGTACCGCCGAACAGCGTTTCGACCGCATGATGCAGTGGTCGCTGCTGATCGGCCTTTTGGTCACGCTGGCCGCGCAGTATTTTTCAAACCTGCCGGCATCCGTCTACGGGGACGTGAGCTTTTGGACCGAGAGTCCGGCGCTGATTCTCATCCGCGGCGGCCTGATGCTCTCCGTCATGGCGGTCTGCTATTTGTGGACGCAATATATCGCCGGACCCGGATGGAGCTG
>Ga0335083_10009655_pt1 | contig 11702 bp, 8 predicted proteins | sample Lox_Sample_42_FD_206716 | JGI IMG/M metagenome (GOLD analysis project Ga0335083, IMG submission 206716) | Soil microbial communities from Loxahatchee National Wildlife Refuge, Florida, United States - Lox_Sample_4.2 | ecosystem: Environmental > Terrestrial > Soil > Wetlands | place: USA: Florida... | reverse complement strand
GGATCCGGCGGGGGCGTCGGGCTCGGCGTCGCGGCCGTATCGAGGTTCGGGTCGTTCAAGAGATCGGCCAGCATAGTGTCCCGGCCAGCCGGTGTCATCAGGAACGCGGACCTGAAAAGAAGGCTTCTCGCCCCTGGTCCGACCCACGTTGACACCCTCCCCGGGTCGATGTATCTACATATCTCAATCAGCGGATTCGATGAATCTCGGCCAATACACCGACGCGCTGGCCCTGCTGGCGGATGAGAGCCGCATGCGGCTGTGCGCGCTCTTGCGCGACAAAGAGCTGTGCGTGACGGACCTGGTGAAGGTCACCGGCATCGCGCAGTCGCGGGTGTCGACCCACCTGGGCCGGCTGCGCGAGGCGGGGTTCGTGCGTGATCGGCGTAACGGTCCGCAGTCTTTCTATGCGCTCGAGACACGCTCCCTGCCGGTTGCGGTCCGGGCCTGCCTGGAAGAGGCGGTCAGCTCGGGGGACCCCACGCTGGATGGCGATCGCAAGCGGCTGAAGGAGCTGGAGACGGAGCGGCGGGGCGGCGGGGCGGACGCGCTGACGGACGACCTGGAGCGCGACTACTCGCCCGGGCGGACCTGGCAGTCGCTGGCCGCGGGGACGGCCGCGCTGCTGCAGCTGGGCGACGTCCTGGACGTCGGGTCGGGCGACGGCGCGGCTGCGGCGAGCCTCGCGCCGTATTGCCGTTCGCTGACCTGCATCGACACCAGCCCGCGCTTGATCGAGGCGGCGCAGGCGCGCCTGGGGCGGAATGAAAACGTGCGAACGCAGGTGGCGGACGCCCACGACCTGCCCTTCGCGGACGCCTCGTTCGACGCCGTGCTGGTGTTCCACACGCTGACCTACGCCGAGCGGCCGTCGCGCGTGCTGGCCGAGTGCGCGCGCGTGCTGCGGCCGGGCGGGCGGCTGGTGGTGCTCTGCCTGGACGAGCACCGCCAGTCAGAGGTGACCGCCCGCTACGGCGAGCGCCACCCGGGCTTTTCACCGCGGGCGGTGCGGGGCATGCTGGCCCGCGCCGGGATGACCGTCGTCTCGGCCAAGATCGCCTCGCGCGAGATCAGGCGGCCCCACCTGCAGGTGGTCCTGGCGGTCGCCGAGAAAACGCCCCCGTCCTAGAGCTTCATGACCCACGAACACCACGATCATCCGCTGGCCCAGCTCCTGTCGAAGCGCATCGCCATCATCGACGGCGCCATGGGCACGACCATCCGCACCTACGGAATGAAGGAAGCGGACATCCGGGGCGAGCGGTTCAAGGACGCGCGCAAGGACCTGCTGAACAACGGCGACCTGTTCTCGCTGACCCAGCCGGCGATGGTGGGCGACATCCACCGCCGCTTTCTGGAGGCCGGGGCCGACATCATCGAGACCAACACCTTCGGCGCCACCACCATCGCGCAGAGCGAGTTCTTCGTCGACGACCCGCGCGAGCACGGCGGCCGCAAGGATCCGGCCTTCTATCAGAAGATCGTCCAGGATCCGTTCCTGCAGGGGCTGGCCTGGGAGATCAACGAGCAGTCGGCGCGCCAGTGCCGGGCCTGGGCCGATCGCGTGGCCGCCGCCGACGGCAAGCAGCGCTTCGTGGCCGGCGCCATCGGGCCGCTCACGGTGTCGCTGTCGAACTCGCCTGACGCCGAGGACCCCGGGTTCCGGGTGGTCACGTTCGATCAGGTCAAGGCCGCCTACGCCGAGCAGACGCGCGCGTTGATCGCGGGCGGCGTCGACGTGCTGCTGGTCGAGACCATCTTCGACTCGCTCAACGCCAAGGCGGCGCTGGTGGCGATCCAGGAGGTGTTCGAGCAGGACGGCAAATCGCTGCCGGTCATGATCTCGGCCGCGGTGGGGCGCGGCGGCGAGACCATGATCTCCGCGCAGACGGTGGAGGCGCTCTGGAACTCGGTCGAGCACATCAAGCCGCTCAGCGTGGGGCTCAACTGCTCGCTGGGCCCGGACCTGATGTACCCGTTCCTGTCCGAGCTGGCGGCCAAGTCGACGGCTGCGGTCTCTTGCTACCCGAACGCCGGGCTGCCCAACCCGCTGTCGCCCACCGGGTTCGACCTGGAGCCGGCCGACATGGGGCGGTTCCTGGGCCAGTTCGCCGACGCCGGCCTGATCAACATCGCCGGCGGCTGCTGCGGCAACACGCCCGAGCACATCGCGGCCATCGCCCGCGCGCTGGAGAAGCGGGCGCCGCGGCACGCGCTCGCGGCGCCGGCCGCCGAGACGCCCCGCCCGCTGCGGCTGTCCGGCTCGCAGCCGTTCACCCAGCAGATCGGGTCGTTCCTGATGATCGGCGAGCGGACCAACGTCGCCGGCTCGCCCAAGTTCGCCAAGCTGATCAAGGACGGCAAGTACGAGGAGGCGGTCTCGATCGCGCGCCAGCAGGTCGAGAACGGCGCCAACGTCATCGACATCTGCATGGACGAGGGGATGATCGACGGCGTCGCGGCCATGAGCCGCTTCGTGTCGCTGCTGGGCAGCGAGCCCGAGGTGGCCAAGGTGCCGTTCATGATCGACTCCTCGAAGTGGGAGGTGATCGAGGCGGGGCTGCGCGGCCTGCAGGGCAAGGGGATCGTCAACTCGATCTCGCTGAAGGAGGGTGAAGAGAGGTTCCGCCACCACGCCCGCACCGTGCTCGAGTTCGGCGCCGCGGTGGTGGTGATGGCCTTCGACGAGCAGGGGCAGGCCGCCACGCTGGCCGACAAGATCCGGATCTGCCAGCGCGCCTACCGGATCCTGGTCGACGAGGTCGGCTTCCCGCCCGAGGACATCATCTTCGATCCCAACGTCCTGACCGTGGCGACCGGCATCGAGGAGCACAACAACTACGCGGTCGACTTCATCGAGGCGACCCGCTGGATCAAGGCCAACCTGCCCCACGCCAAGGTGTCGGGCGGGATCTCGAACGTCTCGTTCAGCTTCCGCGGCAACAACCGCGTGCGCGAGGCGATGCACGCGGCCTTCCTGTACCACGCCATCCGCGCCGGCCTGGACATGGGGATCGTCAACGCCGGCATGCTGGAGGTCTACGAGGAGATCGACCCGACGCTGCGCGAGCTGATCGAGGACGTGCTGCTCAACCGGCGGCCCGACGCCACCGAGCGGCTGGTCGACCTGGGCGAGAAGCTCAAGGCCGAGGCGGCCGGGCCGGCTGCCGAGAAGCAGGAGGACGAGTGGCGGCGCGCGCCCGTCGAGGAGCGGCTGTCGCACGCGCTGGTCAAGGGGATCGACACCTACATCGAGGCCGACACCGAGGAGGCCCGGCAGAAGGTCGATCGACCGCTGGCGGTCATCGAGGGGCCGCTCATGGCCGGCATGGGGGTGGTCGGCGATTTGTTCGGCGCGGGCAAGATGTTCCTGCCGCAGGTGGTGAAGTCGGCCCGCGTGATGAAGAAGGCGGTCGCCTACCTGATGCCCTTCATGGAGGCCGAGAAGGCGGAGCGGGCCGCGGCCGGGGAATCGGTGCGCGCGCACGGCAAGATCGTGCTGGCCACCGTCAAGGGCGACGTCCACGACATCGGCAAGAACATCGTGGGCGTGGTGCTGGCCTGCAACAACTACGAGGTCATCGACATGGGCGTCATGGTCCCGTGCGAGAAGATCCTCGAGCGGGCGCGGGCCGAGAAGGCCGACCTCATCGGCCTGTCGGGGCTCATCACGCCGTCGCTGGACGAGATGGCCCACGTCGCGCGCGAGATGGAGCGCCAGGGGTTCAAGCTGCCGCTGCTGATCGGCGGCGCGACCACCAGCCGCGCCCACACGGCGGTCAAGATCGCGCCCGCCTACAGCGAGCCGGTGGTGCACGTGCTGGACGCCAGCCGGGCCGTCCCGGTCACCACCAGCCTGCTCAGCCCCGAGAACAAGCCGGCGTTCGTGGCGCAGCACCGCACCGAGTACGAAGAGCTGCGCCGCATCCACGGCACGCCCCGGACCAAGCTGCTCCCGCTGGAGGCGGCCCGTGCCCGGCGCACGCCGATCGAGTGGCGGGCGGAGGACCTGCCCGTGCCGGCGTTCCGCGGGAGGCGCGTGCTGGAGGACGTGCCCCTCGAGACGCTGCGCCCCTTCATCGACTGGACGCCGTTCTTCCACACCTGGGAGCTGAAGGGGGTGTTCCCGCGCATTCTCGAGCACGAGAAGTACGGCGAGCAGGCGCGCCAGATCTTCGCGGAGGGGAACGCGCTCCTGGACAAGATGATCAAGCAGCGTTCGATCCGGGCGCGCGGGGTCTACGGCCTCTACCGGGCCAACGCGGTGGGCGACGACGTCGTCCTGTACGCGGACGGCAAGCCGTTCACCCAGTTCCACTTCCTGCGCCAGCAGGCGGTCAAGGACGACGGCGAGCCGTCGCGCTGCCTGGCCGACTTCATCGCGCCGAAAGAGACCGGCCTGCTCGACTACATCGGGGGCTTCGCCGTCACGACGGGGATCGGCCTGCGCGAGCTGTGCGACGAGTTCCGGGCGGCGCACGACGACTACAACGCCATCATGGCGGAGGCGCTGGCCGATCGCCTGGCCGAGGCGTTCGCCGAGTACCTGCACAAGCTGGTTCGCGAGGAGTGGGGGTACGGCCGCGACGAGAAGCTCAGCAACGAGCAGCTCATTCGCGAGGAGTACCGCGGCATCCGCCCGGCCGCCGGCTACCCGGCCTGCCCCGACCACACCGAGAAGGCCGCCCTCTGGAAGCTGCTGGACGTGCAGCGCGCGACCGGCATCGAGCTGACCGAGTCGTTCGCGATGTGGCCGGGTTCGAGCGTGAGCGGTCTCTACTTCGCCCACCCGGCGGCCCGCTACTTCACGGTCGGCAAGCTCGGCCGCGATCAGATCGTCGACTACCACACCCGCAAGGGGATGACGCTGGCCGAGGTCGAGCGCTGGCTGGGGCCGAACCTGGGCTACGACCCGGCGAGCAACGCCGGCGACCGCGCGGCCTGAGCGCGTTCAGGCGGCCGCGCGGTCGGCCTGCTCCCTGATGTCCTTGGCTTCCAGCACGCTCTTGGGCGCGCCGAAGCGCACGCAGTTGATCATGGCCAGGCCGACCCGGCGCAGCGGGATCCCCGGGAAGAACAGGCTGAGCAGCGGGTAGAGCACCAGCATCACCCGGTACGTCCGCTTGATGTTCTTCTGGCCGGGCGCCGGCTTCATCAGCGACGGGCGAAAGTTGTAGACCGCCTTGAAGGGCAGCCGGGCCAGCGCGTTCTCGGCCCGGCCCTTCACGCGGGCCCACATCACCTTCCCCTGCTCGGTGCCGTCGGTGTGCGCGCCCGAGACGTGGACCAGCACCATGCCGGGGTTGAGGCGGACCAGCGTCTGCGCGAAGGCCAGCGGGGTGTCGTAGGAGATCGCGGTGTAGTCCACCTCTTTCATGCCGACCGAGCTGACCCCCGCGCAGTAGAAGCAGGCGTCGTACCCGGTCAGCTGCGCCTCGACGCCGGCCAGCTCTCGAAAATCGGGGACCAGGCACTCGGTCAGCTTGAGATGGGTGTGCCCCGACGGGCGGCGGGAGATCGAGAGCACCCGCTCGACCGCCGGGTTCTCGAGGCACTCGAGCAGCACCCCCTCGCCGACCATTCCGGTCGCGCCCGTGATGATGACCTTCATGCGCCAAGCCTAGCGCCGATGCGGCCGAGCCGCGGGCTCCCACCCGACCCCCGAAGGGAGCTACAGCGGCGACACCGGCATGTCGCCTCGAACGGCTGCACGTGACAAAGATTCCCCTGGAAGACTCAGGCTGCCAGTAGGCCGAACAGCGTCGCGGTGGTCGCCCGGTTGATCGAGACGTCGACCAGCATTCCTGGTGCCAGCCCCGGTGCCACCGGCACGATCACCGACCGGAAGGTGTCGGTGCGTCCCATCAGCCGGTTGGGGTCGCGCTTGGAGGTGTGCTCGATCAGGATGCGCTCGCGGCGGCCGACCTGGGCGGCCATGATCTCGCCGGTGATGCGCTGCTGCAACGCGATCACCTCGGCCAGGCGGCGCTGCTTCGTGTCGGGCGGCACCGTGTCGGGCATCTTGCGCGCCGCCGCCGTCCCCTCGCGCTCCGAGTAGGCGAACGTGAACGCCCCGTCGAACCGCAGCTCTTCCTGCGCGCGCAGGGTGGCGGCGTGCTCCTCCTCGGTCTCGTCGCAGAAGCCGACCAGGATGTCGGTGGTGATGGCGATCGACGGCATGGCGGCGCGCAGCTTGCCCGCCAGCGCGCGGAACGTGGCGTAGTCGTAGCCCCGGTGCATGCGCTCGAGCACGCTGTCGGCCCCGCTCTGCAGCGGCAGGTGGACGTGCTTGGCGATCGTGGGCGTCTCGGCCATCGCCGCGATCACGTCGTCGGAGAAGTCCAGCGGGTAGGGTGACGTGAAGCGCACGCGCTCGATGCCGTCGATGGCCGCGACGGCGCGCAGCAGCTCGGCGAAGCCCACGTCCTCGTAGCGATACGAGTTCACCGTCTGCCCCAGCAGCTGGATCTCCTTGCAGCCGCTGGCCACCAGGCCGCGCGCCTGGCGCAGCACCTCGCGCGGGGCGACGCCGCGCTCGCGGCCGCGCGTGTAGGGGACCACGCAGAAGGTGCAGAACTTGTCGCAGCCGCGCTGGATGGTCACGCGCCCGACCACGCCGGCCGTGTCGGGGTCGCCCAGCGCGCTCCCGTCGATCCCGTCGTAGGTCTCGGCGCGGTCGAGCTTGGTGTCGGTGATCGCCTGCCCGCCGCGCGCGGTCTGGACGTGATCCAGCAGGCGGCGGTACCCGTCGGGGCCGATCACCAGATCGACGCCCGGGACGCGGTCGCGGATCTTGTCCTTCAGGTGTTCGGCCATGCAGCCCGTGATCCCCAGGACCGCGTCGGGCTGCGCGTGCGCCAGCATGCTGGCGCGCGCGAAGACCCGCTCCTCGGCCTTCTCGCGCACCGCGCAGGTGTTGATGAGGATCAGGTCGGCGCGCGCCGGGTCGTCGGTCCGGCCGTAGCCGGCGCGCTGGAGCATGCCCAGCACCATGTCGCTGTCGGCGACGTTCATCTGGCAGCCGTACGTCTCGACGTACGCCAGCCGCGTCGCTGGCGCGGGTTCCGCGGAGCTGTCGCTGCGCCGCCGAAGCTGGACGAGATCGGCCACGGCGGATGTATAACCCGCTGATGCCGCGTAAGGGAGCCGCCGCTGCTCTGTTTTTCACGCTTTGCGTCTGGTCCAGCGCGGCACGGGCCGACCCGCCCTGGGTCTGGCGGGATTTGGTCACCCCGCGGGGCGAGGTGGCCTTCGACGTCGGGGGCGGCCTGGCCCACATCCCCGACCCCCAAGGCGGCACCGGTTTCGGCTTCAACCTCGAGCTGAAGGCGGGGATCGCGCCCCACCTGGAGCTCGGGATCCGCACCGGCATCCGCGCGGACATCATCGGACAGGCGGCGCGGGCCGACAACTACGCCCGACCCTTCGACACCGAGACGTTCGGAACCAACGCGGACGCCGTCGCCAACCCCGAGCTGCACCTGAAGTGGGCGGTGGCGCGCGGCCCGGCGGCCGAGCTGGGGCTGGAGCTGGCAGCCTATCTGCCCATCGAGAACAACTCGAGGTTCGGGTTCATGTTCGCGCTGCCGCTGGCCCTGCACGCGAACAGCATCCGCGTCGACAGCGGCCTCTACGTGCCGATCATCTTCACCGATCCGCACACCGACTGGACCCTCAGCATCCCGATCCAGCTCTGGATCCAGGCGACCCGCACCTTCTGGCTGGGGCCGGTCTTCGCCATGAACTTCGTTCACCTGTACGGCGTCGAGTACAACCAGTTCCCGTTCGGGTTCGGGCTGGGCAACACCATCGCGCCCAACGTCGACCTGCGCGCCTGGTTCCTGTTCCCCGACATCAACGCCGACCAGGCCGCCCGCACCTTCGGCGCCGGCCTGGCCTTCGAGTTCAGGTTCGGCTGATGAACGTCGCCCTCTGGATCGTTCAGCTCCTGCTGGCGGCGACCTTCGTCGGGACGGGCATCTGGAAACTGGTCACACCCATCCCCCACCTGGCGGCGAAGATGCCCTGGATGGGGCAGGTTTCGCCGGCCCTCCTTTACACGACCGCCGTCTTCGACGCGCTCGGCGGGCTGGGCGTGCTGCTGCCCTGGCTCACGCGCATCAGGCCCGGGCTGACCGTGGTGGCGGCCTTCGGGTGCGTCGCGCTGCAGGCGTCGGCGATCGGGTTCCACTTCCTGCGCGGCGAGGCGGCGAACACCCCGTTCAACTTCCTGCTGGTCGCCCTCTCGCTGTTCGTCGCCTGGGGTCGCTGGCCCAGTCGGTCAGGAAGGCTTTAGGTACAGCGCCGCCAGCGGCGGCAGCGTCAGTCGCAGCGACGCTGGGCGGGCGTGGCAGCGGGCGTCGTCGGCGGTGACCGCGCCCAGGTTGCCCAGGCCGCTGCCGCCGTAGGTGGTCGCGTCGGTGTTCAGCAGCTCGCGCCAGACGCCGCCGAACGGGACGCCCACACGGTAGTCGTGGCGGGGGACGGGCGTGCAGTTGAGCACCACCAGGATCGTGTCGCGTGCCTCCCGCCCCTTGCGCAGGAACGAGAAGACGCTGTTGTCGTCGTCGTTCGCGTCGATCCACTCGAAGCCCGCCAGGCCCGCGTCGTGGACGTGCAGCGCCGGCTCGGTCCGGTACAGGTGATTGAGCTCCATCACCAGCGTCATCAGGTTGACGTGCAGCGCGTCGTCGCCCAGCAGGTGCCAGTCGACGCTGCGGTCGTGCGCCCACTCGGCGTACTGGCCGATCTCGCCGCCCTGGAACAGCAGCTTCTTGCCCGGCTGCGCCCACATGTCCGCGTAGAGCAGCCGCAGGTTCGCGAACCGCTGCCACAGGTCGCCGTGCATCTTCTGCAGCAGCGAGCGCTTTCCGTGCACGACCTCGTCGTGTGACAGCGGCAGGACGTAGTTCTCGCTCCAGTAGTACATGCCGCGGAAGCTGAGGTGGTGGTGGTGGTAGCGGCGGCCGATCGGGTCGCCGCCGAAGTAGTCGAGCGTGTCGTGCATCCAGCCCATGTCCCACTTCAGGCCGAACCCCAGCCCGCCGGTGTAGGTGGGGCGCGAGACGCCGGGCCAGGAGGTCGACTCCTCGGCGATGGTCTGCGTGTCGGGGTGGTCGCGGTAGACGGCGGTGTTGAACAGGCGCAGGAAGTCGATCGCCTCCAGGTTCTCGTTGCCGCCGTACTGGTTGGCGACCCACTCGCCCCCGCGCCGGCCGTAGTCCAGGTACAGCATCGAGGCCACCGCGTCCACGCGCAGGCCGTCGATGTGGTAGCGGTCCAGCCAGAAGGTCGCGTTGGACAGCAGGAAGGTGCGGACCTCGTTGCGGCCGTAGTTGAAGATGGCGCTCCCCCACTCGGCGTGCATCCCCTGCCGCGGGTCGGCGTGCTCGTACAGGTGCGTCCCGTCGAAGTACATCAGGCCATGCTCGTCGGTCGGGAAGTGGGCCGGCGTCCAGTCGAGGATCACGCCGATCCCCTCGCGGTGCAGGTGATCGATCAGGAACATGAAGTCCTGCGGGGTTCCGTAGCGGGCGGTCGGCGCGAAGAAGCCGGTCACCTGGTAGCCCCACGACGGGTAGAAGGGGTGCTCGGCGATCGGCATCAGCTCGACGTGCGTGAAGCCGCAGCGGCGGACGTGGGCGGCCAGCTTGGGCGCGATCTCCCGGTAGCCGAGCCAGCGGTTCTTCTCCTCGGGGACGCGCATCCACGACCCCAGGTGCACCTCGTAGATCGACATCGGCGCGTCCAGCGCGTGCCGGGGCCCTCGCGCCCGCATCCAGTCGTCGTCGCCCCAGTCGAAGTCCAGGTCCCAGACGATCGACGCCGTCGCGGGCGGCGCCTCGGCGCGAAACGCGTACGGGTCGGCCTTGTCCACACGGTAGCCGTTGACCTGCGATTCGATGCGGTACTTGTAGTGCGTCCCCTTCGACAGGCCGGCCACGAAGCCGGTCCAGATCCCGGACTCGCCCCGCCGCTCCAGCGGCGCCGGCGACTTCCCCCAGCCCTCGAAGTCGCCGATCACGGAGACGCGAGCGGCGTTGGGAGCCCAGACGGCGAAGGCGACGCCCAGACGCCCGGCCTCGGTGGTCAGATGCGCGCCCAGGCGTTCGTAGGCGCGCGTGTGGGTCCCCTCGGCGAACAGGTGAACGTCGACGTCACCCAGGCGCGTCATCTGCCGACCATGCGCCGACGATGATAACCATGATCCGCTGCTTTTGACTCGGGTGCCGCGCTGGCCTTACTGTGAAGTGCCGATGGAGAAGCGTAGGGGCGCGTTGCTTGGCCTGGTGATCGTCGCGTTGCTGGGGACGCCGGGCGTGGCCCGCGCCGACAAGACGGGCGACAAGACGACCGAGAAGAAGGCGGTGGAGGACTTCGCCGCCGGACGCTACGAGGAGTCGCTGGACCTGTTCGCCAAGCTGTACGCCGACACGCTGAACCCGGTCTACCTGCGGAACATCGGGCGCTGCCAGCAGAACCTGCGCCACCCCGACAAGGCCATCGACGCGTTCAAGAACTACCTGGCCAAGGCGAAGAAGATCTCGGCCGACGAGCGGGCCGAGATCAACGGCTACATCAAAGAGATGGAGGCGCTGCGCGACGAGCAGGCCAGGCAGGCCCAGGCCGCCCAGGCCCCGCCGACGCCGCCTCCAGCGGCGATGCCCCCGCCGGCCACCGCGCCGCCCGCCGCTCCACCGGCGACGGCGACGTCGCCGGTGCAGCCGTTGCCGCCCACCGGGGAGGCGCCCCCGCCGGGTTCCTACCCGCCGTCCGCGTACCCACCCGGCTCTTACGCCCCGCCGCCCGGGTATCAGCCGGGGCCCGAGGGGCAGCAGCCGGCCGGCACGCTGGTCGCGCAGCCCGGGCCCCCGCCCGCCGCGGAATCAGGCTCCGTGTTCACGCGCTGGTGGTTCTGGACCATCGTCGGCGCGGTGGTGGTCGGTGGCGTCGTGGCCGCCGTGGTGCTGAGCAGCGGAACCGATAAACCGCCCTGCAGCGTCGCGGGCATCACCGGGTTGATGTGCAAATGAGCGTGCGCGCAAGAATCTGGGGAGCGGCGGCGATCGCGGCGCTGATCGCTGGCGCGGGGTTCGCCGGCTGCAAGCAGAAGGAGTCGCTGGTCGTCGTCACGCTGACGGCGGCCACCGCCGACACGACGTTGCGCAGCGCCAGCATCGGCGTCGGAAGCCACGCCGAGACCTTCACGCTGAGCGCCGGGGTGCCCAGCGGCGGCGTCAGCTTCGGCGTCTACGTCCCGTCCAGCATCACGGGCCTGCAGACGATCTCGGTGGTGGTCTCGCCGGCGACGGCCGGCGATTGCAACGGCCTGACCGGGAACGGTTCCGTCGACATCAAGACAGCGGGCGAGACCGACGGCCCCATCGACATCGGGCTGACCGCCAGCACCACCGCTTGCCCGATGGGCGGCAGCAGTGGAACGGGCGGCAGGGTCGGGACCGGCGGCACGGGGACCGGTGGCACCGGGACTGGCGGCAAGGGAACCGGCGGAACCGGCATCGGTGGAAGCGCCGGCGGCAGTCCTGGCGGGCACGCCGGCGGGACCGCGCTCGGCGGCAGCAGCGGCGGCACCGGGACCGGCGGGGCGACCGGTGGGACGGGCGGCGGCGGCGGTGGGCACGCGCTCTCGACCTGCACCGAGGTCGACCACGCCAGCACCGGCAACTGCGCGGCCGGACTCT
>Ga0335083_10009654_pt1 | contig 11702 bp, 19 predicted proteins | sample Lox_Sample_42_FD_206716 | JGI IMG/M metagenome (GOLD analysis project Ga0335083, IMG submission 206716) | Soil microbial communities from Loxahatchee National Wildlife Refuge, Florida, United States - Lox_Sample_4.2 | ecosystem: Environmental > Terrestrial > Soil > Wetlands | place: USA... | reverse complement strand
CCCAAGGAATACATCCCTGCGGTCATTGACGGCATTGAGGAAGCCATCAAGGGTGGTGTTTATGCCGGTTACCAGATCATTGACCTCAAGGTGCAGGTGGTGGACGGCACGTTCCACGAGGTGGACTCGAACGAACTGGCGTTCAAGATGGCGGGTATTTTCGCGCTCAAAGACGCCTTCAAAAAGGCGAGTCCGATTTTGCTCGAACCGATTATGAAGGTGGAATGCACCACGCCCGACGAATACCAGGGCGATTTGATCGGTGACATCACCCGCCGTCGCGGCCATATCGTCAACATCGAAGCTAAAATGGGGCAGACGATTGTGAGCGCGAACGTGCCGCTGGCCGAAATGTTCGGTTACGCGACGGCCATCCGGTCGTTGTCAAAGGGTCGGGCGTCGTATTCCATGGAACCATTGACATTTGAGCAGGTGCCACAGAGCGTGCTGAATACGATTCTGGATCAGGCGGCTAAGAAACCAGCGGCGCGGACGTAGATGGAAACGGCGCCAAAAACTTGTTGCACGGAGGAGTTTTACTGATAAACTTTGCACCCGCCTTCAAAAAATTGAAGCGGCAAACTATTGAAACCATTAACAGACAATTGTTCTTTGTATGGCTGCCCAACGCATTCGAATTCGACTTAAGGCCTATGACCATCGCGTCATAGACCAGTCGGCGCGCGAGATCGCCGACACGGTCAAACGCACCGGCGCGCGCGTCGCCGGCCCGATCCCGCTCCCGACCCGCATCGAGCGGTTCACCGTCCAACGCTCGCCGCACGCGGACAAGAAGTCGCAAGAAACCTTCGAGCAACGCACGCACAAGCGGCTGATTGACATCCTGGATCCGACGGCCAAGACGGTGGATGAATTGAAAAAGCTCAACCTCCCCGCCGGCGTGGACATTACGATTAAGATTTAGGAGTTAGATGAGCAACTCGTTAACCAAGTTATACAGGAACAAAGCTTCAGTAACGGCGCGTTACGGGTTTAACCGATCACCAATTTAACCAATTACGAACCCATGCCTCTCGGACTTTTAGGAAAGAAACTCGGCAACACGCGCGTTTACGACGCCCGTGGGATCATGACGCCGGTGACGGTCGTGCTCGCGGGGCCCAACCGCGTTTTGCAGGTCAAGACCCAGGCGGGCAAGGACGGCTACAACGCGGTGCAGCTCGGGTTTGACGATCAAAAGGAACAACGCCTCACCAAAGCCCTGCTCGGCCACATTAAGAAGCAGAACGGCGCGCCGGTGAAGCGTATCAAGGAATTCCGCAATTTTTCCAAGGAAGTAAAACCCGGCGATGTGGTTGGCCCGGCATTGTTTGCGCCCGGTGATTTTGTGGATGCCATTGGCGTCACCAAGGGCCGCGGTTTCGAAGGTGTGGTGGGCCGGCACGGGTTCGCCGGTGGGGATTCGACGCACGGCGCCAAAGGCTGGCACCGCCGCAGCGGCGCCATTGGCCAGCGCCTGTTCCCCGGCACGGTCATGCGCGGCTTGAAAATGCCCGGTCACATGGGTCAGGTCAAACGCACGACCCAGAATCTAGAAGTCATTCAAGTGCGCGAGACGGACAATTTGTTGCTGATCAAGGGTGCGATTCCCGGCGCGGAAGGCGATTACGTGGTGATCCGCGAATCCAAGAAACGGCCGAAGGGTTGGAAGCCGCCGGTCAGCCAGGCGCCGATGAAGAGGAAAGGCGCAGCCGAGAAGAAGCCCGAAGCCAAGCCAGCGGAGGCCAAAAAATAATTTGGTAGGGGCGACCTGCCGGTCGTCCGAGGCGGCGCCGCAGCGCAGCCCTACCGCAGATTGACATGAAAATTGCCATCAAGAATATCGCAGGAAAAAACCAGGGCGAACTGGAAGTAAAGTTCCCGCTGGTGGAAGGCGGGAAGGGCACGCAGGCCGTTCATGACGCGGTGGTCGCGTATCAGGCGGCGCAACGCAGCGGCACCGCCAACACCAAAAATGTGGGTGAAGTCGCCGGCACGAACAAGAAGCCGTGGCGCCAGAAAGGCACCGGCCGCGCCCGCGCCGGCTCGTTCCGATCACCCTTGTGGGTCGGTGGTGGTGTGGTTTTTGGTCCCCGCCCGCGAGATTTTGCCAAAAAGGTTTCCAAAAAGACGCGCTCGCTGGCGCTGCGCAAGGCATTAAGCGAACGGCTCAAGGCCGGTGACGTAATCGTGGTGGACGAATTGAAGCTCAGCTCACCGAAGACCAAGGAGTTTATCAGGGTGATTTCAGCGTTGGAACTGAAGGGCACCACGCTCGTGATTTCGACCGGCGCCGACAAAAATCTGACCCTGGCTTCGCGCAACCTGCCGGGAGTGGCCTTGGCCACGAGCGATTCGCTGAATACCTACGATATTTTGCGGCCGGACAAGTTGCTCTTTACGAAGAGTGCGTTTGAGAAGGTCGAAGCCCGTCTGGGCAAGGAATAAAATGAACACTTTTGAAGTCATCAAGACCGTGCGTTTGACGGAAAAGGGCACGCGGCAGGGCGAAAAGCTCAATCAATATACCGTGGTTGCTGACCGCCGGGCGAACAAGACGGAGATCCGCCAGGCCGTGCAGGAATTGTTCAAAGTCAAGGTCACCAAGATCAATACGTTGAACGTTCACGGCAAGCCGCGCCGCCTCCGGACGACCCAGGCCGGCAAGACGTCCGATTGGAAGAAAGCCATTGTGACGTTGAAAGCCGGTGACAAAATTGTTTTGACGTAAGTCATCTTCGACACGGAGGTCGCGGCTTTCGCAAGAAGGCCGCTTATTTTTTTAAGGATTGCGGTGCTCTTCCAGGACGCCGCTACGGATTTAATTCCCTGCTTTCACTTCCTGGCCTGGACAGCGTTTGTCCCACCCCTTCTGCAATATTCAGGCCCGAATGGACGCAAAAACCTGCATCAAGCCACGAGAACGAAAGGCCAACCTTTGCAGGCCATGTCCCTTGCCGCTTTCCCGTTCGTGTGTTCCGTTTATTTCGTGCTAAATTAAATCCTGCCGTGAATGCCAAGACACCCATTCGCATCCTGCACGTGGACGGCGATAGTTTCTTCGCCAGTTGCGAGATTGCCTTGAACCAGAAACTGCGAGGCCGTCCGGTATGGGTGGGCGGCGGGCGGCGCGGGGACGGCATCGTCATTGCCTCCAATCGCGCGGCTAAGACGTTCGGCATCAAGACCGGCATGGCGTGCTTCGAGGCAAAGCTGCTCTGCCCAAAGGGCGTTTTGTGCCGCCCGCACTATGACGAATATCGGCGGCTCTCGGCGGAGATGTTCCATATTCTTGAAGAATATTCCCCGACCCTTGTGCCCATCTCGATTGATGAAGGCTTCCTCGACTTTACAACGATGGACAAGGTGATCTGGCGAAACACCTCACCGGGAGATTACGTCAAGGAGATCTGCCAGCGAATTTTGAAGGAAGTCAAATTGCCCGTGTCCGCCGGTCTGGCGAATTCCTCGCGGCTGGCCAAACTGGCCACGGACGCGGCCAAGCCGGGCTTCATCGAGATTCCGGCCGGGCAGGAAAAGGAATTTTTGCAGGACCGTTCCGTGCGCGAGCTTTCGGGCATCGGCAAAAACCGGCAACGCGCGTTGGCGGCGCTCGGCGCGGAGACCTTTGGTCATGTGGCCAAACTGCCATCGCCGCTGCTCAAAAAGAAATTCGGCATCTGGGGGACCCAGCTCTGGCTGTTTGCCAACGGCCTGTGGGATGAACCGCTGCTGCTCGACGTGAAGGACCGCACGACGATTTCCAGCAACACCACCCTGCCTTACGACGAACCGGATTACGAGGCGGCGCTGACGTTCACCTTGAGCGAGGCGACGCGGCTGGTCGGCCAGTTGCGCCGCGAACAATTGCAGGCACGCGAGCTGGGGTTGACGATCCGGTTCACCGATTTCAGCGAAGTCGGCGGCGGCCATTCTTTTCACGCGCCGCAGTTTCAGAATTCGGTCATCAACGTGGCTTTAGAGGATATTTTCCGCGGGCTGATAAGCAAGGAATTCAAACCCGTCCGGCAAATCCGGATCGGATTTTGGAACCTTTCCCGGCTGGACACGCAACCGACACTCTGGGGGCGCACACATGCGGAACGTTGGGGCGCTCTCGACGACGCGGCGCATAAATTGAACTCGCGATTCTCTCGCGCGGAAAAGCCGGCGATCATGACGGGGGCGCAACTGGCCTTGCGCGAGCTGGAAGACGCCTTCAAGAATCCAAAGGCGAAATGCCCGTTCGTACCCCAACGGGAGATGGTAAAGAGGCTCTGGGGCACGGACGTGGACCCGCTGGCCCACAAAGGCGACTGGGAAGAACGCCTGGCCAGGGTCAGTAAACAATCGCAATTCCAACATTAAACCCCGGTACTTTCAAAGTTGCGTATTCTTTTGCGAATCCCCCCGCGTTTTGCAAGACTGGGGCGTAGTTTCAAAGCACGATGAAATTTCTGCGCTGAAGTGCCGGATCTGAACCATGCCCGAATACAACTTGAACGAAGGCCGCAGCGGGTCGCCGGAGCAAAGCGCCAGTCAAAAACGGGCTGGAAATTTGTCACGTTTGACCTTGCTCCTGGCGGTTGTGTGCCTGATTCAATTGGGCCTGCTGGCAATGCTGGTTTTCGGTCGCCGGCCTGAATCCGGGGTTCACTTTCAGCCGCCGGTAACGGTGATGCCTGCCATCGCCACTCCACAGGAACCTTATCTTCATGGCCATCCCGGTCCGTGGGGGGACCTGGAATACGCGCGCATTTCACTTGAACCGCCGGATGAGTTTGTTCCCGCGGACGCAAATTTCTTCGGCGCGACGCACTGGTTTTTCGAAGGCTACACACCCGCAACCTTGGCGGCATTTTTCGGCCAGTGCGGTTTACCGCCCGCACAACTTGCCGAATTGACGAATGCTGCCGCGTGGAGTGAGAAAACCGACGGCGTTCTGGTCCTGCCGGGTGACGATTTGGTTCTGGCGCTGGACGAACCCGCGCGGCAAAAGATCTATTCCGTGCTGGCCAAGAGCCAGGAGAACACGCTGCATTTATGGCCGTTCAAATCGCGTTCGGACAATCTCGAAAACTGGTTTGGCGATGCAGGACTGAGCGACGGAACGCTCGCGCTTTTGAAAAAATTGGTCTATCGCCGGGGGGAATGTCTGTGCTTCTCCGACATCTCCGTGGTTTATCCGCGCATAGCCCGCGACGACGAGCGGCGGCGTTTGATCAAGCGGCTCGCCCGCACCCGCACGTTGCTGATGAAATTGCACGTCACTCCGAACAGCAATGTCGACGCGCTGGCGGATTACTGGGCCAAAGGGCGACGCAATAAAGACATTGTGGCGTTGCTGGATTCACTGACCAATACTCCCGGGGGGATGACCATTGACGTGGCGCACTTGCTGCCCGCATTTGCGCGTAAATATCTCTATACGTTCCCAACTCCGCCGGCGGATCTTGCCTCGACGAAATGGCCCGACTGCAATTGGACGGCATTCAATTTTTTTCGCGATCAACCCGACGACCGGTTCTATGATTTCGACGTGTGCGGAAACGATCTGGTCCAAAACTACACCAAGGTGCGGGAGGCGACATTTGGTGATTTAATTGTCTTCTACCGACCTGACGGATTTCCGATTCATGTGGTGGTTTACATTGCCGACGACATTGTCTTCACCAAGAACGGCAGCAGCACGTTTCACCCCTGGACGCTCATGAAATGGGACGATTTGATTTCGGATTACACACTGGACTATACGCCGGTTTACGTCATTTTCCACCCTAAATGGCCGATGGAATAGGATGCGAGCCGGCGCGGGGGGCATGTCTGGCGCTCCAGGTGGAAAGCCGGATAGCACACCCTTCGTTCAATCCTCCTCTATTGAACCTGGTATTGCGGCTCGTTGGCCAGGGCCCATTGTTTGTGCAGCTCGAACTGCTGGATAAATTTCTGCGCCCACACAGCCGAGGAAAAAGTCCGGGCGGAATTGCCTTCCAGCCACGCGCTCTGGCTGAAATTCGTGCTGCCTTCCCAGCAGGCATAGTCGCCGGAACCTGCCTGTTGTACCACGAACCCTTTCCAGTGCCAGATATCGGCCGGTGCCCGGCTGTTAATGCCCGCCGTGGTAATGGTGACATCACCGTGTTTCAGGTTGGTAGCCAGATTCTTCACCTGGGATGCTTCTGCGCGTCCGGCCTCCTGGCTGTGGTCAAGCAGTAGATGAATTTTTACGCCCCGGGCATCGGCTTTGAGCAGTTCGGCGAACATCGGTTGCAGGGTAAAACTATAAGCGCTCATCCAGACTTCCCCGGGGTTCGCCAGCAATTCCAGAAACCGCTTTTGGGCGACGGCCCCGTCTTCCGGCATGAAATAATCCGTTTCGGTAATGGTGATGGTAAACATGAAGTTCTCCGGTGAATGAATCGTTCACGGATGAGACCGTGTTCGCGTGAAAACGACTCAAAAGTTCTTCTGCGAAGGTCGGCGGGGTTCTTGAGTCTTTCCGGCTGGTCCCTTACGGTTGGTCCGGCATGAAAGAACGGTTTCAACTCGCATTGCGACCTTCGGTGGTCAAACGCGCGCACAAATACGCTCTGGTCGTGGGGTTCATCCTGATTGCCATTCATCACAGTGACGCGATCCTGTCCGGACATATCATGCGGGGCGTTTGGGTCAAAATGCTGCCGACAGTAATGGTGCCATACGTGGTTTCCACCTTTTCGAGTGTTGGCGTTTTGCTGGAAATGCGCGGCCGGCCATGACGGAAAACTGCTCGCCGCACGGTATTTACTGGTGGTTTAGAGCTTCAAAATTCTTCAAAAAAACGCTTGCACTGAGACAGGCTTCTGATATTTTCTCCGCTCCGTTTCGCTCGGAAGACAGGCCCTTGCTGCGTTACAGCGCGACCCTCCTGCCGGGCAAATGGACAGCATGTTTGCAGACCGATAACTGAATCCCAGCCGGGACAGGAATGATGGCCTGCCGACTTCAAAGTTGCTGCTAAAACTTTTGTTTTTATGCCAGTTAAAACATTTAGACCGCTAACGCCGTCTCTGCGCTACGTCACGTACGCGGATTACAGCGAGATTACGAAGACGAAGCCCGAAAAGGGGCTGGTCGTCACGCGGAAGAAAACCGGTGGCCGGAACGCCTACGGTCGCGTCACGGCGCGCGGGATTGGCGGCGGACATAAACAGAAAATCCGCCTGGTGGATTTCAAACGCCAGAAGCATGGCGTGGAAGCAACGGTCGCGGCGATTGAGTACGATCCGATGCGTTCGGCGCGCCTGGCGTTGTTGCAATACAAGGATGGTGAAAAGGCTTACATCATCGCACCGGCGGGCATCAAGGTCGGCGGCACGATTTCCAGCGGTCCCGCAGCTCCCCCGGAAGTCGGCAATGCGCTGCCCCTCAGGGTAATTCCAGTCGGTCTTTCCATTCACAACATCGAACTCACTCCCGGCCGGGGCGGCCAGGTGGTGCGTTCGGCGGGCGGCGCGGCCACATTGATGTCGCGCGACGAAGGTTACGCCCAGATCCGGCTGCCCTCGGGTGAAATTCGCAAGGTGAATGAAAATTGTTACGCGACCATTGGCCAGGTGGGCAACGCGGAACACGAGAATGTTATTTTGGGAAAAGCCGGGCGTTCACGGCATCGCGGAATCCGTGGCATCAACCGCGGGGTGACGCGCAATCCGGTGGATCATCCCAACGGCGGCGGCGCCGGCAAGTCAAAGTCCGGCGGCGGCTGGCAGCAATTGATGTCGCCGTGGGGCAAGATTGCCAAAGGCGGCAAGACCCGCCACAAATACAAATATTCAAACCGTTTCATTATTGTGCGCCGCAACGGCCGGCCGATGAAGCTCAAATAATTTATGGGACGCTCGATTAAAAAAGGTCCGTTTATCGATCTTCACCTGCTGGATAAAATCCAAAAGGCGAAAGACACCAAGTCCAAGACGCCCATCAAGACGTGGTCGCGTCGTTCAATGATTACGCCGGATTTTGTCGGTCTCACCTTCAGTGTTCATAACGGGAAAGTCTTCAATCCAGTCTTTGTTACAGAAAATATGGTTGGTCATCGGCTGGGCGAGTTTTCCCTGACACGAATTTTCAGGAAACACGGCGCCCATACAGCCAAGGCGGAGGCGAAATAACATGGAAGTTCATGCCATCATGAAAAACGTGCCGGTATCCGCGCAAAAGATGCGCGAAGTGGTGCGGCAGATCCAGGGAATGCCGGCCCTCCAGGCGCAGGCGGTGCTGCAGGTGGTTCCGCGAAAGGGGGCGCGGCTGGTGGCCAAGACGCTCCGGTCGGCGATGGCCAACGCCGAAAACAACAACAAGCTGAAGCCGGAAAGTCTGCGCATCAAGGAAGCCGTCGCCGGCACGGCCATGATCATCAAACGATTTACCCCCAAAGCCCGCGGTTCCGCCGGTCCGATCCTCAAACGCCGTTCTCACATCAAAATCACCCTTTCCGACGAATAGTATGGGCCAAAAAACAAATCCAATCGGTTTGCGTGTCGGCGTCAACAAGGACTGGCGTTCGAAGTGGTTTGCCGGCAAGAAGGAATTCGGCCTGCTGCTCAACGAAGACCGGCAAATCCGCACGCTGTTGAAGAAGAAGCTCGAAACGGCGTCCGTACCGAAAATTCTGATCGAACGCGCGACGAACCGCTGCCGGGTGACCATTCTGACCGCCCGCCCGGGCGTGGTCATTGGCCGCAAAGGCTCGGAAATTGACAAGCTCAAGGAGGAATTGAGCCGGATGACGGGCAAGGAAGTTTACGTGGACATCGTCGAGGTAAAGACCCCCGAACTCGACGCACAACTGGTGGCCGAGAATGTTGCGCTGCAACTGGAGCGCCGCGTGTCCTTCCGGCGCGCGATGAAAAAGGCGTTGCAGACGGCCAAGGATTTCGGCGCGGAAGGCATCAAGATCCGCTGTGCGGGCCGGCTGGGCGGGGCCGAACTGGCACGGGTCGAGCAATATCACTGGGGCCGTGTACCGTTGCACACTTTGCGCGCGAACATTGATTATGGATTTGCCGAGGCGTTGACCGTGTATGGCAAGCTCGGCATCAAATGCTGGATTTGCCGGGGCGAGAACAAGCCGCAAAAGGCCGCGGCGCAGGCCCCGGCCGCGCCGGTTGAAGTTATCCCCAACTGATTTTGGAACTGGAATTTTGATATGCCCTTACAGCCCGAAAGAGTGAAGTTTCGCAAGATGCACCGCGGCAGCCGTGCCGGTCTGGCGAACCGCGGCAATGCGGTCGCGTTCGGCGAATACGGATTGATGGCGCTGGAACGCTGCTGGATGGACTCGAAGCAACTGGAGGCGGCCCGCGTGGCCATTGCGCGCAACATGAAACGGCGCGGCAAGATGTGGCTTCGCGTTTTCCCGCAGAAATCGTTCACGAAGAAGCCGCTCGAAACCCGCATGGGCAAGGGGAAGGCTCCATTGGAAGGCTGGGTGGCGGTGATCCGGCCGGCGAACATATTATTTGAAGTGGACGGGATCACGGAAGTGGAGGCGCGCGAGTCGTTGCGTCTGGCGGCGACCAAACTGCCCATCAAGACGAAATTCATCGCCCGGCACCGGCGCGCGATTTAAACGGCTATGAAATTTAGTGAAATCAAAGACATGACACTGGTGGAATTGTCGGCCAAGAGCCGCGACCTGCGTCATGAAATGTTCAACCTGCGGTTGCAGCAGGCGAGCGCACAGCTGGAAAAGCCGGCGCGCCTGCGGACCCTGCGCAAGGACATCGCGCGACTGGAAACGCGCATCTCCCAACTGCGCAACAAAGCGGCTTAACGGTATGGCTGAGATATCAAATACAACGGCGACCGCGCGGGGACATCGCAAGCAACGCGAAGGCGAGGTCATCTCCAACAAGATGGCTAAAACCATCGTGGTGCGCGTCGAACGCCGGTTCCCGCATCCGCGGTTCCGCAAGGTGGTGACCGCTTACAAGAAACTTTACGCCCACGATGAAAAAGGTGAGGCGAAGCCCGGCGACCGGGTGCGGATCGAGGAGACGAGGCCATTGTCGAAAACCAAGCGCTGGCGGCTGGTTCAAGTTGTCGAGCGCAATGCGGTGGAAACCAGCGCCGCCGCCTGACCGGATTTATTATGTTGCAAATTCGTTCCCATTTGGATGTGGCGGACAACACCGGGGCCAAGATTGCCTGGGCCATCGGCGTGTTGGGCCGCAACCAGCGTTATGCCCATGTCGGCGACGTAATCAAGGTGCATATCAAGGACGCCGCGCCGGACGGGCAGGTAAAAAAGGGCGAGGTCCACAATGCGGTGATCGTCCGCACCCGGCAGCCCATCCGCCGCAGCGATGGCTCCTATCTGCGCTTTGACAGCAACGCGGTAGTCATCATTGACCCGGAACTAAACCCGAAGGGCACGCGCATTTTCGGGCCGGTCGCGCGGGAACTGCGCGACAAGAAGTTCATGAAGATTATTTCGCTGGCGCCGGAGGTGATTTGAGGTGAGTTAAGGATTTTGTCAAAAATGAAATTTCACATAAAAAAAGGCGACGAAGTGGTCGTGCTGGCCGGCGCGGAGAAAGGCAAGCGCGGCAAAATCATTGCCGTGAGCCCAAAGAAAAACCGGGCGATTGTCGAGGGCCTGAAAATGATCAAGCGCCACACGCGCAAAAGCCAGGATCATCCCCAGGGCGCCATCGTGGAGCGGGAGGGGACGATACACCTTTCCAATTTAATGAAGGTGGACCGGTTCGACGCGCGGGCGGCCAAACAAGGGAAGGCGCAACCGGCCCCGGCTTGAGGCATGATTGATTTGACGAAATGAAGTTACGGCAAAATCCGTGACCTGAAAAATGAAAGCCAGACTTTACAACAAATACGTGAACGAAGTGGTGCCGGCGCTGAAAGAAAAGCACAAGTTCGCCAACGTCCACCAGATTCCCCGGATGACGAAGATCGTGGTCAACATGGGCGTCAGTGCGTCGCTGGAAAAGAATGCCATTGAAGACGCGGCCAAGGACCTGGCGCTGATTACGGGCCGCAAGGCGGCGATCAGCAAATCGCGCCACAGCATCGCCAATTTTAAATTGCGAGAAGGACAACCCATCGGGTGCCGGGTGACGCTGCGCCGCGATGCCATGTACGAATTTTTTGACCGGCTGGTGGCGACGGCGCTACCGCGGATACGTGACTTTCGCGGGTTGTCGCCGCGCAAGTTTGACGGTCGGGGCAATTACACCTTCGGCGTCGCCGACCAGACCATTTTCCCGGAAATTGAACTGGACAAAATCAAACGGCAGCAGGGCATGGACATCACGATAGTGACCAGCGCCAAAAATGACGGTGCGGCGCTGGATTTGCTCAAGTTGATGGGCTTTCCACTGGCTGAGAAATAAGTAGTTCATCGTCCTCGCCGTCGTCCTCGTAATCGTAATCGAGGATGAGAAGGAAGGACGAGGACGAGGACGATTGGAATTATGGCGAAACGAGCATGGTTTGAGCGCAACAAGCGCAAAGCTGAAACGGTGAAAAAGTACGCCGCGATCCGCGCGGAATTGAAGGCCAAGCGGGACTACGCCGGCCTGGCCAAGCTGCCGCGCGACGCCAGCCCGACGCGCGTGGTGAACCGCTGTTCGATGAGCGGACGGCGCCACGGTTATCTGCGCAAGTTCGGCTGCTCGCGGCTGACCTTCCGCGAAGCG
>Ga0335083_10009653_pt1 | contig 11703 bp, 7 predicted proteins | sample Lox_Sample_42_FD_206716 | JGI IMG/M metagenome (GOLD analysis project Ga0335083, IMG submission 206716) | Soil microbial communities from Loxahatchee National Wildlife Refuge, Florida, United States - Lox_Sample_4.2 | ecosystem: Environmental > Terrestrial > Soil > Wetlands | place: USA: Florida... | reverse complement strand
TTACCCCAGCGTGCGTTTCGCCGTTACGCATCCGAGGTAAGAGCCGTATGAGGTAATTCTTCAAGTACGGATCCGTGCGGGGGGCGTTGGGTAACCAGCGTCCCTACCGCGACCGAACCTGATTTTCAGGGGAAAAAACGTGAAAAATCACGAAACGAACCCGAGGAACCCAAGAAACGAACCCGAGCTTCGCCCGGCGGTTGGGCGTGGGCTCGTTGGCTTGAGGTCGAAGACCTCGCTAGGCACTCTTAGGCGACTGCGCATCACGATGTCAGCTATTCGTGGCGCAGCAAGGCTTGTCCTAACAGTTTCAATAATTTAGATCGACGGCTTCGGTACGGGCGGTTTAAGCCCAGCCCCTCCGAGGCCCGAAACTGCCTCCTTCGTGCTATGCACGGCGGTATTATGTGGTTTGCGTTCTGGCACCTGCGGCGTGCCGGGTGATATTCTTACAGTTAGTCTCATTTCAAGGCGGGTGAGGGCTCAAAGGTGAGCCGTGGGCCGTCCAGGCTTACGTGCAGGTTCGATCCCTGCCGCCCGCTCCAGGACCCCTATCGTGTGTTCATCGGCGACGGCCGCATCTGAATCTCCGGTGCGCGAACCAGTCCGAATCATTCCTCAGCTTGATCTCAAGCGGCAGCACGAAGCCTTGCGTGGGGAAATTTTCGCCACGCTTGACGGAGTGTTCGGCGCAGCGGCCTTCATCCTGGGGGAAGAGGTCGCTCAGTTTGAGCAGGAGTTTGCCGCTTACGTTGAGGCGAAACACTGCGTGGCGGCTAATTCAGGCACCAGTGCCTTGCACCTGGCCTTAGTCGCGGCCGGCGTGGGGCCGGGCGACCAGGTGATCACCACCGCGAACACGATGATTGCCACCGCGGAGGCAATCTCCTACACAGGCGCGACTCCGGTCTTTGTGGATATTGACCCCGCGACGGCCAATATTGATCCCGATCTAGTGGAGCGCGCCGTGACCGCGCGCACCCGCGCGATTGTGCCGGTTCATCTTTACGGGCGGCCGGCTGATCTCGAACCTTTGCTTGATTTGGCCAGCCGCAAGGGCCTCAGCGTGATCGAAGACGCCTGTCAGGCGCACGGAGCCCGGTACCGGGGGCGGCGCGTGGGCGCGCTCGGCTTGGCTGGCGCCTTCAGCTTTTATCCGACCAAGAACTTGGGCGCCTGCGGGGAAGCTGGCGCGCTCGTCACTAACGACGATCGTGTGGCTGCGCTCGCCCGTAACCTTCGCTCTCACGGCGAGAGCCGGCATTACGCCCACGAGCGCGTGGGGTTCAATTACCGCATGGAGGCCTTTCAGGCTGCAGTGCTACGGGTGAAGATGAAGAGGCTGCCCGAGTGGACGGACCGACGCCGTCAGATGGCCCTTCGTTACCGCCAGTTGCTGGCGGGGACCGGGGTGGAGATACCGGTGGACTACCGCGACGACGAATGCGTGTACCACCAGTTCGCGGTTTACCTTGACGGCCGCAATCGGCTGAAGGACGAACTTGAGACGCGCGGCGTTCGGACCGCCATTCATTACCCGCAGCCCGTCCATCTTCAGCCAGCGTACGCAGGCCTCGGTTACACGCGTGGAGCCCTGCCCCAGGCGGAGCGCGCCTGCGAGCGAGTGCTGTGCCTGCCTTTTTTCCCCGAGCTGACCGACAGCGAGATAACCTATGTCGGCGAAATGCTTGCGGCGGTTGCGGGCACGCAGTCGAAGCCCGATGGATAGTGAACCGGAAGCTTTTTCGCAGGCCAGCCGGCTCGAGCGAACAGACAGACCGCATGTTGCTTACTGTTACTGCGGAATAGATGTCGCACAGTTAACGACCTGGTGTAAGCTGAGGTGAGCCCTGACGCGGACAACGACGAGGTTACCGCGGCGGGGTCGCAATCGCCAGCGGTTCGCCGAGCGGAGGTCCGGAGCAGGGGTCGGTCAGAGAGCGGCGACGCGTAGAACTAGCAGGCTGCGGAAAACTCGTCCAGCCTGTCATTCCGAGGAGCCGTAGGCGACGAGGAATCTCGTAGTGCCTTTAGTTTCAGAGCGAGATTTCTCGCTGCGCTCGAATGACTTGGTTTCGAGCTGTTTTTCCGCCAGCTTGCAGATTCCTGTGATTCGGGTTCTTACCGAACAAACCCGGAATGTTATTGATAACGGGAAACTTTTGTTTTTGGAGTTAGCCCAAAGCTGGAATCTCATTGAAAACGCACAGGTTGTTTCAAATAGAGCCGGAATGTTGCTGACAAATATACGGCTTAGCGCTGGCTGTCGCGTTAGAACATCCTACACTCCAAAGAGGCCGTGCTGCAGATGCCCTAATCCATAATGGCGGCTTTGGGGTTCCACTCACTGATAACGCATCGGCATGCCTACCGCGGGCGGCTTGGAAGTTTGACGCCGACCGTATACAATTGACGAGATCAGCAATCCCTGCTCTATACGTTGATCCAGATGGGTGAATTGATTCTGCCTGTTAGAGGCATTGCCGGGGCGCGGAGGCACCGGATGGCGGGAAGTGGCTTGAAGCTGGCACGCGGCACCGCGACGCAGTTCGTACCGGTGTTGGCCTTCGTGTGCCTGTTGGGCTCCGGCCCTTGCCGGGCGCAAGACGCCAGCCAGCAACCCGCGCAGCAGCAAAGCCCTGCTACCTCAACTCCGCCCGCGGCTAACCAAGCACCCCTCGGTCCGGTGAAGCCCATCGGAAGCGAAGAGCAGCCTACTGGCACCGTTGAACAGACCGGGGCGACCCCATCTCCGCCGCCGGACACTCGGCCTTTGGCCGGCGCCCAGGAGCTTTTGCCGACGCTGCTTGGCAGCGGGCGAAGCTACCTGATTCCCAGCTTCTCGGTGTGGGCGGGAGCCGACAGCAACGCACAAATAACGCCGGGCGTCACCCAGTACCTGACCGCCGCCATCCCCGTAGGATCGGTGGACTTGAACTACTCGGGAAGGCGCAACCAATTCAACCTGGATGGAGGCGGCGGTGGCGTCATTTACCCTACTCAATCCAGCGACAGCTCTGCGTTTGGCAACTTTACGGTATCTGACTTTTATAACGCCCGCCGTTGGAATTTCTTGTTCATGGACCGGGCGAGCTATTTTCCGCAGGCTTCCCTCGGTTTTGGCGGCATTGGTTTTGCCGGCGCGTTCAACACCGCGGAGTCACTTGGCCTTGGCTCGGGCGGCTCCCAAATGAGCCAGATTTTTGCGCCCGGGCAATCCATATTGTTGGGCCGCGTCGGTACGACGAGTAACAATGCTGTGGTTCAGACCCAGTACTTTCTTACCCCAACGACCTCGGTGACGGGAGTGGCTTCCTTCGGGATTCAACACTACGACCAGGCTGGCTTGGCGAGCAGCAATGATCGACTTTTTGTGGGTTCTATCGACCACCAACTCACCCGTACAGATACCGTGAGTTTTGCCTATAACCTGATTCAATACCGATATAATGGGGGTTCGACGGCTATCAACGATAACGTGTTTCAACTTGGGTACGCCCATCGAGTCACAAGTCGCATCAGTGTGTCGCTGCTGGGCGGGCCTGCGATAATTTACTCGGCTATTACGGGAATTCCGGGCACGCAACAGAGCTGGAACTGGGTGGGCCAAGCTCGCGCATCTTATCTCGCTGAACGAGGTTCGTTTTACCTGTCCTACTTGCATTTCCAGACTCCCGGCTCTGGACTGTACCAGGGCGCCAACACCGACACCGCTTCTGCCGGGTTTTCGAGAAATCTTACGCGGACGTGGACGGCGTCTCTTAATCTTTCATACGCGCACAACAGTGCATTGGTGCCCGCGTCCCCGAGCCCGACTGCTGCGAGCCCCGGGGCTACCAATTATGCAACTGGGATCATCCGTCTGGACCGCACAGTAGGACACTATGTGAAGCTGTTTGGCGTTTACTCCGTGCAGCACCAGATATCCGGGGCTGGGGTTGTAACCGGTTACACCGGCAACACACTCTTCCGCCAGATCTTTGGGATTGGCATTGAAATGCATCCCCGCCCTTTGGGTTTGTAACCGAGGTAGGCGTGGGAGCAAGGACGCGCGGTTGCGCGCGGGAAATCGAAAAGACGCGAGGGAGTTGAAAGCGGCATCGAACTTGTATGGCAGGTCGCGGAGCCACTTTTCCTGATTAAGGGTCGAGGCCCCGGGTTTCGTGAGGGCTGAGGTCGGACTGAACATGTACAAGAAATTCTTCGGACTGAGAGAGAATCCGTTTAACGTCAACCCTGATCCCCGGTACCTGTTCCTGACCGAGCATACAGAGGAAGCGCTGGCGTCTCTGACTTATGGCATTCAGAGCCGCCGGGGATTCATCCTGCTCAGCGGTGAGGTGGGCACCGGCAAGACAACCATTCTGAATAAGCTGCTGGGCTGGCTGCAGCGTCAGAACATTACCACGGCATTCCTCTTCAATCCGCGCCTGAGCGTGCCTGAGTTTTTTGATTACATGATGGCTGATTTCGGCATTCCCTGCGACTCAACGCAGAAGAGCCAAGTGCTGATGCGACTGAACCATTGGCTGCTGGAAAGGTACAAACTGCGCGAAACGGCCGCGGTGATCATCGACGAAGCGCAGGATCTGTCCCTGCGGATGTTGGAAGAAATCCGTCTGTTGACGAACCTGGAGACGGCCACCGAAAAGCTGTTGCAAATTGTGCTTTCCGGCCAGCCCGAGTTGGAGGACAAGCTTCGTCAGCCGGAGCTTCGCCAGCTTCGCCAGCGAATCACGCTGCGGTGCAAGACTTATCCGCTGACTTCGGCCGAAACCCGCGGCTATATTGTGAGAAGGTTGAGCATCGCCGGCGCCAGCGGGCCGGCCATCTTCACGCCAGGGGCGATTGAGTCGATTCATCGGTTTTCGCGGGGAATTCCCCGCGTTGTGAATCTGCTTTGTGAACACGCGTTGATTAACGCTTTCGTGGAACAAACCCGTCCGATACCCGCCGATACCATTAAGAAGGTGGCGCGCGAGTTTGAGCTTGACGAGATTGAGCCCGTGGCGCGGCCGCCCGTGGTGCGGCCTGGCGAGCGGCCGTTGCGCGATACGATGCAAGGGATGGCAACTCTGATGGACCGGCTGCGCCGGCCGCAGTAAGACAACAAGGGGGATGTAAGATCTATGAGTCGAATTCATGAAGCTCTCAAGAAAGCCGAGATGGAAAGGGGCGAGGCGGTTACTCCCGCCGCGGCCGGCGCGCCGGAGCCCGAACCCGATGTGATGTCCCCGGCGCTGTCGCCCTCGGGCGCTGCTCCCTCGGAATCCGCGAGGGGCGGCATTGCCTCCGCGGCCTTTGAGCCGATCACGCTAGATACCATTCGCAAGCAGTGTCCAACGTCGCAGTGGTCACCTGACTCGCACGCGGTGCTGTTTGCCGAGCTCTCCGGCCATACTCATCCCGCCGGAGCGGAGGAGTTTCGCACCCTGCGGTCCCGCCTCTACGCCATTCGCGAGCGGCAGCCTCTGCAAACGGTGCTGGTGACGAGCGCGCTGCCGAGCGAAGGCAAGACGTTCATCACTCTGAATCTGGCAAGAGCCATTGCCCAGCAGCCGCAGCGAAGCGTACTGGTGATCGACGCCGACCTGCGCATCTCCCGGGTGCACGAGGGAGTTGGGGCTTCAGTGGCGCCCGGCCTCACCGACTACCTGCGCGGCGATGTGGACGCCCTCTCCGTTCTTCAACGAGGGCGAGACGACAACTTCTTTATTATTCCTGGGGGTTCTCCCGACCCTAACCCTGTTGAGCTTCTGGGAACCGGCCGCCTGCGGGCCTTGATCAATCGCTTCGCACCCGTCTTCGACTGGATCATCCTCGATTCGCCACCCTGCGTTTTTCTGGCCGACGCCAGCATCCTCGGAAAAGTCTCGGATGGTGTGTTGATGGTCGTGCAGTCGGGTGTCACACCCTTCGATACAGCTCAGAAGGCTTGCCGGGAGTTTCAGGAGAAGCAAGTAGTGGGTGTCGTCCTCAATCGCGTCCCGGCCGGCCTCACCTACGGCTACTACTACTACGGTTACGGAACCGCGCAGCAGCCGGCGAAGAACTGACAGAGTGCCTGGGCGCGGCTATTCGGCGACACGCAAAATCAAGCACTTCAGGTAATGGGTCTCGGGAACTGTCAGCAGGATGGGATGGTCGCGTGCCTGCGTGCGCCGTTCCACCACTTGCACGCGGCGATGGGCGTCCACCGCCGCGCTCGCCACTGCTTCCAGAAAATCACTCTCGCTCACGTGAAACGAACAGGAGCAGGTCACAAGGAACCCGCCTGGGTTGAGAATCTTGAAGGCGCGCAGGTTGAGCTCCTTGTAGCCCCTGAGGGCGCTCTCCAAGCTCGACTTCTGTCGCGCAAAAGCCGGAGGGTCAAGGACCACCGTATCAAAGCGCTCGCCGGACTGGTCAGCAGCTTTCAAAAAATCGAAACAATTCGCCTGACGCCATTCAACGTTGGTAAAGCCGTTCAAGGCCTGGTTCCTCCGGCCTAGCGCAAGGGCCTCCTCAGAGCTGTCGAGCGCGAGTACGCTCGCGCACTGCCCGGCCAAGCACAGAGCAAAGCCTCCGGTGTAGGTAAAGCCGTCCAGCACTCGGCCGCGGGCGTAACGGCGGGCGGCGGCGTGATTCTCACGCTGGTCAAGATAAGCGCCGGTCTTGTGGCCGCCGACAAGATCGTATACAAAGCGAACCCCGTTTTCCGCGGCCACAACTTCCTGCACGAGCTCACCCGCCAGCACCCCGCATCGCTCGGGCAATTCTTCGAGCGCGCGCATCGGCGAATCATTGCGCTCCATGATGCTCCGCGGAGAGAACTGCTCCTGTAGAATCTCTACAATTGTGGGCTTCAGCCTCTCCATGCCCTGACTGAGCGTCTGCACCACCAGCCAGTCGCCGTAGCGGTCAATGGTCAGCGAGGGAAGCAGGTCACCTTCACTGGCCACCAGACGGTACACTTCCGCCCCCGTTGCCACAATCTCGCGGTAGCGGGCCGCAGCCGCGATGCGCTCCGCCAAAAAGGCGCGGTCAAACGGCCGCCTCTCGCGCGTCAGAAGCCTCAAGGCGAGCTGCGACTTGCTGCTGTAGAGCGCTTGCCCGAGGTAGCGCCGGCGTTGGTCCTGAACCCGAACCACGGCGCCGGGTTCCGGCGCGGACTGCGGTCCAGCCGCGTTCCCGGCTCCAGAAGCCGTCTTGCCTGTGCCCGAGCCCACCAAGTCGCTGCGGTACACCCATAGGTGGCCGCCTAGGATGCGGTCTGCGCCGCGTTGTGTGATGGTAACGGTCGTCGCGTTCACGGGTGGCACCGGCGCGCGGGACTCGTGGCTCGGGACTCGGGTTTCGGGATTCGGGTTTCGGGGTTCGGGCTTTGCCTCCGCTGGGAGCGCGAGCCGCAGTAGCCCCGCGGCGGGCGGTCTCGTCGGTTGCGGATCCCGGTTCGCGCACTCCGAACCCCGAACCCCGAACCCCGAAACCCGCGAAAAAGCGCGCTATGATCGGAATCTACGAACTCGCTATGCTGCTTCACGATTTTGATTATCACCTGCCTCACTCGCTTATCGCCCAGCAGCCTCTCGCTGAGCGCGATGCCTCGCGCATGATGCTTTTGGACCGCACCACGCAAACCTTTGAGGATCGCCGCTTCAGCGAGCTCCCCGGCATCCTGCGGCCGAGCGATCTGCTCGTGTTCAACAATACACGAGTTTTTCCGGCTCGATTGCTCGGCCGGCGGCGCGGAACGCGATCGCAGCCCATCGGGAAAGGCAATCCAGCCGCCCGCGAATACCTGAAAGCTGAGGTCGAGCTGCTGTTAACGCGGCATGAGACCGGCGACGTCTGGCAGGGGCTGGTGCATCCGGGCCGCAGGGTGCGCACCGGCGAAATCCTCGAGTTCGGCGACGGTTTGCTCGAAGCCGAGGTCTTGGACCGCGGCGAATATGGTATGCGCCGCGTGCGGCTGCTGTCGCGTTCGCAGCGCGAGGGCGCGGCCGGCGAGGCCACCGTCGATGAACTCATTGATCGCCTGGGTCACATTCCGCTCCCTCCCTACATTCACCGCCCCGACGAACCCCAAGACCGCGAAACCTATCAGACCGTCTACGCGCGAGTCCGGGGTGCCGTGGCCGCTCCCACCGCCGGTCTGCACTTCACCGAACGCATTCTGAAGGAACTCAAATCTCGCGGAATCGAAACCTCCGAGATCACCTTGCACGTGGGGCCAGGCACCTTTCGCCCGGTGCAGACGGAGCGAATCGAAGAGCACCGCATGGATCCCGAGGTTTTTGAGATCAGTGAAGAGACAGCGGCGCGGCTGAATCGCGCCCTACAAGACGGTCGCCGCGTAGTGGCGGTTGGAACCACCACGATTCGCACGCTCGAACACGCGGTTCGAGCAAAGGGCGGCCGAATCAAGGCTGGCCGTGGAGAAACAAACCTTTTCATCACTCCGGGATTCGATTTTCGCGTGGTGGGCGCCTTGTTGACGAATTTTCACTTGCCGCGCTCCACGCTGCTGATGCTGGTCGCGGCATTCGCGGGCCGCGAATTTACGCTTAGCGCCTACCAACATGCGGTCAGTCAGGAATACCGTTTTTACAGCTACGGCGATTGCATGCTGATCGTCTAAAAGGCAGGAGTCAGGAGCCAGAAGTCAGAAGCCAGGAGTCAGAGGCCAGAAGTAAGAAGTCAGAAGTAAGAAGTCAGAAGTCAGAAGTCAGAAGTTCACACCGGCTAGAAGCCCGTGCCTGGAGCTTATACATTTTGAGGCCCGAAGGGCCGCACCAACGAAGCCCTGGGCAACGCCCAGGGAAATCAGATGTCGCGCCAAACGCCGAGCCCTGAAAGGGCGATCCCAGCGCACCGTTCAGTTCCCACACATAGCGTTCGTCATATTCGACTTCGTAGGCCTCCAAAAACCGCCGATAGTCCTCCTCGAAGCTTGTCGACCGGTGGTGTGCCTCTTGCTGCTCGATGTACTTTACGACGCTGTCCACCTAACTGGGGCTTACCGAGAACCCTCTGTAGCCGCTCTGCCAATGAAACCCGCCCGATCCTGGAGCCTGCCTCTTAATCCACTTAGAAGACTGGTTTTGATCTCCTCCACCACCTCGGCCAAAGCATGGTTCTTGGAAAGGCGGAAGAGGGCATGAACGTGGTCGCTCGTGCCTCCCACTCGGAGGGCCGCACAGGCAGACTCGCGGGTTTTCCCTGAGCGTCGCCCAAAAGGGCGTCGCCCAGGGCTTTGTTGGTGCGGCCCTTCGGGCCTAGAATGTGCAAACTCTAGCCACGGGCCTCCAGCCCGTGGGAACTTCTTACTTCTTCCTTCTGGCTTCTGTCTTCTTGCTTCTGACTACCACCGAACTCTCACCCGATAAGTCAACACGGCCTCGCCGTTGGCCGGCACAGGCACCGTAAAGCGAGCCGAGAAGGCGGAGGTCTTCTCATACTTGAAGTTCGACTGCTCCATCGTCCAATCGCCGCCGATGGGCTCATTCACCTCAATCGTGACCGGCCCGGACTTGTGGTTTCGCAGGGTAATTTGGAAGGCCATTTCGCTGGTGCGCCGGTCGATCTTCTGGTAGTCGGTCTGTTTTCGCTCTGCGACGATGTCAAACGCATTGCCGATGTGCAGGTCGAGGGTCTCGTCTTTCGGCGTGTGATCAATGTGGTCCTCGCCAATGAACTGGAGCCGGCCCTTCGAGTCTCCTTGATACACGCGCATAGTGCCGGCCGGCAGTGGCATGCCCAGCGAGTTGGCCCGTGAGTTCTTGAACTTCAGGTGCACTTCAACCGGATTTTTGATGGGCTCACCGGGCTGGATGGCGTCGCGATAGTAGTAACTCTGGCCGCTCACCTCATAGTGCTTCTCAATCGGGAACGAGGCCGCTTCCAGCAGACTGATCTGCTTGCTTTCGTTGTTCTGCACGGTGGTGCGGCGTTCGAGGGTGTAAAGGTGATACTCAGAGATGTTCTCCTGGGCAAACTGGGGCGGCGCCGCTGCCGGGGGTGCCACCATCTCGGCTCGACCCATCGACATCATTAGGCGTGGCTGCACCACATTCACCGCACCTGCCACAAGCTGAAGCTGGGCGTTGCGAAACTCAGTACCAGAATTGTTGACGAGAGTCACCCACCCGTTCAAGGCCGCGGTCTTCTCGGTGCTGGCGACAGTCACAACGTAGTCGGCGTTCCAGTTCATGTCGCTGGTGAGATAGGAGGCCTCTACCGTTTGCGGTCCCGCGTGACGATTGCTGAGCAGCCAGATGAGAGTGGGCTTGCTGTAAAGGTTGGGCGGCAGGTCAGGGAAGATGTAGTGTGCCCCAGGGATGCCGGTTTCAATCTGGTTGCCGATTTGCCACACCGGCCCGCTGTCATTGTTGGCCAGCAGCGTAGCCTTGGTTTCAAATTGCTGCTGGGTGTTATTCTCCATGCGGGAACGCACCAAGGTGACTTCGCGGCCCACGTACTTTTCAAGCAGCTTCTGGGGATTCAGCAAGTCGTATTCGTAATTCTGCTCGAGCACCGTGAGGTCCTGGGGAGCCGTCTGGGAGGCGATATGGACCGTCGCCGGATTGGCCCTGGCAGCGATGTCCATAAACCTCATGTGGAGTTCGCCTGTGGGGAGATCAAGGCGCCGGACGTCGCGCACCAGCGCTTGGTTCTGATTGTAGACCGTCACCGCCACCTCCTGTTGGTCACTAAGGGTAGAGGTGACGGTGGTGGTGGCGGCGGCGGGGCCGGATGACTGCCCCGCGGCCAGCGAGGCGGTGGCGAACAGCGTGAGAATCACGGCAGAGGCGAAACGGGGGAAGTGAGCGGGCGATTGCTGGGTGAACATAGGCCTCCTTCCAGAGATGGCAACTTTAGCTTTCCATTTTAGTAGACACCGAAGGGCTGCGATGGGAAGCTAAAGGGCCGCGGAGGCTTAGTGTGCGAATTCCTCGCCAAGCCGCCAAATCTTCCGTAGTTGGTCAAGAGGCTATTGCTCGAAGTGATTCGCATCAGCACCCACATTCTCGCTTTGGCTTGTTAGAATAAGCGAGGCATCTAAAGGAGGTCGGCGGCCCTGAAAGAGGGCGATCAAATCAGGGCATGGTGAAGGCGTGGCGGTGCAATCCGAAGTAAGGGCTGCTATTCGCAAGCTGAACTCGCCACACGCGTTTCTTACTGCACCAGGTTCGCCAAGAAGCGCCGCTTTCAGCAGGCTCGGGAGGTTCGTTGACCCCCCCGGGGGTGTTTTTGCAAAAACGAACCCGAGAAGTTATTTAGAATCAACAAAAGTGCCGAAAAACGAACCTAAAACGAACCTAAACGAACCCAAGCCGCACGGGTCATGAACGGTACAAGTCCCGTAGAATTAGCAGGGCATTCATGGCGACAACGAAACGAACCCAAGCCCGCATGGCAGAGGCTCTGGCCCGTGCTTGGCAAGCCAAACTCGCAAAGCACGAGCTGCAAAGCGCACCACTTTCGCCGAGAAGAACACAGCCCCCCAGGAGGCGTGCCAGGTTCTTGGGAGGGTCGTAGGCCCCCCCGGGGGTGTTTTTTTGCAAAAACGAACCCGAGAAGTTATTTAGAATCAACAAAAGTGCCAAAAAACGAACCTAAAACGAACCTAAAGAAAGCGCCGGGATAAACCGACCTGGAGTTGAGGATGAAAGAGCCTCACAGGAAAGGAGTAGCGATCCACCCTGACCCCGAGTCATGCGC
>Ga0335083_10009652_pt1 | contig 11704 bp, 8 predicted proteins | sample Lox_Sample_42_FD_206716 | JGI IMG/M metagenome (GOLD analysis project Ga0335083, IMG submission 206716) | Soil microbial communities from Loxahatchee National Wildlife Refuge, Florida, United States - Lox_Sample_4.2 | ecosystem: Environmental > Terrestrial > Soil > Wetlands | place: USA: Florida... | reverse complement strand
CGGGATGGCTTCGCTCCGGCTGGAGGAAATCGGCGGGGTCGAGGTGATATCCCATCTGGTTGCGCACGAACCGCAACCCCGCGAACGTTCCCTCGATCGCCCGCCGCCGGGCGGGGGCCTGGGATTTCATGGCGCTTTTGTAGGCCTGGCGGTGATATCGCACCAGGGTGGCGTCGACGATGGTGACATACCATACTGCCTCGCTGATCACCGCGAACCCGTGCCCATGGTCCAGTACCTGATCCCTGGCCAGCTGCTCTACGGCCTCGCGCATCGCGGTGATGGACCACTCCAGCGCGCTCGCCTCGGCCTGCGGGTCTCCGGTGTGCTCGCGGTTCCACGCGACCCGGCAGCGGGGACGGCAGAACCGGGCATGCTCCCGGCGCGGCGTGAACACGGTGCCGCACTGCTCACAGGTCCGGGTATCGGCCACCCGCCTATGCTACGCACACCATGGGCGCACGCAAGCGTGCTCATGCTGGGCATACCGGGCGCACGCCAGCATGACGTGGGGTCGCCGCGGAGGCCGGGCAGACCGGTCCCGTGCGTGACCCCGCGAGGTTCTGGCGGCCCGGTCGATAGCCGGCATATGCAGGCACCTGCCCAAGACCGGGCGCCAGGAACATGCCGGTGAGCGTCGGTCAGGTCCTCACGGGGACGATGCCTGGTCGGCCACGTGCAGCGGCTGGGGGGCCGCGGCCGGGGTGCTGGCGGGCATGTCTTCCAGGCTGCGGCGGGCCGGCTCGGGCAAGACGAAGGTGAGCGCCATCCCGAGCACGGAGACCCCGGCGGTGAGCAGCAGCGTGCCGCGCAGGCCAAGGGAACTGTTCAGTACCGGGAACAAGAACACCCCGATGAACGCGCCGAGCTTGCCGATCCCGGCGGAGATCCCGTGTCCGGTCGCGCGCATGGCCACTGGGTACAGCTCGCTGGGCATTACGAACGTGGTCATGTTCGGCCCGAACTCGGTGAAGAAGTAGCTCACCCCGTATACCAGCAGGAACGGCGCCACGGTCGTGGTCATGCCCGGCACCGCCGCGATGATGAAAAAGCACAGCGCCATGACCGCGAACCCGGTCCATTGCAGCCGCCGGTGCCCGATCCGGTCCAGGCAGGCGATCGCCAGCACGTAGCCGGGCACCGCCGCGACCGCGAAGATGGCCAGCTGCAGGGCGATCTTGGTCGTGGTCGAGGCGTGCGGGGAGATCAGGCCGAGGATCTGCGGGGTGGAGATCGTGTTGCCGTAGTAGGCGTAGTCCAGCAGGAACCACGTGCCCGCCGTCCCGGCCAGCATGATCAGCCACCGGCGGTCCGTCAGGAAGGCCCGCAGTCCCAGCTCCTGGCGCGGCCCAGCGGACCCGTCGCCGCTGACCTGTCCGCCGGTGAAGTCGGCGATCTGGCTCGCCGCCTGCTCCGCCCGTCCTTGCACCTGTATCTGGTAGCGCGGTGATTCCGGCATCAGCAGGCGCAGGTACAGCACCGCGGCGGCGGGCACCGCACCCAGGCCGAGCAGCACCCGCCACGTCACAGTGTCGCTGGCCCCTCCGCCGAGCAGGGCCAGCGCGACCAGCGGTCCCACGATGAGCCCGAGCGCCTGGGTGCCGAACACCATGCCGACCAGCTTGCCGCGGTCTTTGCGGTTGGCGTACTCGCTCATCATCACCGCGCTGACCGGGTAGTCGCCGCCGACCCCGAAGCCGAGCACGAACCGGAACACGATCAGCACCCAGAATGACGGTGACAGCGCCGACCCCAGCGCGCCCACGATCATGATCGCGGCGACCATCCAGTACACCCGCTTGCGCCCGGCCACATCAGCGAACCGGCCGAACACGAACGCGCCCAGGAATGCCGCCGCCAGCATCACGCTGTTCAGCAGGGCAAGCCTGCCCGAACTCAGGTGCCACTCCTTGGCGACCAGTGTGGAGGCGATCCCGATGACGAACAGGTCGTAGGCGTCGGTGAAGAACCCCATCCCCGAGACCAGCACCGCCCGCAGGTGGAACCGGCTCAGCGATGCCTCATCCAGCGCCGCGATCAAGTCCCTGGACCGCGTCTCGGTCATGGCACCCCCAACCTGCAGGGCGGCCTGCCATGACCTCTGACCTGCCGCAATCCGTCTGCTGCTACGGCGCAACCTAAGCGGCCCAGGTGACACCCCCCCGAACCGCACATGAACGCCAGATGAACACACGGCAACCAACAACCGAATTCGCAGCCGTCTGCCCCCGCGCCCAGGCCGTCCAAAACAGCGCTCCTGACAATGCCAGCGCCCAAATCCGGGTGGAGGCCAGCCTGCTAGCCGGGCGCAGATCCGGCGAGATCAGTCACCCGCCGCGCGAGGTTGACGGCGTGGTCGCCAAGACGCTCGTAGAAACGCGCCACTAGCGTCATCTCCATCGCCACCGGCAATGTCATGCGTCCCGAGGCGAGCTCGGCGATCAAGCTGGCGTGCAGCTCGTTCATCTTGTCATGACGCTCGCTCAGCGCCAGCGCGACGGTACGGTCGCGGTGGCGCCAGGAATCCCCGACCTGGCGCCACATGCCCCAGGCCAAGTCCCCCATCCGCTCGACGAGCCTTCGACTGCCTGGTGAAAGGTCATTACTGAGAACTTGACTTGCCCGCGAGGCGATCTGGACGACGAGGTCGTGGGAGCGCTCGAGCTCGGGTACGATGCGCACCACCGACAGCAAGAAGCGCAAGTCTGAGGCTACAGGCGCCTGCAGCAGGATCTCCCGGCTGGCCAGTTTGTCGATCTCCAGGTACAGGACGTCGATGACCTGCTCATGTTCGGCCAGCACCCCGAGCCCCTCGTTGTTGCCGCTCACGAGGGCATAGGTTGCCCCGGGCAGGTCTTCAGCGACCATCGCGAATAGGCCGGTGACCTTGGCTTCGATGGCCTCCAGCTCGCGCTGGAATAGTTGTCGTTGCTCGACCACGGCCAGAGCCTACCGGCCGCCACCCTAGCCCGGCAGCGGGGCGAACTGGTCGGCCGGTCTCTCACTTACTGGGAGCCATCAGAGTGAACGACTTTCTGAGATTCCGGGCAGACGTGAACGGCTGGCAGGGACGCACCCGGGGTCACGGTCTGCTTCAACGCCAAGCACCTCGACAAGGGCAGGCTGCTGCCTAACGCCGAACTCGCCGGAACGGTCCAGCTGTGGGAATGGATCGGCGATGAAGGCGCGACAACGTTCAGCTACTGACCAGGCTCGAGCGCACCAGTTGCTGATCCTGCCAACGGCGTACGGGACATAGAAGGGACGCAGCGATAGGCATGAGAGTCGGCATTATCGGGGGATCGATCGCCGGCTGTGCGACAGCAGCGCTCCTGCACCGGGCCGGCCACGACGTAACCGTCTTCGAGCAATCCGAGTCCGACCTGGTAAGCCGGGGTGCCGGGATCGGTACGCCGACGGCCGTGTGGCAGGACATGATGGCGCGCGGTCTGATCGATGAGACTCTCCCTGCCCTCCGGATCGACTCCATGCGGTTCGTCACCCGTGGATCGGGGACCAGCCAGCCGCGATGGCTGGGCGACGCCCAGGGCCAGGGCGGCGTGATGCTGGTCAACTGGGCCCATCTGTACCAGTGGCTTCGGCGGGGCGTCCCCGACGAGCTGTACCGCGGTGCCTCGGCTGTCGAGCTGATCGACGCGCGGCCTGACGGCACGACGTTGCATCTCGGCCCGGGCGGCTCGTTGGACGTGCCTGGAGTCCCGCCTGGCGGACCTCGCCGCCATGCCCACCGCGGCGACCAATGACTGGCTGGCCTCCGCCTATTCCGGGTTCGTCCTCACGCTCCCCGGGGTGTGACCGGGAGCATGTAGGGAGCCGAGAGGGTGGGGCGGCTGGGGCTCGAACCCACGACCGGCGGATTATGAGAACTATGGCCCGGCGCTCCCGGCGCGCCCCGGCCACTTACAACTGCAGCGTCGCCCGCCCCCTACCCTGATCGCGTGCTCCCGGCACTACCGCGCGCCGGTTCCCCTCGCTGGCCGATAGTGCGGAGTGCGTCCCCTTCCGTTACAGCGAGGCGGGCTCGGCACCGTCCGGCGGCGAGGGGCGGGGTGGAGTCTGGTCGGGGGTGTTGAACGCAGTGTCGCGGATCTCGCGGATCGTGTCGTCTAGATGCTCGAGAGCTTCTTCGATGCGCTGCCGGACCATGTCCGCGGGTAGGTCGATAGCGGCCTGCAGGTTGAGCCCCAGCTGGAACAAGCGGGTGGTGATGGCGTCCAGGAGTTCCCGGCCGCGGTGTGCCTGCTGTGCCGTGACCGCAGACCGAGCGAGATCTATGAGGTCTTCGAGTTGCCTGGCTGCGGTGACATCCCGGATCACGGCGAAGGCGAGGCTGCCGGTGGCGGTGGTGACGGGGCCGAGGCCGATCTCTACCGGGAACGTGGTTGCGTCTTTGCGCAGCCCGACGAGCCGGTCGGTCATCGGCCGGGTCCTGGGTGCCCTCGCGTAGGTGGCCCGCTGGCTGCGATGGGCCGCCTGCAAGTCGGCTGGGACCAGGCGCTCGACCGTCTGGCCGGGCAGCTCGCCGTGCTCGTAGCCGAACATCTCCTCCAGCCGTCGGCTGGCCAGCACGAGCACGCCGTCGTCGTCTACCAGCGCCACCCCATCCTGGAGAGCGTCGACTAGGCTCCGTGCCTCGGCCGAAGTGATGGCTGCCCGGTTCCTGTCCGATGGCCAGGCTGCCGACAGCTGGCTCCCTGCCGGAGTCGAACAGCGCGGCAGCGCCTGGTTATCGGCTCTCACGCTGGCTGGTCTGGGCACCAGGCCAAGCACCTCCGCTGGCGCTCTGACCGCTTGGGCTGCCTCCAGGGAGGGATAGATGGAGACAAATCGATCGAGGCCGTTGCAGCTGAGCACCCGCCGGACGATCTGGGCTGTGACCACCAGCCGCAGATCCGTCCCGCTCATAACGGCCCGCCGGTAAGCGCGGATCACGGCCTCGGCGCCGGCGTAATCACAGGAGATTGTCGCGGTCATGTCTGCGATCAGGACGGCCGCGCCGCGGTTGATGACTGTCAGCAGTTGCTCGCGGATCTCGCCGGCGTTCGACAAGTCAATATCCTCCGGAAGCGTCACGACCGCCTGCTTGCCCGCCCACCGCACCGGGTAGATGTCATTAAGCACCGCAGCGGCCCCAGCCGGCGCGTGGGCGCGGGCGCTTGATGGTTCGCGCATCGCTGAGGAACCCTCGGTGCCGCCCGGCGATTCCTGGCCGTGCCGCCAGGATCTGGAGACACGATCCCCGGCACCCTTGTCCTGGCCCGGTGAAGGATGCCTTACCGCCCTCGTGGATTGAACTTGGGGCCTGTTGAACGTCCGCAGAACGGTTGAAGTTAACGGTGACGGTGCGGGCTTTGGCAGTTCGCCTGGCTGCCATATCGGTTCCTCGAACGTAGTTGATGATCGCGGGGGGAGAATGCGGATCCCGGCCAGGCCGGGTCACTTCCAGCCGCCGGTGGCCGCGCCCCTGCGGCGGCCACGACAAGGACAGAATTCACGGGCGAACTCGAGCGGCCATGAATCGCAGCGTATGACCGGCCTGGACCCTTGCAAATAGGGCACACCCTGAGACCAGCAGGGCACACCCTTAGCGTGGTCGTCCGGGCTCTCGCCGGGTCGGCGAGATGTGAGAATGGCGAGATCAAGCGCGGTCCGGCGCCACTGCAATCTCATATCCGTTGCCGGGCAGCGCGACGACTGTCATGCCGTCCGACCGGGAGCCCTACCATGTCCGAGCCCTCCGCCGTGCTACGTGTCGCGATCGCGAGCGACAACTTCCTGACCCGAGAGGGTTTGGGCTGCCTGCTCAGCGGTGCTCGCGGCATCGAGATCGTCGCACGGGTCAACAGCCATCCGGAAACCCTCACCGCCATCCGCCAGTACCGCCCTGATGTGCTCATCGTGGGCATCCGCACCCCCCGCGTTAACGCCGAGGCGGCGCTGAGCGCCGCCCAGCAGTTGCGCTCTCAGTACCCCCATATTGCCGTGGTGGTTATCGCTGAAGCCGGCGACGGGTACGCCCTCGAGCTCCTGCGCAGCGGAGCCGCCGGTGTCGGCTACCTGCTTGACGACCGGATCGGCGATCTCGAAACTCTGCTGAGCGCTGTCCATGGCGCTCACGCGGGCGACACCGTTCTCGACCCCTCGATCGTGAATGCCCTGGTGCGACGCCGACTGCCTTCGGCGCTCGACGCGCTGTCAGTGCGGGAACTCAATGTTCTCGCCGAGATGGCATACGGTTACTGCAACGATGAGATCGCCCGGCGCCTAACGGTATCGAAGAAGGCCGTTGAAGGTCACGTCACCGGTATATTCCGCAAGCTACAGATACCCGCCGCCAAACGCTTCGACCGCCGCGTGGCCGCAGTCCTGACCTACCTGCAAGCAAGCGGCGAACTGGCCAGCCAGGGACCATTCCCCTGAACCGCGCCGGGGACGATCAGCCCGCTAGGCGGCGTCGGCCTCGACTGGCGAGAGCCGTTCGGCTTCGCAGCGAAGCCGGCTGCGAGCCGTCCGCCTCGGCCATGTGCCTTTTTTGGCCCGGTCCCGCCGACCACAACAGGACGCCCGCCCCGCGCCGCCGCTGGCGCGGCGACGATCAGCCAGCCAAGGGATGGGCCGTACGCCTGACACGCCAGATCTGGCTGATCTGCGCCCGGCGCGGCGCTAACACCCGAGTCCCCAGGAACAGCAAGTAATCGGCGATCTGAAATTGTTCGCACTAATAACAATGCTCCGTTTGTCGCGCTACGCAACTGCGCTGACGCCCCGTGCCGCTTCGGGCCGCAGCGAGCTGTCGCGCGCAGTCAGTGTCGCGCCCTCCGCAGACACGGGCGGCCACTGGCCAGGCTGTGCCGTTAGTTGGCGTACCGGACTACGGGGTGGAGATGTTGAAGTGGGCGTCGAAGGTGTCGGTGACCGAGGCGAGGGTGTCGAGGACGCGCAGGTCGCCGTCGGTCTTGAGCCCTGCCCTGTCGATGATGGCTTTGGCGTTTGCGGGCTGGAGCAGGACTCCGGCCAGGGCTGCCTTGGGCCCGGCGATGGTGAGTTGCGCGCCGTCGGCGTGGCCTTCGCGGGCGTTGAGCACGCCGTGGCGGACCCACATGGTCCAGTCCCCGCCGGAGCCCTGGAAGGTCAGGTTGATCCGGATATCAACGTCGGCTGCCCGCTCGCCCGCGAGGTGGACGCCGGCGAAGTCGAACAGCAGGTCGACCGGCATGGCCAGGATGGTGTCCTGGCTGGCGGTGGTGGCCTGCCCTTCGGTGACCACGCCCCCGCGGAGCTCCTTGGCGGCGGTGAGGAAGATCGCCCGGTACTGGGGCACCTCCTGCTGGTACCCGAGCTGCTCGTAGGCGTCGGCTTGCAGGTTCCTGGCCTCGGTGTCGCCGGGGTCGGCGAACACCAGGTGGTGCAGTACCTGGACGGCCCACCGGTAGTCGCCGGACTCGATCGCGGATCGGCCCTCGGCCAGGATGTTGTCGCGGCCCATCATCCGGACGTGGCGCTGGGCGTTGTCCTGGGGCAGCAGCGGCAGGATCGTGGCCGGGTCGCCGTCCCAGAACCCCAGTTCCTTGTGGAATACGGCCCGGACGTTGTGATGCAGCCCGCCGTGGTAGTACCGGTTGTACCACCTCTTGCCGATAGCGCCGGGCAGCTCGACGATCTCGGCGGCTTCCAGCGGGGTCAGGCCCTGGTTGGCCAGCCGCAGCGACTGGTCGTGGATGTACTTGTACATGTCGCGCTGGTCTTCCAGGAACGCGACCACATCGTCGTTGCCGTACACCGGCCAGGTGTGCGGCCCCCAGTGCACCTGGGCCTGGTCGCCCCACCGGACCAGGGTCTCGTCGATGTAGCGGGCGAAGTTGCGCGCATCGCGGGTCCGGGCGCCGCGGATGGTCTGGATGTTGTGCATCGCGTGGTTGGCGTTCTCCGCGCAGGTCAGTGCCTTGATCTGCGGGATCCAGATGTGCATCTCCTCGGGCGCCTCGGTGTCCGGGGCGTACAGGAACTCGAAGTCCCACCCGCCCAGGGTGCGCACCTCACCGGTCCGGGTGATCCCGTCCGTCGGGGGGATGTAGCTCATCTTGGTGTTACCGCTGTCCTCGTTGCTCGTGCTCAGCCCGACGGTGATGATGCCGGTCTCGCAGTGCGGCAGCAGCAGCCCGAACGTGTACGCCATCCGGCGTGCCATCGCGTTGCCGGTGATCACGTTCTCGCCGATCGCGTACTTGTTGAATGACGCGATCGTGCCCGGCGCGACGATGGGCACTTTCCCGGCGGCCACGTCGGCCTCCTCGATGACGCCCTTCACGCCGCCGTAGTGGTCGAAATGGGTGTGCGTGTAGATCACCGCGACCACCGGCTTGTCGTTCCCGGTCGCGCGGCGGAACAGCTCCATGCCCGCCCGGGAGTGATCCGTGCTCACTGTCGTGTCGATGATGACCAGCCCGTCCGGCGCGTCCACGATCGTCAGGTTCGCGCTGAACCGCACCTGGTACAGCCCGTCGACGACCTTGAACAGGCCACCGCGCTTGATCAGCTGGGACTGCCGCCACAAGCTCGGGTTCACCGAATCCGGCGCAGGCGTGCCGTCGGTGATGTAGTCCAGGCGCCGCGCGTCGCGGACCATCCGGCCCTGGTCATCACGCAGCACCTCCGGCAGGTCGGCCATGAATCCGCGGTCGATGATGTCGAAGTCTGCGCGGTCCTCCATCGCGTACCTGGCCACGGCCGCCCGGTTCACCTGAGCCGTGAAACCGCTCGCTGGCTTCATCTCCGCCATCACGCCTCCATCACCGTGAGCTGACCAGCAACAAGACCAGCACAAGGCCCGGTACGGGGCGCCCAGGCACCCGCCCGCCACAGCAGCACCACCCTGGAATACCCGCCGGCTCCCAGGCCGAACCCGGCAAGAAGGCGCGAAAGCCCCGGCGTGGCCCAGGTCCGGGGATGGGCCGCTGTGGGTACGTGCCCGCCCCTCCAGCATCAAGCGCGACTGTGCCGCAGGGCAACCAGCACCGGTAAAAGCACCTGCTGAACGTTGCCTCACGCGCCATGATGCCAGCAACAGGCTGGGTCTCAGGTTATGGCTGGTCAGGGGGTGACGATGTTGAAGTTCGGGTCGAACTGGTCCAGTAGTTCCGCGAAGGTGGTGAGTACGGACTCATCCCCGGCTAGCTTGATCTTCCCGGCCTGGGCGAGGTGGCCGGCCGTGGCGGGCTGGAGCACCACGCCGGTTAGCGCGGCCTTCGGCCCGGACACGGTGAGCTGGCTGTCTCCGGAGGCGCCGCGACGGGCGTTGAGCACGCCCCGCTTCACCCACATGGTCCAGGTCTGGTCCTGGTCGGTGAAGGCGAAATCGATCCGCAGGTCGGCCTGGGCGGCCTTGTTCCCGATGAGGTGCACGGCAGCGAAGTCGAACAGGATGCCGATCGGCATGGCCAGTATCGTGTCCGGGCTGGCGCTGGAGAATGCGGCGGGGACGGCGCCATCGCGCAGTTCCCTGGCGGCGGTGAGGAAGATGTAGCGCCATTGCGGGCCCTCGATCTGGTAGCCCATCTGCTCGTATGCGTCGGCCTGCAGGTTCTTCGCCTCGGTGTTGTCAGGCTCGGCGAAGACCAGCTTGTGCAAGATCTCGGCGGCCCACCGGTAGTCACCGGCCCGGACCGCCCGGCGGCCCTCTTCGAGGATCTTGCCGGCACCGACAAGGTCCACGTAGCGCCTGGCTGACTCGACCGGCGGGTGAGGATGGAGCGAGACCGGGTCGCCGTCCCACATGCCCAGTTCCTTGGTGTAGACGGCGCGCACGTCGTGGTGCAGGGTGCCGTGGTAGTCGCGGTTGAACCACTTGCGGCGGAGTTCGTCAGGCAGCTCGATCACCTCGGCCGCTTCCAGCGGCGTGTACCCCTTATTGGCCAGCCGCAGCGCCTGGTCGTGGATGTACTTGTACGTGTCGCGCTGCGACTCCAGGAACGACACGACGGCCGCGTTGTCCCACACCGGCCAGGTATGCGGCCCGTAGTGCACTTCCGCCTCATCCCCCCAGCGTTCCAGGGTTTCGTCGAGGTAGCGGGCAAAGTTGCGAGCGTCGCGGGTGCGTGCGCCGCGCAGCGTCTGGATGTTGCGCAAGCCGTGGTTTGCGTTCTCCGCGCACGTCAGGGCCTTGAGCTGAGGGATCCAGATGTGCATTTCCTCCGGCGCCTCGGTGTCCGGGGCGTAGAGGAACTCGAACTCCAGCCCGGCCAGCTCGCGCTTAGCGCCCGTCTGCGTGATGGCATCGGTGGGCGACAGGTAGGAGACCGTCATCGGCCCGATGATGCCGCCGACCGCCAGCCCGCACGAGACGAACTGCCGGGGGCCGAACTCCAGCAGGTTACCGAACGCGTACCCGGCCCGCCGCGACATGGCGTTGCCCGCCACCACGTTCTCCCCGATCGCGTACTTGTCGAACGACGCGATGGTGCCCGGCGCGATAATCGGTACCTTGCCGGACGCCACATCAGCCTGATCGACGACGCCCTTCACGCCGCCGTAATGGTCGATGTGGGTGTGCGTGTAGATGACCGCGACCACCGGCTTGCCGGAGACGTGCTCGCGGAACAGGTCCATCCCCTGCCGGGCGGACTCGACCGAGGTAGTGGTGTCGATGATCACCAGGCCGGCCGGGCCCTCCACAATGGTCAGGTTGCCCGTGTCGTTATTGCGTACCTGGTACAGCCCGTCGACGACCTTGAACAGGCCCGCCTTGGTGATGACCTGAGCCTGCCGCCACAAGCTGGGATTGACGGTCTCCGGTGCAGCTTGCTGCTCACCGATGAAGCCGAACCGGCTCGAGTCGAAGGTCGCCACGCCGTCGGCGTTCCGCGCCGGACCGGGCAGTGCGGCGATCAGGCCACGGCCGGCATCGGCGAAATCCTGCCGGTCGGCCATGTCGTACCGCGCGACCGCCTCACGGTTGGCGGTCACAGTCGCGGCCGTGGGGTCCTTCGGTTCATAGCTCACAGTTCCTCCGCCGGTTCTCAAGGGTTCCTTGGTACCTATCAGGCCAGGCCGCTGATGCCGTCGCCGATGAGCTTGGCCGCGATGATCAGGCACAGCACGGTCATAATCACGGCATTGTGGGCGCTCATCCAGTCCTTCAGCCCGGCCAGCAGCTTCTCCGACCGGGCGCCCATGGCGAAGTAGATACCCACCGGGATGCCCACGCCGAGCGTGCCGATCAGCGCGAACACCAGGTAGGCGAGGGCCTGCTGGCTGCCGGAGATGCCAGTCCCGGCGATCGCCGCGGCGCCGGCCACCGCCAGCAGCAGGTTCTTGGGGTTGGCGCCGGACAAGACGGCGGCCAGGCCGACCGCCGCGACCGGCGTGGTCTTGTCGATGGTGGCCATCCACTTGGGCATCTGCGGCGCCTCGTCCCCGTGAGGCCGGCCGCGGAACTGGCGCACCGCCACGAGCAGCAGCAAGACGCCCAGCACGATCTTGACCCAGCTCACCCAGGCCGCCGGGGCACCGGACTTGCTGGCCCCGCCGGATCCGGCCAGCGAGAGGACGACGGCGCCGACGACGCCCAGGCCGATCAGCCAGCCCAGCACGAACGCCGGGCCGTTGACCTTGGCCCGGCGGCTGCTGAGCATCAGCACCATCCGCCAGGATCTGCGGGTCGGTGACCGTCCAGCCCTGGAAAAGC
>Ga0335083_10009651_pt1 | contig 11704 bp, 10 predicted proteins | sample Lox_Sample_42_FD_206716 | JGI IMG/M metagenome (GOLD analysis project Ga0335083, IMG submission 206716) | Soil microbial communities from Loxahatchee National Wildlife Refuge, Florida, United States - Lox_Sample_4.2 | ecosystem: Environmental > Terrestrial > Soil > Wetlands | place: USA... | reverse complement strand
CGAGCTGTTTGCGTCGCACATAGTCGGGATCGTTCTCGTACTTCCGCAGCGCCGCGATGACAGTCTCGTGGTACTTCTCGAGCGTGGGAATGAACTCGGGATAAGGCAGAATCCAAAAATCGTTGCGCAGCACCGCCTGCAGCACGATGCGCCCGAGATCGACCGGATCGAAGCCACCCTCGATCACGGACTTCAGGCGCTTGAAGGTTTCCGGATCGGCGCCGTAGTAACCGGTGCGGGCATAGCGCTCGGGGCGCGAGAGCACCGATTCGTGGATGTTGGTGTTCACCGCGCCCGGACAGAGGATGGAGACGCCGATGTCGTACTTCTCGAGCTCCAATCGCAGCGACTCCGACAGGCCGCGCACGGCGTACTTGGTCGTGCAGTAGATGGCGGTATTCGGCAGGGCGACGAAGGCCGACATCGAAGCCGTGTTGACGATGTGACCGCCCGCGCGGCGCTCGATCATGCGTGGCATGAAGGTCTGCACCGCATTGATCATGCCCTTCAAATTCACGTCGATCTGCCAGTCCCAATCGTCATAGCTCGCCTTCTCGACGGGGCCGAACTGGCTCACACCGGCCGTGTTGCACAGCAGCTGCACCGGTCCCATCACTCGCTCGGCCTCATCAGCGGCGCGCGCGAAAGCCTCGCGGTCGGTGATATCGAGCTCGATCGCGTGTACGGAGAGCCTGCGCGAGGCGAAGTACGCGCGCGCCTCGTCGAGGTGATCACGGCGGATATCCGCGATCACGACCTTCATGTGCGCCTCCTCGGCGAACACTTTGGCCTGTCCGAGCGCCACGCCCGAGCCACCGCCGGTCACGAATGCGACCTTACCTGAGAGCTGCTGCATCGTTGTCTGCCAATGCGACCGCCAGCGGTCGCTTCGATCGCGGCATTATCCGCACCGTTCAGCCGTTGTCACGTGCCTGCGCGCGCGCCCAGGCGGGGCGCGCGACGATCCGCTGCGCGTACTCTTCGATGATCGCCGATTTCGGTATCATCGGACTTTGAGCGAACATCGCGAACGTAGTCCCGTAGAGAACATCCGCCGCGCTGAATCGCTCGCCGAGAATATAGGGACCGGGGGTCAGCGCCTTCACGATGGCCGGGATGGCCTCCTCGACCACGACCCAGCCCGCGGTGCCCCGCGGTACCTCGACGTTCATGAACTTGGACATGAACGCCGGCTCCAGCACACCCGTGTAATAGGCGAGCCAGGACAGATACGCACCGCGCGCGCTGTCACCCGGCAGCGGACCCAGGCGATTCTTGGGAAACTTGTCCGTGAGGTAGAGCGCGATCGCCGGCGACTCGAACACGATCACGCCGTCATCCGAGATCGCCGGCACCTTGCCATGCGGATGCGGATTGACCGGGTCTACGTGGCCGCTGCCGTCGCGCGAGCGCGTCGTCACGAGCTTGATCTGGTACGGAGCCTCGAGCTCCTCGAGCAGGAAGATAAAGCGCGAGGACCGGGTCTTGGGACGATGAAACAGGGTGATCATGTGGGCAGCTCCCCGACTTGTAATGCCCCTTTGCAGTATGGCGGAAATCAGCGCGGCGCGAGGCTCCGCCGCGGGTGCTGAACTCAGCGCACCGTCACGACGCTCGCTCGAGCGAGCTCATCGCGATGCGGGGCACGGGTCTCCTTCAGCGCCCACGTGCACAGTAACGACACCGCACAGGCGAGGCCGATGTAGATGGAGAGCGCCATGTTTTGGTGATACCGGGCGTACAGGGCCGTGGCAATGAGCGGTGCCAATCCGCCGCCGATGATCGAGGAGAGCTGATAGGCAAGCGAGACGGCGCAGTAGCGCACGCGCGTCTCGAACAGCTCCGCGAACAGCGCCGCGAGCGGCCCGTATGTCACCGAGTTGCACGCTTGGCCCACGCAGATCGCGACGGTGATTGCGATGAAGGAGCGTGTATCGATCAAGGGGAAGAGCGCGAATGCCCAGACACTCTGCATGCACAGCCCGAGCATGTAGATTCGCCGCCGCCCGAGACGGTCGGACACGCTACCGCCGATAAAGAGCGCCGGCGTCGCGAGGAGCGTCCCGATGAGCACGGCAGCGAGCATCGTCGCGCGCGGGAGGTGCAGTCCCGCCGCACTCGTGCCGTATGCGACGCTGTAGGTGATGAGAAGGTAGAACGTCAGATTGGTCGAGATGTAGGCGCCGGCGGCGAGCAAGATCGTGCGCGGATAGCGCCGCAGCGCCTGCAAAAGCGGCGAGCGCTCCGCAGGGGCGCGCGTGCCGGACGGTTGCGCTTGCTGCAGTTGGCGAAAAGCCGCCGTGTCCTCGATCCGGAAATGAATGAAGGCCGCGAGGGCGACGAGCGCGATGCTGCACAGAAACAGAATGCGCCAGCCATAGGCCATGAAGGCCTCCGGCGAGGTCAGCCCGTTGACGACGAAGAACGCGAGGTTCGACAGCACGACACCGACGGCCACACCCGCCTGAGGAATGCTGCCGTAGAGGCCGCGACGCGCTGCGGGCGCACTCTCCGTGGCGAGCAGAATTGCCCCGCCCCACTGTCCACCGACGGCCAGCCCCTGCGCGAATCGCAGCGCTACCAGCCCGAGGGGCGCGAGCACACCTGCGCTTCGGTAGGATGGCAGACAGCCGATGAGCATCGTCCCAACGCCCATCGTCACCAGGGCGCTGCCGAGCGCGACCTTGCGGCCCTTGCGATCACCGATGTGGCCGAACAGCATCCCACCGATCGGACGCGCCACGAAGCCCACGGCGAAGCTGCTGAACGAGGCGAGCAGCGCGACGAAAGGAGGCAGCGACGCCGAGAAGAACACGCTCGGGAACACCAGTGCCGCGGCCGTGGCGTACAGAAAGAAATCGAACCACTCGATGCTCGCGGCCGTCAGGCCGGTGAGCGCGAGACGCAGGGCCGCCCGCTTCTGCTGCGGCGTGTGCGCGCCTGCCGCGGCCGTCCCGGACTCTTCGCTCGCCATCGCGCGTCCCCCTGTTGTTGGCGGCGGCACGCCCGCACGGAGGTTCGGCTCGCGCCGGCTCGCCGTATCTTAGTCACTGCCCGCGCTTGAGCAAAGCGATTCCTGCGCTACCATGCACAGTCGTCGTGGTCATCCATCTCATCGACGGCACCTACGAGCTGTTTCGCCATTTCTTCGGTCTGCGGCGCTTCCGCAAGGGACCCGATCGACCGTTCGGCGCCGTCGCGGGCGTGCTGCACACGATCCTGCAGATGATCGAGGAGGGAGCGACGCACGTGGCAGTCGCGACCGACCACGTCATCGAGTCCTTCCGCAACACGCTGTGGGCGCACTACAAGACCGGCGACGGAATCGAACCTGCACTGCGCGCACAGTTTCAACCGCTCGAGGATGCGCTCGGTGCCATGGGCGTTGCCGTGTGGCCGATGGTCGAGCTCGAAGCGGACGATGCGCTCGCCTCGGCGGCGCGCAGCGCGGGCGAGGATGCGCGCGTGCAGAAGGTGTGCATCTGGACGCCGGACAAGGATCTCGCGCAATGCGTTCGCGGCGAGCGCATCGTGCAGGTGGACCGCCGCTCGAAGAAGATCCGGGATGCCGCGGGGGTGCGCGCGAAATTCGGGGTGGAGCCCGCCTTCATTCCGGATCTGCTGGCGCTGGTGGGTGACAGCGCCGATGGCTATCCGGGGCTTGCGGGCATCGGGCTCGCGACCGCGGCGCGCCTGGTCAATCGCTATGGCGCCATCGAAGAGTTTCCAGCCGCAGTGCTCGGTGAGCGCCGGGAGCTCGCACTGCTGTTCAAGAAGCTGGCCACACTGAGAACCGACGCGCAGCTGTTCAGCAGCGTCGATGAGCTTGAGTGGCGCGGACCGACTGAGAAGTTCGCAGCCTGCGCGGCACGGCTCGATGATTCCCGCGTCCTCGCCCGCAGTCTGAAGGCGCATCCGTCCTGACGATGCGCTCGCGCCCTCGCATCATCGTGATTGGCGGAGGCTTTGCCGGGCTCTGGGCGGTCCGTGGTCTGCAGCGCACGCAGGCCGACGTGCTGCTCGTCGACCGCTGCAACCATCACACGTTCCAGCCGCTGCTCTACCAGGTCGCAACCGCGGGCCTTGCGGCCCCCTCCATTGCCGCGCCGCTGCGCCACATCTTGCGCAATCAACGCAATGTAACCGTGCTGCTCGGTGAAGTGCGTTTGATCGATGTGAGCGCAAGGCACGTCGTCGTCGACGGACGCGCCTATCCGTACGAGTACCTGCTGCTTGCCACGGGCAGCACGCACGCCTACTTCGGTCACGACGAGTGGGAGGTGCATGCGCCGGGTCTGAAGACTCTGGAGGACGCGCTCCATATCCGCGGGCGCCTGCTCACGGCGTTTGAGCGCGCGGAGGCGAGCTCCGATCCGCAGCAGCGCGCAGCCTGGCTGAGCTTCGTCATCGTCGGCGGCGGGCCGACCGGCGTCGAGCTCGCGGGCACTTTGGCGGAGATCGCGCGCCACACGCTCAAGAAGGAGTTTCGGCACATCGATCCGGCAACCGCTGCCGTACTGCTGATCGAGGCTGGACCTCGCGTCCTGCCGGCCTTTCCGCCAGCGCTCTCCGCGAGCGCGCAACGCCAGCTCGAGCGCCTCGGCGTCGTGGTACGCACCGGACATGCCGTCACGCAAGTGACCGCGCACGGTGCTCTGATCGGTGCCGAGCGCGTCGCGGCACGCACCGTATTGTGGGCCGCAGGCGTCGCATCGTCGCCGCTCGCTCGCTCGCTCGGAGTGAGCCTCGACCGGGCGGGTCGCGTGCCCGTGGAAGCCGACCTCAGCGTCACGGGCCATCCCGAGGTGTTCGTCGCCGGCGACCTCGCCCGTGTTCCGTACGGCTCGGGTACCGTGCCCGGCCTCGCGCCGGCCGCGAAGCAAATGGGACGCTACGTGTCCGCAGCCTTGCGCGGCAGAATCGCGGGCCGCCGCGTGGCACCCTTTCGCTATCATCACTATGGCTCGCTGGCCACGATCGGGCGCATGGCTGCCGTGGTTGATTTCGGCCGCGTACGCTTGTCGGGCCTCCTCGCCTGGTGGCTGTGGCTCGTCGCACACATCTTCTTTCTGATCGGATTTCGCAATCGTGTGGTGGTGCTCATCGACTGGGCGAGCGCCTACTGGACCTATCAGCGCGGCGCACGCATCATCGTTGCGCCTGCGCCGCAAGAGCCGCGAGGAGATGACGGGTGGCGATCCTGAGCGATAGGCCGCTGCGCAGTTTCGCCGACCTGAAGCGCTTCGAGGCGGTACTGACTCTCGAACAGCGCCTGCCCGAGCAGAGTGTCTACGACATCTTCACGACGAGTGCCGCTCGGGATCCGGAGCACACGGCGCTCACCATGCTGATGACCGGCGCAGCCGATGAGCACCCGCGGCGCGTCAGCTACCGCGAGCTGCTGCAGCTCGTGCGGCGCGCAGCCAATCTCTTCTTTCGCGTCGGCGGCGTGCGCCCAGGTGTGGCGTACATGCTGCCGAACTTCGTGGAGACCCACGCGGTGCTCTGGGGCGCCGAGACCGCCGGCTACGCGGTCCCCATCAATTACATGTTGCAGCCCGCGAGCATCGTCGAGCTCGTGCGCGCCTCCGGTGCTTCGGTGCTCGTCGCGCTGGGCGCAGGCGGACCTGCATCGGACATCTGGCACAAGGCGCTGCAGGTGCGCGAGCAATGGCCCGCACTCAAACTGCTGCGTCTCGCACCGCCCGGTGCGGCCGCCGACGGCCCGCTTGCTGCCGGTGCGCTCGACTTTCATTCGCAGCTCATGCGCGAGCCCCACGACCGCCTGGTCTTTGGTAAGGCCGGCGCCGGTGAGCAGACCGCGGCCTTCTTTCATACGGGGGGTACCACCGGCGCACCGAAGCTCGTGCCGCACACACACCGCGGGCAGCTCGTCGCTGCACTCGGCGGGGTCGTGCTGCGCGACCTGCGCGCAAGCGATGTCGTCAACGGCAGCCTGCCGCTCTTTCATTCCGGTGGCACCATCATGGGGAGCCTGTGTCCCTTCATGGCGGGCGCGCAGGTGCTGATCATGTCGCCCGGCGGTCTGCGTAACCCGGCGATGATCGCCGCTTTCTGGCGCATCGCATCTCAGTACCGCGTGTCGTGGGCGTGTGGCGTTCCGACTTCGTTCGCCGCCGTGCTCGAAGTGCCCCTGCAGGGCGCCGATCTCAGTGCGCTGCGTGGCGGCTCGACGGGCGCTGCGATACTGCCACCGGCAGTCGCAAAGCGCTTCCGGGAGCTGACCGGCCGTACGCTCTATCAGGGCTATGGAATGACCGAGGCCGCAGGCCTGATCACGGTCGAGTCATCGAGTGCGGAGGGTGGCGGGGTCTGCGTGGGCTGGCCGCTGCCCTACACCGAGGTCCTGGTACGCAGACTCGAGGCCGATGGCCGGCTCGGCGCCGCCTGCGAAGCGCACGAGATCGGGGTGGTCACGGTGCGCGGCCCGACGGTATCGCGCGGTTATCTCGACCCTGCGCAGGATGCAGGCACATTTGCAGGAGAGGTACTCAACACCGGTGACCTGGGCTACACCGACGACACCGGGCGGCTCTACATCACGGGTCGCTCGAAGGATCTGATCATCCGCGCCGGTCACAACATCGATCCCGCGATGATTGAGCACGCACTGAGCAGCCATCCGGCTGTGGCGCTCGCGGCCGCCGTGGGCATGCCCGATGCGCAGGCGGGCGAGGTGCCCGTGTGCTACGTCGCACTGCGACCCGGCGCGCAGGCGAGCGAAAGCGAGCTGCAGGAGCACGCGCGCCGCACGGTCGCAGAGCGGCCGGCGTGGCCGCGCCACATCTTTCTCCTCGAGGCCATGCCACTCACCGAGGTGGGCAAGATCTACAAGCCGCGGCTGCGCATCCAGGCGACGGAGTGGCGCGTGATGCAGCTCATCCAGAGCGAAATGGCAATTCGGGAGGCGCGTATCGAGGCGAGCGCAGCCGGGCGCGGCATGCGCGTGAGCGTCAGGCTCCCGGCGGCGCACCGCACGGCGCTCGCTGCGGTGGAGCAGGCGCTGGCAGCCTACCTGTTTGAATCGGAAGTCGCCGTCGACTGAGCCCGATATTTCTTCAGCTCGAGCCGCGCCACCGTGCGGTTGTGCACTTCATCGGGGCCGTCCACGATCCGCATGGTGCGCAAGTGGGCAAACATGCGGGCGAGTCCCGCATCCTCGCTGACTCCGGCGCCGCCGAACGCCTGCATCGCATCGTCGACCACCTGCAGAGCGACCTTGGGACCGGCGACCTTGATCATCGCAATCTCCGCGCGCGCCTCCTTGTTGCCGACCGTGTCCATCATGTAGGCAGCCTTGAGCGTCAGCAGCCGCGTCATCTCGATGTTCGTGCGTGCCTCGGCGATGCGCTGCTCCCACAGCGACTGCTCCGCGATGGGCTTGCCGAACGCGACGCGCGCGAGCAGCCGCCGGCACATCGCCTCCAGGGCCCTCTCCGCCGCGCCGATGGTGCGCATGCAGTGGTGAATGCGCCCCGGCCCGAGCCGGCCCTGCGCAATCTCGAAGCCGCGCCCCTCGCCCAGGATGAGATTCTCCCGGGGTACGCGCACGTTCTCGAGCCGGACCTCTCCGTGTCCGTGCGGCGCGTCATCGAAGCCGAACACGGGCAGCATGCGGATCACGTGGACGCCCGGCGTATCGCGTGGAACGAGGATCTGTGACTGCTGCAGGTGTTGCGGTGCCCGCGGATCGGTCTTTCCCATGACGATCAGAATCTCGCAGTTGGGATCGCCGATGCCCGAAGACCACCACTTGTGACCGTTGATGACGTAGTGATCGCCTTCTCGGCGGATTTCCGTCTGGATGTTGGTGGCATCCGAGGATGCCACCGCGGGCTCAGTCATCAGGTAAGCGGAGCGGATCTTGCCCGCCAGCAGTGGCTCGAGCCAGCGCTCCTTCTGCTGCGCGGTTCCGTAGCGCTCGAGCAGCTCCATGTTGCCCGTATCCGGCGCACTGCAGTTGAACACTTCGGACGCGAAATCCACCCGCCCCATGATCTCGCAGAGCGGCGCATACTCGAGGTTCTTGAGCCCGCCGCCGTGCGGACTTTCCGGTAGGAACAGATTCCACAGGCCCGCTGCCTGCGCCTTGCGCTTCAGCTCCTCCATGAGAGGTGGGCGGCGCCAGCGATCCTCCGCGCGCTGCAGCTGCTCGTGATAGCGCGCCTCGGCGGGATAGACATGCGTGTCCATGAACGCCTGCACACGTGCGATGAGCTCGCAGGTGCGCGCGTTGTGCTCGAAATGCATGGTGGGTTTCCTGTACTTCGCGCAGCAACTGCGCGCTAGCCGAGCGCCTCATCGAGCGCATCGATCAGGGTAGCGATCTCCGCGGCGGAGGTGTAGTGCACAAAGGACGTCCGCAACGCACCGCGCGCCATATCGACTCCCATCGCCTCGAGGAGCCGCACGGCGTAAAAATCGCCGCTGCCGATCATGCAGCCCCGCTCACCGAGGCGCCGCACCACGGCGCTCGGCTCAACCGTCTCGGGCACGAACGCGACCGTTGCGGCGCGCTCGCGCGCCACGGACGGTCCGAGCAGGCGCACGCGCTTGCGTGTGCGCAGATAGGCGAGCAGCGGCTCGAGCAGCGGCAACTCCGCCCCGCGCAGCAGCTGGCGGACGCGCTGCGGGCGCCCTTGCGCATCAGCGCCGCGATGATGATGAGCATCGAGCGCGTCGAAGTACTCGGCAATCCCGCGCGCCGCCGCCACTTGCGCGTGATCGGGACCGGCGGGCACCAGACGCTTGGCAAGCTCGCGAGCGTTGAAGTAATGGCCTTGGTTCTCCAGACGCTCCGCGAGCTCGCGGCGCACGACCATGAGCCCCTGATGCGGGCCATAGGTCTTGTAAAGCGAGAACAAGTAGATATCGGCGTTCAACGCGCGCACGTCCGGCAGCCCGTGCGGTGCCCAGGCCACTCCGTCGACGACCGTCACGATGCCGGCCGCTCGCGCACGAGTGGCGATCTGCGCGACGGGATTGATCGCCGCGACGATGTTCGAGGCGTGCGGAAAGGCAAGCAGCCGCACGCGCTCACTCAGCAGCTGCTCGAGCTCGCCGACATCCAACATCCCGCTGTCGCGATCGACGCGCCACTCCTTCACGGTGATGCCGCCGTCCGCGAGGCGCCGCCAGGCGCCACTGTTGGCCTCGTGATCCTGATTGGTGACGATGATCTCATCGCCGGGCTTCAACAGCGAGCGAAACGCCCGCGCGAGCACATAGGTGTTCTGCGAGGTCGAGGGCCCGAAATGCACCTCCGCGGCGCTCACGCCCAGATATTCCGCGAGGCGCATGCGCGCGGCGTCCATCCACTCGCCCGCCTCCGTCGAGGCCGGATACGGGTAATACGGCTGAACTTTGAGCCGCCGGTAGTACTCGTTCAGCCGCCGCACCACGGGCCAGCACGCATAGGAGCCGCCAGCATTCTCAAAGAAGGCCTGATGCTCGAGTGTCGGCTCGGCGAACGCGGGAAACTGACGACGTACGAAATCCAGATCCAGCGACGGCGCGACGCTCATGGGGGCATGATCGCATCGTCCTCCGGCCTCGGCAACGGCACGGCCGGCCAGCCGCTCCCAGAGAGTGCTAAGCTAGCGGCCATCCCCAGAGAGCGCGCGAGAAACGCTCGTGAACGATGCACTATCCGACCATGCGCTGAGCGAGCTGCAACGCCTCGCCATCGATGCGGTGCAGTCCGTCTCCGAACTGATTCTCTCCGGCTTTCGCAGCCCCGCGCTCAAGCGCGAGCGCAAGCCCGATGGATCGGTCGTGACCCCCTTCGACCTCGAAGCTGAGCGCCGCATTCGCGCGTATCTCGGCAAGCATCAGCCTCAACCCTGGCCCGTGCTCGGCGAGGAGCTCGGCGCTGACACTGCGAGTGCACGCTACCGCTGGGTGCTCGACCCCATCGACGGAACCCTGCCGTACTCGCGTGGGCTGCCGACCTTCGGCACGCTGCTCGGGCTCGAGGACCTCGAGACGCAGCGCTCCGTGGTCGGCGTGATTCACTTGCCCGCGATGCACGAGACCTACTCGGCCGTGCGCGGCGGCGGCGCCTGGTGCGGCCAACAGCGACTGCACGTGACCGCCGAGCGGCCGCTCGGCGAGTGCCTGGTATCGCTGCCAGTCGAGTGTTACTCGACCGTCGTCGCGCGTGCCTCCGGGCCGTTGCCGCACCTGCGCTGTTTCGCGGACTGCTACGCACACGCCATGGTCGCAAGAGGCTGCATCGATGCACTCGCAGAGTTCCGGCTGGCACGCTGGGATATAGCCGCCTCGGAGGTGCTGATCGAAGAGGCGGGTGGCAGCGTGCGCATCGCGCCCACAGCGAACGTGAGTGGCAAGTACGATCTGATTCTGGGCAGCCCACAGGCGGCTGCCGCGCTGTCAGAGCTCGTGGGCTTCTAGCTCGAAGGAGATCCGTATGTTTTATCACGGCTATGGCATCTCGTGGCTCATTGTGGCGATCATCGCCGTCGTGCCCTTCTGGCGCCTGAGCGAACGCGCAGGCTACTCGCCGTGGCTGAGCCTTTTGATCCTCATCCCACTCGTGAACATCGTGTTCATCTACTTTCTGGCATTCTCCGAGTGGCCAGCGCAGAGAAGCGCCACCGTCCCGGGTGCGAGCCCGGCGCCCCCGCCGCGCTGAGCTCGACATGTCCATCCACACCGCCACCGCCAACAGTGTGCTCACCATCGAGATCGCGCGTCCGGAAAAGAAGAACGCGCTGACGCTTGCCATGTACCAGGCGTTGACCGATGCCGTGAACGCCGCCGTGAGCGATGCCCAGGTGCGTGCGCTCCTGATCAGCGGGCACTCCGGTGTGTTCACCTCGGGCAACGATCTGGAGGATTTCTTGCAGCGACCGCCCGGCTCGGAGGACTCACCCGTGTTCGGCTTCATGCGCACGCTCGCCGCCTGTGACAAGCCGGTTGTCGCAGCGGTCACCGGCGCTGCGATCGGCATCGGCACGACGCTGCTACTGCATTGCGACCTCGTTTACGTGAGCGCGGACGCGCGGCTCGCCATGCCCTTCGTAGCGTTGGGACTCGTGCCCGAGTTTGCCTCGAGCCTGCTCGTGCCTTTGCTGATGGGCCGCGTGAAGGCCGCCGAGAAGCTGCTGCTCGGGGAGCCCTTTAGCGGCACCGAGGCCGTCGAGCTCGGGTTGGCGAATGCTGCCTTGCCGGCGGCGGAGGTCGTCACACACGCGCGGCGTCAGGCCGAACGCTTCAACGCACTGCCGCTCGAGGCCGTGCGCGAGACCAAGCGGCTGCTGCGCGCCCCATCGAGCGAGGCCGTTTCGCGCGCGATGCAAGCCGAGGCGCTCGTGTTTGCCAGACGCCTGCGCAGCGCGGAGGCGCAGGAAGCCTTCCGGGCGTTCTTCGAGAAGCGCAAGCCCGATTTCAGCAAGTGCTGAGAGTCTGAGGAGACGGGAACCCGTGAGCGCCAACGATAAAAGCCTGAAGGGAAAGACGCTCTTCGTCACCGGCGCCTCGCGCGGGATCGGCCTTGCCATCGCGACGCGCGCGGCCCGCGATGGCGCCAACATCATCTTGGTGGCGAAGACCGTGCAAGCTCACCCCAAGCTCCCGGGCACGCTGTACACCGCGGCCGCCGAGATCGAGGCCGCCGGCGGGCAGGCGCTCCCCGTGCCGACGGACATCCGTCAGGAGGCGG
>Ga0335083_10009650_pt1 | contig 11704 bp, 11 predicted proteins | sample Lox_Sample_42_FD_206716 | JGI IMG/M metagenome (GOLD analysis project Ga0335083, IMG submission 206716) | Soil microbial communities from Loxahatchee National Wildlife Refuge, Florida, United States - Lox_Sample_4.2 | ecosystem: Environmental > Terrestrial > Soil > Wetlands | place: USA... | reverse complement strand
CCTGGTCGACGACTCCGCCCTGGACCGGCCGAAGCCGGCCGTCCAGCAGTAGACAGGACGCGGGCGGCGATCCGTTCGCCTAGTATCGGGCCCATGTCAGCATCGCCCATGTCAGGCCTGCCTACGGCACAGTCCCAGGCCGGTGACGTCGCGGTGATCATCCCCGCGCGGAACGAGGCTGATCGCATCGCCGCGACGGTGACGGCCGCGGCCACGCTGAACGGCGTCGGTCTCGTGGTGGTCGTCGACGACGGCTCCACGGACGGCACCGGCGGGCTGGCCCGGCAGGCGGGCGCCGTCGTGCTGCGGCACGTCCGCAACCGGGGCAAGGCCGCCGCGATGCAGTCCGGGGCGAACGCGGTGGGCCTGGTCGACCAGCGGGAGCGCCGCGAGCACCCCCGGCACCTGCTGTTCCTCGACGCGGACCTGGCCGAGTCGGCCGCGCAGGCCGGGCCGCTGGCCGCCCCCGTGCGTGACGGCCGGGCCGACATGACCATCGCCGTCTTCGCCGCGACCGTCAAGCTCGGCGGGCACGGCCTGGTGGTCGGGCTGTCCGGGGCCGGCATCCGCCGGGCCGTCGGCTGGCAGCCGGTCCAGCCGCTGAACGGGCAGCGCTGCCTGACCCGGCCGGCGTTCGAAGCCGCGCGCCCGCTGGCGCGCGGCTGGGGCGTGGAGACCGCGCTCACCATCGACCTGATGCGCCAGGGATTCCGCGTCGTCGAGGTCGAGGTCGACCTGGCGCACCGGGCCACCGGGACCGGCCTGCGCGCCCAGCTGCACCGCGCGCACCAGCTCACCGACGTCGCCAGGGCGCTCGCCGCCCGGCGCTGACCGGGGCGGCCTGGCCGGGCAGCCATGATCAGATACCGAACGTCGACGGCTCGACCGGCACCGGCCGTACGTGCCGGTACCACGGGGCTCGTCATGACCGGGATCAGCGTGGCGGCCACGTTCGCGGTCGCGGTGGCCGGCCCGTCGGTCATGGAACCGGCGCTGCCGGGGCAGCCGGGGCAGCCGCCCTGGTCGCTGGGCCTGCACCCGTCGCCTTACCTGGCGATCGGGCTGACCGCGGCCGCGCTCGCGGCCGGCGCGCCCGGCCTGGTGCTGGCGCTGCGAGCGGTCCGCCGCGGCTGGTCCGTGCCGGCCTGGCTGGTGCTGGCCGGCGGCCTGCTGGCGGCGGCCGCGCTGACCCTGGTGCCGCCCTTCGGCTCCGCTGACCACCTCAGCTACGCCGCCTACGGCCGGATGCTCGTCACCGGCCACAATCCGTACACCACCACCCCGGCCCAGCTGGCCGCGCTGGGCGACCCGGTGGCCCGGGCGGTGCAGGACTGGCGGGGAGCGCCGTCGGTCTACGGGCCGCTCGCGACCGCGATCCAGGCGCTGGCGTCGCTGGCCGGCGGGACCTCGGCACGGCTCACGGTGTTCGTGCTCGGCCTGGCCAACCTGGCCGCGTTTGCCGCCGTGGCGCTGCTGCTGCACCGGATGACCAGGCACGACCCGGCCCGCCAGCTGCGCGCGGCCCTGCTGTGGGCGGCCAACCCGCTGCTGCTCCAGGTGCTCGTGGCCGGTGCCCACGTGGACGGCCAGGCGGTGGTCTTCGGCGTCGCGGCCGTAGCGGTTATGTACCCGGTGGTCCTGCCCGCGACGAGGCCAGGAATGCCGGGAGCGGTGCCGCCGGGCCAGGCGAGCCGCTGGCCGGCCCGCTCGCTGGCGCGCGCGGCCGCGGCTGGCGTCCTGGTCGGGCTGGGATTCGCGGTCAAGGTCACGATCGCCCTCACCGGCCTCGGGCTGGCCCTCGCGCTCGGATACGGGTGCTGGCGCCGCCGCGGCCGGTGGCGAAAGCAAGCGTGGCGGGAGCTCTGGCCGCCGCTGGCGGCGCTCGGCGCGGGGTTCGCGGTGACGGCGGGCGCGGCGCTGGCCATCGGCGGATCCGCCATGCTCAGGCAGACGTCGCAGGCGAGCGACATGGTGTCGATCGGATCCCCGTGGCGGGCGATCCGCTCGGTCATCCACCTGGCGGTGACCGGGACGGCGGCGACCGACATCGTCAAGGCCGGCGCCGTCGTGCTGGCCGTGCTGCTCGCGGTGCTGCTGTGGCGCGGGCTGGCCGGGACCGGGCGGGGGGACGGACCGGACGCGTCCGCGGCCTCCGGCCGGAACGCGGATACAGGCGAGTGCGCGGATACAGGCAGGTACGCGGGTCCGGGCCGATATGCGGATCCGGGCCGGTACGCGACCATCGCGTTCGCGCTGGCGCTGGCCTGGCTGTTCGCCTGGCCGTACGTGCTGCCGTGGTACGACGCGCTCGCCTGGGCGCTGCTGCCGCTGGCCGTCGGCGGGGCCGTCGAGGCTCTGGGCTGGCTGCTGCTGGTCCGGACTCTGGCGCTCGGCTTCGGCTACTTGCCGGCCCGGCAGGCCGACGCGCCGCTGCCGTCCGGGCTCGGCTGGCTGCAGCCAGTGTTCAGGCACGGGGTCGCGCCCGCGGTCCTGGCGGTGGCCACGGTATGGCTCATCGTGCTAATGGTGCGGTCGAGGCGGACCGGACAATCGGGGCCGTCCGGGGCGCGTGGGACCGAAGGAACCGCGGATCCCAAGGCCAGCGCCACGAAGGCCGCGTGATGCCGTGAGCGCGACCAAGGGCGACGGACCCGTGGGCACGGCCGCGGGCGACGGAACCGCAGGCGGAACCGAACGTGACGGTACCGCGAGTTTGGTGACCTCGGCCGCGGCCGAGGCTCGATCTCCGGCCGAGGCGCCCCGCCCGACCGGACGGCTGGCGGGCTGGCTGGAGAGCTGGCCGGGCTGGGCCCGGGTGCTGCTCGGCGTGCTGGCCTGGGCGGCGGCCCTGGTCGCGGTCTTCCCGCTGGTCCGCGGGTACCTGACCAGCCTGCCCGACCAGCGGATGGTGGACCTCGGCGTGTACCGGGCCGGCGGCCTGAGCGTGCTGCGGGGCCAGCCGCTCTACACCGTGGTAACCCCGCCGCCGCAGCTGCTCCCGTTCACCTACCCGCCGGCCGCCGCGCTGTTCGCGGTGCCGCTGGCGCTGCTGTCCTGGCCGGCCGCCCAGCTGGCCTGGGTGCCCGTCATCTACCTGCCACTCGCCGTGCTCACCTGGTTCGCGTTCGCGCCGCTGCTGCGGCGGGTCCCGGCCGGCGGGCCGCGCGCGGCCGCCCTCGCGGTCCTGTTCGCGGCCTGCGCCTACCTGTTCCCGATGCGGGACGAAATCCGGTTCGGCCAGGTGGACACCGTGCTGCTCGCGATGGCGGTGGCGGACTGCGCGGCCCGCGCGCCGCGCTGGCCGCGGGGGGCGCTGGTGGGGCTGGCCACGGCGATCAAGCTGGTGCCGGGGGTGTTCATCGTGTACCTGTGGCTGTCCGGGCAGCGCCGCGCGGCGGTCACGGCGGCGGCCGCGGCCCTGGCCTGGACGCTCGGCGCCTGGCTGCTGCTGCCTTATGACTCGGTCACCTACTGGACGAACGCGATCTTCCAGTCCGGGCGGCTCGGGTCCAACGCGGGCACCTCGAACCAGTCGCTGCGCGGCATCTTGCTCAGGGAGTTCCTGCCCGGCCAGGCGCCAGGCGCGCTGTGGGCCGCGGTCGCCGTGATCGCCGCCGTGGCCGGGTTCGCGGTGGTCAGGCGGCTAGCCCGGGAATCCCGGGCGGCGGAGGCGATAGCCGTCACCGCGCTGCTGTGGGTGCTGCTCTCGCCGGTGTCCTGGATTCACCACTTCGTCGTCGTGATCGTGGCCATCGGCGCGATCCTGGCCGACGGGCGCTCGCCGCTGCGGGTCGCCATCGCGGTCGCGACCGCGGCCTTCTTCGCCCTGACCATCCCCTGGTGGGGCCAGTCGCTGCTGAGCCAGCCCGGGGTGCCCGCCCTGGCCGCCCGGGTGGTGCAGGACGCCTTCGGAATCGCCGCCGTGGCCCTCGTGGTGATCCTGGCCCGGCTGCCCGCCGTGGAGCAGGCCGCCGCCCCCGACGTGACCGTCAGGACCCGCCCGCCGCGCCCGGTGCCGCCTCACCTGGCGTCTTAGGACCACGGGCACCCGCGCGGGGCTGGCATCATGTGGGCTATGCCTTACGCCTACCTGGGTCCCGAGGGGACGTTCTCCGAGGCGGCCCTGCGGGCCGTCGCCCCCGACGCCGAGCCGCTGCCCTGCCCGACCATCCAGGCCACCCTGGCCGCCGTGCGCGAGGGGGCCGCCGAACGGGCCGTGGTGCCGATCGAGAGCTCGGTGGAGGGCGTCGTCACCGCGACCCTCGACGGCCTGGCGTCAGGCAGCGACCTGGTCATCAGGGCGGAACTCCAGATCCCCATCGCGTTCGCGCTGCTGGCCAAGCCGGGGACGGCGCTCGGCGACATCAAGCGGCTCGGCGGCCACCCGCAGTCGATGCCGCAGTGCCGCGGCTGGCTGGCGGCCAACCTGCCTGACGCCGAGTGGGTCCCGCTGGCGTCCAACGCCGAGGCGGCCAGGCAGGCCGCCGACGGGCAGGTGGACGGCGCGCTCGCCGGGGCCTTCGCCGCCGCCCGGTACGGCCTGGCGATCGTCGCGGCCGACGTCCACGACCGGTCCACTGCCGTCACCCGGTTCGTGGTGGTGGCCCCGCCCGGACCGCTGCCCGCCCGGACCGGGGCGGACCGCACCTCGCTGGCCGGGTTCCTGATCGAGGACCACCCGGGCGCGCTGCTCGAGATCCTCACCGAGTTCGCGGTGCGCGGCATCAACCTGACCACGATCCAGTCGCGGCCCACCGGCGACCGGCTCGGCCAGTACTACTTCTTCATCGACTGCGAGGGGCACGTCGACGACGCCCGGGTCGGCGAGGCGCTGATGGGCCTGCGCCGGGTCTGCCGCGACGTGCGCTTCCTCGGCAGCTACGCCCGCTGTGACGGCGGCGCCACCCATGTCAGGCGGGGAACCTCCGACGTGGAGTTCGCCGAGGCTGCCGCCTGGCTGGGACGGCTGAGGTTCGGTCGGCCGTAGTCGAGCCAACCCCGTTCGTTATAAAAGGTTTTTAAAGGTACGGACCTGAGCCCGGGCGCTGCTGTGCCTCCTGCTGGTCCGGGGGCATCATCCCCGGCGGGAGCGCGCGGCGCATCTGCTCGAGCTGGGCGCGGGCCGCCATCTGCTGGGCGAACAGCGTGGTCTGGATGCCGTGGAACAGCCCCTCAAGCCAGCCCACCAGCTGCGCCTGGGCGATCCGCAGCTCGGACTCGCTGGGCAGCTCGTCCTCGGTGAACGGCAGCGACAGCCGCTCGAGCTCGTCGACGAGCTCGGGCGCCAGGCCGTCCTCGAGCTCCTTGACCGAGTTCTGGTGGATCTCCTTGAGCCGGGCCCGGCTCTTCTCGTCCAGCGGCGCCGCGCGGACCTCCTCGAGCAGCTGCCTGACCATGTTGCCGATCCGCATGACCTTGGCCGGCTGCTCGACCATCTCGGTGACCGGCCGCTCGCGGCTGCCTTCTTCCTCCTGCCCCTGCTCGGGGCTCCCTATCGTTATCCCGTCCGGGCCCACCACGAGGACCTGCGGGTGTTCTTCTGCCTGAGGATTCATCCCGTCACTCATTCCCCTAGTCTGTCCGATCCGCGCCGCTGCCCGGGCCTGGTGGGTTCATTCCGCGATGAGCAGGATCTTGCCGATGTGCTCGCTGGCGGCCATCGCCCGGTGGGCCGCGGGCGCCTGCGACATCGGCAGCTCGCGGTCGATGACCGCCTGGACCTGCCCGGTGCCGATGAGCGGCCACACGTGCTCGCGGACGGCCGCCACCACCGCGGCCTTCTGCCCGGCGGGCCGGGCGCGCAGCGTGGTCGCGTGCACGCTGGCCCGCTTGCCCTGGAGCACGCCCAGGTCGATCTCGGCCCGGCTGCCGCCCTGCCGCCCGATGATGACCAGCCGCCCGTCGGTAGCCAGCGCGGCCAGGTTCGGGGCCAGGTAGCTGGCGCCCATGATGTCGAGGATCACGTCGGCGCCCGCGCCGCCGGTGGCGTCGTGCAGGGCCGCGACGAAATCCTCCTCCCGGTAGTTGATGGCGATGTCGGCGCCGAGCTCGCGGCAGCGGGCCAGCTTCTGCGCCGAGCCCGCGGTGCAGGCGACCCGGGCGCCGAAGGCCTTGCCCAGCTGGATCGCCATCGTGCCGATGCCGCTGCCGCCGCCGTGCACCAGCAGGGTCTCGCCGGCCTGGAGGGCAGCCAGCTGGAAGACGTTGGAGTACACCGTGCACGCCGTCTCGGGAAAGGACGCCGCCGTGGTCACGGTGACCTTCGGCGGCAGCGGCAGGACCTGCCCGGCGGGCACCACGACCTGCTCGGCGTAACCGCCGCCGGCCAGCAGCGCGCACACCTCGTCACCCGGCCGCCAGTCCGTGACGCCGTCGCCGGCGATGCGGATCCGCCCCGCGCACTCGAGCCCCGGGTACGGCGGCGCGCCCGCCGGCGGCGGGTACAGGCCCTGCCGCTGCATCAGGTCCGCGCGGTTAACGCCGCTGGCGGCGACGTCGATGACCACCTCGCCGGGGCCGGGGACCGGGTCGGGCACCTCGAGCCAGCGCAGGACCTCGGGTTCGCCGGGTTCGGTGATGACGACGGCGTGCATTCCCTCTCCTCTTGTTCAGCTACGGCCTGTTCAGTGGGCCAGCAGAGTGGCTGGTGCTAGCCAAGGGACGAGATGTGGCAACTGAGAGCAACCACTCCAGTGCGCTGGGTATCGAAAACTCGTTATTTGGCTTACGCTCGAAGAGATGAACCGACCCGGCCCGCATGTACCTCGCCATGAGGACCCAGAGAGACGACCCGAGCCGATGAACAACGATACGCCGCAGGTCTTCGGCGAAGATACGCATGGCTATCCGCATTCGGCCGACTCGGACGACGGTGAGGACTTCCCGGCCTTCCGCGGCTGGGCGGGCTGGGGCGACCGGGTGGAACCGGTAGCGCCTGACGACTCCTTCTCCGGTTACGAGCCCCCGGCTGGCTACGCGCCGGAGCCGGGGTACGAACTGGCCTACGCGCCCGGCCTGGGCTACGGCGAACCGGGCGTGAGCTACCCGCCCGCCTACGGCTACCCCCGTGAGCTCGGCTTCGCGGAGGATCCCGGCTACGGGGGAGGGGCCGCTTCCGGGGGAGGGGCCGCTTCCGGGGCCGAGGCGGTACCGGTGCCGCCGATGGAACAACTCCCGGACTCCGACGAGTTCTTCGACTTCGCGATCCCGGCGGCCGGGGACCTGGTGCCGCGGCCGCACCCGGTGCCTCGGCCGGCGCTCGAGCCTCAGCGGGCGCTCGAGCTTCAGCGGGCGCTCGAGCTTCAGCCGGAGCCTGAGCCGGACCTGGAGCCCGGACCGCCGATCCGGGTGATCCCGGCGCCGGTGGCGGCGCCGCCGCAGGAGGCCACCCAGTCGTGGAACGTGGCCCAGTCCTGGGAGCGGGAAGCGGCACCGGACGAGGACCGGTCGCGGGACGAGGGTCCGGCCTGGCACGAGGGCAGCGCGTGGCAGGAGGGCGGCGCGTGGCACGAGGGTAGCGCGTGGCAGGAGGGCGGCGCGTGGCACGAGGCCGGAGACTGGCTGGAGCCGGGAGCGCCGGAGGCGGCAGTGCCCGGAGAGGCGGTGCCCGGAGGGGGAGTGCCAGCAGCGGCCCCCCTCCCGACCCGGGTGGCGCTCAGCGGCCTGGACGGCAGCCACGCGTACGCCGAGCCGCTGCCTGCTCCGGAGCCCGAGTACCCGGAGCTCGCCGCCCCGGAGGCGGAGTACAAGCGGGAGACGTCGGCCAGCCTGACCAGCGAGTCGCTGCTGCACGGCAAGCGGGCGGCGCCCGGCTCGGGCTGGCGGCGCGGCGTCTACCGGGCCACCGGCGGCCTGCTGCGGTTCGGCGAGTCGGCCGCCGAGATGCGCCGCCGGGACCTCATCAACCGGGTCAGGACGCCGGTCGCGGGCGGCCATCACCGCGTCGCCGTGCTCAGCCTCAAGGGCGGCGTGGGCAAGACGACGACCGCGGTAGGGCTCGGCGCGACGCTCGCCACCCTGCGCGGCGACCGGGTCATCGCGGTCGACGCCAACCCCGACCGGGGGACGCTGTCGGACAAGGTGCGGCTGGAAACGTCGGCCACCATCAGAGACCTTCTGAACGAACGGGGTCAGGTCGGCCGCTACGCCGACGTGCGTGCCTTCACCTCGCAGGCGCCCAGCCGCCTGGAAGTGCTCGCGTCCGACCGCGACCCGGCGGTGTCGGTGGCGTTCGGCGCGGAGGACTACGCGGACGTGGCCCGGGTGCTCGAGAGCTTCTACTCGATCTGCATCACCGACTGCGGCACCGGCCTGCTGCACTCCGCCATGTCCGGCGTCCTGTCCCTGGCCGATCAGATCATCCTGGTCAGCTCGCCGTCGGTGGACGGGGCCAGGAGCGCCAGCGCCACCCTGGACTGGCTGGAGGCGCACGACTGCGGCGACCTGGTGCGGAACGGCGTGGTGGTGCTGTCGGCGATCAGGCCGAAGAGCAAGAGCACCGTCGACATCGACCGGCTCGAGCACCACTTCGCTGCCCGCTGCCGCGCGGTGGCCCGCATCCCCTACGACCCGCACCTGGAGGAGGGCGCGGAGATCGAACTCGAACTGCTCGGCAGCGACACCGCTGAGGCGTACCTGTCGCTGGCCGCCGTGGTCGGCGACGGGCTGGCCTGGTCGCGCCGTCTCGGTGGGTGACGTCCCCGCCGGCGTTACCGTAGGCTGGTCCCCAGCCAGGAGGGCTCGCCTAGTGGCCGATGGCGATGGTCTTGAAAACCATTGTGGCGGCAACGTCACCGTGGGTTCGAATCCCACGCCCTCCGCTCGACCTCCGGCCCGGCGTCAGCGTCGCGCTCGGCCTTGACAGGCCCGCGCGTCGCCCGCCGGGCCGCGTGCTGGTAAGTCGTTAAACCTCACCCGCTGGAGGTGAGGATCCCTGGGCGCACCAGGGTCATGATTGCCGCAGAGGAACCCTCTTACGAAGGAGGGAAGCATCATGACCGGTCCGGACAGGACCGCGGAGACGGTGCCCAGCCGGGCTGAACCCGGGCCCGCGCGGCCCAGTCTCCCCGACCGCATGGTCAGGTACGGGACCTGGATCGCGGTGCTGGGGCACATCGTCCTGCACGACCGCCGCTTCCAGGCATCCGTCATTACCGGCGCCATCGGGGCGTACGCGCTGGGCAGCGCGACCAAGAACAACCAGGCGCGCCCGCTGCGGCGCGTGACCGCCTGGTACAACGTCCAAGGCCAACTCCACGAGGCCGAGGTCCTTCGCCGCGGGCGGCGGGCACTGAAGCCGGGCGAAGGCCAGATCCGGGGATGACCCCGAGGCGGTTATCACAGAGGGTAGAGACGGCGATGCTCAAATTGCTCTACAAGCCGGTGGCGATCGTGGCCGGGATCGTCGGCGGCGTGCTGTCCGGGCTGATCTTCAAACAGGTCTGGAAAGTGGCGGGGCGGGGATCTGACGCTCCTGAGGCGCTGGATTCAGAGCGGAGCTGGGGGGAGGTCCTGCTCGCCGCAGGCCTCCAGGGCGCGATATACGCGCTGGTCAAGACGGCTGTCGACCGTGGCGCCGCCGAGTGGACGCGCAAGAAAACCGGAATCTGGCCAACCGGTACCCCCCAGCACCCCGGCCGATCGCCTGACCATCACGAGGCCAAAGCCGCCGCCCGGCGGTGATACGCCTCCGGGACGGCATCGAGGGCCGGTCTGACAGGTAGCCGATCTGACAGGTAAGAGAGGCATGACGATGGCAGTTGACACGTTCCTGGCCTACGTCGGGGTGTACGACAATCCCGCCGACGCGGACACCGATTACGAGGCGATCAAGGACCTGCATTCCAAGGAAGGCTTGATCGACGCTTATGACGCCGCGGTCGTCGTGCGCCGGGCCGACGGGAAGGTCAAGATCACCAAGAAGCATGAGACGCCGACCCGGGCGGGAGGCGTGCTCGGCGCCGGGGCCGGGCTCGCCACCGGCCTGGTGATAGCCCTGTTCCCGATCGCCGCCATCGGCGGCGGACTGCTCGCGGTCGCCACCGGGGGCGGCGCGGTGCTCGGCGCGGTAGCCGGTCACGCAGCGGCCGGGATGAGCCGCAAGGACCTGAAGGAACTCGGCGAGCACCTGGACACCGGGCAGGCAGGACTGGTGGTGGTCGCGGTGTCCGATATGGAAGCGAAGGTCGAGCGGGCCATGAAGCAGGCCAGGAAGATAGAAGCCCGGCAGCTGAAAGCCGACACCGCCGCGATCGAGGCCGACGCGAAGTCCGCTCAGGAGTGATGCCGCCGGACACAGATCGGATACACCTGGTCAGCACGTAAGAATCAGGCTGCCCGCGGCGCGTACCGTCAGCTGCAATCCTGGCGCGCGGCCGAAGGGAATGCCGGATGATCACGACGGTAAGACTGCGGGCGCTCGCCGCACCGCGCAGGCTGGCAGCACGGTGGCTCCGCTGAAGCTGGCTGACTTCCCGGCCACCAAGGACGGCGACCTGGCCCGCAAGATCTGCCAGGCCTGGTCCGGGCTCCGCGGCCAGTACTACAGCCGGGTCAAGTCCGATACCTCCAGCCAGCTCAGCCAGTGGTTCGGCGGCCCGGACTGGACCACCGTTCACGCCGACGGCCTCCAGCTCACCGCCGATCGCGCCTACATCCACCTCGGCGCGTCGCTCGGCATGGCCATGGCCGGGACCGCGGCCAGCGCCAAGACCGGGCAGGCGGTCGACCGGGCGTGCTCGTCAGGTACCTAGTCCTGGCAGCGGAGGGCTGACCCCGGACGGGTAGTCTCGGCGGCATGGATCTGCCCCCCTTCAGCGTGGCCGAGGTCGTGACCCGGTGGCAGTTCGCGCCGGTCGTCACGGGCTTCGTCGTGGTGGCGGCGGGCCTGTATCTGTGGGGCGCGCTGCGGGTGCGGCGGCGGCACCCGGCCCGCCCGTGGCCGTGGTACCGGACCGCGCTGTTCCTCGGCGGCCTGGCCGTCATCGTGATCGCCACCCAGAGCGGCATCGGCAGCTACGACGACGTGCTGTTCTACGACCACATGGTGCAGCACCTGCTGCTCCTGATGGTGGCGCCGCCGTTGCTCGTGGTCGGGCAGCCGGTCACGCTGCTGCTGCACGCCAGCCGGAACCCGCTGCACACCTGGACCAAGAGGGTGCTGCGCTCGCGGGTACTGGCCGCGATCACCTGGCCGCCGTTCGGCGTCGCGCTCTATGTCGGGGTCATCGTCGGCACGCACCTCACCGGGTTCATGAACCTGGTGGAGACCAACGGCGCCGTGCACGACGGCGAGCACGCGCTCTACCTGATCGCCGGCTACCTGTACTTCCTGCCGCTGATCGGCCGGGAGCCGATCAGGTGGAAGGTGTCCTACCCGTCCCGGATCTTCCTGCTGTTCATCGCCATGCCGGTGGACGCGTTCACCGGGCTCGCCCTCGGCTCGGAGGGCAGGAACCCGTTCCCCGGGCTGGCCGAGGACCGGCCGGGGTGGGCCCCGCTTCCCCTCACCGACGTGCACATCGGCGGCGCGGTGATGTGGGTGGGCGGCGCAGGCATCATGTTCGTCCTGGTGATGGCGGTGTTCTTCGCCTGGAGCCGGGAGAAGCAGGTCGACGGCGGCCTGGGCTGGCTCGAATCCGCCCGCCGCTCGAACTTCGCCACCCTCGTCAGCACACACCGGGACGAGACCAAGGATGCGACCGAA
>Ga0335083_10009648_pt1 | contig 11704 bp, 10 predicted proteins | sample Lox_Sample_42_FD_206716 | JGI IMG/M metagenome (GOLD analysis project Ga0335083, IMG submission 206716) | Soil microbial communities from Loxahatchee National Wildlife Refuge, Florida, United States - Lox_Sample_4.2 | ecosystem: Environmental > Terrestrial > Soil > Wetlands | place: USA... | reverse complement strand
GACATCCTGGGTGTAAACGGCAGCGCCCGGTCCCGCCCCCCCGGTGTCCGAGTAAAATGTGAGCACAAAATCAGGCGAAGGGCCGCACGTGATCGACGGGAAGCAGCCACCCCACCAATGCGCGTCCGTCACCGTAGTCGTAGGCGCCACAAGCGTGAAATTCATCGCAACCGCTGCGGGCGACTGAGCAAAGATCTGTCCGCCTTGATCCGGCGCACCGCCGTTATAGATGACTCCGGCGCTTGCCGCGGCAGAAATCGAACCGATTGCTGCCGTCTTTGCAGCTGACGCCAGAATCCTTTTCAGAGTCGGCATGGACCCCCCTTGTCGCCTCACTGCATGCATCGTCAGGTGCCGCGGCACCCATCCTGATGGGTTTTTCTCCTAGCAGGATCTGCGCCAGCAGTCTAAGTCTCTGTCTCTGTTGGCTAGATCGGAATTTCGGTGGCGTGGTAGCCGTCAATGTGTAAGATTTTTCGACGCTCAGGCTGCGCTGGTGAATCACATGTGCCAGCAGCTAACGCCAGGGCGGGCGACAAAACGGGACACCCATGCCATTTGTCACCATGCGGCGCGAGTCGGGGCGAGTGGTCGGGAGCGCTCGCTCCTTTCTTGCGGCTTGCGGCCTCTAAAAAGGGGGCGACTGCTGGGCTCAACGGCTGCTATCGGCGATACAAAGGTGCGTCCGAAGTTGGGCCGAGAGCGGTCGATCGCGTGCGACGGCTAGCCGCCTTCAGCGGCATTCACCTTTTAGACGCTCATCCTTTCAGCCCACTCATCACGACGGCCTGCACCACCCAGCGCTGCAACGTGATGAAGATGACCAGTATCGGCAGGATGCTGAGCACCGCGGCGGCGGTGAGCAGGTTGTATTCGATGAAGTACATGTTGGTGAAGCTCATCAAGCCCATGGTGACCACCTTCATCTCGCGGCTGCTTATCACTACCATCGGCCAGAAGAACTCGTTCCAGCTCCACATGAACTTGATGATGAGCAAGGTGGCGATGGCCGGCTTCACCGACGGCAGAACCACCGTCAAGAAGATCTTGAGCTCGCTGGCGCCGTCGACGCGCGCCGCGTCGATGTAGTCGTTGGGAATCGTCTCGATCGCCTGCCGCATCAGGAAGACGCCGAAGACGCTGACCAGGTCCGGCGCCACGATGCCCGCGTAGGTATCGAGCAGCCCGAGGTCGTTCATCCACACGTACAGCGGCACCACGACCGACTGGAACGGGACCATCAGGATGCCGACGACCGCGAGGAACAGAACATCGCGGCCAGGGAAGTGATACTTCGCAAACCCGAAGCCTGCCAGCGACGAGACCACGACGCTGCTGACGGCAGCGATCGAAGCGACGACGGTGCTGTTCAGCAGATAGCGCAGGAAGGGTTCGCGCTTGAAGACTTCGAAATAGTTCGTCAGATTGAGCCAATGGTCCGGCGCGATCTGCAGTGGCACGCGCTGGATCTCCGGCGCGGTTTTGAGCGAGGTGACCGCCATCCAGAAGAAAGGAAAGAAGACGACGATGGCGCCGCAGGCCACCGCGAGCGCGATGAGCCAGCGGTAATGCGCTTGCCTCAGCGTCAGGATCGCGCGGCGATCCGTCAGTACTCGACGGGTTTCCGGAAGAGTCGCCATTGCAGCAAGGTCACGACCATGAGCGTGACGAAGACGAAGACCGCCATGACGGAGGCGTCGCCGAAGCGGAAATATTTGAAGGCGGTGTCGTACAGCAGCATGATGATCGTCTGACTCGCGCCTGCTGGTCCGCCCTGCGTCGTGGCGTACACCTGATCGAAAATCTTGAAATTGAAGATCAGCTCGAGAATGCAGACCATGATGATCTGCGGGTTGAGGAGCGGCAGCGTGATGTAGCGGAGGCGCTGCACGGCGTTGGCGCCGTCCATTCTCGCCGCCTCGTAGTATTCCCCCGGGATCGATTGCAGCGCCGCCAGGAAGATCATCGTGTCGAAGCCGATCCGCACCCACACGCTCACGGCGGCGATGGCGGGCCGCACCTGGAACAGGCTCTGCAGCCACTTCTGCGGCGGAATGCCGACCATCGACAGCAGGTAGTTCAGAAAGCCGTACACCGGATCGTAGATCCATTGCCAGATCAGCGCGGCCGCGACCAGCGAAGTGGCGAAGGGCAGGAAGTACATCGACGCCCAGACGTTCCGCCACTTGAGATGGATGATCCCGTTGAGACCGATCGCGACGGCGAGCGCGAGGATCACGGTCGCCGGTACGGAGAAGATCAGGAGCTGAATCGTGTTCTGGATGGCGGTCCAGAAAGTCGAGTCGGTAAAAACCTTTTCATAGAGGCGCAGGCCCACGAACTGGCGCTCTCCGCCGGGCGGGAGCTTGTAGAACGAGTACGCGATGGACTGCGCGAGCGGCAGGATGAAGACGAAGCCGAAGAACAGCAGCGCCGGAAGCACGAACAGGAATCCCGCGCGGTTGCGGCGATCGAACTGAGTCTTGGGGAACGCGATGCGTAACCATCGGCGCATGGTCAGGTCACATCCCGCGGGTGGGCCGACGCGTCGGACGTCGATCGGGCCACCGGCAACTGGTTGCTGCTAGTCCTTGAGGATGCGATCCATCTTGGCAGCCGCTTCGTCGAGCAAAGGCTTCGGCTGTCCCTTGCCGAACAGCACGCCGACGACGGCGTCGCCGAAGGCGGTGGCCAGCTCGTTCGACTTCGGATGGAAGTAAGTCGGCGGCACCGGCTGCGCGAGCATATCTTTCGTGGACTGATAGTCGGGTCGAGACTTCACGTACGGCGTGTCGAGGTTCACCGTCCAGACCGGAAGTATCCCCTGGATCTGATGATGCTCCAGGTCGTCCTTGGCATTGCTGATGAACCGGAAGAACTCCCACGCCATCTGCTTGTTCGGGCTGTTCTTGTAAACCAGGTCCGTCCACGGGAACAGCGCGCCCGCACCGGGGCAGGTCTTCTCGCAGGGCAGTGCGTACACCTTGAAGTTGACATCGGGCGCGTTCTTCTTCACCCAGCCGAAGAACCAGGACTCGCGAAAGATGACGGCGGCGCGCTTCTGGCCAAAGGCATCTTCGGGATTGCCGAACGCGAGGCTCGCCACCTTGTCCTTGTTGACCAGATCGCCGAAGAACGTGAGAGCGGCGACCATCTGCGGGCTATTGGCATAGCCGGTGGCCTTGTCCAGATCGGGGCTTAACATCCGCGCGCCCCAGGCGTGGGCAAAGGGGAGGAACTTGTCCGTAATCCCCACCGGAGCACCCTTGCTGCGGATCGCGAATCCCACCTGCGTCGGGTCCCCGCCCTTGGGGTCGGGAATTGTGAGCTTCTTCATGTCCGCGAGCCAGACGTCGAAAGTCTTTGGCGGATCGTCGGGATTCAGGCCGGCCTTCTTGAACATGTCGACGTTGATGTACATCTGCTGAAAGTTGCCGTGCTCGATGGGGATCCCGTAGCGCACGCCCTTCCACTTGCCGACTTCGACCATGTACTTCGGCAGGTTCTCGTCGTAGAGCTTCGCGAGATCGGCGGGCATCTTGTCGCAGAAATCGTATTGACCGCACCACTGGTGCGTCATGCCCATGAACATGTCGGGCGCGCTGCTCTTGGCCATGAGGGCGGCCAGATACTTAGCCTCGTAACCCTGGTAGGGGATGGTGACGACCTCGACCTCGTAACCGGTTTTCTTGGCGAACTCTTTCCCTTTGTCCGCGTACCACTTGTTGAAATCGGGGTTCTGATCCCAGTGGGTCCACAGGACCAGCTTCTTCTGCTGCGCGAAGCTAGCGCCGGGAATCGTCGCGGCGAGCATCATCGCCGCCACAATGACCAGCGTCCAACGTCCAGCTCGTTTCATGGCTTCCTCCTCGACGCCCGCGCATGGAGTTTGATTTTGACGGGCAGAGCCGCAGCCTCGCAGGTCCGATTTTGCTTGTCAAGAAATGTGCCTACCCGATCGAAACAGGATGCTCGGACAGAAGCTCGAAGCCATGCTGGCGAGAAGCGCTCAACATCTCCTTTCGCGTCTTGACCTTTGGGCGAGGTGTCGCGGCCGGCGGCGGAAGCCGCGCTTCACGGCACGCGGCCTGAGCAATGGCAAGCCAGTTTCGCAGTGCGGGCGGCGGGACAACAGGAGCTCCGAGGTCAGACCTGACCCGGCCCCGATGTCCAGCACTGCGCCATGCAAGTCTGTTGGGAGCAAGTCGATGAGGCGGCTGGACAGCAGGGAGAAGATTTCCCAGCGTCGGATCAGGCGATCGTAGGCGTGGGCGCGCGCCTGCCAGAATCGGACTTTTTCCGGATCGGGAATCACCGACTCACGCAGCGGCCTTTTTTTTCATCGTCGATTTCAGTACTTCGGGATTCACGACGTTGATTGGCGTGCCGGCCGCGTACGCGACGATCTGATCGAAGATGTCGGCGAATTGAATCTCGTACTCATCGCGCGACACGTAGCCGATGTGCGGCGTGCACACGACGTTGTCCATGCGAAGGAGCGGGTGATTCGTGTCGCGCAGAGGCTCTTCTTCGTAGACGTCGACCGCCGCCATGGCGGGGCGCCCGTTCCGCAGCGCGCTCACCAGTGCGCCTGGCTCGATCAGCGGTGCGCGGCTCGTGTTGACGATCAGCGCCGAAGGTTTCATTCGCGCGAGGTCGCCGGCCGTGACGATGCCCCTCGTCGCTTCCACGAGGCGCATGTGCAGGGAGATGACGTCGCATTCCGCGAAGAATGCCTCCTTGCTGCGCGCGACGGCGTATCCATCGGCCTGTGCGCGCGCCCGCGACGCCTCGCGCGCCCAGACCAGCACGTTCATCCCGAACGCTTTCGCGTAGCCCGCGACCACGGCCCCGATCCTGCCGTAGCCGAACACCCCGAACGTCTTGCCGCGCAGGCCGGAGCCGACGCCGATCTGCCATTTGCCGGCGCGCATCGCCGCCATCTGCTGAGGAATCTGCCGCATGGCGGCGATCACCAGCCCCCAGGTCAGCTCCGCCGCCGCATAGGAAGGCGTGTCGGAATGCAGGTTCGAGGAGACGATCACGCCGCGCCGGGTGCAGGCGTCGACGTCGATGTGCGGGTACACACTGCGCTGGCTGATGAGCTTGAGGCGATCGAGCCGATCGAGCAGCGGCGCGCGGATCTGCGTCCGCTCGCGGATCAGCACCAGCGCTTCGGTGTCCTTCAGGCGCTCGGCAAGCGCATCGACATCCTGCATGTGGTCGTTCCAGATCTTCACTTCGTGGCCGTCGAGCTTGCGGAAACAGGCGAGCGTGCGCAGCGTGTCGAAGTAGTCGTCGAGAATCGAGATTTTCATGTCACCCCTCGCGCACCCAGTCTGCTACCAAACCCGCGCGACATGCAACTCTGCTACCAGTAGGGCCCATACCGAGCCAGACTTTGCTAGGATAAACAGATGGCTCACGATCATGAACACGAGCACAGCGAGCTCGGCGAGCAGGAGTTGCGCGTCCGTGCACTGCAGAGCGTGCTCTCGCAGAAGGGATACATCGACCCGGCCGCATTGGACGTTCTGATCGATACGTATCAGACAAAGATCGGCCCGCGCAACGGCGCTCGCGTCGTAGCGCGCGCCTGGATCGATCCGACGTTCCGGAAGTGGCTTCTCGAGGACGCGACGGCTGCCATCGCATCGCTGGGATACACCGGGCGACAAGGCGAGCACATGGTTGCGCTCGAGAACACCGAGTCGCGTCACAACATGGTCGTCTGCACGCTCTGCAGCTGCTATCCCTGGCCGGTGCTGGGACTCCCGCCCACCTGGTACAAGAGCGCGCCTTACCGTGCGCGCGCAGTAAGGGATCCGCGCGGCGTCCTCGCCGATTTCGGCATTCGCCTGCCGGAGTCGACCGAGATTCGCGTCTGGGACTCGACCGCCGAAGTGCGCTATCTCGTCGTACCGCGGCGTCCCGCCGGCGCCGAGGGATTGAGCGAGGAGGAGCTCGCGGCCCTGGTCACGCGCGACTCGATGATCGGCACCGGTCTGCCGAAGACTCCGGAGCGCCGCGCATGACCTATCGATCTCACGCCGACCTGGGCGGGAAGAGCGGATACGGCCGCGTCGTTCCGGAACCGGAAGGCGAGCTGTTCCATGCAGCGTGGGAGGCGCAGGCGCTGGCGCTGACGCTCGCGATGGGAGCGACCGGCGCGTGGAACCTCGACATGGGTCGCAGCGCGCGCGAAACGCTGCCCGATTACGCGCGGCTCAGCTACTACGCGATCTGGATCGAAGCGCTCGAGAAGATGCTCATCGACCGCGACCTCGTGGGCAAGGACGAAGTCACGGCGGGCCGCATGCTGCACCCGCCACGGACGGTGGCGCGCGTGCTGCGCGCAGCAGACGTTCCTGCTGCATTGGCGAAGGGCGCGCCCACTCAAAGGGTGGCGGCGACGCCCGCGCGCTTTGCGGTTGGCGACGAAGTGCGCACGCTTCGTACGGCCGCGCCGCACCACACGCGATTGCCGGGTTATGCCCGCGGAAAGATCGGCCGCATCGAACGCGTCCACGGAGCTCACGTATTTCCGGACACGCATGCGCAGGGACTCGGCGAGCAGCCGCAATGGCTCTACACGGTCGTCTTCGACGGGCGCGAGCTGTGGGGCGACGATGTCGCCAGGGGCTTAAGCGTCTCGATCGACGCGTGGGAACCCTACCTCGAGTCGCGCGCGTGAGCGACGAACAGACTCTCTTGCCCGGGCAGCCGCACGACGACAGCGGTCCCTTGTTTCGCGAGCCATGGGAAGCGCAGGCTTTCGCGATGACGCTGGCGCTGCACGAGCGCGGGCTCTTCAGCTGGACCGAATGGGCGCGGGCGCTTGCAGCGCAGATCGCAGCGGCGCAGGCGGCCGGGGATGCCGACCTCGGCGACACCTACTACCGTCACTGGCTGGCCGCGCTCGAAAGTCTGGTCGCGGCCAAAGGCGCGGGCTCGCTCGATGAAGTGATGCGTTACCGGCGCGCCTGGGCGCATGCGGCCGAGCGGACGCCGCACGGGCAGCCGATCGCGCTCGAGCCGGAGGATTTCTGCGAACGCTGAGGCGGACCGCCTCAGAGCAGCGGGCTCAGCAGCCGCGCGAGGTTCTCCGCCACTTTCACGGCGTGCGAGCGCCGGCGCCAGCTCTCCAGCTCCAGCATCTCGCCGTCGCGCAGGTAGCGCTCCTGCTCCACGGCCAGCCGATTGCAGACGCGCGAGTCGTAGAGGAGGACGACGATTTCGGCGTTGAGCGCGAAGGAGCGGATATCGAGGTTGGACGATCCGATCCACGCGATGGTGTCGTCGATGGTCACGCACTTCGCGTGGAGGAAGCGCTTGCCGTAACGGCAGATGCGCACGCCGGCCTCCATAAGCTCCTCATAGTACGAGCGCTGGCCATAGCCGACGAGGAACTGATCGATCTGCAACGGCACGACCAGCGTCACTTCGACCCCGCGCAAAGCCGCCGTCTGGATCGCTTGCAGCAACGCATCGTCCGGCACGAAATACGGCATGGTGATGAACACACGCAGATTGGCGGCGTGGATCAGCGACACGATGAGCCGCTGGTTATTCTCCCGCGGGTAGCCGGGGCCGCTCGGCAGAGTCTGCGCCGCGACATCGCCGGGCACTTCGGGATCGGGAACGTAGCGGTGCTCGCCGAGGAATTCGCCGGTGTCGAGGTACCAGTCCTCCGCGAAAACCGCCTGCAGCTCCAGCGCGATCGGACCGGCGAGGCGGACGTTGAGCTCTTCGTAGGTGAGCCCCGCTATGAACGTGGAGTCCACCAGATTCTGCGAGCCCGTGTACGCGATCCGGCCGTCGATCACCGCGATCTTGCGATGATTGCGAAGATCGAGACGCCCCGCGCGGCGAAACAGCCCGACGCGCATGGTCTCCTCCGCGAGGATCCCGGCGGCCTCCAGTCGCGGCAGCAACTCCTCGAAGTCGGGTCGGGATCCGAGCGAGTCGGCCATGATCCGGCACACGACGCCGCGCTCCACGGCATGCTCGAGCGCTTCGATGATGCGCCCTGTCGCAGCGTCGTTCGCGATGATGTAGAAGAGGAGATGGACGTGGTCGCGTGCAGCATTGATGTCGGCGATGAGCCGATCGAAGAAGCCGTCGTAGTCGGCCAGCACCTCGATCGCGTTGCCGCCCAGGATCGGCAACTCCCCGAGGTTCTCGGCGAGCGTCACGGCCTTGTGGAGCTGGGGGCCGACGTCCGGATGGAAGATGTTGGGCTCGCGCGCGAGCCGCTCGAAGATCGGGTGGCTCAGCTTCTCGAACTCGACGTGTCGCTGCACGCGCCACGAGGGCAGCGTGGGACGCCCGATCAGACCGTAGAGAATCAGGCCGATCGTGGGCTCGAAGAAAATGAGCAGCAGCCAGCCCTTCGCGGCTTCCGGTGAGCGCCGGAACGGAACGACGACGATCATCGTCAGCCGCACCGCCCACTCGGCGGCGAAGAAGACGTTGAGCCAGAGCTTGTCGTCGGAGAAGAAGGCGCTCATGCTCGGGCCGGGAGAGCGGTATTCTAGCGGCATGAATGAGCGAACGCGCCGGTTTTTCGCCGCGATGTCGCAGGACCTGCAGATCGCTCCCGAGATTCTCGAGATGGTGGATTCGACGGGATCGGGCGATCTTCCAGCCGTCTTTGCAGTCTCCGATTTCGCGACCGCGGCCGTGGCCACGGCGAGTGCAGCCCTCGCGGAGCTCGTCGGGACGAGGCTTGGATCGCTGCCGCGCGTGACCGTGGACCGCCGGCTCTCCTCGCTGTGGTTCGGCTGGTCGCTTCGACCGGACGGTTGGGAACGCCCATCGATCTGGGATCCGATTGCGGGCGACTATCCGGCTACCGACGGCTGGATTCGGCTGCACACCAACGCGCCCCATCATCGCGCCGCTGCGTTGTCGGTGCTCGGCGTGCCTGGCGAGAAGACCGACGTCGCGCGCGCGGTTGCCGGGTGGAAGGCGGAGGCGCTCGAAACGGCCGTCGTCCGGAGCAACGGTTGCGCGGCGGCAATGCGAACGATGGCGGCATGGGCGACGCATGCGCAGGGCGAGAGCGTGTCGCGCGAGCCGCTGGTGATCGCACGAACCACGGACGATGCTTCGGATGCTCGATGGTCTCCCGCACGGGAGCGGCCGCTGCGCGGCATACGCGTTCTCGATCTCACGCGCGTTCTCGCCGGGCCCGTGGCCACGCGCTTTCTCGCCGCCTTCGGCGCCGATGTTCTGCGCATCGACCCGCCGACCTGGGACGAGCCGGGCGTGATCCCGGACGTGACGCTTGGTAAGCGCTGCGCCCGGCTCGATCTGCACAATGCAGACGAGCGCGCGGTCTTCGTGGAGCTGTTGCGGCGTGCGGATATTCTCGTGCACGGCTATCGCGCCGATGCGCTGGAGAAGATCGGGCTCGACGCCGGAGCGCGCCGTGAGATTCGTCCTGGCCTTATCGATGTCTCGCTCAATGCCTATGGCTGGAGCGGGCCGTGGCGCAATCGACGCGGCTTCGACAGTCTCGTTCAGATGAGCGCCGGGATCGCCGACGCGGGAATGCGCATGCTCGGGAAAGATCGGCCGTCGCCGCTCCCAGTTCAGGCGAACGACCACGCGACGGGCTATCTCATGGCGGCGGCTGCGATTCGCGGTCTCACGCAGCACGCATCCGCGGCTCGCGGATTCGAAGCGCGAACTTCGCTCGCGCGGACGGCGCAGCTGCTGGTGAGCGAACCACCCGGGAAAGCGACCGGGGAATTCGCTTCCGCGGCCGATGACGAGTATTCAGAAGCCATCGAAGCCACCGGGTTCGGACCCGCCCGCCGGCTTCGTCCCCCGGTCACGATCGCCGGCGCGCCGATGCGTTGGGACCGGCCCGCGGTGAAACTGGGCAGCTCTGCGCCTGCGTGGTAAGGCCCCCGATTCGCGTTCATCCGTGGGGCTTTCGCGTAGACTATCTGCCGCGGCCTCGCTGACGACGCATTTCCAGCATACGCGCCACCCGTATTCGTTTCCTGGAGATTTCCCGATGAACAAACGTTCCTCACTATCGCATTCGATGGCGGCTGTGATCAGTGCGCTCGTCATGGCTGCAGTGGTCGGCGCTCCCGCCGCGTTGGCGCAGGGGCAGAAGGTGCTCAAGTTCATCCCGCAGGCCGACCTGCGCATTCTCGATCCGATCACCACGACGGCGTACATCACCCGCAATCACGGGTACATGATCTACGACACGCTGTTCGCGACCGACGCCAAGTTCCAGGTCCAGCCGCAGATGGTGGACAAGTACGAGCTCAGCAAGGATCAGCTCACCTACACCTTCACGCTGCGCGACGGGCTCAAGTTCCACGATGGAGCGCCGGTGCGCTCGGCCGATTGCATCGCCTCGATCGAGCGTTGGGCCAAGCGCGACGCGCTGGGCCAGAAGCTCGCCGAAGTGACGGAATCGTGGAAGGCGGTCAACGACAAGACCTTTACGCTCAAGTTGAAGCGAGCGTTCCCGCTCACGCTCGAAGCGCTGGCGAAACCGTCGTCGAACGTGCCGTTCATCATGCCCGAGCGCATCGCCAAGACCGACGCCTCGACCAACATCACCGAGGCGATCGGCTCCGGCCCCTACAAGTTCGTGAAAGAGGAGTGGGTGCCCGGCAGCAAGGTCGTCTACGTCAAGAATACGGATTACGTGCCACGCAAAGAGCCGCCGTCGTGGGCAGCCGGAGGCAAGGTCGTCAAGGTCGATCGCGTCGAGTGGATCTACATCCCGGATTCGGCGACCGCCGCCGCGGCGCTCAACGCCGGCGAGGTCGACTGGTGGGAGCAGCTCCCACCCGACCTCATCCCGGTGCTCGCGAGGAACAAGGACATCAAGGTCGAGAACATCGACCCGCTCGGCTCGATGGGCATGATTCGATTCAACTTCATGTATCCGCCGTTCAACAATCCCAAGATGCGCCAGGCGTTGCTGTACGCGATCGATCAGAACGACTACGTGCTCGGCATCGCCGGCGATCCCAAGAACGGCCACACCTGCTATTCGTATTTCACCTGTGGCACGCCGCTCGCCAGCGAAGTCGGCGCCGCGCCGATGAAGGGCAAGCGCGATTTCGACAAGGCGAAGGAGCTCATCAAGGAAGCCGGGTACAAGGGCGAGAAGGTCGTCATCATCGACGCGACCGACCAGCCGATCGTGCATTCGCAGTCGCTATTGACCGCCGAGACGCTGCGCAAGCTCGGTGTCAACGTCGACGTGCAGGCGGGCGACTGGGGTACGTTGATCACGCGCCGTACCTCCAAGGAACCCGTGGACAAGGGCGGCTGGTCGATTTTCCACACCTGGCTGGTAGGACCCGACCTCACCTCGCCCGCGGTCAACTTCGCGGTGCGCGGCAACGGCCAGAAAGGCTGGTTCGGTTGGGCGGACGATCCGAAGACCGAGGACCTGCGCGAGGCGTGGTTCAACGCGACCGATGCAGCGGGTTCGAAGAAGGCGGCCGAAGCGGTGCAGGCGCGCGCCTTCGAATTCGTTCCGTACGTCCCGACGGCGCAGTTCATTCTGCCGACGGCTTACCGCACGAACCTCTCCGGCGTGATCATCGCGCCGATGACGCTCATGTGGAACGTCGAGAAGCGGTAACGACCAGCTTGTCGCGCGGCGGATGATCGCGTACGTCGTCCGCCGCCTGCTCTCGACCATCGCCGTGATGGCGGT
>Ga0335083_10009647_pt1 | contig 11704 bp, 11 predicted proteins | sample Lox_Sample_42_FD_206716 | JGI IMG/M metagenome (GOLD analysis project Ga0335083, IMG submission 206716) | Soil microbial communities from Loxahatchee National Wildlife Refuge, Florida, United States - Lox_Sample_4.2 | ecosystem: Environmental > Terrestrial > Soil > Wetlands | place: USA... | reverse complement strand
GCGGAAGCGGTCTCGGCCGTCACCGTCGCCTCGCTCGCGCGCGCCACGCCCGCCGACATCGAGGCCGCCGCCGCCGCGCTCGAGCCCGCGCCGCGCTCCCGGGTCCATCTCGTCCTCGGTACGAGCGCGCTCCACATGGAGCGCAAGCTGTCGCTCGAGCCGGCCGAGGTACTCGAACTGACCGCCTCGTCGGTCTCCTACGCTGCCGGGCTCGTCGACGAGGTCGAGTTCTCCGCCGAGGACGCGACCCGCTCCGACCGTGACTTCCTCGTCGAGGTCTGCGAGACGGCCGTCGGTGCAGGCGCAACGATCGTCAACCTCCCCGACACCGTCGGCTACGCGTCGCCCGGCGAGTACGCGGCGCTCTTCTCGGAGATGCTCGCGCGCTGTCCGGGCCTGCGCGACATCGACGTGTCGGCGCACTGCCACAACGATCTCGGGCTTGCGGTCGCCAACTCGCTGGCCGGGATCGGTGCGGGGGCGACGCAGGTCGAATGCACGGTCAACGGCATCGGTGAGCGCGCGGGCAATGCGTCGCTCGAGGAGGTCGTGATGGCGCTGCGCGTCCGGGCGGACGTGTACGACGTCGAGACCGGCGTCGACACGCACATGATCCCGGCGGCCTCCGCGCTCGTGGCCGAGTTGACGGGCTACGGCGTCCCGCGCAACAAGCCGATCGTCGGCGCGAACGCCTTCGCCCACGAGGCCGGCATCCACCAGGACGGGATGCTCAAGGACAGCCGGACGTACCAGATCATCGACCCGGCCGACCTGGGCGCGGCCGTGTCTCTGCCGCTCGGGAAGCACTCGGGCCGGCACGCCTTCGCGCGTGCCTGCGCGGACGCCGGCCGGCGGCTCGACCGCGATCAGCTCGAGGCTGCGTTCAAGCGCTTCAAGCGGCTCGCAGACCGCGGGACGCTCGTATCACTCGACGACGTGTTCACGGAGGTTCGCGCATGACGAGCAAGACCGTCGCATGTCTCGCCGGAGATGGGGTCGGCCCCGAGCTGATGGCTGCGGCGACGCGTGCTCTCGAAGGTGTGGCCAGGCTCCACGGGTGGTCGCTGGACGACGTTCACCTCCCGTTCGCCGGCGAGGGGGTGACTCGCTCCGGCCACCCGCTGCCGGCTGAGACGCGTGCCGGCTATCGCGACGCCGACGCGATCCTCGTCGCCTCGTCCCTCGAGCCCGCGCTCGAGGGCGTCAAGGCCGACCTGCAGCTGGCGTGGCGGGTCACCGGCATCCACCTCGGGCCGGGCCGCGACCTGGTCGTCTCGGCCCCGATCGGCGAATGGGCGAACGGCATCGCCGTCGAACGGGCCTTCGTCTGCGCGAGCGCGCGACGCGGCAGAATCCTGAGCGTGGGCGAGACTCCGGACTGGCGCGCTGCGGTCGACCGGGCGCGCGCACGGCACGACGGCCTCGTGATCGAGCAGGCCGGGCTCGGCGAGACCCTGATCCGGCTGCGCGAGCGGCCGGAGGAGCTCGACGTGATCGTGACCGAGGCGCAGCTGCATTCCGGTGTCGTCGACGCGGCCGCGCACTTCGCCGGCACGCAGTCGTCCGTCGCCCATGCGTGGCTCCCCGACGAGGGGCCCGGCGTGTTCGCGCCGGGATCGTCGGAGCCCGACGACGTGGCGGGGCTCGGCGTCGTCGACCCGACCGGGATGCTCCTGACGGCGTCGCTGCTGCTCGCGGAGGGCCTCGAGCGCCGTGCGTCTTCGCGGACGCTCGAGCGCGCCGTCGGCGAGGCGTCGACCCGTGCGCCGCGCGACACGCGCTCGTTCACCGATGCGGTGCTCGAGCTGCTGCCGCAGGCGCGCACCGACGTCGACCACTTCGACGAGGTGTGGCGATGAGCCGCCGCACGAGGATGCTGGGGTCCGACGCGATACTGCGTGCGCTCGAGCACGAAGGCGTCGAGGTCGCATTCGGCATTCCGGGCGGCGCGATCCTTCCGACCTACGACGCGATGGCCCGCGGCACCTCGGTGAGGCACGTGCTCGCACGGCACGAACAGGGCGCAGGTCACATGGCCGAGGGCTATGCGCGCGCATCGGGCAGGGTCGGCGTCGCGATTGCGACCTCAGGCCCCGGCGCCACGAACCTCGTCACGCCGATCGCCGATGCGTGGATGGACTCGACGCCGCTCGTCTGCATCACGGGTCAGGTCCGCTCGTCGCTGATCGGCACCGACGCCTTCCAGGAGACGGACGCGACCGGCATCACGATGCCGATCGTCAAGCACTCGTGGCTCGTCCAGGACATCGAGGAGCTGCCCCAGGTGATGAAGGCCGCCTTCCACGTCGCGCGGACGGGGCGGCAGGGCCCGGTGCTCGTCGACGTCGCGAAGGACGTGCAGGAGGCAGAGTTCGAGTTCGAGTACCCGGACGAGGTCGACCTCCCGGGGTGGAAGCCGCCGCGCAAGGTGCACCCGAAGCAGGTGCGGGAGGCAGCGCAGGCGATCCTGGCCGCCCAGCGGCCGATCGTGTACGCGGGTGGGGGTGTGCTCAATGCCGACGCGTGCGCCGAGCTGCTCCGGCTCGTCGAGTCGGCGCGGCTGCCGGCCGTCGTGACGCTGATGGGCAAGGGCTGCCTGCCCGACTCACATCCGCTCAACTACGGGCCGCCCGGGATGCACGGCTCGAAGTACGCGAACTGGGCCCTCAACAAGTCCGACCTTGTGATCGCCGTCGGCACTCGCTTCGACGACCGCGTCACCGGGAAGGTCTCGGCGTTCGCGCCGGGAGCGCAGGTGATCCACTTCGACATCGACGCGGCCGAGGTGGGGAAGATCCGCCATGCCGACATCCCGGTCGTCGGGCCGCTGTCGATCGCGCTGTCCGAGCTGACCGGCGAGCTCGAGCGTGCGCGTGAGGGGCGTGCGCCGGTGCACGAGCCCTGGCTCCGCCAGGTCGAGGACTGGCGCGAGCAGTTCCCGTTCCGGTACACGAAGGTCGACGGCGTGCTCAAGCCGCAGACGGCCGTCGAGGCCCTCCGCGATCTCGCTGCCACGCGCACCGAGGACGTCGTCTGGACGACCGGCGTCGGCCAGCACCAGATGTGGGCGATGCAGTACCTCGTGTGCGACCAGCCGCGCTCGTTCATCACCTCGGGCGGGCTCGGCACGATGGGCTACGGCGTGCCGGCCGCGGTCGGCGCAAAGGCCGCGCGGCCCGACGCGACGGTGGTGTGCGTCGACGGCGACGGCTGCTTCCAGATGACGTGCCAGGAGCTCGCGACCGCCGCACTCGAGCGGCTGCCGATCGTCGCCGTCGTGCTCAACAACGGCTGGCTCGGGATGGTGCGGCAGTGGCAGGAGATGTTCTACGACGAGCGCTTCGCGCAGACGCACCTGACGCACGCCGTGCCCGACTACGCGATGCTCGCCGAGGCCTACGGCTGCGCCGGTTTCACCGTCGACAGCGAGGACGACCTCGAGGCGACGCTCGCCGCCGCTTTCGAAGCGGGCCGTACGGCCGTCGTCGACGTCCGCTGCGACCCGGAGGAGAAGTGCTTCCCGATGGTGCCGGCCGGGGCCGCCGCCGTCGACGTGATCGAGTCGGACGACGAAGGAGTGCGCATATGACCACCGCATACCTTCCCCGGCGTAGGCTCGACGGAGCCGGGCAGAGAGCGGAGGTACCGGCTTCGCCGGTGCCGGAGCGGGTGCAGTCTTGAGCACTCATACGATCAGCGTCCGGCTCGAGAACAAGCCGGGGGCGCTGGCGCGGGTGTCGCAGCTCTTCTCTCGCCGCGGCTACAACATCCAGAGCCTCGCCGTCGGGCCGACCGAGCGCCCGGACATCTCGCGGCTGACCCTGCGGGTCGACTGCAGCGAGCACTCGCTCGAGCAGATCGAGAAGCAGATGCACAAGCTCGTGAACGTGCTGCGCGTCACGGAGCTCCGTCCCGACGAGGCGATCGAGCGCGAGCTCGCGCTGATCACCGTCACCGTCCCGCCCGACCGCCGCGCCGACCTCGTTGCGCTCAGCCAGGTCGCCGGTGCGCGTGTCGCCGACATCGGCCGCGACGCCATCACCTTCGAGTTCGTCGGCCGGCCCGACCAGCTCGAGGCGTTCGAGGAGCTGATCCGCCCGTATGGTGTCCGCGAGCTCGTGCGCACCGGCCGGGTCGGGCTTCGCCGGCCGAGTGCGTCCGGCCGCTCGTCCACGCCGTCCGTCCAGCAAGTCTGATCTGAAAGGAACTCATGGCCGAGATCGTCAAGGCAGGGAACATCGGGCTTCTCGACGGCAAGGTCGCCGTCCTCGGGTACGGCAGCCAGGGGCACGCCCACGCGCTGAACCTCGCCGACTCCGGCGTCGACGTCGAAGTGGGGTTGCGCGAGGGCAGCTCGTCGAAGGCGGCCGCCGAGGAGGCCGGCCTCCGCGTTCGCTCGGTCCCCGACGCCGTGCGCGGGGCGCAGCTGGTGGTCTTCCTCGTCCCCGACGGCGCGCAGCCCGGGCTCTACGAGAACGAGGTCGCGCCGAACCTCGAGCCGGGCGCAGCGCTGCTGTTCGCGCACGGCTTCAACGTCCACTACGGCCGCATCGCGCCGCCCGAGGGGCACGACGTGATCATGGTCGCGCCCAAGGGCCCGGGGCACGTCGTGCGCCGTCTCTACGAGGAGGGCTACGGGACGCCGGCCGTCGTCGCGGTTGCGCAGGACGTGAGCGGGCGCGCGCTCGACCTCGCCTTCGCGTACGGCGCCGCGCTCGGGGCCGCGCGTGCCGGCATGGTCGAGACGACCTTCGCCGAGGAGACGGAAACCGATCTGTTCGGCGAGCAGAGCGTCCTCTGCGGCGGCGTCACGCAGCTGATCAGGCTCGCGTTCGAGACGCTCGTCGAGGCCGGCTACCAGCCGGAGATCGCGTACTACGAGTGCCTGCACGAGCTGAAGCTGATCACCGACCTGATCTGGGAGGGCGGCATCGAGCGGATGCACTACTCGATCTCCGACACGGCCGAGTACGGGTCGCACACCGTCGGGCCGAAGGTCGTCGACGAGCACGTGCGCGAGAACATGCGCACCGTCCTCGCCGCGATCCGCGACGGCTCGTTCGCGCGCGAGTGGATCGCCGAAATGGACCGTGGCCAGCCGTCGCTCGACGAGTACCGGCGCGAGCTCGCCGAGACCCAGCTCGAGCAGGTGGGCGCGCGGCTCCGGGCGCTGAACGTCCGTGAGGAGACCGCGGAGGTCCATGGCGTCCGTTGACGTCCCGATTGCGCTCCTCGGCTACGGAACGGTCGGCTCGGCCGTCAACCGCCTGCTGACGGAGTCGGCCGACGACATCGAGCGGGCCACGGGCCACCGCCTGCGGGTGGTGAAGGCGCTCGTGCGCGATCCGGGGAAGGAGCGTGACTTCCCGCCCGTGGGCGGTGTGCTCACCGGCGACTTCCGCGAGATCGCCGACGATCCGTCGATCGCGGTGGTCGCGGAGGTGATGGGCGGCCTCGAGCCGGCGGGCGACTACGTGCTCGAGCTGCTGCGGCGCGGCCGCCATGTCGTGACCGCGAACAAGCAGCTCGTCGCCCGGCGCGGCGCCGAGCTCTTCGAGGCCGCATCGGCACAGGGCGTCCAGCTGCGCTTCGAGGCGAGCGTGTGCGCCGCGATCCCGGTGATCAAGGTGCTCCGCGAGTCCCTCGTCGTGACCAACGTCCACCGCGTGCTCGGCATCGTCAACGGCACGACGAACTTCGTGCTCACGGAGATGGAGGCCGGCAGCACCTACGAGGAGGCGCTCGCGGAGGCGCAGAGGCGCGGCTTCGCAGAAGCCGACCCGACGGACGACGTCTCGGGCGCCGACGCTGCGGCCAAGATGGCGATCCTCGCGACCGTCGCCTTCAACTCGCGCGTCGACCTCGAGGACGTCGAGTACTCCGGCATCACGACGATCGATCCGCTCGATGTCGCGGCGGCGCGCGAGCTCGACATGGTGATCAGGCTGATCGGCGCGGCGCGTCTCGTGGACGGGCACTTCGACGTGCACGTGCGGCCCGCGCTCGTCGACCAGCAGCACCCGCTGGCCAAGGTCGACGGTGCGTTCAACGCGGTGATGCTGCAGGGCGACGCGATCCGCGAGATCACGCTCGAAGGCCCAGGTGCGGGCGGGCTCGAGACGGCCTCGGCCGTCATTGCCGACATCACGAGCGTGCTCGGGACGATGGGCACCGGCTTCCTGCAGAACGACGCTGCGTGGCGCCAGCTCCCGCGGCTGCCCTCCGGCGACAGCCGGTCGCCGTTCTACTTCCGCCTCTCGGTCCAGGACCGGCCGGGGACGCTCGCACGTGTGGCCGAGGAGCTCGCCGAGCGCGAGATCTCGATCGCGCGGCTCATCCAGCATCCGAACGGCTCCGGGGCCTCGCTGCACGTCGTCACGCACGAGGCGCGGGCCGGCGCCATGGCCGAGGCGCTCGAGACGCTCGGCGGGCTGCCCGAAGTGCACCAGCGGTCGAACGCGCTGCCGGTCGTCTCGGAGCGCGGCGTCACGGAGCTCGGATGGGCCTGACCGCGTCTTCCTCCGCGATCTCGCTCGGCGAGGGCTCGACGCCGCTCGTCGCGGCGGGGCGGCTCTCGGCCGCGCTCGGGCTCGACCTCCATCTCAAGTGCGAAGGCCTGAACCCGACCGGGAGCTTCAAGGACCGCGGCATGGTCGTCGCGGTCGAGCGCGCCGCAGCGTCCGGGGCGCGCGCGGTCGTCTGCGCGTCGACGGGGAACACGGCCGCCAGCGCGGCCACCTACGCGGCGCGCGCCGGGCTCGAGGCGATCGTCCTGACGCCGGTCGGCGCGACGGCGTCGGCGAAGCGCGCCCAGGCCAAGGCGGCCGGCGCTCGCGTGATCGAGGTTCGCGGCAGCTTCGACGATGCACTGCGGCTGGCGTTCGAGCTCGGCGAACGCGACGGTTTCGTGCTCGTCAACTCGGCGAGCCCCGACCACAACCGGCTCGAGGGGCAGAAGCTCGTCGCGCACGAGATCGTCGAGCAGCTCGGGGCCGCGCCCGACCTCATCGCGCTGCCCTACGGCGGCGGCGGGAACGTCCGCGCGGTCGCGCTCGGTCTCGACGAGATCGGAGCATCGTCGCGGCTCGTGGTCGGCCAGGCGGCCGAACGCGCCACGACCTGGGCCTCGGCGATCCGGATCGCCGAACCGGCGCACGCCTCCGAGGTCGAGCGGCTCCTCGATGCGGGTCGCGTCGACGTCGTCACGCTCGAGGAGAGCGAGCTGCGCCACTGGTGGGAGCGCCTCTCCACCGAGGAGGGCATCTTCTGCGAGCCGGCCTCGGCGGCCGGTGTCGCGGCGCTCGCGAAGCTCGGCGCCGGCGACGGCCGGACCGCGGTCGCACTCGTCACCGGGCACGGCCTCAAGGACACCGAGGCAGTCGACCAGTCCTCGTCGGCAACGGTCGACGCGACGCTCGACGCGATCCTCGCGGAGCTCGCATGACCATTCGCGTGGTTGCGCCGGCATCGACGGCGAACCTCGGCCCGGGGTTCGACGCGGCCGCCGCTGCGCTCGACCTCTGGAACGAGGCGCTGATCGACGAGGCGGACGGCGGGCCGGTCGTGGAGGTGGAGGGCGAGGGCGCCGGGGAGCTCCCGAAGGGCGCCGATCACCTCACGGTTCGTGCGTTTGCGCTCCTCGCCCCGCCCGAGCGGTATCGCTTCCGGTTCGTCAACCGGATCCCGTTCGAGCGCGGGCTCGGCTCCAGCGCCGCTGCGATCGCGCTCGGGCTCGTCGCAGGCGCCGCCGCGAGCGGGCGCGGCGTCGAGCTCGCAGAGCTGCTGATGCTCGGCGGCGGCCTCGAGGGACATGCCGACAACCTCGCGGCGGCACTGCTCGGCGGCGTCTCGGTGACGTGGCTCCGCGACGGCGAGCGCCGCGTCGCGCGGATCGCCTCCGATCTCCCGCTCACACCCGTGCTCGCCGTGCCCCTGACGCGGACGAACACCGCACGGTCGCGCAACGGCCTGCCGGCGACGGTCAGCCACGGTGATGCAGCCGCGAACGCCGCGCACGCCGCGCTGCTCGGGGCGGCGATCGCCTCGGGCGACCCGGTGCTCCTCGGCGACGCCTTCTCCGACCGGCTCCACGAGCAGTACCGCATGGGCACCGCGCCGCTGCTGAGACTGCTGCGTGACCGACCGCCCGCGGATGCCGCCGGCCTGACGCTCTCGGGGTCAGGCCCTTCGGTGGTCGTGTGGGCCGAGCCCGGGCGTGCGGCTGCCGTGGCCGAGGAGCTCGAATCGCTGCTGCCGGACGACACGACCGTGCTCACGCTCCGCGTGGCGCGAGAGGGGGCGCACACGACGTGAACGTGTACGACCAGACGCATCCTGCGAAGCGGCACAGCGCCGCGCTGACGGACGGCCCCGATCGCGCTCCCGCGCGGGCGATGCTCAAGGGCGCCGGCCTGACCGATGCCGACCTCGCACGGCCCCTCGTCGGCGTCGCCTCGATGTGGATCGAGACGATGCCTTGCAACCTCAACCACCGCGTGCTGGCCGGCTACGTCAAGCAGGGCATCCGCCGTGCGGGCGGGACGCCGCTCGAGTTCAACACCATCTCCGTCTCGGACGGGGTGTCGATGGGGACGACCGGCATGCGGGCGTCGCTGGTCTCGCGCGAGGTGATCGCCGATTCGATCGAGCTCGTCGCGCGCGGCCACCTGTTCGACGGCCTCGTGTGCATCGTCGGCTGCGACAAGACGATCCCGGCGGCGGTGATGGCGCTCGCGCGCCTCGACCTGCCCGGCATCGTGCTCTACGGCGGCTCGATCGCGCCCGGCCGCTACCGGGGCCGGGACGTCACCATCCAGGACGTCTTCGAGGTCGTCGGCGCGCATGCTGCCGGCACCGCCACGGCCGAGGACGTGCACGCGCTCGAGAGCGTCGCGTGCCCGGGTGCCGGCGCATGCGGCGGGCAGTTCACCGCCAACACGATGGCGACGACCCTCGATTTCCTCGGCGTCAGCGCGCCGGGCCTGAACGAGGTTCCTGCGACGCATCCGGGCAAGCCGGCCGCGGCGGTTCGCGCGGGCGAACTGGCGATGAAGCTCGTCGAGGAGGACCGGCGGCCGTCCCAGGTGCTGACACGCGAGGCGTTCGAGAACGCGATCGCCGCGATCGCGGCGACCGGAGGGTCGACGAACGGCGTCCTGCACCTGCTCGCGATCGCCGCCGAGGCCGGCGTCGAGCTCACGATTGACGACTTCGACACGATCTCTGCCCGAACGCCGATCGTCGCGGACATCAAGCCCGGCGGCCGGTACGTCGCCACCGATCTCTTCCACGCGGGCGGCATCGCGCTCGTCGCGCGCGAGCTCGTCCACGCCGGCGTCGTCAACGAGGACGCGGCCGGCGTCGACGGACGCACGCTGCGCGAGGTCGCCGACGGGGCGCAGGAGCGCCCGGGGCAGGACGTCGTCGTCCCGTGGGACAACCCGTTGAAGCCGACGGGCGGGCTCGCGATCCTGCGCGGGAATCTCGCGCCCGAAGGATGCGTCGTGAAGCTGGCCGGCCACGAACGGCTTCGGCATCGCGGGCCGGCGCGCGTCTTCGACTCGGAGGAGGACTGCTTCGCGGCGGTGAAAGCGCGTTCGATCCAGCCTGGCGACGTGGTCGTGATCCGGTACGAGGGGCCCGCGGGCGGCCCCGGCATGCGCGAGATGCTCCACGTCACCGCGGCGCTCGTCGGCGAGGGGCTCGGCGACGAGATCGCGCTCATCACCGACGGCCGCTTCTCCGGCGCGACGCACGGCCTGATGGTCGGGCACATCGCCCCCGAGGCGTTCCGCGGCGGCCCGATCGCATTCGTGCGCGACGGCGACCCGATCGAGCTGGACGTCGAGCAGCGCGAGCTGCGACTCGACGTCCCGGACGACGAGCTGGCCGGGCGCGCCCTGGCGTGGCAGCCGCCGCCCGCGCGCTACTCGAGCGGTGTGTTCGCCAAGTACGCGGCGAGCGTCGGCTCGGCGTCGGAAGGGGCGAGGACGGAATGAGCGTCGAGGAGGCGAGATGCCGGTCGACACGCTGAGGTGCCGTGTCTGCGAGGCGGAGTACCCCGCGGTCGCGAGCGGGACGTGCGTGCGCTGTTTCGGGCCGCTCGAGCCGGTTTACGACTGGGAGGATGTCGCGAGCCGCGCCACGCGCGCCCGGATCGAGGCCGGCCCTCGCTCGCTCTGGCGCTACGAGGCGCTCCTGCCGGTGCCGGCGCCGCGGGACGCTGCGAGCGCCCCGGGGCTCACGCCTCTCCTTCCCGCGCCGCGCCTCGCGGACGCGATCGGGGTGGGGGAGGTGTGGCTGAAGCTCGACCACACGAACCCGACGCACTCGTTCAAGGATCGCGTCGTCGCGGTCGCTGCAGCCAAGGCGGCCGAGCTCGGGACGGAGACGCTCGCCTGCGCCTCGACCGGGAACCTCGGCAACGCGGTTGCCGCGCGCGCGGCGGCGAGCGGCATGCGCTCGGTCGTCCTCTATCCGAGCACCGTCGAGCCGGAGAAGATGCTGCAGACGAGCGTCTACGGCGCCGAGATGTACGCCGTTCACGGCAGTTACGACGACTGCTCGCGCCTGATCGTCGAGCTCGCCGGCGAGCTCGACTGGGCCTTCGTGAACGTCAATCTCCGCGCGTACTACGCCGAGGGATCGAAGACGCTCGCCTTCGAGATCGCCGAGCAGCTCGGCTGGGAGACACCCGACGCCGTCGTTGCGCCGATCGCTTCGGGCTCGCTGTTCACCAAGCTCTGGCAGGGCTTCGAGCAGTTCCGGCAGCTCGGCCTCGTCTCGGGCGAGAGCCCGCGGCTCTACGGCGGCCAGGCGGAGGGCTGCGCGCCGGTCGCGCACGCCTTCGCCGACGAGCGTCCGGTCTCGCCGGTGCGGCCGCAGACCGTCGCGCAGTCGCTCGCGATCGGCGCGCCCGCCGACGGTGACCTCGCGATCGCCACCGCGCGCGCGTCGGGCGGTGCGGTCTACGCCGTTCCCGAGGCCGACGTGGGCCCGAACATGACGTTGCTCGCGTCGACCGCGGGTGTGTTCGGTGAGACCGCCGCCGGCGTGACGGTGGGCGCGCTGCGCAGCGCCGCAGCGGCGGGTGCGGTCGGCGAGACCGACCGCGTGGTGGTGCTGGTCACGGGCACGGGCCTCAAGACGCCGCAGGTCGTCGACGCGCGCGCCGGCACCGAGATCTCGGCCGACGTCGACGAGCTGCTCGCCGAACTGGGGGTGACGGTATGACGTCGCCGGAACCTGCAGCGGCGGTCGATCCGGTGATCAAGTCGTTCCGCGACGAGATCGTTGCCCTCGACGTGCGCATGCTCGGGATCGTCAACGCGCGGATCGAGGCGGTCGAGAAGCTGCGGCGCTACAAGGCACAGCGCGGGATCGAGTTCCTCGATCCCGCACGTGAAGCGTGGCTTGCGCAGTACCTCAAGCGCGTGAACACCGGTCCGCTCACCGAGGAGGGCCTGGCGGAGCTGCACCGGTTCGTGCTCGACCTCGTGAAGCGGGAGCTGAGCGATGACTGAGCCGAGCCGTAGGCTGGACGGAGGCCCGCAAGGAGCGGAGGTGCCGGCTTCGCCGGCGCCGGAGCGGAGGCTGATCGCTTGCCTCCCCGGCGACGGCATCGGCCCTGAGGTGCTCGACCAGGCGGTGCGGGTGCTCGAGCACCTGCCCGTCGACGTCGAGGTCGTGCGCCTCCCGTTCGGCG
>Ga0335083_10009645_pt1 | contig 11708 bp, 11 predicted proteins | sample Lox_Sample_42_FD_206716 | JGI IMG/M metagenome (GOLD analysis project Ga0335083, IMG submission 206716) | Soil microbial communities from Loxahatchee National Wildlife Refuge, Florida, United States - Lox_Sample_4.2 | ecosystem: Environmental > Terrestrial > Soil > Wetlands | place: USA... | reverse complement strand
TCTAGCTGTCAGGCTTGCGGAGCTGTCGCAGCGCTGCCGGGCGGAATCTCAGCTCGTAGCGAGGGCCGGTCCGTCGGCGGTGCCTAGTTCGGCCCAGACCGCTTCGGCCGGGATGTCCTCGCCTGGTTCAGCCATGGCCGCCCCGGCGGCGGCAATGTCGGCGGCATCCTCGCCTGCCTCGATTTCCGCGGCAAGCTCGGCAGGCACGATCGCGGCCAGGCGGCGGCCGTCGCGGGTCAGGTAAATGACCTCATCCGTCGCAGCGCTCTCGTCGGCGACCTCGTCCAGGTGACCACTGGCCTCCGAGATCGGCATCTCGCTCATGTGCTGTCAACGGCGCGGCTGGTGTGACAGCCACTGACCGGAAGCTTGATCATGCCCGATGCGAGCCGAAATCAGCATGGACGGCATCGCGATGGGGGGCTACCCCTTCCGGGCGAAGTCCCAGACGGTGACCATCGTTTCTGCATGCTCGCCGTCGACGGGCGTGCCGGGTGGCGGGTGGCTGGATCCGGTGCCGCTGTGGCCGGGCTCATCCCGTTCGGCAGCTGGGGCGAAGCGTGCCCAGAGCACCTGGGAGCAGATCTCGTCGGTCCGGGCGCATCCGGCCTCGCATGATCGGAGGTCGGCCGGATGATCGCTTTGCCTGCGCTGGTGTCCGGTCTGGACGCGGAACTGGTGCGTCTGAGCTACAAGGACTCGACGATGGACTGGGACCGGGGCTGCTGGCGCGGCCTGCAGAAGTACTTCGCTGCCCGCGGCGTGGAAGAGTTCTCTCTGGCCGCGGCGATGGCCTGGGTCGACGAAGCCTGCGGCTTCTTCGCCAAGGAGCAGGCCGGCACGCTCAGGCAGACCGATGTGTACCTGTCCAGGGTCGCCCAGATGCTTGGCGAGTACGCGGCCCACGGGGCGGTGCTGCGCCGCTCCTCCCGCACGGTCAGCAAGCTGACCGGGGACGGGCCAGGTGGCCGACATGGCATGGCGCTCAGTCCGGTGCGGGGACTGTGAGCGTGCCAGCGTCGCGGTCTGAATGATGTTTCTTCCGGTCGCGGCGGCGGGGCGCTCAGGCCAGGTGGCTGCGGGCCTCGGAGGGCATGCCCGGCATCCGGGCATGGGGGCCGGCCGCGCCGATCGCGGGCGTGTCGGCGCTGCGGATGTCGGGGACCTGCCCGCGCAGCGCGTCGACGCGTTCCGGTGGCCAGCACGCCATGTCCAGGGCGGTGGTGACGCCGTGGTCGGCGAGCCCGCTGAGGTCGCCGGGGCCGAGGAGGTGGACGTGCGCGTCGATCAGGCCGGGCAGCAAGACCCCGCCGCGCCCGTCGATGACCTCGGCCGGCGCGGCGTCCGCGCCGCCGATCACGGCCCGGTCGATGACGACGGTGCCGGGCTCACGCAGCCGGTCCCCGTCGAACACCCGGACGTTCCGCACGGTGATTGTCATGTCGAGCCTTTCTGCAGCCAGGCGTCGTGGCCGGCGAGGAACGCCTCGACCAGGTCCGGCCGGCCGGTCCCGGGCAGCTCCTGGTCGATCTGGTGCCCGGCCGCCTGCAGCAGCAGCGTGAGGTAACGGTAGCTGGGCCGGTGGTTCACGGCCCGGGCCACGCTGCCCGGCAGGATCGGGCGGGCCGGGTCGGCCGGCGCGAGGGTGTCGGCGATGTAGAGCATCTCCAGGGTGGCGATGCGCCAGCGGCCGTCGGCCTGCCGGGCACGCCAGTACAGGCGCCCGTAGCTGGTGAGGTCGACCTCGAGGTCGTCGAGGCGCCCGCGGACGTGGATGGCGGCGCTAGCGTGGGCGACGGCCCGGTCGCCGCGGACCGCCACGTACGGCGCACCGACCTCATGGAACGAGCGGGATCCGGCTTCGTGCTGGGCCCGGGACGCGGTCACGAACTCGGCGCCGGTGCCGCGGAACCATGACATCCGCACCTGTGCGTCGGCGCAGAACGTCTCGCGCATCTGGTCCCATTGGGCCAGGTCGCGGGCGGCCCGCTCGGTGAGCAGCACGTTGGCGATGGCCGCGACGGCAGCGGCGGGGCCGGCCGTGGGCATGCCGGTCACGCCGGGGCCGTGGACTGGGCCGCAGCGCTGCGCAGCAGTCGTGCGGATCAGCGTGGTCCTCCGGCGTAGCCGGTGAACTGGGCCAGGGCGGCGAAGTCGCAGCCCAGGCGCACTCCGCTGCGGTTGAGGGTGGCGTCCGAGCGCCCGGAGACGACGACGCCGCCGCGGCCGGTGATTACCGTCCAGTCGCCGTGCCGCCAGACGCCGGGGTAGGTGGAGAAGTACGCGTCGCGGTAGCGGCGCCCGCCGGGGTCGTTCCAGAAGGACAGCGGCATCGACGGCATCGGCGCGGTGACGACCAGCTCGCCGACCTCCCCGGTTACCGGCTGGCCGGCGCTGTCCCAGGCGGCCAGCGCGACACCGAGCATCGGCGCGGAGATCTCCCCGGGCCACACCGGCGTGGTCGGGGCGCTGCCGGCGAAGCCGGTGACGACGTCGGTGCCGCCGCTGGTCGAGGCGACCTGAACCCAGGGCCCGGCCGCGTCGTGCACCCACCGGTAGGGGGGCGCGGTCAGCGGGGCGCCGGTGACGCCCGAGGACCTGCAGCGGGCGCAGGTTCAGCTCGTCACCTGGCCGTACCCCTGCCGCCATGCACGTTTGCAGGTAGCCGGGACTGACCCCGAGCACGTGGACCCGGTGCTCGGAGGCGATCTGCCACAGCCGCTGCGGCCCGGGATGGGCAGGGCTGCCGTCGTAGAGGATGACCGGCGCGCCGAGCAGCAGCCCGGAGGCGACGATGTTCCACATCATCCAGTTGGTGGTGGTGTACCAGAACAGCGGCCGGCCGGGGCCGAGGTCCAGGTGCAGGCCGAGCATCTTGTGATGCTCCAGCAGCACCCCGCCGTGGCCGTGGACGATGCCCTTGGGCAGGCCGGTGGTGCCGGAGGAGAACAGCACCCACAACGGCGCGCCGAACGGAACCCGGTCGAACCGCAGGGGTGCCGGGGTCGCCAGCGCGTCGTCCCAGGACACGGCCCCGTCCGGGGGTGACGTCCCGCCCCGGTCGCGATGGGGCACATGGACGGTGGCGCGCAGCGTCGGCAGCGCCCGCCGCAGCGCGGCGACCTCATCGCGCCGGTCGTGGGACCGGCCGTTCCAGCGGTAGCCGTCCGCTGCGACCAGCACGACCGGGTCGAGCTGGGCGAACCGGGCAGCGGCGCCGCCGGCGGAGTAGTCCTGTGCGCAGGCCGACCAGACCGCCCCGATGCTGGCCGTGGCGAGGAAGGCGATCAGGGTCGGGGTGATGTTGGGCAGGTATCCGACCACCCGGTCACCGGGACGGACTCCGGCTTCCCGCAGCCAGTGCGCCAGCGCGGCGACCTGGGCTCGCAGCTGCGCCCAGGTCGTGGTGACGGTGGTGCCGTCCTCGTCGATCTCGGTCACCGCCACGGCCCCGTCGGCCCCGTGGCGCAGGGCGTGCTCGGCGTAGTTCACCCGCGTGCCGGGGAACCACGTGGCGCCGGGCATCTCCCGCCGGGCCAGAGCCATGGAGGGGTCGCCGTCGGCCTGCAGGCCGAAGAAGTCCCAGATCGCCCGCCAGAACTCCTCCAGGTGCTCCACCGACCACGCGTGCAGGGCCGGGTAGCCGGTGAGGTCGGCGCCGGCGCGCCCGCTCACCTCCCGGGCGAAACGGGCGATGGCCGACCGGCCGGCAGTGGCGGGGTCGGGTTCCCAGATCGGGACCGGGGGTGTCCGCGGCGGCGGTCATGCCGGGCTGGCCGTGGACGCGGGCTCGCCGGGCCCGGTGGCCCGGGCCGGGCGCGAACTCCAGCTGGCGCTGCAGGTCGGCGACCAGGCCGGGCAGGTGGTCCAGCGCGGTCACCGCGCCGAACAGGTAGTGATCCGGCCGGACCAGCGCCGCCACGTGCCCGGCCTCGCCCAGGTGGGACAGGTAGGCGCCGTCGACGTCGGCGGCCATGTCGCCGCTCCCATCGGCGCCCGCCTCGTCGGCGGCGGCCGGCACCAGGTGCAGCACGGTGGCCCCGACGGCGTCCAGGAAGGCCCCTCTGCAGGCGGACAGCACCGACGGATCTCACGGTCGCTGGCGTTCGGGGGCGCGCTGGCCGAGTGTCTCGGCGAGGTAGGCTTCGACGCTGCGCGGCGGCTGGCCGGTGACGCGCTCGACGTCGCCGGAGACGAATTCGGATTCGCCCCGGCGGAACATCTCGTACATCTCCTGGAAGTGCTCGGCCTCCCACGGCGGGGTGCCGCGGGCGGTCATCATGGCGCGCACGTCCGCCGGGGTGATCTCCTTGATGTCGACGGGCTGGCCGGTCAGCTGCCCGATCGTGGCGGCGATCTCGGCGTAGCTCACCGGGCGCGGGCCGGTCAGCACCAGGGTCTGCCTGTCCCAGGTGGCTGCGGTCAGCACGACGGCAGCGGCCTCACCGACGTCGCGGGCGTCGACGAAGCTGATCCCGGAGCTCGCGATGGCGTTGGGCACGGCGCCGGTGGCCCGCAGCGCGGGCAGCATGATCTGGCCGATCAGGGTCTGCATGTAGGCGTTGGGACGCAGGTTCACGTACGGCTGCCCGCTGGCCTGCAGGACCGTTTCCACTTCCCAGTGCTGCCGCAGGGTGTACGGGCCGTCCGGGTGCACCGCGGAGCTGGTCCCGGAGATCTTGACGATCTTGATGCCGGTCCGGCGCAGCGCGCGGATGATCCGCAGCTGCAGGTCGGTCATGTCGTGGGCGTGCGAGGTGAGCAACAGCACCGACTCCGCTCCGGCGCAGGCCGCGATGACCTGGTCGTGGTCGCCGATGTCGGCCTGCCTGATGTCGGGCACATCGCCGAGGATCGATCTGGCCCGGTCGCCGTCGCGGGCCAGGACCCGGACGTCCGCGCCGCGGGCGAGCAGGGAGCTGACGACGAAGGGGCCGACGGTACCGGTGCCGCCGATGACCGCGACGGTCATCAGAACATCTGGGTAGGTGCGCCGGCCGGGATGTCGTCGCGGACCAGGCGCTCGTCGTCGGCGCGGCGCCAGATCTCATAGCCGTTCTCCCGGCAGATCTTGCCGTCACGGCACTGGAAGGCGTGTATCAGGCGCATGCTGACCCGCGTGCCGGGCGGGAACGGGCAGTTGGTGAACCCGTCGCCGCCGATGGTGAACTCGAAGATGGAATCGTCGAACACCCACTCCTCGGTCGCGAACCGGTGCAGGTTGGTGATCTTGTGCACGTTCATCGACCCGAAGATCTTCAGGTACTCCGCCTTGACCGCCTCGCGGTCGCGGTGGACAAGGCCGCGGGCCGGGACCTCCCAGACGATGTCGTCGGTGTACACGCCGATGGCCAGGTCGATACCCTCGGGGTTCTCGTTATGGAAGTGCTGATCCACGGCCGCGATGTTACGGCGGATCATCTCATCACGATCAGGGGTGGTAGCGGTCATAAGTCGCTCCGTCCGGTGAGTGTTCTGGCTGGCAAATCGTTGCGTCCTGGGAAGGGCGGGCTCGTAGGCCTCGGCGCGACGCCCCTGGCCCGGTTCAGGACCGCGCCGGGGTCGGTCGGCGGCGCGTCCGCGCGCCAGGCCACATGCTGATCGGGGCGGACCAGGACCAGGGCCGCGCCGTAGCGTGCCCGCAGATCGCGCCCGCGCAGGTCCAGGACATCAAGCGGGACACCGGACGCCTGCGCTGCCTGTACGAGACCTGCCCAGGAACCGGTGACCCGGTCCTGGTCGAGCACCATCAGCGTCATCCCGTTTCCGAGCCGGTCATATATCGAATGGTCCGGCCCGAGCCATACGTGCGGCAGGCGACCGCCCGGGCGCGCGCCCGGCCCGGGCTGATCTGGCGCGGACTGGCCAGATGGAGGCTGATCGCCCGGCGCCACGATCGGCGAGCCGTCATAGCCGATGCCGAGAACCAGGTCCAGGGAGTGAAATTCGGCTGCTTTGGCCTGCTGGATGCGCAGTCCGGCCTCATGCCGGGCCTGCTGGCCGGCCGGGGTGTCGTCGTCCAGGTTCGCGGCCAGCAGGTCGGTGGAGAGCGTTTTCATGTTCTGGGTCGCCTCGCGGATGATGCGGTCCTGAACCGGGCGGCGTTCTAGCTCGTAACTGTCCAGGAGCGCTTCGCCGCCCCAGCCGTCCAGTACCGCCGCGAGCTTCCAGCCCAGGTCCACGGCGTCCCCGATGCCGGTATTGAGGCCGTGGCCGCCGAACGGCGGGTTGAGGTGGGCCGCGTCGCCGGCCAGGAAGACCCGGCCGCAGCGCAGCCGGTCGGCCAGCTGCATCCGCGCCGTCCACGGATCATCCGACAAGATCCGTGCGTCGACCGGCGCGCCGACGGCGCCTTCAATGAGGGACATGGCGGTGCGCCGTCCCTCGTCGGCCTCGACGCCGAAGGCGATGATCCACCACGTGCCGTTTAGGTCGATCGGACCCATCAGCGCGGGCGTGCGGTCGTTGACCGTCCAGAACTGCACGGCCGGCCCGTGCCGGACCTGCTGCCACAGTCCTGGAGCGTGGAAGACCATGCCGAAGTTCGGGCGCAGCGCGTACTCGCCGGTGTAGCGGGCGCCGATTTGCTCGCGGACGGTGCTGCGCGGGCCGTCACAGCCAAGGACATAGCCTGCTTCGACGACGAGCTGGCGGCCTGCGGCGTTCTCGACGGTCACCTGCACCGCGCTGGGGTCCTGGCGAAGGGCGGCCACCCGCAGGCCGGTAGCCAGGGTGCAGCAGGACAGCTCCGCTACGACGTCGCGCAGCATCTCCTCCAGGATGTACTGGGGGGCCTGCTGGCCCGGTTCGGGGAAGCGGTCACCCTCGGGCGTCAGTCCCAGGACGCCGGTGAAACGCCACAGCTCGTGACCGGCCAGCGAGGTGCAGAACACGATGTCCTGCGACCAGGAGACGGGCAGCGACACGGCGGCGCGGAATCGGCCGGCCAGGCCCCACCGCCGCAGGTGCTCCATGGTGCGGACGTTGACCGTCTTGCAGCGCGGCCGGGCATGGCTGACCTCGGCGCGCGGCTCGACCACCAGGCAGCTGATGCCGCGGCGGCCGAGCTCGACGGCCGCAGCCAGCCCGACCGGCCCGCCCCCCGCCACGAGCACCTGGACCGAGCCCGGCAGGGCGCGGGTCGCAGCGGTCTGCCGGGTCATGCCGACACGATCTCCACTGGCATTCCCGCGCAAACGTACGCGCCGATACCCAGGTCAAGATCGGCGCTCACCAGGCTGGCCATCGCGCTAGGAGCCGGGCCCATCCTGCCGGGCCCACAGGGCGCATTCCTCGGCAAAGGCCAGCTGGCGCAGGTGCAGGGCATGGCCGAGGATGTGATGGTCGATGCTGTGCCCTGTGCCGCGCGCGACGCCGGCGTCGATGAACGGCACCGAGGTGAACAGCGCGGCGAAGCGGGCGACGTTCGCGGGCGAACTGTCCCACAGCGCGTCGAATTCGGCCAGCGCGTTGTGCACCGGCACCCGCACCCGGGGCGCCAGCCCGGGCAGGTGCTCCACCGGCCACCGGGGCGCCTGGACCAGCTCGCTGACCGGCACCGGGGCGTACGAGCCGTGAGCCCGCTCGACCGCAGCCGGGCTGCGGGTGAACTCCGGGCCGAACATCACCTGGTCCCGCTGGTCATACGGCAGGTCGACGGTCTGGTCCGGGGGCAGCGAGCCGAGCGCCTGGGCCGCCCCTCCCTCCGGGATGACCGCGCCCATCCCGGTGGCGGACACGCCGACGAGCGGGAGACCGGTGTCGGCCGCCGCGATCATCAGTGCGATCATGCCGCCGATCGAGTGGCCGACCAGCAGGACGCTGGCCGCGGAGAACTGCTTGACCGCCTGGGCTATGGCCGGGGCCAGCAGCTCGACGTGCCGGCCGAAGGTGTTGTCCGCGGGGGCCAGCTCCGAGCTGTCGCCGTATCCCGGCCGGTCAAAGCTGACCACCTGGTATCCGCTCGCTGCGGCGACGTCCATGAATGACCCCTCGGACGAGCCCGCCACGTCGAAATAACGCGACATGTAGGTGCCGCCGTGCAGGGCCGCGAGGAGCGGCTTGCCGGGATTCGGCACCGGGCCCGGCGCCGGGCTTGCCGCCAGGGCCGCGATGGTGAGCCCGTCAACCTCGAACTCGATGCTGGTGCGCTGCTCTGCCATCAGGCTGCTCCCTGGAGGTTGAGCCCGGACAGCCTTGACCACAGGTCTGACCGCGGCGGGCGGCCCCGGCTGGCATGCCTGAAGCCGAGGCGTAGAAGTTAACAAATATATGTGATAACAGTGAGGCTAGCTCAGCTCCCTTGACCGCCGCAACAGCCTGGCGGAGGAATATCCGATGCGAGCGCAGCCGGGGCCGCGCATGCTACCGGTTACACATCGTCGACGACCGAGGAGATCCGATGAGGGCCAGCTATACCGGAGCCGCCAGGTGCCTGCGCCTCGATAACGTGACCGTCGTCGATATCACCTCCGGGGCGCTCGCTCCAGGTATGACGGTGAGTATCGAGGACGCGGTCATCACCGATGTCGCGCCGACCGCGACGATCGCGGACAGTACTGACGCGCGAAGGGTCGACCTGACCGGCAAGTACGTCGTGCCCGGTTTCAACGACATGCACGTTCACTCGCTCCAGCGGCCGGACGCATCCGGCGCGTTCGCGCTGATGCTCGCCAACGGGATCACCGGCATACGGCAGATGGCGGGCTCTCCGGAGTTGCTTGACCAGCGCCGCCGCGGCACCCTCCCGATCGGCCCCGACGCACCCGAGCTGCTCGCGATGCCCGGCGCGATCCTGACCGCGTTCAACGCCGCGACCCCGGAGGCGGCGGCTGCGACCGTGGCGGGGCAGCGGGAGGCCGGAACCGACTTCATCAAGATCGTCCTCGTGCCGCCGGATGGGCTGTTCGGCGCGCTTGAAGCGGCGACCGGAGCCGGGATGCTCGCCGCCGGTCACCTGCAGAATGGTCTCCATCCGGTCGCGCAGTCGCGCGCCGGCTTGCGCTGCATCGAGCACCTCGGCACCGGGGACTCAGTGTGGATCGCCTGCTCAAGCCAGGAAGCGACGCTCGCCGAGGAGATCGCACAGCGGCCCCCGGCGCGGCTGCCGCCGGGGGGAAACCTCGATCTGAGGATGGCCGCGAAGTTCCTCATCAATCCGCTCGCGCGCACGACTTCCGCCGACGCCGGCATCCTCCGGCGTGCCCTGGACACGTTCAGCAGGGAAAAGGGCCGGGAACTAGCGGGCACCCTCCGGGCCGACGGCACGTGGCAGGTGCCCACGCTGGTGCGGCTGCGCGCCATGCAGCAGGCCGATCTTCCCGGCTATGCCGACGATCCCAACCTGGGCTATATGCCCGCGGACACAGTCGCCGGCTGGCGTGAGGTAACGGCAGTGTTCGGGCAGCTGCCCGCCGAGACGCGCGCGACGCTGCGAAACCAGTACGACCGGGAGCTCGAGCTAACCAAGATCTACGATGAGACCGGGACGCTGATGATGACCGGCACCGACGAAGGGGGAGGCTGGATCATCCCCGGCTTCGCGCTCCATCAGGAGTTCGACGAGCTGGCCTCGGCCGGGTTGTCGCCGCTGAAGGTCCTGCAGATGACCACCTCACTGCCCGCGCTCTTTCTCGGACGCCAGGACACAATGGGCGCCGTAGCGCCTGGCCAGGGCGCGAACCTGGTGCTTCTCGGCGGAGATCCGACCGCTACCGTAGCGAACCTGCATCGCGTCGACGCCGTGGTCCGCGCCGGAAGGCTCTACACCCGCCGGGACCTCGACTCGCTGCTCGCACGAGTAGAGGCAGGTGAAGGTCTGCCCGCCTGAGCCACAGGCCGGAACGCAGACGGTCAGCTCTGACATCCGGCGGGCGCGACGCCGGCAAGGCACCGGTCAGGACTCGTCGGTGGCGGGCGCGACCGCGGTGTTCCCGCCCAGTTGCGGCCCCAGGGCGCTCAGTGCGATCTGCTCGTTGTGGTCCAGGTGCTCATCCACGGCCCGGGCGGCGGCGTCCGGGTCGCGGTGCCGGAACACGCGGATGAGCTCCTCGTGGGCCTGCTGGCGGCGGCGGTGCTCGTTGGGGTCGGGGTCGAGCAGGCCGAACCCGATGCGGATGTAACGCTCGGCCGCCCGCCACAGCATGGTGAGCATGCGGATGTCCCACGCGGTCGTCACCGGCGCGAACAGGGCCAGGTGGAAGTCGTGGTGGGCGTCGTAGATCGCGTCCATGCTCAGGTTCTCATCGCCGAAGCCGGCCGCCTCGCTCTCCAGCCGGGTCAGCTCCCCGTTTGAGATCAGCGGGCAGGACCGGCGGGCGAGGTCCGATTCCAGCAGCCGCCGCAGCCGGTAGATCGCGTGCAGGTCGTCGCGGTCCAGCGGCGCTACGATTCCGCTGCGGCCGGGGCGGATGATCACCAGGCCCTCGGATTCCAGGTTCCGCAGCGCCTCCCGGACCGGGATGAAACTGACGTCGAGCATGCCGGCCAGCTCGCGCAGCGAGAAGCTCTGCCCGGGCGCCAGCGCCCCGGACAAGATAGAACGGCGCAGCTCGGCGGTCACCAGGTCGGTTACCGACCGGGATTCGATGGGCCGGACCGCCGGGGACGGGAAGGCCATCGCTCGCCTCGCTCTCTGCGGCTGACCCCGCTGCACACGGTGATATCAACTATAGCGGCCGGATAAGGCTGCCGGACAATCTCCGTCGGCATGATACTTGTTGTTATAACATATATCTGCTAACGTAGCTTTGTCCCAGAGTATCTCCACGCCGAGGAGTGCCAGTGCGGATCGTTAATAGCTCGGGTCGGCTGGCGGTGCTCGCCGGGGACGGAGTCGTCGACGTGGCGGAAGCCAGTGACGGCGAGTTCGGTCCTGACGTTCAGGTGGTTTACGACCGCTGGCCGCAGTTCCACGCCTGGGCCTCTGCCGCCCGCCTCCCGGATGGCCGCCCGCTCGACGGGAGGCAGCTCGGGTCGCCGGCGCCGCAGCCGCGGCAGGTGTTCGCGATCGGGCTGAACTACCTCGATCACGCCGAGGAGTCGGCGATGGACGCGTCCACCACGTCGATGGTGGTCTTCACCAAGTTCCCGGCCTCGATCACCGGGCCGGAAACGGCCGTCGCGCTGCCGGCCGGGTCGGTGGATTTCGAGGCCGAGCTAGTGGTCGTGATCGGCCGCCGCGCCTACCAGGTGGACCGGGCCGGCGCGTGGGACTACGTGGCCGGGCTGACCGCCGGGCAGGACCTGTCCGAGCGTGAGCTGCAGCTGCGGCCGCCCACTCCGCAGTTCAGCCTCGGGAAATCGTATCCCGGCTTCGCGCCGATGGGCCCGGCCCTGGTCACCGTCGACGAATTCGCCAACCCGGACGACCTGGAGATCGGCTGTACCCTCAACGGCACCCAGATGCAGAAGTCCCGTACCAGCCGGATGATCTTCCCGGTCACCGAGATCATCGCCCGGCTGTCGGCGGTGCTGCCGCTGTTCCCCGGTGATGTCATCTTCACCGGCACCCCGTCAGGCATCGGCTGGGCCCGGGACCCCAAGGTGCTGCTGCAGCCCGGCGACGAGCTTGTCACCACCATCGAGACCATCGGCGCCATGCGCCATCACTTCACCCCCGGCCGCTGAGCCAGGCCCTGTTCATTCCGTCGATCCCGCGACATGAGTGCCGTAGCAAAGGAGGTCGGCAGATGTCAGCCAAGCCGAAG
>Ga0335083_10009644_pt1 | contig 11708 bp, 9 predicted proteins | sample Lox_Sample_42_FD_206716 | JGI IMG/M metagenome (GOLD analysis project Ga0335083, IMG submission 206716) | Soil microbial communities from Loxahatchee National Wildlife Refuge, Florida, United States - Lox_Sample_4.2 | ecosystem: Environmental > Terrestrial > Soil > Wetlands | place: USA: Florida... | reverse complement strand
ACCGGCACCGACGCCAAATTCGCGCGCCAGTTCCGGTAACAGCGCCTGCGGCGAGTAGAGATTGACGAAGGCGGAAAAACCGGCCGTGGCAATGGCCAGCGCGCGAAAATCGAAAGCCATATTGCATTATGGGGAAAGCGGCATCGGAAAGCACCCCTCGTTAACGGTTGACACGCCCGCGACGGCGCATATCAGGCCGATGTTTAGCATGCGGCCCGGTTGGTAATTTCCGAAGCATCATTCTCACAACGAATTATATTGCCGAGGCTGAATCGCAAGAAGAGTAGCCTCATGGCCTTCCGGCTTCCACCATTGAGCACGCTTCGGGTCTTTGAGGCCGCCGCCCGTCACAAAAGCTTCCGCAAAGCCGCCGACGAACTCAACCTGACAGCAAGCGCGGTCAGCCACGGCATTCAGACGCTGGAAAACTGGCTGGGCGTTGAGCTGTTCAATCGTCAATCGCGCGGGCTTCGGTTGACCGGCGCAGGCGAAGCTTACGCGCCGCTGGTCAATCAGGCGCTCAGCGTTCTCGCCAAGGCAACCGACCAGCTTCCCGGTCGCAAGGCGACCGGAACGCTGTCGTTGAGCAGCGCGCCCACCTTTGCCAATAAGATTCTGTTGCCGCGTCTGGAGAAATTCGCTGTCCAATGTCCAAATATCCGGGTCACGATCGATACTTCGCTTCGTCCGGTGGATCTCACGCTTGACGATTTTGATATTGCAATCCGCTTCTCATCGACCAAGAAGCCGGCGCCGAACTGGACTTTGCTGGCAGTAGAAACGCTGATGCCGGTCTGCAGCCCGGGCCTGAAGAAGCAATTCGGCCGCTCGGAGGCAAAGATATTATCTCAGGCGCCGCTGATTCACGTCACCTCGGTTTCCGCCGACTGGCAACACTGGTTTCGAGCCAGCGGAATGGAGCCCCCATCGTCAATTGATGGCGGATTGCGGGTCGATACTGTGCAAATGGCGTTCGATGCCGCCGTGCGCGGTCTCGGCGTCGTGCTGGGGCGGTGGCCGCTGGTAGACGAGGATATCGAAGCCGGCCGGCTTGTTGCGCTCGGGGGTCGCGCGATCGAAAGCGACAGCAGTTATTGGCTGGTTGCGTCGCAAACCGAGTTTCAGAAGCCCGAGGTTAAGGTATTTCGGCGCTGGCTGTTGTCCGAGCTCGGCGGCGGCGCCGAGCACCGCAAATCCACACGACCCGGTTCGCGGACTACGCGCAGCGTTTGAAGCCGGGCGTACTGGCTGGATGAGCCGCTGCGTGTGGTGGAATGAAAATTTCTAATCCCACCCACAGTTTTTCTCGTTTGCGCGTCCGCTCGCGACGCGCCGATAGTCCGATCCTCAAATCGATGTCGCGAAAATCGTTCGGCAGGACCTGCAGCAATGATCTGTTCTCGATGCGGGAGTTCGCGGCGGCCAATCGGTCCGCACCGCCGGATGGACGGTTGGGGCCGCAAATGCTTGCGGTATGCCTGCGACGAATGCGGCTATAGTTGGAATGAGCCGATTTCTGGCAACGCACCGCCGGTTCGGTCGACTGCCAGCGATGGGATCGCCAGTGACTTCCAAACAACCGCCCGAGATCGAGTTCTGGTTCGAATTCGCCAGCAATTATAGCTATCTCAGCGTCATGCGCATCGAGGCCGCGGCGTGGCGACGAGGCGTTCGTATTGTCTGGAAACCCTTTTTGCTGGGACCCATTTTTCGGGCTCTGGGCATGGAAACGTCGCCCTTCCTGACCCAAAAGGAGAAGGGTGCGCACATGTGGCAGGACATGGTGCGTCAGTGCCGGAAGTATGGGCTGCGGTGGACCAAACCCAGCGCTTTTCCACGATTAAGCGTGCTGCCGGCGCGCGTGGCGCTGCTTGGAGCGGACGAACCCTGGATCAGCGCCTTCTGTTGTCAGGTGATGGAACTCAACTTTGTACACGATGAGGACATCAACAAAGCTGATCGCCTGGCTCCGATATTGGGGGAGCTTCATCTTCCGGCTGATGACATTCTTGAAAAGGCCCAGAGTGATTCCGTCAAAACGCGGTTGCGCGAACAAACCGACGAAGCGCTTCGCAGAGGAGTCTTCGGCGCGCCCACCTTTTTCGTCGGCACCGAAATGTTTTGGGGCAACGATCGTTTGGACGATGCGTTGCTACTCGCCTCGGAACTGAGGCCGTGAACTAAGGCGCGATTTCAAGAACAAGCTTGCCTGCAGCCTGCCGCGACTCGATATAGCGGTGCATGCCGGCTGCATCGGCCATCGGGAAAACCCCGGCGATCGGCACTTTCAACGAGCCGTCGGCGGCGCCGCGCACGACCTGCGCCACGCCGTCCTTCCAGGCTTCGGAGTCCGCGTCGATGTGGCCGAGATGCAGGCGGGTGAAGGTCTGCGACCGCGGCAGGATGCGCTCGCGGATATTCTTAAACGGCTGCCCCTCGGCCTCGCCAATACTGATGATATGCCCGAGCTTTCGCACCACGTTAAAGGTGCGGTCGAGCATGGTTGCGCCAAGTGAATCGATGGCAAGATCGACCCCGCGGCCGCCGGTGAAGGCGATCACGGCCGCTTCGAAGTCCTCGTGCGGCGTGACCACGACGCGCTCGGCTCCATAGTCGAGCGCCAGCTTCTCTTTGCCCGGCGTGCCGACTGTGCCGATAACGCGGGCGCCGGCCTTGACCGCTAGCTGCGTGGTGAACAGGCCAACTCCGCCGCCGATCGCGTTGATCAAAACCGTCTCGCCTGGCTCGATGCCGTAGACGGTGTGAAGCATGTGGTAACCGGTCAGCGGCTGGATCGGCAGCGCGGCGCCCACATCGAAGGGGATCGTGTCGGGGAGCGGCATCAGGATATTGGCCGGAGCGATAGCTTTCTCGGCGTAGGCGCCGCCTTGCTCGAGGAACGCTGCGACACGATCGCCGACCTTCACGCCGCTGACGCCTGGTCCGAGCTCCGAGACGCGTCCGGATATCTCGAGACCAAGCACCAGCGGATACGCGCGCGCATGCGGATAAATGCCGGTGCGGATCTGGGTGTCCGCCCAGTTGCAACCGGCGTAGGCGACGTCGACCAGCACCTCGCCGGGGCCGGGGCTCGGTTCGGGCATGTCGGCCATGACAAGCTGGTCGGGCGCGCCCGGCGCGTGGATGACAACGGCTCTCACTGTCGCCCGCTAAATCTTTCGCATTTCAGGAATCTTTTGCATTTTAAGACTTGCCCGCCGATGATGCGGCGCCCCGCCGGAGAGGAGCGCGCAGTTTATCAAGCGAAAGCAACGAGCGGCAACATGCAAGCGGGAGCGTCATGAAAACGATCGGGGTCGATGTCGGTGGCACCTTCACCGACGTCGTGTATTGCGATCTGGATACGGGTCAGATCGCTATCCACAAAGTCTCGACGACACCGGACGACCCGTCGCGCGCCATCATCCAGGGCATCGCCGAAATCTGCCGCGACAACAGTGTCGCAGCGGCTGACATCGATTATGTGCTGCATGGCACGACGACGGCAACCAATGCGGTGCTCGAGCACAAAGGCGCCCGGGCCGGTATGCTGACCAACGAAGGCTTCCGCGACATCATCCATATCGCGCGGCACCAGCGCGCCGAGCACTACTCGATCATGCAGGAATTGCCGTGGCAGAACCGGCCGCTGGTCAAGCGGCGTCACCGCAAGGTGGTGAAAGGCAGGCTCATTCCACCGCACGGCGAGGAGCTTGAGCCGCTCGATGAGGCCGGCGTGATCGCGGCGGCGCGCGCCCTGAAGTCGGAGGCAGTTGAGGCGGTCGCGGTCTGCTTTCTGTTCTCGTATCTCAACCCGGCCCACGAGGAGCGCGCGAAAGCGATCCTTGAACGCGAACTGCCGGGGATCTTCGTCGTGACGTCCGCGTCGATCTCGCCGCAATTTCGCGAGTACGAGCGGTTCACGACGGCCTGCTTGTGCGCCTTCATCGGACCAAAGATGCGTGGCTATGTGGGGCGCCTGGAAGCTGCGCTCCGCGATGCGGGCCTGCGCTCGGAATTGCGAGTGATGGCGTCGAACGGCGGCGTCGCAACGCCGGCAATGGTCAGCGAAAAGCCGGCAATGACGCTTCTCTCCGGTCTCGCGGCCGGCGTGCTCGGCGGCGCCTGGATCGGCGCTTTGAGCGGGCGGCGCAAGCTTGTCACCTTCGACATCGGCGGCACCAGCGCCGACATCGGCATCGTCGTCGAAGGCCGCTTTGCCGAGACCGATGCCCGCAGCACGGCGATTGCCGGTTTTCCATTGCTGCTGCCGATGATCGACATCCACACCATCGGCGCCGGTGGCGGCTCGATCGCCTATATCGATCACGGCGGTGCGTTCCGCGTCGGACCGCGCAGCGCCGGCGCCGTGCCGGGCCCGGCGGCTTACGGTCGTGGCGGCACCGAGCCGACCGTAACCGATGCCAACCTCGTTCTCGGCCGCCTCGACAAAAACGACTTTCTTGGCGGCAGCATGCAGCTCGACGAAAGCGCATCACACCGCGCCATCGAGAGGCTCGCCGATGCGCTTGGCATGAACAAACTCGACGCTGCCGAAGGCGTGCTCACCGTAATCAACAGCAATATGGCAAACGCGATCCGCTCGCGCACGGTGCAGAAGGGGATCGATCCCCGCGAGTTCGCGCTGGTCGCGTTCGGCGGTGCGGGTCCGCTGCACGGGGTTGAAATCGCTGCCATGCTCGGCTTCCCGGAAGTGATTGTGCCGCCTTATCCCGGCATCACGTCGGCGATGGGTCTGCTGACCACCGATCTGAAATACGACATCATCCGCACCGAGTTCCAGGTCAGCGGCAACGTCGATCTTGATCGTCTCAACGCCGATTTGGCCGCGATGGAATTGCAGCTCCAAAAGCAATTCGCAGCCGATCATCTGCAGTCCGATAGCCTGACGTTCGTCCGCGATGGCGACCTGCGTTACGTCGGCCAGGGCTATGAACTCAAGATACCGTTTCCGGCAGGTTCGATCGGGAATGATGAACTTGGAGAAATCTCGACGCGGTTTCACGAAGCGCACAAGCGCGAATACGGCCATTTCTTTGCCGACAGCCCGATCGAAATCGTCAATGTCCGGGTGGTGGGGTGGGGCCGGCTGCCGAAAATCGCCAAGTTGACCGCGCCGCGAGGGTCGACGCTGGCGCAGGCGCGGGTCAGGAGCGGGCAGTGCGTGTTCCGTGTCGACGGCGAATTGCGCCCGTTCGAAACTGCATTTTACCGTCGCCATCTGCTGCCGGTAGGCGAATCTTTCAGCGGCCCTGCGATTGTGCTGCAGAAAGACTCAACCACGGTCATTCCGCCAGGCTGCGTCGCCATCAATGACGCCGCCGGCAATCTCATTCTGAAAGTCTGAAGGGGAGGGCGATGAGTGATTTAAAGCTGTCCAACCGCCGCCAGCAGCCGTCGACCCGGGTCGATCCGATCACCGGCGCCGTTATCCAGGGCGCATTGGAGAACGTCGCCATCGAGATGGGCCACAAGCTCATGCGTATGAGCTATTCGAGCATCATCCGCGAGTCGGAGGATTTCGGTGCGGCGCTGACCGACGCCGAAGGGCGGCAATTGTGCGAGTGCAAGATGTCGACGCCGCTGCAATCCGGCCCGATCCCTGGGTACATCCGCGGCATCCGCAAGAAGTTTGAGGCCCGCGGCGATGTCTTCCGTCCGGGCGACGTGATCATGCACAACGATCCGTATGGCGGTGCGTCGCACGGCCCCGATGTGGCGTTCTGCGTGCCGGTGTTCGACGGCGGCGACCTGATCGGCTTCTCGGTCACGACCGCGCATCATCTCGATATCGGCGCGCATACCCCGGGAAGCTGCGGCATCGTCGATGCGGTCGACACCTATGCCGAGGGACTGCAATTCAAGGCGATCAAGGTCATCGACCAGGGCAAGCGCAACGAGGCGGTTTGGGAGATCGTCCGCGACAATATCCGCATACCGGATCTGGTCGTCGGCGACATGAACGCGCAGATCGCGGCCGCCCAGATCGGCGCGCAACGTTATCTCGATCTGGTGCACCGCTACGGCCGCGCCACCGTACACGGCGCCTACGAAGACCTGATGGACTATTCCGAACGGATGATGCGAAAGGCCATCAGCGACATTCCCGACGGTGCCTATGCGGCCGAGACCTTCATCGACGGCTATTTGGACGATCCGGACCCGGCGCGCCGCGATCTGAAATTCGCCGTCACCATCACCGTTCGCGGCGACGAACTTACCGTCGACCTGACCGGCACGTCGCCGCAGGTCTCCGACCGGCCGATCAACCTGCCGTTCGAGGGCACGGTCGACTGCGCGATCTGGCTGACGCTGCGCTCGATCCTGCTCGACAGCGCCGTCTATGGCAACATTCCGCAGAACGACGGCATCACCCGCCCGATCAAGATCGTTGCCCCAAAGGGTACGCTCGCCAATCCGATCTTTCCGGCGCCGGTGATCGCGCGGTTCTCTCCTGGCAATCAGCTTGCGGACACGGTGATGAAGGCGCTCGCACCGGCAGTGCCGCATCAGGTCAGTGCCGGTATCGGCAATTTGCGCGTGATCGCTTTCAGCGGTGTCGTCAAGGAACGGCCGTGGGTGCACATGGAAATTTTCGAGGGCAGCTACGGCGGCCGCTATGGCCTCGACGGCATGGATACCGTCGATACGCTTTATGCCAACACCCGCAACAATCCGATCGAGGATATCGAATCGCATCTGCCGCTGCGGGTCGATCGTTACGAGTTGCGGGAGAACGTGGTGGCGGCGGGCGAGTGGCGCGGCGGCGTCGGCTCGGTTCGGGTGTTCACTTATCTCTCCGAGGGCGGTTTTTCGGTCGAGGGCGACGGCCAGAAACATCGCCCGTGGGGATTTGATGGCGGTGAAGACGGTCACCCGGGCGAACTGACCATGGAAACCAGCGCCGGCGTGCCCCGGGCGTTGCCGTCAAAGGTGCCTTATCAGAAGGTAGGGCCCGGCGACCGGCTGATCACCTACGGTCCGAGCGGCGGCGGCTACGGGGATCCCTTCCGCCGCGATCCGGCGGCGGTGCTCGACAATGTGCTCGATGGCCTGTTCTCGCCGGCGATCGCGCGTGAGCATTACGGCGTCGCCATTGTCGATGGAGCAGTCGACATGGCCGCGACTGCGAAACTGCGGAATGTTCTTCGCACGTAAGGGCGCCGACTGCTCGGTCTTGCTACGGCGTTTCCTCGGCGAGCCCTAAGCGCCCGCAAAGTCTATCTTTTTAAGCCGCGCATCAGCCACTTAGCGCAACTCACAAGGCCATAGGGGGCGGTGTATTTACGCTGGCCGTCTGCGCGATGTTGGCGCCGCATGAACCTTTCGCAAAGCTCAAGCGACACACCGGTAGTGACGAACCGATGGAGTCTCACATGAGCACCCAGGTCATGTCCCAAACCCCAACCCGATATCCGAGCCGCACCCGGTTCGTTCTGGTCAACGATCGCACCCCACGCGCCGATGCCCACTGCGCGCTGTGCTGCGACCCGATCGAACAGGGCTACGTCCGCGAACCGCAAACCCGCCTGATCTACTGCGATGTGCAGTGCTTCGCCGGGCACGAAAAGATGGCGATGCTGACAATCGAAAAACGCGCGAGGCAGGTGTCATGACATACGCAAATCTCAATTATGCACCGGCCAACAGCCAAGTGTTCCCGCAGCGAAGCGTGCCCGACAAGCGGCGCTTCTGCTCTTCAAGAAAATGCCGCGAAGGGTTCGCGCCGCGGCCGAAGCAACTCCGACGGAAACGGCCGGCGACCAGCTACTTCGAATTGCTGATGTCGCTGCCGGCACGGACGACCTTGCCCGAGCTTATGCAGGCTGCGGCTTCGTGACCTAGACTCGCCCGACGAATGAGTTCCCAACGCGCTGCTACAACGCCGGGCGACGCATAATCTCGAAATGCTCAAGGAGCTTAACGAAGGCCTCCAGTCGCTCGCGGCGGTAGGCGTCGATGTCGAGGTTCTCGTAGTCGAGAAAGCCCTTGCGCGTCCGCAGCCCAATGTGGCCCTCATGCATGTTGCGCTCGACGATGTCCGGCGCTGCGTAGCGATCGTTCTGCAGCGCGCCGGTAAGATAGCGGCTGGCGTAGTAGAGAATATCGCCGCCGCCCCAGTCGATGAATTCCAGAAGGCCGAGCACCGCAAAGCGGAGGCCAAAGCCGTATTTGATCGCCTTGTCGACGTCAGCGGCGCTGGCAACGCCCTCCTCGACCAGCCGGGCGGCTTCATTCATGGCAAGCGACTGAATACGCGGCACGATAAAGCCCGGCCGCGCGGCACAGACGACCGGGACCTTGCCGATGCTTTCAAGCAGCGTCTTGAGCCGCTCAACCACGGCCGGATCGGTGCCGGCACCCGGTGAAACTTCGACGAGCGGCACCAGAAAAGCCGGATTGAGATAATGCGCATTCAGGAAACGCTCCGGCGCGGCGACTGCGCTTGAGAGATCGTCGACCAGAATGGTCGACGTGGTCGAGGCGATGATCGGCTGCGGCCCGGCGGCGGCCGATGCCCTTGCCAGTATCTCGCGTTTCAAGTCGAGCACCTCGGGAACGCATTCAAAGATCACCGCGGCGCTGACGAGCGTTTGGGGGGCATCGGCTTCGCGGATGACTGAAACACGGCTGACAATTTGATCGACGGCGGTCGGCGGAAACAATCCGAATTGCGAAAGCGTGCTCAGCGTCGCTTCGACCTCGCCGATCGCTTCTTTCGCCGTTGTCCCGAAGGCTGCCTGATCGCGGTCCTTCACATCGACGATCGTTACCGGATGGCCGGCGTAAGCAAACATCACCGCGATGCCGCGCGCCATGCGGCCGGCGCCCAGGCAGGCAATGAGTGCACGATCGCTCACCGCAGGCCCTCGGTCAGCACCGTGTTCAGTTCTGCGGCGCTAAGCGAGCCGAGACCGAGGCCGTCAAGAGTCCGTCCGGTTTGCATGAAATCCTCGCTGCAGATGGCGGACCCGAGGGCGACGAAGGCGCTCGACAGCGGCGTCGCGGTCCCTGCGCGTTTTCCCGCGGAAACCAGGAAGGACGAGCCGAAGCGCACGTCCTCCATCATGTAGCGATGCTCGGTCAGCACAATATGTTCGCGCCAGTCGCCGGAATCGGTGAGCATCTCATGGGAGCCGCGGCCATACATCCATTCATCGCCTTCACGCGCATAATGGTCGGCAAGCGGGAAATGCGGCGGGCCGTAACCGAGGGCCTCGCGGATGGCGATGCGCTCGCGGTCGAGTGCGTCGGTGACCCGGCGCACCGCCGGCTGGGTGCCTTCCTTATGAATGTCCCAGCGGTCGAAATATTCGAGCGGCGCCGCGTTCATGATGATCAGCGGTGGATGGATGATCGGACCGGCATTCATCAGCGCACCCGACAAGGCGTCGCCGCATGGCTCGATGACACCGGGAAAAGCATTGCCGATCACCGCCAGCGCGTGGTCGCGCAGCCGCAGCGGAAACACACCGGTCGGCAGCCGCTTCGCCCGAACCGTGATCGCCACCTCGAACGGTCCGTGCTTGCGGGTGAGCCATGGCAGCGTGCCGGTCTCGGCAAACGCCACGTCGGCGCGATTGCCGGCGGCTTGGGCCGCTTTCGCAAACACAAACGAGCCGAATGTGCCGGGCGGCAGAAACGCCACTTGCCCGGAGGTCAGGTGTGGGGCGAGCGCGCGGGCGATATCGGCCTGCGCCGGCGCCGGGGCGGGGCAGACGATCAATTCAGCGCCATCAACCGCAGCGGCAATTTCGTCGGTGACCAGATCGGGCTTGGCCTCGTGCCGGCCACGGAAGTCTTTGACGACGATCACGTTCGCGGCCGCCCGGTGCGTGGCGACGGCCTTGCGGTCGCGGCGCCATAGCCGAACCTCATGGCCGGCCAGCGCAAAATCGCCGGCCGCGGCAAACGAACCATTTCCACCACCGAGCACGGCGATGCGCATGAGGTGCGCTCCTGATTATCTTGCTGCTTATTTAGATTTCCGAACGCCGTTTGATGTCAATAACGACGCTGTGCGCCGCGATCTGAATCGCTCAGCCGAACGGCTTGATGCTTTCGGCGACCGAATCGGCGATGTGCTCTTTCGAAATGATGCCGATGATTTCGGAGGGGCGGCCCCGGCCGCGCCCCTTGACCACCACCGCCATGGCGGCGTCGCGGCGCCCCATGCGTTGAACCACGTCGAACATGATGTCGGCTTCGCGGGCGATGGTGAAATTGCGCTGCGCGACATCGCCGAGATGAACGCCGCTATAGGCGTCTTCGACGCCGCGGCGCAGCCCGATATTAACGCGGACCACGCCGGCGATGTGGTTGTCGCGCGTGACCACCACGTGTTTGAAGCCGGCGCCGGTGGCGTGGTGGCGCAGAAAGGCGTCGAAGTCGGCATCGGCGCCGAGGATCGTCACGTCTTTCTCCATCACCTCGCCGGCGCGGCGGACCAGGAACATGTTGGCATGCAGCGCTTTCGGCACGAAATGGCCGCGGCCGACGAGTTTGATGGTGTAAATATTCTCCTGCGAGAGCAGCCGCCGCACGCCGATAGCAAGAGCCACCGCGATGATGCTCGGCATCACCAGATCATAATCGCGGGTCATCTCGAAAATCATTGTTACGGCGGTCATGGCAGCGCCGGTGCCGCCGCCAACCATCGCGGCCATGCCAATGATGGCGCATGTCGTGATGCCGACACTCTCGACCGGGCTTATGGCGTTGACCAGAAGGCCGAACGCGCCGCCGATGGTCGCGCCCATGAACAGCGAGGGCGAGAAAATGCCGCCCGAGGAGCCGGCGCCAAGGCTTAGCGAAGTCGCGGCGAGCTTCGCGACAAATAACAACAGCAGCAGTCCGGGCAGCGCGAGATTGCCCGACAACACCGCCTGAATAGTCGAATAGCCGACGCCCTCGACGTAGTAGTGTCCCGCCGTGCGAAACAGCACAAAGATCAGAATGCCGATAATCAGCATCCCGACCACGTTGCGCAGATAGGGATTGCGGATAAGCTCGAAAACGTCTTCAGCGAAGCTCAGGCCTCTGATGAAAGCCGTGGCTCCAAGCCCGATCAACGCGCCAAGCAGCGCGTAAAGGAGCAGCGCCGGCAGCGACGCCGGCGCCTGAGATGCGAGCAGCGCGTTCGGAATGGCGAATGCCGGATGAATCCCGAAGAAGATGCGGCCGATAAAGGTGGCCGTGCCGGTGGCGAGCGCGACCGGGAGAAACGTGCGGGCGCTCAGTTCCGGCATCATCAACTCGATGGCAAACATCACCCCGCCGATCGGCGTGTTGAAGGTTGCGGCGATGCCGGCGCCGGCGCCGGCGGCAACAAGCGTAATGCGCTGCCACGGCGCCATGTTGATGATCTGTCCAAGGGTGGAGCCGATCGCGGAACCGATCTGGATGATCGGCCCTTCACGGCCGACCGCGGCGCCGGTACCGATTGATAAAGCCGACGCCAGCGATTTGATCACGGCGACCACCGGGCGGATCAGACCCTCTTTATAATAAATGGCATCCATCACCTCGGGCACGCCATGACCGCGGGCCTCCGGCGCGAAATTGGTGATCAGGAAGGTGACGATCAGGCCGCCGATGACGGGGACCAAAATGATGAACGCGCCCCAGGGACCCGGCGGCGTGAATACGCTCGCGTCGTAGTCGATCGCGAATAGACCGAGGAACGC